>Ga0187873_1000803_pt1 | contig 29287 bp, 26 predicted proteins | sample June2016WEW_16_1_2_FD_133012 | JGI IMG/M metagenome (GOLD analysis project Ga0187873, IMG submission 133012) | Peatland microbial communities from SPRUCE experiment site at the Marcell Experimental Forest, Minnesota, USA - June2016WEW_16_100 | ecosystem: Environmental > Terrestrial > Soil >...
ACCTGTGCCGCCCTTTCAGGGCTTGGTTCATACGCATGCCCTTCCCAGGGCTTGCGCCCTGGGCTTTGCTGTTTCGCGCTTTCAGCGCTCTGGACAATTCTCCTTAGCTTGACGCGCATGCCTTGCAGGGCTTTCTTTCCCTTCGTTCTAACCCAGGGCTTCGGCCGCTGCGCGGCCTCCGCCCTGGGCTTTGCTGCGACGCGCTTTCAGCGCTCTGAAAAACCCTATTTTGTTGCGCGTTTCTCGACAAGCACCGAAGGTGCGAGGCAGCAGAGCCCAGGGTGAAGCGCAGCGAAACCCTGGGGTATTGGGCACGTTCAGAATGAGCCCTGGAAGGGCGACGCAGGTATCGTCGCAGGGCTTTTTTCTTTGCCTCCACCCTGGGCTTTGCTGCACCGCGCTTTCAGCGCTTTATTCCCCTTAGCTTGACGCGCATGCCTGACAGGGCGATGCAGCCTGCGTCGCCCTGTCAGGGCTTTTGCTTGTACCGCTCTGCTTCCCGGGGCTTGCGCCCCGGGCTTTGCTGCTGGACCCTTTCAGGGTCACAATTACAATCCTATTCAAGCGCCATTCGGTTCATATTGCCGTTCAGTCACTATATTATGCGGGACTGAATAATAGCTCTTCACAGTATCAAAGGTCTAAAACATAAACATCCCCTGTGAGCTTCACCAGCGACTGAAAGGATCGCGGTAGGGAAGGGACGGTTCTTACGAACCGCCCTTACCGCGGCCGGTTAAAATATCTGCAATCCTTTCTCCTGCCTTGCCATCCCATAACGGCGGCACTGAACCCTTCTTGCCATTTCCGGAGAGAATCTTCCTCGCCTCGAGCTTCAACCGCTCCATGTCCTTCCCCACGAGGATATTGGTTCCCATCGTCACAGTGATTGGACGTTCCGTATTTTCCCGGACCGTAAGACAGGGGATCCCAAGGAAAGTTGTTTCCTCCTGGATGCCTCCCGAATCAGTGATCAGGAATGCCGCATGACACTGGAGCTTGAGAAACTCCATATATCCCAAAGGCTCAACTAACTGAAGGTTTGGAGAAAAATCGTGAAGCTGCAGTCCCCGGATCATCTGAGCCGTTCGGGGGTGGACAGGGAAGATGATTTGGATGTCCGATGCAAGTTCGTTCAGAGCCGAAAGGATTCTCGCCAGCTCTGCAGAATCATCTACGTTTGACGGGCGATGCAGCGTGACGAGCGCATATGTTCTTTCACGGGGATGGGCGTTGTTTGTGCGAGGCAGGAGGCGCTTGAGCGTGTCAATCATGACATTCCCGACAAGATGAATCCTGTCGGGTGAAACGCCCTCCTTGAGAAGGTTTTCGTTGCCATCCACCGATGGAGTGAACAGGTAATCGGCCACGCGGTCGGTCAGGATACGGTTGATCTCCTCCGGCATGGTGCGGTCGAATGATCGAAGGCCCGCCTCGACGTGATCGATCGGGATGAGCAGTTTCGCGCAGACGAGCGCCGTAGCGACTGTGGAATTGACGTCGCCGTAGACGATCACCCGGTCGGGTTTTCTCTCGAGCAGTACAGGTTCGAGGCGAACCATTATTTCGGCCGTCTGTTGCGCATGAGTTGCGGATCCGGCCCCCAGATTGTAGTTAGGTTCCGGGATCTCCAGTTGCTGGAAAAAAATATCGGACATTGAAACGTCGTAGTGCTGGCCCGTGTGGACGAGAATCTGATCGACGCCCGGACGCGCAGCCAGCGCCCCATGCACTGGTGCCAGCTTCATAAAATTCGGTCTCGCTCCTACCACATGAAGTATTCGCATATTTTTTGTTAAGCAATCGCAATAAAACGCCACGGATTCCAGGGATCGGTATAATCCCTGGAACCCCGTGGCGTTTTTCTGAAGTCGGCTTGTCTCAGTCCTGTTGAAACGAAATTAATGCAGGTTCGTCAACGCGTTTTTCCCGCGGCATTCGCCAACGGCTGGCCCGGAGGTTCAGGCCTGCAATCACCGCAGCCATTACTGCAACTCCCGGGATGTAGAGCCCGAAATCGGTTATTTCCTGCAGGAAAATGGCGGTCAGCGCCCCGATTGTGGCAAGTCCTATCCCGCCGACGAGCGGATCTTCGCTCCGCAGGTTCTTTAAAGCTGTCTTCCAAAGGGAGCATGCAGCCCACAAAAGCAGCAGCAATCCAACGACGCCGACTTCCGCAACCGCTTGCACATAGTCGCTGTGCGCATACTTTGCCGGGATATCAGGCTCCACACTTTCATACGCCGGATAGGTCCATTGGAAGCTTCCAAATCCCTGACCGAAGATTGGATTCTTTTTCATCATTGGCCACGCATCGCGCCACAGTGCTACACGATCTTGCTCCAGTCTTCTCTCCATTCCGATCTTCTCAAAACGGGCAAGCACGGGATCAATGCCCGTGTAGACGGCTAAACCCAGGACTGCTGCGAGCAGGAGTGTCCCGATCACTGTCCAGCGCCTGCCTGATTCCGCGGCACTTGTGGCAGCGATCATTACCCCCACCGAGCACAGCATCGCAACAATGCCCATGCGCGACATTGAGAAGACGAGCGCGAATCCCATAAGAGCTACTATCAGAATGATCCAAAGGAGTTTGGCCGAGGCCGGATTTCCGATAGCATTTCGAAGCGACAGCTTGGGCATCCTCAGAATTCTCTTGGAACGGTAAAACAAGAACCCGACGCTGGCACAAATAATCAGGTTCATAAGCAGGGCATAGTGATTTCGATTGATGAGGGTGCCGGTCGCCAGTCCGCGATCGGCGATCTTTTCGAAATTCCAGATGAAATCATAATCCCCCAAGTACTGTACGAGTCCGTACAATGATTCGAATACCCCTAGCGTCACAATGCTGATCAGCAAAAACTTGATTTGGCGGCGTGAACGGAAACCATTCTGCACGATGAACACAATTGCAATATACGAGGCAGCCAGCAGCAGATATAGAATTGTTGAATACCGATCAACTGAGTGAATGCTCCAAAGGCTGGTGGCGTTCATCGGGCGCTTCCAAAACCAGGCTTGCGCTCCCGAAAGGCCAAGAAACAGAATCAACGGGAGATAAATCCAGCCGGCGTAAAGTCTGAGCTTTCCGCTCCAAACGTCGTAGATAATCCTTATTGCCAGCAACACGCCTGTGGCAGCAACGATAATGCCCATTGCCCATGGCATGTTTGACCCAAAAGCCAACGCCGCGAAGCAGCAGACTGCAATGATTCCCGTATCGATAATCATAAGAAACATATGGATTCGGGCAACATCAAGTCCCGAGTCACAATGGATTGTGCCGGGCTTCGGCAATGAAATGAGGTATGGCATCAGCTAGCATTAGCGATTCGCAAGCCGCCATGCCCCTCTCTTTGACGCTACTGCTCGCTAAGGCTCCCGGGAGGCATTGGCCCCAGTTCCGCCAGTTTCTCCGTCACCGCCGTAACTTGATGTTGGGTTTGCCTCCGATTCATGCCGATATAATCACAACGGCCGGCTTTGCATCACGAATTCCGCCTGGAGCCTAATCCGCATCAATGGGCAGTTAAGACATCTGCAATCCTTTTCCCGGCGTTTCCATCCCACAAAAGCGGTACGGAACCCTTTTTCCCATTTCCCGATAGAACCTTGCTGGCCTCAATTCTCAGCCACTCCATGTCCTTCCCCACGAGTATGTTAGTTTCTATCGTAACGTAATAGGGCATTCGGTATTTTGTCGGACGGTGAAGTAGGGGACCCCGAGAAAAGTGGTTTCCTCCTGGATCCCCCCTGAATCGGTGATTAGGAATGCATCATGACGCTGGAGTTTGAAAAACTCCAGGTATCCTAATGGGTTGATTAATGCACGCACCGGCGCCAGCTTCATGAAATTCGGTTTCGCCCCTACCTCATGAAATATTCGCATATGTTTTTGGAATGCGGCAGCTTGTTGTTGTTTTTTCCATCCACACGAGCTTGCATAACTCCTGAATCGAGCGCCGCTAAGGGATAGACATTGAAACCGATCTCGAATCGCCTTTCATTGTCCGGCAAGTTTCGTCCCTAATAGACACAGCGGTTAAAGAAAATCAGAAGAAAAAGGCAATCGCAAGCCGTTAAAATGGCTCACTACCTCGAACCCGTGGCGCTACCGAACAGTTTTTTGCCTAAAATCAGCTGGCTTGTCCCCTGGCGCATGCAACCCGCGTGCAAGCGCAAGACCTGACTGGCGACGCTCAGAGGCAACCATGGCCTCGCATTCTTCATCTGGGGCGTCGGAGAGATCGGCAGGTTTGAAACCTATGCCCATTTCTGTGAGAACTCGCCGGATCGTTCTTTCATCTCCAGCATTGGCCGCTTCTACGAGCAGTTGCGTCCAGACCTCGAGTTGCGACCAGTCATAATCGAGCGGAGGAGCTACATAGATCTTGTTAAACTTTGTTGCCTTTGTTCCTTCCTCAGCAATGAGGAGCTGCTCGCGAAGCTTCTCACCCGGCCGGATGCCCACAAATGAAATATCCATGTCATCATAAGGAACTATGCCGGACAGCCGGACCATATTCTCGGCGAGGTCGACGATCTTTACGGGTTCTCCCATATCCAGCAGGAATATCTCGCCCTTCTCACCTATAGCGCCGGCCTGGATGATCAGTTGCGCGGCTTCAGGGATCGTCATGAAATATCGGATCATTCTCGGATCTGTAACAGTCACTGGTCCGCCTCTTCTGATCTGCTCGCGGAACAAAGGAACAACACTCCCGCGACTACCCAGAACATTCCCGAATCGTACACACGAATATTTGCAGTGGCCGTTGCCCCTTGTCGCTTTTGCCTGGAACCACAATTCGGCAATCCGCTTTGTGGCGCCCATGATGCTGCTCGGATTCACAGCCTTATCTGTGGATACCATTACGCAGCGCTCGACATCATGATTCCCGCACTGTTCTAAAAGATGCATCGTTCCGACAACATTGTTGATGATTGCCTCCGTTGCGTTCACTTCCATCAATGGTACGTGTTTATATGCTGCAGCATGAAAGACAATGCTGGGCTTGTGCGCCGTCAATATCTGCTCCAACCTCTCGGTCATCCTGAGGTCGGCTATAGCTGGAATTAGTTCCGTTCTGCTCTTCTTCGTGCCGGAACGAAGTTCCCATAACGTCTCGAATGTTGAGTTCTCATCCTTATCCAGCATGATAATTTGCTTCGGTTCCAAGATTAGTAGCTGTCGGCAAAGCTCACGTCCTATGGACCCGGCAGCGCCGGTGACAAGTATTTTCTTTTGATGGTAGTGACTCTTGGTCGAGGCGAGCCAAGCTTTGACGTCAATGGTTTCCCTGCCAAGGAGGTCCTCAATTTCAACAGGATGGAGTTTGGTCACCCTTACACGGTTTACAAGAATCTCGTAAAGCCCTGGTATTATCTGTAGGTTTACCTGTTTCGCCTTGCATAGGTCCATGATCTTTGTAACGGTCTTGCGGACCGGAGCAGCCATGGTGATGATGACCTGATCGATCCGATGGCATTTGATCAGATCCGGCAGGTCGTCGATGCTCCCCCAAACTGTTACATTGTGGATAACGCTCCCTCTTTTTGCTTCATCATCGTCCACAAACCCGCAAACCTCGATTCCGAGGTCTCGACGTGATGCAATCTCTCTCATCGTCATGACACCGGCTGAACCTGCCCCCACCAAAAGTACACGTCGAGGTTCAACGAGTGATTGCAGCTTGTGATCCTCAAACCTAGTCCTCTCATAAATGATTCGGCGGAGTACCCGGACGCCTAACATACCCGCGCCGGCAAGCAGATAATCAAACGCTATAATGCCAAAAGGCAGGGTCAAAATCTTGTGTGACGTTGCCAGTGTGATGCGCATAACCAGGAGAATCACTGAGACTGCCGTAACCGACAGATGGATCCTGACCGCATCACTGATGTTCACGTAGCGCCACACACGCCTGGACAGGCCGAAGTAATGGTTGGCAGCGATACGTGCGCCGACAACAAAAGGAATCATCAGCCACATGCGGTGGGCGTCGTACCCCGGAATCCAACCTTCGAATCGCAGCAGATGTGCAAGCACCAGAGAGCCGGCGGCAACGACGCAGTCGAACCCCAAGTGGCCGGCGGTGCTGAAAAGATATCTCCGAATCCAGCGGGACTCTTCCATTATTGCGGATTCTCTAGCCAACAGCGCCACTGCCCGAATTAGAGCTGACGCCAAGACCTCAATCCACTCCTGTATTCTACCTATCATATAAGTAGTTCCTCATATTTAAAGATGGGACGGAGATTCTTCGACGTTTGAAAAATGCCTATTCTGCTTCAAGAAAATTAACTTCTCGCATTATTCAGCAACGAGATGCATCAAGTCTATTCAATGCGTCAGCACCCAATCCACTAGGCACGGGCTCAGTCAGCTAACAGGGCGGGGTTGAGGGAGACATGGGGTCTTATATGGATGCTGAGAGACGATGTCAACGGCGCCCGGTGGCGGATAGGCCAGAAGCGGCTCCTGGCGAGAAGCCATGCGGATGACGAGCGAATCGAGATGCCAGTGGTCGAGAAGAGATCCGAGCATACGGAGTGCGATGGGCTTGGAAACTAACGCAACAAATGTGAGGACTATGAGCCAGAGGTCAGTCAAAAATGTGCGATGGTCGACATAGGCGAGCGCAAGTCTACTCTTCCAAGGGCGGATGATCTGATTATATAGGAGGTCAGGATCGGCAGAACCTTGGAGGATTTCGCCCTCATCGGAAAAGATGATGGAGGAGGGATCTGTAATTCCGGGCCGGATTGTGAGCATGCGCTTCTCTTCATCTGTATAAATGGCAGCATCGGCTAGGACTTGGGGACGCGGGCCGACCAAGCTCATGTCCCCCTTGAGTACGTTCCAGAGCTGTATCAACTCGTCAAGCTTGTATGCGCGGACCAAACGCCCGACGGGTGTGATGCGTCGGTCATTAGCGGCTGTGGAGGAACCTCCAAGTTTGTCGGCATTGACGACCATGGATCGGAACTTGATCATATTGAAACGCCCGTTCCCGCAGGCCGCCCGGCGAGTTATGTAGAAGGGTGACTGGTGATCCTGGAGCCAGATGGCGAGTGTGACAGCTAAAACCAGGGGAGAAAAGAGGAGAAGGCCGAGGCTCGCCGCCAGAATATCGAAACATCGTTTTAGAATCATACGAGAACAGGAATAGGAAGGCCCAGTCTAACTGCTACATTTTGGGCTATCGTGCGTGCGTCCAGTGAGTAGACCATTCGAAGGTGTTGTTGACTCCCAACGATTGATGAAAATGTATTGATGAGACCCATGCGGAGGAAAAAGCGTGGGAAGACGCCTGCTTCCATGAGCGTTTCGGCGATAGCTCCGCCCAGACCTCCGTTTACAGCGTGCTCCTCAATGCTAATGATCCCGCCAGTCTCGCGTGCCGCGGCTGTAAGGGTTTTGGCGTCGATCGGTTTTATAGTATGAACGCTGAGGACTCGACAGGAAATGCCTTGGCGTGCAAGGAGTTCATAAGCTAGAAGGGCCTCGCCGAGGATCCCGCCAGTAGCCGCAAGTGTCACGTCCGATCCTTCGCGTACGGTACGGATTGTGCCCACTTGAAACTTCTCGTCGGCGCGTGTGGTCACTGGGGCAGAGGACTTGTCGAGGCGAAAGTAAGCAGACCCGCAATAAGAGACGAGAAAGCGAGTAACTTCCGCGGCTTCCCAGAGATCGCACGGAGAAAACAATGTGATGTTGGGGAGGGAGCGAAGGATAGCCAAATCTTCGGTTGCATGGTGAGACATGCCGACGGCTCCGTAGCTCATACCACCGCCGACACAAACGATCTTAACGTTGGCACGGTGGTAACAGATGTCGTTGCGAATCTGTTCAAGGCAGCGAAGCGTCGGAAAGTTACCTATAGAATAGGTAAAGACATTGTGGCCCTCAAGCGCTAGTCCGGCTGCGATGCCGGACATATTTTGCTCCGCGACTCCGACATTGAGAAACTGGCGAGGAAAGCGTTCGGTAAAATTGTCGAGGACGCCAAACCCGAGATCGCCTGTAAGGAGAATGAGGTTGGGATGTTGAGGCGCAAGTTGCATAAGGGTACGGATGAACGCGTCTCTCACTCCTGGTCCTCCAATTCAGCTAGTGCGGCTTCGAATTCCGCGCCCCGGGGAACCCGGTAATGCCACAGCACCGTATTCTCCATGAAGCTGACACCTTTACCTTTGGTAGTATGTGCGACTAGACACGAAGGCTTGTCGTCGGAAAAGGGCATAGAGCCCAAGGCTGCGTTTAGGGCTTCATGATCGTGGCCGTTCACCTCGCGAACGGCCCAGCCGAACGCTAGCCATTTATCAGTCAATGGCTCGAGCTCTAATACCTTGGAAACCGGAGCAATTCCCTGAATCCTGTTGTAATCGACAATTGTCACGAGGTTCGAAAGCTTATTATGGCCGGCGAATAGGGCGGCTTCCCAGGTGGAACCCTCGTCGCATTCGCCGTCACTCAAGATGCAGAAGATCCTATGCGGAGCTGAGTTGAGCATGGCGGCATAAGACATCCCAGCCGCAATTGAGAGGCCGTGGCCCAAAGAACCCGTAGATACGTCCACACCAGGCACCTTATGCGATACATGGCCGCAAAGGTCAGATCCGTCCTGGTAATAGGTGAGAAGCTTCTCTATTGGGAAGAAACCCCTTTCGGCGAGGGCGGCATATAGTCCAGCCGCAGCATGGCCTTTGCTGAGAACAAGGCGATCTCGGCAGGGATGGTTGGGCGCACTAGGGTACACATTCAAGAAGCCCCCATAAAGTACGGCAAGAATATCGGCGCAGGAAAAGATTGAGCCGATGTGGGACCCGCCCCCTATGCTGGTCATTCGCAATGCGTCGACACGAATGCGACGTGCAAGGGATTGAGTGCCATTCTGACTTGTGATCATTGGATGTTTGGTTAACGCGCGCATGTCCTTCGGTCCTTTATTCAAGGGTTGCAAATGCGATGTAAGGATCCCACTCAAGACGCCGAAACCGCAGGTTTCTGATGCCCATGACATCAAGGACAGCCAGAGTCTCACCCGGCCAAAGAGGATTATCTAGATCATCGAAAGCCAGCACTGCTCCCTTTGGCATTCGGGGCAAGAGGTTTTCCAAGGCAACCTTAGTGGCTTCATAGAGGTCACAGTCAATAAAGAGAAGACTCACGACCAAATGAGGATGCAATCGTACGAATTCGGGGATCGTTTGAATCATGTCGCCCTTGATTAGAGTCACCTTCGGAATGTGTCCGAGGAACCGATCCTTATCATATTCGACGATCAGCGCTCGGCCTGTCTTGGAAACGGATGTCGCAAGTTTCTCGACATCAATCGGTTTTGCCGATCTGAGGTCGATGACTTCGGCGCTGATACCGTGAATCCCCAAAATAGTGTGAGCCTGCACTGCCAAATGCGCTGCATAGGAAGTTGCGACTATAGTCACGTCCGTCCCGAGGGTGCGTACAACGGCTTCTCCAATCGGCACACTGTACAGCTCTTCCGGAACGTGACCCTCGATCGAATACAAGAATCGGTCATCAATAAAAACGACCGGGTCGGGATCTTGAATTGCGGCTACCATAAGGCCCCTTTGCGTCATGAGGAGTCGAAGGCATGACGACCTTGAGCCCGGGTGCATGTGCAAAAAGCGTGTGAAGAGATTGCGAATGCTGCGCGGCCTGTTCGCCTCCCCTGTTGACAATGCCCCAGAACACAACAGGGCACGAGCAGGTCCCACCCGACATGTACCTCCAGTTGGCTGCCTGGTTAATGATGGGATCAAACGCAAACAACATGAAGTCCATCCGCGGATATTCAGACACCGGCTTCATTCCTGCTATCGCCGCTCCGACAGCTGCACCTGTGATCGCGTTTTCAGAAACGGGAGTATCGATCACACGCTTCGGTCCGAAGCGCTCCAGCAGGCCGCGCGCGGAGTCCCCAACATACCATGGGCTCGGTACCCCCTGCCCCAGAAGCAGAACGGAGGAATCTTTCTCCATCATCTGAATGAGCGCTTCGTTAATTGCCAGGCTGTATTTGAGATTTCGTATCCGCAAAGACATGGTCGCCCACTCCTTCCTTTATTGGAAATCTGCTTGCCCGCGCCTCTTTTATTGCCGCGAGAATGTCCTCGTTTACACTTTCGCTGATTTCAGCAGCATCGCCATTGGTTAGGATTCCTTGCGCTGATAAATAGGACTGATATTGCTGAATCGGATCCTTTTTGCGCCAATAGGCCATCTCGGCCTGGGGCCTGATATCTGTGCGCGTTCCTTGAATCTTATCGTCCGGCCCTACGTGGCCTCTCAGACGATAGGTCAGACACTCCGCAAAAACCGGGCCGGCGCCGGAACGGCAATGTTCCACTGCATTTCTTGCGGTCTCATATACGGCCAGGACGTCATTTCCATCCACCACATGCGTTTGCACTCCGAACGGCTCGATGGATGCATGAATCCGCGTGTCGGCCCTGCATTCAGCAATCGGCATATGGGTCGAATACAGATTGTTTTCGCAGACAAAGAAAACGGGAAGCCGCTTAAGTGCTGCAAGGTTGAGGGACTCGTAAAGCACTCCCTCGCCGGTCGCACCGTCTCCAAAAAAGCTGACGGCCACGCTTCGGTCATTTCGAGCGCTTGATGCCAGGGCGGCCCCGACTGCTAGCGCAACGGTGCCCCCGACAATTGGAGCAGAGCCGAGAAAACCCCGCGGCGCATTATAGAGATGCATCGAGCCGCCACGGCCGCGAGAGCAACCAGACTCGCGACAGAACACCTCCGCGATCAAGCCCTTCAAGTCGCCGGTTTTTGCGAGGTAATGTCCGTGGGAACGATGGTTTCCAAATACCATGTCTCCCCCTTGCAGCGCAGCCATGACACCGACGGCAACGGCTTCCTGTCCGGAACACAAGTGCACGGGGCACTTTATTTCGCCGGATGCAATGAAGTCGACGAGACTTTCTTCACACTGCCGAATAAGCAGCATCTTCCGATAAAACAAAAGCAGAAAATCTTTAGGGTACATCATGACCTCCGCCTACAAGTGCTATTCGACCGTTCCCTCTGCTGAGACTGCGACATAATGGCTTGTTGATTATGGAGCTATGTTGCGGAATGCGCCCCTTGATTCTGCCTGCTTCTTATATGAGAGTCCGTCAGATTTTTCTGCCTTCTGCAAATAAGAATGTGTAAAGCGGCTGCGGTTGATCCGGATTAATCTCGGTCAGAGGTTCAGATTCATATGGTCCGTCCGTCAGCTCTCTTGGGACGGCCTCCAATCTTCCGTAAAAGATCCGTTTCAAGAGCTGCTTGCCTCTCATTGTATCGGGAATGGCATGCATTCTTACGGCCATGCGGCGGGTCAACGTGATCAGTCGGCGACGTACGCCGACCGGTCGGTCGGGGAACGCGCCTCTGATGAGGGGTCGAAACCCTGCCTCCTCCAATTGCTGCTTCAACTCGCGGGCGGTTGGATACCAGAAGCTGTAAGGGGCAGGATTGAATTGCGACCATTCTCTGTTGACAGTGGAGATTAAGACAACACCGGCTGGAGCCAGCACGCGAAATGCTTCCGACAGGAATTTCGCCGCGGCTGGGATAAAATAGATGGCTTCGAAGAGGATCACTACGTCGAAGCTGTCATTTGCACGAGGAATGCTTTGGGCATCCATGATCTCCAGTTGCAATCGTGGACGCCCCGTATAATGCTCACGAGCAAATCCGAGGTTTTGTTCCTCAATATCAGCTCCAACTACAAGAGATGCACCCTTCCCCAGCATGTATCCGAGGCCAAGTCCGGCTCCACACCCTAATTCCAGGACGCGCTTACCGGATACAAATCCTGATGCCCAATGATACCGCGTGTACAACTGAGTGAGGTTTACCCGCGATTCCCATAAACCAGGAAGTTCGGTCACCTTGGTGAAATCAGGCTGCTCGGCAATCATGATTTTTGGCGTTTGTGTCCTGTTAGAACCTGCATCCTACAGCGCACTAAGTCTTCTGCAAGCCTCTTCAAGCACTTCATCCTTCTTTGCGAAGCAGAATCGAAGAATATCTTCTCCAGAGCCATTATGGTAAAACGCATCTCCCGGCACGCTGGCAACGCCGGTCTTCTTGAGCAGAAACATGGCCTTGGCTTTGCTTGTGCTTCCCGGAATATTGGAAGCATCGACGAGCACATAATATGCACCACGGGGAACCCAGGGGGAAAGTCCTGCCTTTTCGAGTACATCACAGATCATCTCGCGTTTGTGAGCATACTGCTTCTGCAGTCGTTCATAAAACGTTGGACCAAGCCCATCAATTCCCCGGGCGACTCCGAACTGCAAAGGCGCCGGGGCACAGACATAGACGAGATCATTGATGTAACCAATTCGTTCGGCCCATTTAGCGGAGCATGCTGCATAGCCGATTCGCCACCCGGTAATGCTGTAAGTTTTGGAGTATCCACCAATCGTTATAGTGCGGTCCCTCATGCCGGATAAGGATGCAGGGCTTATGTGCCTGGAATCGTCGAACAGAATGTATTCATAGATCTCATCAGTAAACACAAACAATTCAAATTTTTCGGCGACTAAGCGGATAGCCTCAAGCTCCTTGAGTGAAAACACCTTCCCGCATGGATTTGATGGAGTGCAAACCATGATACCCCGGGTTCGGGGTGTGATCGCCATTTCCAAATCCGAAATTGAGAAAGTCCAGTCTGGCGGATGCATCGATACGTACCTCGCTACTGCTCCGACAGACTCGAGCGTGTTGAGGTGATAGCCGTAATAAGGCTCGAACAGCACCACCTCGTCTTCCGGGTCGAGGAGAGCCAGGCATGCACAGTAAAGCGCGCCTGTGGAACCGGCGCTCACGACAACCTCTGTTTCCGGATCGACGGTAATCCTGTTATCCCGTGCCAGCTTTCGTGATATTGCTTCACGAAGTGGCGCAATGCCGTCATGACGGGTATAGCTGTTGAGGCCCATGGCAATCGCTTCCTCAACGCCCCGCACCACGCACTCCGGCACCCCCGTGTCACAGACTCCTTGGGCAAGATTGATCCCTCCAATCCGATCGCATTCGATTGTCATGGTTCGAATCTCGGCCTTTTGAATGAATTCGGATCTCTTACTCAGGTGTAGTTCCATTATTAGGCGACCTCCTCCTGGCAGGCTGCGCACCTACGTCACACGTAAATATCTGCAACGGATAGCGAAGATGGTGAATGTATCAAGCTTGGCTTCGAGTATAGAAGGCTCGAACGACTTGGATGATATACTCGACTTCAGCGTCGTCCAATTCTACGCACATCGGCAGGGAACAAACCTCGCGACTCAGGGCTTCCGTTTCCGGGAATCCTGTGTCCTTCAGATTGAGTGCCGTATGTTTATAATAGGGTTTCCGGAACTGTGTTAAAACCTCAACACCGTTCCGGCGCATGTGGGTGGAGAACTTCTCACCCTGCTTGCTCCGCAATGTGTAGTTCTGATAAACGTGATCAAATCCCGGGCGACTATAATGCGGCAAAAGTAACTCATTCAGGTCGGAGAGCGCCTGGCTGTACTGATCTGCAATCCACTTGCGCCGCTGAATCCATTGGGGGAGATGCCGTAGTTTAACATCCAGGAAAGCTGCCTGGAGGTTATCGAGAAGGCAGGTGAAGCCGTGGCCATGGTATTCGCCTGTGTCCCGATCTTCGCCGTTGTAGCGCATACGGCGGGCAAAGAGCACAACATCGGGATCGTTCGTTGTGATTGCGCCCCCATCTCCGTAACCGCCCAGAATCTTGAAAGGATAAAAACTGAAGCACCCGGTAAGTCCCCATGATCCTGCCATCTTCCCGTTTATACTGGAGCCAAGGCTCTGGCAAGCGTCCTCGATAACCAGAAGATTATGCTTTTGTGCAATTTCCATGATGCGTGGCATGTCCGCCATCCAGCCGCTCAAGTGGACGGGGATTATGGCTCGTGTCCGGGATGAGATGGCGTTCTCGATGAGATCGGCGTCGATATTGAAGTCCTTGCCGACATCCACAAGCACCGGCGAAGCGCCGACGTTGATGACCGCCGAACAGGTCGCGACGAACGTATGCGACGGAACGATGACCTCAGACCCCGGGCCAATGTCAGCGGCACGCAGCGAGACATGCAAGGCATCATATCCTGAGTTGAGCCCGACGGCATATTGGGTCCCCGCGAACGCGGCAAGGTGCTCTTCGAAATCGTGGAGATGCTTGCGGTCGATTAACTGACCGTTTTCCATGCAGTCGAAATAGGCCGCATCAAGATCCGTCTTGATCATACGATAGAGCTTACCTGGATTCACAAACTGAACCTCTTGCGTCAATACATCCCTTTCTTGGCAGCGGATCCCATAGGGGAAGTGCGAGAGGGGCCGTAAGATGGTGAAGAAAGCGGCTGGGCAGATATCAGCTCGTTATTGAAAACTGCGATTAGCACCTGTTACTCTCGAAGGCAATAACCGTCCATAAGGTATCAGCTCTCTGGGCAGCCAATCGCGACGGACGATTTTATATACGGTATAGAATAGTATCTTAAGGTCGGTCCACAGATTGTTGTGGCGCGCATACATGAGCTGCAGCTTGAGCTTGGTCGGACGAATCAACTCCTCATAGGCTTTATCTGCGTCAGTCGCCCCAGCTAACACTGCTCCTTCATCTGCATTCCAGATCGAGGCCCAATCCGTGATTCCGGGGCGTAGAGATAGGATTGCCTTTTCCTCTTCCGTGTATTGCGAAACATACTTGAGGACCTCCGGACGCGGGCCAACCAGACTCATGTGGCCAAAAAACACATTGAGAAGTTGCGAAATCTCATCAAGCTTATATTTGCGTATGAAATATCCGGCTCGTGTGATACGCCGATCCATGTCGGAGGTCGACATGCCGCCGTGTTTCTCGGCGCCAGCTCTCATGGAACGGAATTTGTAGATCCGAAATTCTCTGCCTCGGCGGCCTATACGCAAGCCACGATAGAACACAGGACCCGGAGAATCGAGTCTGATCCAAACAGCCATGATCACGCACAGTGGCGACGACACGAAAAGAGCAACGGCTGATACCAGCAGGTCGAAAAGTCTCTTAACCATCACGGATGTCGTTGCTACGCGACTTCGGAAACAGATTGTGAGGCGCAGCGTTGGGCGCCTTCGAGCCGCCCGGGTCTCGGTTCCTTGGTCGGCGCTCAGGTTGCTTCCCAGACAACGGAGGGTCTTCGCCGAGCGGTCCAATTCATGGACTGAACATTTTGATCACAAGCACTCATTCACGTCGCGATCAATGCTTTGGTAGGAGATCGACTCTGAAGGCCTCGCGACAAAATAGTTCGCCGAGATTGCAGAGTCATCGGACCACATCTTCGATAAATGCATGAGCAATGATATGAGTGATCACGAAGAAGCAGTCCTCCAAACGGCCCGTATGGGTATTGGGAACGCTCAACGTCAGTTGAGCTAAATCCTTTAGTGCGCCTCCCGCCGCTGTAGTAAGAGCAATAGTCTTGCAACCGATGCTGTTAGCAAACTCGGCAGCCTTCAATATGTTCTCGCTATTACCGCTGCCACTGACGGCCAGCAACACATCCTCTTTTTGCGCGAAGTTTCGGAGTTGCTCGACGAAGATGGCATTATAGCCGACATCGTTGGCATAAGCTGTAACGGTTGAGATGCTGTCGGCAAGTCCAATTATTTTGAAGCGGGCAGTGCGGCCAAATGATGCACCCTTGAGGATATCCACGACCATTTGAGAGGAGATCGAGGCGCTGCCCCCATTTCCACAGACATACACCATCCGGCCGCTGTCTCTGGCTTCCTTAAACCAACAGATCGCCTTGGCTATGGCGTCGCGGTCAAGCGCCGCAATAGTCTTGTTAAGGTCGTCAAGATAGTCGGTGGCAAACTTCATGAGCCTTCCTCGGTCCAGTGTTCACCGGAAAACGAGCCAAGCTCCCCGCAGGTGCGAAAGGGACCGGCAAAGATAAATTGAAAAATCGTGCCGAACATCGAATTCAAATACGAAGGCAGATGAGCGCAATAGGCTTGCATGCACTACCTCGCGATGCGCTCGACGAGCGGTCGGTTTTGGTAAAGTATCTCGGTGGCTCGCTTATCAGATGCCCGCCGCATGAAGGCCGCACCAGACTTTATCTGCATGAGCTTTCACCTGCCAGCTTACGCGTGATCGCTTCACGCAAGGCAGCGATACCATCGTGCGGAGAAATGCATCCAAAATCGACGTGTAAGCGCTGTGTTTTGTACCCACAGATTCTGCAGAAGCCCCCCCAATTTGACCTTCCTCCATCTATCCCTCGCGAACTCCTCCTCACGCCCCCCTTGACCCACCCTTAAGCGGGATTGTTCACGAAGGTGAGAAAAAGTACGACTCGGTGGATGTAATCCTGTAAGTCTTTGGAAACAAAAATTATTTTCGGGCGCGCCGCGCCGAGTTTCATCTCAAAATGCCAGCCTGACAGCTCCGATCCGCCGACCCCACTTTTTTGCCGGGTCCTGGCAAAATAAAAGGATCGAGTTCGCTCAGTGTCGGGAGATCACGCCGAGTCCAGCCAGAGCCTGATCGATGATCGGCCGCTCGTCAAACTCACTGACGGCCTTGTCGCGCGAGTACCGGCCGGCTGACTGCCGCCGGGTCTTGTCCGTCATCAGGCGGAATATCGCCTCTGCGAGCGCGGTCGAATCCTTGATTGGTACCAGGATCCCGTTCCTCCCTTCCTCAACGACACCTCGGCAGTCCTCACTTGTCGTGGTGATGACGGGCTTGCCCATGGCCATGGGCTCCAGCAGGGCTCTCGGGTAGCCGCCTTCCTTATAGTACGACGGCAGCACCGCCAACTCAGACAGGGCGTATAGCTGTTTCACGTCGCGTCTGAACCCCAGCCAGCGGAAGTTGGAGCCATGTTCGGCATCTCGCACGTAGGATTCCGGCACGGCATCTGTGTTGCCTGTCTCGTGAGGAGCAACAAGCAGGAAGCGCACGTGCGGGAGCCGTTCCTTGAGGAGGCGCGACGCCTCGACGAACTCGCGGACACCCTTGGACCAGATGAGGCGAGCCACCATGATGACGACCTCGTCCAGCGTATCAAGGCGGAATTCGCGGCGCAGCGCCTCGATTTCCCACTGGGACACAACCTCGCGCGCGTACTCGTCGGTATCCAGGTAGTTCCGGGTGAGCACAACCTGTTCTGGGGCCAGCAGCCGACGCTCGATAAAGTAGTTGAGATCGTTCTTGTTCGTAAACCAGGCGCGATCGGTCCACCTGGAGGCGACGCGATACAACGACGTGAACACGCTGCGGATAATCCACGGCGCCAAGCCAGACGGCGGAAGGAAAGCGGCGCCAAGCCCAACGACATGCGAAACTACGCGCGGCACCCTCGCTGCGCGCGCGGCAAAGGTTCCGTAAATGTTCGGCTTGGTCGTGAAGTTCATCACCAGATCGCACCGCTCGCGCCGCAACAGCCGGTAGAGGCGATAGCAGTATCGCAGGTCCGCCACCGGCGTCGCGAAGCGCGAAATCGGCACCGTGAGGCTTCGGACCCCGAGTGCCTCGATCTCCGCCCGATACTCCCCGTCGTCGCTGACAACCACGACCTCGGCGCCCTCGACGCGCTGAAGCGCGCGAATGATGCCCTTGCAGAACAGCACGATCGACAGTCCGTCCGGGCCTAAAAGGGCGATCTTCATGCGCTCCTCACTTCGTCGCGGCCCGCGAGAACCACGCAATCCCGCCGGACTCCGTCCCGGTCGTCAGATATGAAGGTTGAAAGCTGTGTCGCTTCATGCAGGTGATCAGCTCGTCTCGACGCCCCTGGTGGTACTCGAGCCGCACCGAACGAACCGCGGCCAGGGCGCCGGGTGCAGCGCCGAACAAGATCTCGTATCGGCTCCCTCACAGTCCATCTTCACCAGGTCCACGCGATCGAAGGGCTCAATGATGGCGTCGAGCGTTCTGGTCGGCACCTCGTCGAATTCGCCGACGGCGCCATCGGACAATATGGTGTTCATCACGCTCGAACGCCTCGGGAAACGCACTGATCGCCGCTCGGCAGACGTGACGGCCAGACGGTGAGCCTCGACCACATCGGCGAGACCATTCTCTTGCACATTTCGCTGGAGCAAGGAATAAGATTCGGCGCTCGGCTCGAAGGCGAGCACCCGTGTGGCACCGCAGTAAGCCGCGTACAGCGCGAACACTCCGATGTTTGCGCCTACGTCGACAACGACGCCGCCCCGGCGAATCATCCCGTAGTCATGACGGGCGAATACGAGGACGACCGTGACGATGTCGGCCGGATCGCCGGAGAGGTGTATTGTCCAGCCATTCCTGAGCCTCACCACCCCGGAGGCTGGAGGGCGGCGGAGGAGGTAGGCCCAGATCACTCGCACCGGCCGCTCGAAGAGGCGGAAGCAGCGCACGCAGCCAGCCGCGTGCTCGGGAACATGGAGCAGGCTCCTGACGACGTTCGCGGGTCGGCGGCCCAGAATCTTCACGCGACACGATCCGCCCGGTGATCGAGCACGATCACCGCATTGGCCGAAAGCAGCGGCAGCGGCCGGTGAACAGCGACAACCCGCAGCCCGGCCGCCTCGCAGTCGGCCACGAGATCGGCGAGCTTGGCGCGGTGCGGCGCTGGCAGGTAGTCAGGCTTCACGGCGCTCAGCAGCCGACCCTTGACCCGCTGCGCGAAGCTGTCGATGCTGCAGGTCGCGACCAGGGGACCACGCGAGGCGAACGCCAGTTCAGACAGAGCGGCGCGTCGTATCTCGGCCGGCACGCGATGGAGGAACCCCAGCGTAATAACCGTGTCCACACTCTTCGGCGCCAGGGGAAGCTGCAGCAGATCCGCCTGGAGGAAGCCGCGGAACGTCCGCGCGTTGTACTCCGGACGGGCCAGCGACATCATCGCGGCCGAGATGTCGGCCGCAATGACGTCGCAGCCCAGAGCGTTGACCACGGGCCCGAGAATGCCCGTGCCGCACGGTGCATCCAGCACTACTCTCCCAGGTCCAAGTCGAAGCTGATCGGCCAACCTGGATATGAGCGCCTGTTGGCGCCACGTGGCGAGGCGCATCCAGCTCCACTGCCGGGTTTGTCGGCGCTTGTAGGCAGCCGCTCTTCCTTCGCTGCGGTAGGCGTTTCGAGTCTCGGTGTCGTAGTCCATTCCGTCAGGCCTCATCTGTCGTCTCGGCCAGCACCTGTCTGGCGTAGAACCGATCGATCCATCCGGCCGCAAGCACCCTCTTGACCATACCAGGCCAAGGCTGGAGGCTGAGCGAGTCGTGGGCGGTGTGCCAGTGCTTCAGCATCTCCTTGATCATCTGGAAAGCGAACAACTCCCGATCCCAGCAGCCGGCCCGGCTGTAGCCGTCAAGAAGACTGGCTTCGGCAACGCGGTCTGGCCGCATGTAGGTGAGAAAGAGCGGACTGCCCCACCACAGGATGCGGTAAGTCACGAGGAAGCGCGCGAGGTCGGCTTCCGGCCAGGTGGTCTTGATGCGTCCGGGGTCGAGAATGGTCACGCGGTCTCTCTGGCCGACGAGGAGGTTTCGGATGTCGATCCCCTTTAGGGTGCTGCTGGTCCGGGCGGGCCGGCGCACTGTTGACAGCCGCTCGGCGATCGCTTCCGCCGCTTGCAGGGCTGGCCGGTCGCCCCGTTGCTCCCGAAGCCCGTTCACATACCTCTTGAGCTTACCTTCGAGCACTCGCCCATCGAATTCAGCGGGTGCCGAGGTCCGGTCGTGGAAGCGCCTCAGTGCCTGCCCAAAACGAAACATGACGCGCCGCAATCGCCGGGCGCTCGCACGGTCCCCAATGCGACGCATCAGGTCCCAGCGCCGGAACTGTTCGCATCCGTCCATCCCCCGTGCGTACGCGGTGATAATAGCGTTGTAGAACCCCAGAAACCGCAATGGTTCGACGAACGACACCTCCAGGTCATCAGCCAGCCAGTTGGCGGCCAGATGCTTCAGGCTATCGAACTCTCCGATGGCCAGTTGACGGTCCTCAGCCGTGATGGGAAATACACGTGGCTCGCGTTTCCGCAGATCGTGCTTAGGAATCTTGACGAACAGAGCCCGAGTGCCGTCCCGGCCTGACACCCAGGCTGGAAAAACGATCGAGAACACGTGGCACTGAATCGCGCCGGTCCGGACGCCCAGGACCGGACCGGCGGCACCGGGCGGAACTGTGTCGCGCAACTGTTCGGCGATTGCGCGCCGCACGGTCTCGTTGTCCGGACCCTCACCGAACGCCGCATCGCGCGCGTCGGTTACCACGCCCGGCTCAGATACCATTTCTCTGCCCACATCTGGAACAGCAGGAGCACGAGCACGCGCTCGGCCCGGCCGCCCTGATATCGATAGAAGCGATCGACCTCGCGGGCGGCCGCTCGCTCATCGAGCACGCCGACAGCGCGAAGACGGCTCGGCGCCAACCACTCCATCACCCACGGCTTCCAGGGCCCACGCATCCACTCGTACAGCGGGATCGAGAAGCCCTGCTTGCGTGCGGCCACCTGCGGTTCAGCCACATAGCGGCGCAGCAAATGCTTGAGGAGACGCTTATGTTCGTGTCCGTCCCAGACAAACTCGATCGGCAGGCTGAAGGCGAACTCCGCAAGCCGATGGTCGAGAAAGGGCTCGCGGCACTCAAGCGACACCGCCATCGACGCGCGATCCACTTTCGTAAGGATGTCGTCACGCAGGAACGCCGAGTAGTCGGTCCGCATCATCCCGTCGACCATCGCCTCCGGTGACACATGGAGGTCTGGCGCCCAGAGGACCGTCCGGTTGAGCGCTTCAGCGACCGATGTGTGCACGAGTCTGCTGGCATCGATCGCGCGAAATGCCTTCTCGTTCGTCACGCGGATGAGATCGGCCGGCGTGGCCGCGCCCAGAACCTCCAGCCATTTTTCATAGCGTCCTGCCAGTTGAGGATTCCGGAATCCTCCGTTGCGCGACGCGACAACCGCCGACAGCAACAGCCGGTACGGGACGAGACGGCCCAGCGTCCAGGACAGTGCCCGACGCAGGACCACCGGGATATACGATGCGAGCCTATAGTGGCGGTTGTAAGTCGCATAGCTCTCGTATCCGCAGAACTGCTCGTCGCCCCCGTCGGCCGACAACGCCACCTTGACGTGTTCGCGCGCAACCTTCGAAAGCAGCGCCGTCGGAATGCCGGACGTGTCTGCAAACGGCTCGTCGTAGATCTCGGTAAACCGGCCGAGCACCTGGTTCGGGCTGGGCACATCCAGATACTCGACGACGTGTCGCACGCCGAGCTGATGCGCGACGCTCGCGGCCTTGTCAGCCTCGTCGACGCGCGGCTCCCTGAACCCGATGGTGATGTGGAGCAGCTCCTGGCCGAGCCGCTTCGACAGAAACGCGGCGAGCAGCGACGAATCGGTCCCACCGGAGAGGAACAGCCCCACCGGCACATCCGACACGAGGCGATAGCCGAACGCGCTATCGCACAATTCGGTGAGCCGCTCCGCCGCGTCCTCGAAGCTGCCGCGGAAGCAGCCGCGCTCGACATGGTCGAGGCTCCAGTAGCAGTGCGTCGACAACGCGCCATCAGCCGTGAGCTTGAGAAAGTGGCCGGGTAACAGTCGATATGTGTTCTTGAAGGCGGTCGTTTCACCCAGCGTGTTTCCGGCCATGAAGAACTGGGCCAAGCCGCGGGGCTCGAGCTGCCGCGTCATCCGAGGATGCACCAGCAGCGCCCTCGTCGCGGACGCAAACAGCAGGACGCCGACGCGGAAGTAGTAGAAGAGGGGCTTGACCCCGACGGGATCGCGGCACAGGTACAAACAACGGTCGCGGGAATCCCAGATTGCGAACGCGAACATCCCGATGAACTTCGAGACGGCCTGTTCGAGGCCCCAACAGTGAACGGCGTTAACAACGACCTCGGTGTCTGAGTTGCTCACGAACGCGTAGCCGCAGGATTCGAGACTCTTCCGAATCTCACGGAAGTTGTAGATCTCCCCGTTGAACACGATGCCGAGACGTCGATCGGCGGACCACATCGGCTGGTGGCCATTCGGCGACAAGTCGATGATTGACAGCCGGCGATGCCCGAGTCCGATCACGCCCTCGGCATACAACCCTGCATCGTCGGGACCGCGGTGGACAAGCATATCCCTCATACGCCGCACCACCGCGGCGTCAACCGGGCCAGCAAAACTCCGTTCTCCGCAGATACCGCACATGGTCAGGCCTTGGCGTTCGCCATCTCGCCAAGGATCTCGGCGAACCTGGCGGCCTTGTCTTCCATTAGGTACTCGGTAAACACGGTGCGCCTCCCCTCCTGCCTCAGACGCCGGCGCAGCTCTTCGCTGGCCAGCAGCTCGCGCCATCGATCGGCGATGGCCATCGTGTCGCCCGGGTCGACCAGGAACCCGTTCTCGCCGTTCTTGATCGCCTCGCGAAGCCCGCCGACCTTCGAGGCGATCACGGGAAGTCCAAGCGCCATGCTTTCCAGGACCGCGCGCCCGAAGCCCTCCGCCAACGAGGGGTGAATGACGATGTCCATCTCAGCGACAATATCGAGGGCGTCGGTACGCCAGCCGGTAAACCGCACGTGCTCTTCGAGTCCATGCCGGCGGACCAGTGACTCGAGTTCGCCGCGATAGCCTCGGTACTCTCTGATCACTTCGTCGCCCACGAGGTACAGCCGGACGTTCGGCACGTCCTTCACGATCGTCGCCAGCGCCTCGATGGCCAAATGCTGCCCCTTGGGGCGGTAGAGTTGTCCCAGGACAACGGCGTTGCTCCAGCCATCCTCAATCCCAAGCTCACGACGGAGCGCCGTATGGTCGCGGGCCTCGGCATCGCGAATGACCCCAGGATCGAAGCCAATCTTCAGAATATCGATTTTTTTGCGAAATCGACGGATCAGTCTCGGGTACTTGTCATCCCTGTTGCTCTCACAAAAGAACAGGATGCGGTCCGCCAACAAGAACGAGAGCCTGTCGATCAGCGGATTCGCCAGCTCTCCCTTGATATACAACAGCATCGGACAGCCCGCCATCCTGGCAGCGAACCCAGCACTCAGCGCGGCCCGCACGCAATTCGCGTACACAACGTCGACCTTGCGCTTTCGGATGAGCGACCCCAGTCGCAGATTGTAACGGAGCAAGTCGAGCACCGATCTTAGCCTGCGAATCGCCCCGTGCCGAAAGACGCCGCCACCGTACTGAACGATAGAATTGGGCGGGTGCACCACCTGGCACTCAACCCCCATTCGCCGGAATTCGTCCAGCGCTATGCCGTCCCGCGGCGCAACTACGAGGATGGACACATCGCGCTTCGCGAGGAACCGTATAAAACCCGCTTGCGTCTGGAAATTCCCGCCAAGGCCCATGGGATATGGCTCAAAAAAAAGGACTCGCATCAAGACAGCCGGATACTTTTGCTCACCACCCACTCGTGGCTCTTTGACAACTCACACCGAGCTGCGCCACAAGCCTCCTTAGGTCGGGTGCACCATCCGGCACTCGACGCCTATTCGCCAGAACTCGTCCAGCCCGGTGGCGTCCTGCGGCGCGGCCAAGGGTGGACACCCCGCGCTTCACGAGGAAGCGTACGAACCCCGCCTGGGTCTGGAGATTCCCGACCGAACCCATGGGGTCTGGCTCGACGATGAGCATACGGCAAAGCCGCTTAGGATCCAAAGTCAACATATCGGAATCATCACGTGAGGAGTGCGGTCACTGTTTACCGGGAGACGCAACGTTCATGCCTCAGAGGCTCTACGTTCCATGCAGGCCACGAGCATGTATGCCATGGCGGGCCGATTGGTTAGTGTTCGGCCCAACGCATTCGGAATGAGACGCGCCACGGCCTCTTTGAGGACCCCGTACGGGAGGGGCACTAGCTGAGTCTTGTGGCCGATCAGCCTTGTGGATGCAACCTGAAAGAGATCGCCAACCAACTTCTCCCACTCCGGAACTGTGTAAAACCGCGCAATGGCACCGTCTGTGGTCTCCTGAACCAGGTTGTGGACGCTACGCCCCCTCAGGAACCCACCGCGGAGAACGCCGTAATATAGGCCTCCTCGCACATAATTGTTGAAGAAGCTCCTGTGGTAAACCATGGCCACGAACTTTCCGCCCGGACGCAGTACCCGGTGCACTTGCTCCAGAATCCGGCGTGTGTTGGCTGAATGGTGAATCACGCCCCAAGACCAGACGAAATCGAACGAGGCGTCGGGGAACTCGAGCTGTTCGGCATCCATCCTCAGCACCGAGCCCTTGAGCCCGAGCAACTCGAAGCGCCGAGTGGTACTCTTAGTCGCGTATTCCGTAAGATCCACTCCGACATAGGAACGCGCATGTCGCGCCAGCAGCTCTGCATGAATACCAATTCCCACGCCGATCTCCAGCACGCGTGCTGAGGCCAGCGCGCCGTAGTCGATGAAGTTGTCGAAGGGGATCTTTTTCCAGGGGAATGCTTCGCGCGCCGATCGGAACAGCCGCCCGTCCACTTCCCGATAGAACTCCAGCGACCCTTCTTCGAAATGTGTTCGCCGCTCGAAGTCGTAGCGCATCGGGTTGCGCTCCCACCATGAACGGTTATGAGCCTGCCACACGCTGGCCTGGTCCGGATCTGACGGCAGGTCGGTCGGGCCTCCGAAGTCCTCTGCGATCCCCTGCCTAGTGACCTCCACGTAATCCCTCCATTCCTCTGACTTCTTCTTCATTATCGTGCCCTCCTGTCTACGTGCACTCATCACCGGAGGGCGCACATAGCTGCATGGACCGCGACCAAGCGGCCCAATGGCCAAGCTATCAAAGACATTTATAATATATAAGTATCCCTTGTGCGCCATGTCCGAGAAAGGCTTCGCGCGTCCAGACTCTCATCTTCATCGAATTCTGATGAAGATGAGGTGGAAGCAAACAAAACTGTGTGACCCTTTATAAGAATCCTTGCGTCAAGGAACCGCGACAACGGCTTCCGGCACGCGAACCAGGGGTAGATGTTAAATCGCGGCTCCTTTAACACTCTATCGATCCTCGCTTCGAGAGCGGCATATAGATCGACCTCCGTCTAAAGCACTCCTCAGAATTAGAAAACCTAATTTCAGCTTAAATTTCCCCCAATTAAGATTGTTCAAGTACCGAATAGCTCCACCTTTGTTTTTCTGATCCATGCAAAGACGACCTTTCATATACGTGAGTTCATCCTTTATTCTGTTGAACCCCGACAGTCTTCGTACGTCCGGATTGTTTCCAAGTTCCTCTACCAGTACTTGGAACTCGGCCACGTTGCGTGATCTTTGCTTTTGGCTTATATTGTCACCGTGGAGACGGTAGTAAGCCAAAGGATCCTGACAACAAGCCATTTTCCATTTCATGGCAAGCCGAAAGACCAACTCCCCATCCCCACTAATTTCATAACGCGCGTCGAAACCTCCCTGCAAACTATCAAAAGCTGCACGACGTATAACGAGCGTTAATAATCCCACTGAATAATCAGCGAGCAAGTCATTCAAAACCCAGCCCTGTGGGATTCGTCTTCTGCGAAAAAGTTTTTGCGTTCCTTGTTTTTGTTTAACGATCCAGTACTTACTGCATACAAATCCTACTTGCGGATCCTCGAACAGGGGCATTTGCCTTTCAAGCTTTTGAGGGCACCACCAATCATCCACATCCAAAAACGCAAAAAAATCGCCACGAGCTTTCGCGATAGCAAAATTGCGAGCCCCATACAGCAACGTGTGCGCAGGCGCATAAAAGTACTTCAGACGAGGATCATCATAGCTGTTGAATATTTCGGCACTGTTGTCTGTGGACTGGTCATCCCAAAATATGATTTCCCAATTTTGATAAGTTCCAGCCAATACACTGTCAATAGCCTCCCGCAAATATTTCCCGCCGTTGTAACAATTCATCAATATACTGACGAGCGGCTCTTGCTTCATGACTGATTCCTGATCCATTGAATGGTTTTATTCAAACTGATCTCAAGAGTTACCTTTGGTTCCCAGTCAAGATGGCCGCATTTCACTTTCGGCCGGGTCAGGGGGCAGATCAGGACAGTTTGCCAGCAACGCGGCTGTAGCGATGATGCAGCTAAAGCCGTACCAGAATCGCGGCGGTGCTAAAGTCGGCTCAAACCGGACTCGTAGACGAGAGCAATCGCTTCCAGCGCGGCAGTTCGGGATCCATGAAAAAGAATTCATCGTGATTGGGATTTGCTGCAATGCCCTGCTCTGCGCTCCGCAAAGCATCGGCTAATTCCTCGGGAGTGCTGACGAAACGCACATCGGGCCGGCCGCGGAGGGGGCTCAGATTTAGCTCATCCTCATCCAGTCCGATGATAACCGGCAAGCCCGCCACATAGGCGTCTACTGATGCAGAAGTGCTGTTTGCAGCAAGGACGATGTCGTATTCGCCCAGTATTCGATCCAGGGCCTCCGTTGTTTCGTCAGCCTGTATGCCAGCATAATCAGCAAGTTTAACTGCATAGCAGGGATGCGGTTTAAATGTGAACTTATAGCCGGAGGGAAAAAGTTTCATTGCATCTTCCAGGAGACTAAGAAAGCTATGCATTGACGTGGGCACCATATCCCCAAGAATGAGAACATTAGATCCAAGCGATTCAGATACTGGCAGTTTTTCAATACAGTTCTTTGCAGAATCAAGAACCGGATTTGCACCTTTTCCCGAAAGATTCAGATAACGCAGCGCTTCGACCTTGACAAGTTGCTCGACTGGGAAACCTGCCTCGGCCATGGTCCTCCAAGCCATCAGTCCATTAACGGCAAGCCGGTCTGGTAATGGCATGGAGCAGAATAGGCGCGAAATCAGAATGCGAGGATCATCAAAGTAATTCAGGAGCCAAAAAGGCACGGTAGAGTGGGCCACCCCAATGATTTTACCGTGGCCGTGACGGCGCCATGCGCGAAGGAGGGCCCTTTCCCACGCCTGATTCTCACAGAGGTAAAGACCCATCTCTTGGTGTGGGATATCCTTTAGCGCAGCGTCGAAGAGCTCTAACGACAGACAATTGCTAATACCTACTGGCCCGCTTAGAGATGTTTTCCAATCACATTTCAATATTGGCCATAGCCAGGCAGCAGATCCCTTTGGGTAGAAGGCGGATTGAATATGGTTCAGACGCCAGGCCACTGTATTAAGCCACCACCAGTTTTTCAATACCTTGGCCACGATATTCCACGTTAAATAGCTATCAAGAAAAGTGTGGCATCCCTGACTGTCTGCATCATCATTAAATTTGCGGAGCCAATCAAGACCCGTTCGAGTATCAGGCACAACCGGGCTGAACAAAAAACGCTGAATCCAGTTGGTCTGCCTCCCACCGTCATGGAGATACTTCGGCAAAACCTCCCATTGCCTGGAATAGAAACGCCCCTGCGTACATGAAGCCGGATCCAAGTGAATGAAATAAGAGCAAAGAAATATAGCGCTTTCACCTGAAAACCATTGTGGCTTTTTCAACTTCCGAAGCGGCCATCGCAACACAAGGTCGTACAGGCTGATCAAGCCTTGCACTGGATACGGCAAGCCACGATAAAGCCTGCGTAAGGACCATTTTTGTTTCGATGGTTTGTCGCGTTGCCAAACAAAAGTAATTTGAAGCTTCCGGCACAGCTGTCTTATGGCTCGAGCCAAGTCTTGATCAGAGCTATGGAGAGTCAAGTCAGATGGCTTCCTATAAACAAGGATTTCTTCCAATGCCAGCAAGCGCAGACAATCATAAACCCGCGGGGATTTGCAAGGACTTTTCTCTGCTAACTGGGTCATCCACCAGAAGCTGAAGCCACCCCCTATGTCCAAATGATCGATAACACGTTTGCCCTCTATCCGCGTTTCACCCAGATCATGGATAAAAGCAAGAAATTTGGCCCTTAGGCGATAAGCATGCTCTTCCAAGTAGTGCGGAACAGAGCGAACCGAATCGCTCTGGACGCAGCTCCGCCAGTACAACACTTCACCCATTCGATTAGGTGGATCGTCTTTCCGATCCCAGACAACCACCGAAGCGCTCACCGTGTCAGCCGTTCCAAGACATTCAGGATTTCTGCAGGCAGATCCAATTCGCAGCGGAGCACACCGACATCATCAGATTTTCTTTTCCGAACAGATAATGCCGCGAAACAAAGCCTCCCATAGGGTGTCACCGCCGTAACGGATGGCGCTCCCCAGTAGCCATAAGCCTTGATTTCGGAAGGGTTGAAGCTGATAAGCCGCTGCATTAGCGTCTTTGCATTCAGAACAACATAAGACGCACGTTCCCCCTCCAGGAGCCCGTCGTAGTTGATGTATTGATAGGATCGCTCGAAGTCATTGCATCCTTCCTCGAGGGTGAGGCGGAAGGTTGAGACCAAATGACCGCCAGGGGAAACATGGTTCCAGGCCGCAGCCAGCATATCGGAAAAACGAACATTCCAATCGACACAACTGAGAGAAAACACAACGTCAAAGCGCTTATCATGAAGCACACTCAGGCTCAAATCCAATATATCCCCGCAAAGGATATGCACTTCTGGATTCATCTTTCGTCCAGCTTCGGTCGCCAATGGGTTGATTTCCACTCCGGTGTAGTTGTTTACCCCAAACTGGTCTCGGAGCGCCAAACCCAATCCTCCACAGCCACATCCGATATCGAGGATCTCATGGTGAGGATCAAGATGCAGCTGTCCGATGATGACTCGCTCGGATGGATAGAACTGCTGCCACGCGACGCGATTCTGAGTGAAGTAGCGAGCTATGTGATCTGTTTGATAAGCAATGTTATTTTTCATTAAGCACACAAAGCACACAAAAAACGGAGCCTATTGTCTATCTATTCCAAACCGATATCGGAGCGGTGGCCCGCCCGAATCCCGCACCTGTATTACCCAGCTGCGGCACAAGACGGCATTGCGGGCAGTTGGAAAAAGGAATTCAGGCTAGTCAGGACAAGCATCAATCCCGTTCCGGCGGCAATTGATGTTCTACATTCGGAAATCGCGCCATGGAAATGACAGCAAGCTCTGCCCCGGAGGGGCAGAAGAGAATAGCCGGGGGCGAGCGAAGCGCGCCCGGGGCTATTCTCTGGCCGCCCTTGCCGGGGTTTCGCTAAGACCCATGCCTCCCTCTGGGAGGCTTCCTGAGGCCACCCGCTCTGCGCTAACAGTATCCCACACTTGACACTGTGGGTTCACGGGCCAGCTCGAACGCCGTGAACGCGCAGAGCCAGAAGGTATCCTTGTGCCATTGTTGGCAGGCGCCCCAGCCC
>Ga0187873_1000811_pt1 | contig 29096 bp, 26 predicted proteins | sample June2016WEW_16_1_2_FD_133012 | JGI IMG/M metagenome (GOLD analysis project Ga0187873, IMG submission 133012) | Peatland microbial communities from SPRUCE experiment site at the Marcell Experimental Forest, Minnesota, USA - June2016WEW_16_100 | ecosystem: Environmental > Terrestrial > Soil >...
CTCAAAATATGCCAGCGCCTCTTCGCTGAAGTAGTGGCGTATTGCCTTTAGACGCGAGACGATGACGCTCTTGCCCATGACGATGTATTCCGACAGTTTGTTTGGGGCCGCAAAATCGAGGAATACGTCTCGGCGGATCGGCAGGATTCCGATGTCGCACTGACTCACCCATGTCGGAATTTGGGAAGCTGGGACCTGTCCATGCACCCTAACCTTTGAACCCAACCCGCGCTTTTGCGCCAGGTCAGTCAATCGACCCTTTTCCCGTCCGGGCCCCACAATCCACAACTCCGCCCCAGGCATTTCTGTGTGGACCAAAGCAAAGGCTTCAATAGCGATGTCGAGCCCGTATATATAATGGACAGTTCCGTGGTACATCATGACGAACTTTTGTGGATCCCGGGAGCACAGAGCAGTGGACGGACTCGAACAGGAGAATCGCCCCTCGTCCACCGAGTTCATAATTACCGTCGATTTCGAGCGAGGCAACCCGCGATGTACGAGAAGGTCCTCCCTCGGCTCGTTGGCCGTGATCACGTGATCGGCAAAATCGAAACTGATCTTCTCCAGGAATTTCAGCAGACGAACCATCCACGAGTTTTCAGCGAGGCGGTATCTAGCCATGTAGAATTCTGGGGTAATTTCGTGCATGTCCAAGACCAGCTTGGCGCCCATCCATTTCGCCAGGACGGGAGCAAAGATCAGCAAGTCAGGCAATGAGTTGACGTCGATCAGCGCGTACCGCCTCCCAAGCATTTGCAGGGGCACCCGAACGAACACCCACAAGAAGAATGCGAGGTACTGGAAGAAGGAACGCGCTAGAAAGCGCGGTTTCTTCCACAACGAAACCGTATAGACATTCACTCCGTTCAGCGAGTAGCTCTTCTTGCCGGTGCCTTGTCCGCCGGGCGAGGCGCGCAACGCCAACGCGTCGACCGAGTATCCGGCAGCCACGAGAGCCTCGGCCTTTCGCCTCACCCGCGGGTCGAATTCGTAAACGCTTTGAACTACGAAGCAGACAGATCTCATGAGAGCGAAGAGCCCGCGACATCAAGGAGCGTGGCTGAAACCTGGGAGGCTACCTGGAGTTCCAACTCCTCGATGGACTTGCCGTTCCACGGAATGTCAATGAACTCCGCAGTCACCTCGCCCCCTAATTCGCCACCCTTGCGTGCGCGCGCCGGCTTGGGGCTCCACCCGCTCGAAGCCAACCCCGCGCCGAACCAGACATCAAGCGACCGCAGCATTTGAAGCAGCCTTACGCAAAAGTCGCCCCAAAACCGCTCTGGCCCATGGCTTCGGCGCGCCACAGAAGCGTGAGCACGCCGCCGAACTTGCCGGCATTGTCAATTACAGCTTAGCTGCGCTTTTCAGCCTCTGGCTCCGAAAGGTCAAGCCTCTGAGGATAGAAAAGCGCGCCATCCTGGATATGCAGAGCGAGTTCGAGTGGCGTCTGCGCGCCGAAAAGGCGAAACACCTGACTCGTTCCGGTGCGATATCCGACCGTCTCATTGTAGCCGAAGGTGGAATCGTAGGCGAACTCTGCTCGTTCCGGTATGGAAGGGGTGTTTGCATCCCACAGCAGCCAGTGCATCCGGATGCCAGTGCTGGACTCACCCGTGACGGCGGCGATCGTCATCAACTCGTCGCGCCCTTTGTCCGCGCTGTACCAAGCATCGATTCCATGAACGCCGAGCTCACAACCTCGCTTCCGCAGAACTTCTGTGCTGTGAGGAAGGTCGCTCACGTCGTAGGCAGTGGCGCCACGCGTGAGGCCCTGGTACGTTCTCACCGGGGCGTCCTTTGAACGGAATCAGGAAGTAGGTGGCGGGGAGACTCTTTTCGACTCTTAAGTACCACTCAAATGGCTCCCAGAAATCTCTCGCCCGGTCTGCATAAACCAACGGCAGGGATGCGGCCGCAAGCCAATTCTTGAACAGCCGGGTCAACGAGAGTCTGCCCCTCATGAGGTTGCGGAGCGCACCGACAGTGGCCCGGTAGACGAATCCCCACGCGGAAGATGATGGAACGCTACAGCCACATCAGGATGGGAGCAAAACGCAAGACCATTGGAGGGCTGACTCCGGTCGCAGCCGTCGATTCTGAGGCTGCGGCTGGCGCCGGCAGGCCGAGGGTTAACTGACCCTCCGTGTTGAACTCCGTGTTGAACTTTGCGAGGCCGACCTGGGTAACTTGTTGGAAAATATGGTAGGCCCGTGGGGACTCGAACCCCAGACCTCTACCGTGTCAATCCACAGTTAATTGATTTTTCAATAACTTACAGGCGCTCACAGGGGCTGCTAACTCCGCTAAGTGCTTGTAAGTTCGTTCAGCATCGGGTTGGTCTTCGGGCTGGCACCGAACCACTGCTGCACGAGATTTTCGCACAGGGGGAGCCTCTCCAACACTCCTCGGCACCCAGCTCGACTGGTGTAAATTGACAGTATCGACTCCCCAAGAACCGAAACGTAATCACAACCCTGACTCTGTGCATTCGTGGCATTAAGCCAGATCCTCGGTCCCACGGTTGACAGGCAGGGCGAAAGGCTATTGAGAATCAGCGGCGACGATCTTCTTCGGCACGCAGGATCACCCCGATGCCAAACCCTTTGTTGATTCGTCGCGTTTTCATTTTTTTGATCGCCTCCACCTTTGGTTTACGCCTGACCGCGTCGAGGCTCCCGGAACCGAGGATGGCTCCGGAAACAGCATCATCGTTAGCGAAGCGTCCTACGATGAGATCAACCGACATCGCATACCGGTAGAGCGTCATGCCGTCGCTGCGTTCGCTCATTCTCCCGGAGTTCTGGACTTTTACATTTGGCTCGTGTGGAAATGCTGGACTGTGAGGCACCATGGCGCGCACGTGCCGTTATTCTCAGAATGGGGTCTCGTAAGCCAATTGGGGACCAGAGAATACAGCAGTGATCGTTTCTTCCGCCGAAAGATCAACTTCTGGCTTCGGCAGGTCAAGGCCCTCTGGCCAGAGTGCCCAGCGCACGTTTCGAGCGGTGGCAACCATCTACTTATCACACCTTCACGAGGCGCATCTCGGGTAAAGCCACTTCACTGATCTCAATCTTCGGCCACCGGCGGGCCGCCACCGTAGTTAAGCCCGAGAGTGCGCTTCGCCTTTGATCTCCTCGATATTACGAAACCTAGGACATTATGCGTATCGTACTATGAATTGTAAACACGAACGGCTCTCACACGAGCATGGGCGTAAGACCCCACTCCAACCGGCAGCTTCCCCTCTCGCAGTTGTTCCCTCTGTTCTGCTAGGGGCATTCGAAACCTCCCCTGGCCGGTTTTTGATTGTGGCTGGAGCCCGGGGAGATGCAAATGTAGAATAGGTTTGTGGACACACCGATCCGACTGCCTGTCTTGCCACAAGGTGGCGTGAATCAGCGATCCCCTACCGAGGTCAAAATCGCACTCTACAGATCTCTGTTTCGCGGACGCGAAGATGTTTACCCGCGCCGCTTCGAAAGCCGCAAGACGGGCAGGGCCGGTTATTCGCCGGTGTGTGGTAATGAATGGGTTCAGGGAATCTGCGAAAAGCCCAGAATCAAATGTTCCGAATGTCCCCACCAACGTTTTCTTCCCGTAACTGACGATGCGATTCGGTGGCATCTGATGGGTCAGGACGACCATGGCCGCGATTTCGTCATGGGCGTCTATCCAATGCTGCTGGATGAAACCTGTTTCTTCCTGGCCGCCGATTTCGACAAAGCGGCGTGGCAAGACGATGCCGCTGCGTTCTTGGAAACTTGCCGCCAAAAGAGCTTGCCCGTTGCTTTGGAGCGATCGCGGTCGGGCAAAGGTGGCCATATATGGTTCTTCTTTGATGAAGCCGTTCCTGCAACCTTGGCGCGCAAGTTGGGCGCGTACATTCTGACGGAAACCATGGAACGCCGTCCAGACATTGGGCTGGATTCGTACGACCGTTTCTTTCCTAATCAAGACACTCTTCCGCAGGGTGGCTTCGGAAACTTAATCGCCTTGCCATTGCAGAAGGGGCCTCGGGAATCGGGCAATAGCGTTTTCTTGGATGCGCGATTGACGCCGTTGCCTGACCAATGGGAGTTCTTGTCCTCGATCTGCAGAATCAAGCGGAGTGAAGTTGAAGATAGGGTCCGTCTCGCTGAGGCGAAGGGACAGGTTATTGCCGTCCGGTTAGCGCCTGAGAGCGATGAAGTCGAAGCAGCGCCATGGACGGCTCCGCCCTCGCGGCGCAGGAGAGATGCTCCGATTGCTGGTCCGCTGCCGAAAACCTTAGAACTCACTCTGGGCAATCAGATCTATATCGCGAAAGAGGGGCTGCCTCCGGCCCTCCGCAACCGCTTGATCCGGATGGCGGCGTTCCAGAATCCCGAATTCTACAAAGCGCAGGCCATGAGACTTTCGACCTACGACAAGCCTCGAATTATTGCCTGTGCCGAGGATTATCCGCAACACATTGGATTGCCGCGCGGCTGCCTGGATGACCTGCTTCAAAGCCTGTCGGCCTTGAACATCAAGCCAGTGGTCCGTGACCAGCGCAACCCCGGCGAGCCGCTGAACGTGACATTTCAGGGTGAACTGCGTCCCGAGCAAACCGTCGCCGCCCAGGCCATGCTTGCCCAAGACACGGGAGTGCTGGCCGCCACGACTGCGTTCGGGAAGACCGTGGTGGCCGCGTGGCTGATCGCCCAACGCGGCGTCAATACACTCGTATTGGTGCATCGACGGCAATTGCAACAGCAATGGGTCGAGCGACTCTCTACTTTCCTGGGAACGCCGGTTCGCGCCATTGGCCGGATCGGCGGTGGCCGCAAAAAGCCCACCGGCCTCCTCGACGTGGCGGTGATCCAGAGTCTGGTCCGAAACGGCGTCGTCGATGATCTGGTCGCCAATTATGGGCACCTCGTTGCAGACGAATGCCATCATCTCTCTGCCCAAAGCTTTGAATTGGTTGCACGTCAGGCCAAGGCGAAGTTCGTCACAGGTTTGTCGGCCACCGTTACGCGGAAGGACGGCCACCATCCGATTATCTTTATGCAGTGCGGTCCTGTGCGTTATCGAGGTAATACAAGACAGCAGGTGGCGGCTCACCCCTTTGAGCATGCCGTCATGGTTCGCCCGACTGACTTTCGTCCGATACGACCGGCAAATCCCAATGTGCGGCAACAATTCCACGAACTCTATGAGGAGCTGATTGCCGATGAAGAGCGCAATCGGCTTATCCACCAGGACGTGATCCAAACTCTTCGGGAGGGACGTTCGCCGCTGGTGCTGACAGAGCGAAATGAACACTTGGATTCTTTGGCCAAGCAGTTGGGACCTGAGGTGCGGCATCTCGTGGTGCTCCGAGGCGGGATGAGCAAAAAGGAACTTGACGCCCTCCCTGCCCGCCTGGCTGCCATTCCTGCGGGGGAGGCTCGCGTGATCTTGGCCACAGGCCGTTATGTGGGCGAAGGTTTCGATGACGCCCGGCTTGACACCCTATTTCTGACGCTGCCCATTTCGTGGCATGGGACCATCGCGCAATACGTCGGTAGGTTGCATCGCCTATACGACGGCAAGCGCGAAGTGCGCGTCTACGACTACGCTGATCTCAACGTGCCGATGCTAGGACGAATGTTCGATCGCCGCTGTCGCGGCTACGAAGCGATTGGTTACAAGATGCAGCTTCCAGGCAGTGCCGTCTCCGGCTGGCCTGCGGACGTGCCGCTTCCCATCGATCCCGAGTGGAAGAGCCAATACGCCTCGAGCGTGCGCCGCTTGGTTCGCGACGGGGTTGATTCTCCTCTGGCAAACCTGTTTGTCGACGTTGCCGTAATGCCCTCTCCCAATGCCGCGGGCGCTAATCGAGCACGAAGCGCCAGCGAGGCATTCTTATATCGCCGACTTGAGACCTTGGCCGCAACGACCGGGAAGTTTCGTTTGAATGCAGAGTTGCCAATCCCGTTCGATGGCTGGGGCCGCATGGAGGTTGATCTGCTGTGCGCACCGTCCCGAATCGCCATCGAATTGGACGGCGGCCAGCATTTGGGCGACGCCGACGCATACCGGCGAGATCGTCGTAAAGATACCTTACTTCAGGAGAACGGCTATCTGGTTCTCCGATTCCTCACGGAGGACGTCGGCAAGTATCTCGATCAAGTTTTGGATGCCATCTTGCGGGCTTTATCACATCAAGACGCCAGAATGTGAACAATAGGTATCGAGGGTAGGACCTGGCGTGTGAGCGGCGTTCCCGATGTACTGGAAGCTGAGGAGCGTCTGGCTAGCATAATTGCGGATTCGATTCGACCGCGCCTGGTTCCCGATATTGAGATCGTGCCTTGGCGAAAGACTCAGGTGTTGGTGGTGCAAGTTTACCCACGCGCGGCGCGCCCCCACTACCTTGAGCGTCTTGGACCGGAAGCGGGCGTCTTCGTTCGATTGGGATCCACTAATCGGCGTGCCGACATGGCGCAAATTGCCAAAATGCGTCGGCTTGGCCGATTCGAATCGTTTGAGGACCAGCCCATCCCGGATTTGAACTCGGAAGCGCTCGACTTCCGAGCTACTTCCGAGCTGTTTGCACCTGTCCGGAAACTGGCGCCATCTGCATTTCGCAACCTTCGAGTCACTACCGAACATCATGGACGCGAGGTTCCGACCGTCGGCGGATTTCTCCTTTTCGCTAAGAATCGATTTGATCGCTTCCCTGATGCGTGGTTGCAGGCTGGTCGCTTCGCCGGGAAAGATCGGGCGCGGATCTTGGACCCCCGAAAAAACCGGAGCTACCTGCCACAAGCACCTGATCAGGCAATCGCGTTCGTGCAGAAGTATCTAAGCCGCGAAGCAGTGATCACGGCGGCTAGCTTCTTTAGGAATGTGGTAGGCCCACGGGGACTCGAACCCCAGACGTCAACCAGTTAACTTATTTAAAATGAATGGCATATGCGAGACTCCAGGACACAAAAACACCCTGAAATACGCTTATTGGACCCTTAACCGACCGGCAGGTTCTGTCGTGACCTTCCTTCCATACCTTCTCCGCATACTTGAATTACTCAAGATATTGAGTTATTTTACTCAGTGCATCTTCCAATAAGGAGATCCGATGCCCTCCTTCTCCCGCCCCGTCTTAAGGCGAATGGAGCTTTAACGGGTGACTACAGACTCTTTTACTGGCGCGAAGCTTCCAAAGAAGTGGACTACGTTTTGCAAAAAGGGAATCGGATACTTGCCATAGAAGTAAAATCGGGACACCGACCCGCGGCTCTACCGGGGATGGCTGCCTTCGATAAAATCTATGCTCCAGCTAAGAAGTTTCGGATCGGAACAAGTGGAATGTCCTTCGAAGAATTTCTCAGTGTGCGGGTGGCGGAATTCTTCTGACTTTTGACTGGAAGACCGCTTTCTAACAGTCTCATCCAAACTTTGCCTTCACCAGCCGGCGTAGAAAGCTTTGCTTGGCGGCGTGCGCCTGGCGGAGTTCCTCCAGCGCTGTCTGGAATTCAGAAACACGTTGCTTGCGGACGGCAAGATCGCGCAGGTCGATCAGCAAGCTCACCGCCCTGTCGTATTCGTTTGGTTGCCGCTTCTGGATGTGTGCCGTGATGCGATTCCAGATTTCGCCTTCGCTTTTCTCCAGTTGGTCCAGATACCGTGCGCGGTCCGCCTCGTCCTTTGCTTTCTGCCGCACTGCTTCCGCTGCCCTTTTGGCTTCCAACTGCCGGATCCTCTCTTCTGCCCGTGCCTGAGCCGCAGTCAGGAGATCGTGGACTGTACGGGGTTGAAGTGTGGCGTGGGCATGCGAGGTTCGTGGTGCAGTTTGCCGCTGAAAGCGCCGCAGAAATTCGATTTTCCAGCGTCCACCGGATTGCAGCGCGGCGGTTACGAGCAAATCGTTCTTTTCTTCTTCGGGTAGATTTTGAATCCACTCCGCCAATTCTTTCCGGCTGGGGCCAGCGCTCAGCGGCGTTGAAGCCGATGCGGCAACTTCGACAAGGTCCTCGTCGATTCCAAGAAACTCCATTAGTGAATGGAGGGGAGCCGACAATTCGCCCAAGCCGGCAGGCACCGGAGGTTCTTGTGCCTCTCCAGAGAATTCCTCACATTGCACGCAAAGGAGCCATCCGAGGTAAAGGCACCGGAGGTCGCCCCGCAGCAGGTCCGAGCGCAGAGTCAGCAGAGCGCCCATCCAGCCGCTGCCGTCGTCCCAGTCATCCATCTCCAACTCCGCTTCAAAACCGACGATCAGGTGTCTTCCAACCTTTCGCACGTGCGCGGCGTCGCCGGGAAGCATGGCTCTTAGCTGTTCGTAGTCGGCCAACTCCCGCGGAAGTCGAAGATAGAACTCTCGCGTTCCCCAATTTGTGACGTAAACAAACGCGTCGAAGTACTTTTCCAGAAGTTTGAGGGGATCGGCCTTCAGGTCTCCCCACTCGTAGTGGTTCGTAAAACTCGTCGAAGTGATCATGGCGCGCGTGGAAATGGATCGCAGGGTAGCGATGTCAGCCTTTGTCAGCGCCTGATCTATCGCCCGAAAGTCGTAATATTGGTATTCGCCCATCTAAAACCCTCTGCGCCAGTGATGATATGCTGCGATCCATTCCGTGCCTTCTGGTGCGGGCGTTGGCAATGGCAGATCGAGGATTCCTATTTTCTGCCGGACTTCGCCCCGGCGGCAAATCACCACAATCCGGCCATCGCGGGTCATATCCACTTTCTCCACAACGGCCTCAATGCCAAGGATATTCACAGAAAAGGGCAGAGCAAGATGCTCCTGAATCAACGTGAGGAACCCGACTGTCTGTTCCTCTTCGTTGTAAGCGTCCACCACTGCTTCCTCAATCAGCTGTTTCAGTTTCGCTTTGCTGATTGGGGGGAGATTGATTCCAGGTTTGGGTTTCAGCTTCCGCACGCCCATATGTGCTACAACCTCCGAAGACAATCTCCAAATTGGGAATTCTCAAGATCGTATGGCGGCTCCCCAGTGTTAGTCAACTGGCGGGTTGGTACGTTCCTCTGACATCCTGCCCAGGGAGGGCTCAATTATGCGCCAATGTTACCAGCGTGGTTGTCTCAGGCGAACGCATCGCAAGTCAGGACCGGATTGTTGGGAGTTCCTCTGGCGCGAGAACGACCTAACCAGAAAGCGCGTGCGCCGTACGATTGTGATCGGAACAGTCACCCAGTTTCCAACAGTAGACTTAGCCCGGTCCGGCGTAAATGGTTTACGAATGTATATCAACCAGAATAGTTGTCGTCGACGAGAGCAGGCGATTCACGTAGCGGATTTGGTGGATCACTACGTACAAACCGAGCTTTCGGACAATGCTGATTGGTACTCTCCCGCGACGCGAGTTGTTTACCAGCAATTTCTCAAAAGATGGATACGGCCGCAATGGGCCGACGTCGATATTTGGGATATTCGCACGATGGCCGTTGAGCATTGGCTGAGACGGCTCCAACGCGCGGATGGCAAACCTCTGGCCAACGCCACCAAGGCAAAAATTCGCAATCTCATGAGTGTTTTGTTCAACCATGCTATCCGCTACGAATGGCTTGAACAGGGAAAGAACCCCATTACCCTTGTCCGCCAGAGCGCAAAGCGCATACGAATTCCGGAGGTACTGGAACCCCGTGAGATCCAGAGCCTTTTGTTACAACTGAAATCATGCTTCCGCCTGATGGTGATCCTGGACGTGACCACGGGGCTTCGTCGCAGCGAACTGTTTGCTCTGAAATGGGGCGCCGTTGATTTCGCCGGCTTGCGGCTTGACATCCTACGCTCGATTTATTTACGGCACATTGGCAATTGCAAGACCGAGGCATCGCGCAAGCCGGTCCCCTTGGAGGAGCGTGTAGCGGCTGATCTCTGGTTGTGGAAAGAGACAAGTCCGTATCGGCAAGCTGATGACTGGGTTTTCGCGAGCCCTCATAATCAAGGGAAATACCCGTTCTGGCCAGATGCCGTACTGCAAAAGGTTATTCGCCCCGCGGCCTTGCGGGCCGGAATCAACAAGAGAATTGGATGGCATACCTTTCGCCACACCTTCTCGACGCTGCTCATTGCCAATGGGGAAAATGTGAAGGTCGTTCAAGAACTGATGCGTCACGCCAGCAGTCGTTGCACACTTGAGGTCTACTCGCAGGCGCAGATCAAAGCAAAGCGGCAAGCACAGCAACGCCTAGTTCAGATGATTCTCGCGGACGAGGCTGATAAGCTGGCCCCCGTGATTCAGTGCAACTCACAGGTCGAGATGGATTGAACGCGATCACTGACGCGTGGGGTCGTTGTGGCCAGGGTGGGTCAGTGAATACATGAACTTAGGCTCTTATTGGAGCAATCTGGAGCAACGCGAAATGTTAACGGGATTGCTAAGTTGTTGAAACAAATGGTAGGCCCGTGGGGACTCGAACCCCAGACCTCTACCGTGTCAATCAAACCAGGAATACAAGCCTACCCGCGTTGACCCCGATCTCTTCCTGTTTACTATGAGATGCAGGCGGGTTACCTAAACAGACTGCAAAGGAATAAATAAGACAAATGAGGAGGACTCCCTGCAATTTTCACTACATTAAGAATGGCCGTCGAGGTCGCCACGTCGCACTCTTGGTGTCAACTTGCGCTGGCGTCCAGTGGGCGTCTGTACATCAAATCGGAACGCCATCGGAGGACATTTTTTAGCGGTTTTGGCTCCGAGTCAAGGATGTTTGTCTAATTCGCACTAAGTAAGCCTCGTCTGTCTGTTTGCGGGGCGTTGGGGGACGGACCCCAACATCTCCAGCCTGTCTGAGATGTTGGGGTCGTTTTTTTTGGAGAAAGGACTTTGGAACTTTAAGGAGGGGTTATGAACAATGAAACACCAGAGTCGAGCGGTTGCCCTTTGCTGGAGGATTTGCTCAAGCAAAAGGGGCTCCAGCTTAAAGGTATATACCGCAATCGCGACGCTGCCGAGATCTTCGGAGTCACGGTCCGCACGGTCCAGGAATGGTGTCGCGACGGAAAGCTGCCAAGCCGTGATCTGCCGGGACGCGGGCGATTCCTCGGCAGGGACCTCGAATGTTTCCTCCGGAACAGCGCCCGATAAGTCGAGCTTTTCGGAGAGAAGGAAAGCCCCGTCTTGTGATGAGTGCGGACGAGGGATGAAGCGGAGTCAAACCCAACGCATGGTCCAGGTCCCAACCACCTATCCGTCTTGCGTAAAATATAACTTGACATATAATAGTTACATTTCTATCATTATTATCAATAACACACTCTTACTTATGGAGGTGCAAGATGGCAGTGGAAAAGAAACGGTCGGCAACCCCGACGAGGCCGAATACGGTTCCGCCGGGCAGAGTTCCGTCTGAGCAGCCGAAGCCCGAGTCGGCTGTCTTCCCTATATCGCACGAAACCTCGCGCAGTTTCCCGAGAGGTCGCGGTCATGCCACGGTGGGGCCTATTAGGCCCCATTTTATATGCGAAAACATGCCTCCTATCGGCCTTTTCTAAAACCTCAAATTGCATATAGGAGTTCTGGTTTATGCTTACTGGCACGCAAATTGCTCTCCAATTTCCGGAATCTTCGCCACCGCCGCCTATATCAGTCGAACGGGGACATGACGTTCGCGATGAGCTTCCTGTAATTCCGCCTACAACGCACCCGTCAGCCCAAAACCTAGAGACCTTGCAGGACCTCCTCGATTTGGTTGCAGCTTCTGAGCAACAGCAACCTGGCCTCCTGGCGATGTTGCGAAGTACTGCCTCCCACCTTTGCACGTATTTGAAACAGTCACCCCACAAGATAGCAATCGAGGCGCTGGGCACGGCATTGGAGGGCTTCAGAAGCTATTTAAGAGGCCGTCGCTTCAAGCGTAATAGCGTTCGGTCATACATGAACTACGCTCAGCTTCTTCTTCGCAAGGCTCGCAACCTTGGGTGGAATGAGCCGTCCGCCGGAGTGAATGAAGCGTGGCAGAAAATTCTCCCCATTGCAAAAAGGAATCGCTGCGCCAGGGTTGTCCAGTATGCGATCCGCAGGGGTTTGGTGCCGGGCGAATTTTCAGAGGCCCACCTGGAGGAAATGGCGCAGACGATGATCAAAGAGGGGCGAACTGTCTCCCACGCCATGACGATGCTATGGCGCTTCCGCAAGTGTGTCCACGAAGCAGGTGTTCAAAGCGATCTTCCAGGAATATCGCCTCCGCGCAGGAAAACCCTTTATGGAATTCCGCTGTCACAATTCCCAGCCCCCCTTCGAAGTGAGGTTTCAAAGCTTCTGAAATGGAAGACTGACCCGTACGTGGACGATAGGCCCGCAAGGTCGAAGAGCCTCCGACCGGCCAGTGCAGCGAGGCTCAACGAGAATTTGTGTCAGCTATATGGCTTCGCGCGTAACGTTAAGGGAACTCAGCCATGCACGTTAGCCGAGCTATTCAGCCAAGAATGCCTGGGCGAATTCCTCAAATGGAGTGAATGCGAACGCAAGGTGAAGATTTCCACCTTGGTCCAGTCTCTCGGGTTGATAGTCCCCATTGTAAGATATTACCCCCTCCTCCAGGGCAAGGATTTTAACTGGATTTTCAATCGGCTTCCCGCGATGCAGGACCGAGCTGAAAGCTCAGACATTAATTGCGAGGAAGCCTGCGGAGCAGATTACGATACGTTGGCTCGAATACCAGACCTGATTCGCAGAGAGGCAGAAAGGCTACGAAATGGGGAAGACAAGAAGAGAGCGACTCTAATCCGAGACCAATTGCTAATCAAATTTCTGTTGGTCTTGGCCTGGCGACAGCGGAACTTGCGCGAATGCAAACTCGGCAACAGGAAGGACGGTGCCAACATCTTCAAGGAGGAAATCCCCTCTCGTCTAAGAATTGCCCTGCCAAGGTCAGCAGTAGAGGCGCTTGAGAGGGACCCACACCAAAAAATCTGGCAGTTTTACTTTCGTGCTGAGGAGACTAAAGCCGGTCGTGCGGTCCAGGCAGTGGTCCCAAAGCAGCTTGTTCCGTTATTGGAGGAGTATGTGGATGTTTACCGTCCAATCTTGGTGGGAAACAACGATCCCAGAACTTTGTTCGTCAATGACCACGGTCGCCCCTTTGAGACCTCCGCCCTTCGGGTGCGCGTAAAAAACTTGACCGCTCGATACACGGGGAAAATAGTCACACCGCACCAATTTCGTCACGCATTCGCATTCAAGTGGCTAAAGGACCATCCCGAGGATTACTTAACGCTTTCAAAACATCTGTGGCACCGAGACGTAAAAGTAACTATCCGAATTTATGGCAGAGATTTCGATGAATCATATGCTGCTTGCCGAGCGGAAGATTGGTTCGAAGGTGAGAGTAACAGACTGCCCTCTGACCAGGAGCGCCAAAGCCCACATCTTGATCGCCGACGCATCGAGCACCCTAGCCCAAAAGGGGGAGAACGCCGGTAGAAACTGCCGCTTTATCCGAATTGCGAAAGAGTAGTCTCACGACCTTGGTGGAGAGCAAGCCTTCGGGCGGGAGCCACTTCGGGCCATAGGAGAATTCAACAATGCGATTACCGATAAGGTGTTTATCTTTTGACGTGGGGCCGCCCTCGCAGTGCTACGCCTTTCCTGTGGTTGCGCGCACGTGCGGAATTGAGGTCGGTGTCGGCCTGGAGGGGGTGGAGCCGTCGGATCGCCGCCATATCCTCCAGCTCCTCCGGCGCAGGAATTTCTTTTTCCATACTGTGCGCTCAATTGTCCAGTGGTGCGATAAACTGAGCGTAAAGTTAGACGATTTCTATGTCCAATTTGTTTTCCCGGCGCCACTCGCCCCCACCATATACGGGGGCAGGGCCATTGTGGGGAGGAGAGGACGTGCCGTCCTGGAGATTGAGTCCAAAATCGTTAACTCGCAACTCTGGGTGTATACCATTGACAACGATCCCCGCAACCCAGGGAAGATTTTTTGTGAGGACATCATCCCGCACGAGCTGATGCATATTCTGGACGTCCGTCAGGGGCGCTCGCCAAGCGTCTACCCCGATGTCGTGCGGGGCGAAGGCGAATGGCTAGACCTATTTCGGCACCTCTGGATCGATGGTCACTTAGAAGAGTGCGGATTCCCTCATTTTGCCAAGGAAGAGCGCATCCGAGCGTTGGGCAAGGCCGTAGGCAAGGAAAAAGCTGAAACACTAGCTTCGGCTTGGTGGGGGAAGCCGATGACTATGCACGAAGCAGTGAGGCTAGGGCTTGACGCCGGACTGACACTGGAACCGAACTGCCCGATTGCAGTCTGGTACAAGAACACCCGTGAAAACTACCAGTTGACGGAAGCTCAATAGCACCCGCATCTTGTCAAGTTGCTGCGGCGATTTCTGGGGACTTGAAAGCCCTGATGGGCTGGGAAAGAATCGAACTTCCAGCCTACTGATTAAGAGTTGGTATGCAATCTAGAATCAACAAGTTGAATAACATGGTATGCTTTAGTAATGGTGAGCAAGGAGACAGTGTTTGTGCGGCTGCGGCGAAGGCGGGTTACTCGTTCATACCAACACTTACCATCCTGTACTTGCTACCAAAACGTGTACCAAAATTGGGAAGCGCAAAGGGCGTCAAACGTCCGACTGATGTTTGGGTAGTGTGACACTCTGAGAGCCATCTGACGTAGCGACTGTGTGGAAGCATGGTGCGGCGGATCGCTGCGCTCGCAGTTAGCTTCCAAGTCAAAAGGCCCCCAGTGCCCCTGATGATTTCGGCCCTCCTCCTCGGGGCTCAGACGGATTGATCAATCTTTTCCGCAAGGAAGGGGACACCAGAGGTACACGAAAAAAGGGAAGCCGTTAACTGACTCACGCGCAAGGAAATAGGCTGGCGGGTTCAGCCCTGCACACCGCCTTGCTTGCCGGGGCGGACTCCACCTATTCGGCCATTGGCAAGGAATGACTCCTACTCGATGGAGAGGAGAACAAGTATGCGGGACGACGAGCCGCCCGGCCAATTCAAAAACGAACACCTGACCGGCGGGGCAGAACCGAAGCTCGGTAATTGGAGGAAAATTATGCAGATCCCTGGGAAATCCGTTCGCAATACCGAATTACTAAGGCACCTAAAGCAGTTGATCGAAGCTACGGAGAATGGCAAAGATAAGCTGATCACGAAGTGCATGTTGATTCTTATTGCGTCGCTTGGAGTGGGTGCGGATGTCGATCAACTCGTTGAGTACACCGGTTATCCACGCGAACTCATTGAGGCCGTTTCACAAAGGATGCGTAATGCCGACCTTTGGATCGGAGAACTGGTGGATGACTCGGGATGGTGGGACCAAGAAAATAACTTAACGGCGGAGTTCTACGCTCGTGCCTTGGTTGCAAAAGGGGACTTGGTTCGAGACCGGCCTCGGAACGGCCGTTATCGGTACATCGAGGTAGCAACCGGAAAAGCGGTCCGCGATTGGAGGTTCCCCGTCCAATGACCAGTCGGTCCAAAAACCGACGCTTGCGGCCATGGCGGGAGTTACGCGCAGCGAGCGGTGAATCCGAACCATGTTGTAATGGCAAAAATACAGCCACAGTGCCGCAACAAGGTTCTCGACGCGCTTGGAAAAGGCATTTGTCAGCCAAGTCAGCCGCCGCAGGAAAGTCCGGCAATTTAGATTGTTTCTCTCCGCATAGCTTGTCGAGAGGTGCCAAGGGTTGGGTCTGCTAGAAATCGGTTTTGGTCGTGCTCCCGAAAGCTTCCGAAGGCCGGCATGAAGGAAAACGCTCAGGCAGCGGGGTTTATAACGGTGATGGAAGCATCAGGGACGTAATTCGGCTACCGGTTTATCTACACTCCCGGAAAGAAGATGCGTACAGACATTCTGATGTACACGGTCCACGCGGACCCTCTAGCACCCGAGGAGGATAGTCACTATTTCACTGATGAATCTGGGGTCATCCGGCTTGAATTCGGAAAGGAAGCGAATGCCGATAGCCCGCCGATCATCCCTCCCTAGTTCATAATTCTGACCACGTCCTACAGCCTAGGGAATTCTGCCCCGCCTCTTGGCGAGACAAAGGCTTCTACGGTTTTACGGGCTGAGGACTCCCCTTACCACGCAGCCACTCAAAAACTGCCCACGTCGCTGTGAGGTCTTCCTCGTTGTATTTCAGGATTTCGGCCATACGGGCGTTTCGTTCAGCCTCATCTTCGGTTTCCGTGGCCAAAATGAACTGCGCCATTGCCCAATCCCCGCCGTACTCGGCCTGCGTGCGCTTGAATCCGACGTATTCCTCAACAACCCTCAGACTGTAGCTCAGCAGCGGAAGGACAACCGCGCTCTTTGTAATCGGCAGCAGGTCGAGAAGGTTGGTCAGCACGCGAGCAGCAATGCCGTCCGGGTCGCCGTAAACGTCGCCCGCGACGAGAGTTTTCAGGATTTCGTCATCCCCTTGCTCATCGACGACCTACCGCACCGGGAGATTAACGTTCAGCTTGCCAGCGTCACTGCTATCTCCTTCGAGAAGAGTTGGGCTGCTGGTTATCACCAGCTTTTGCAGGTGTTAGAGCGTCCTGGAGTAGTGAAGAGTCCGAGTTTCAACCCCTCGGCAGTAACCTCGTGGTGGCGGGCCCAGTTTAGTGCCAGCCGTGGGGTCCGTCAGGAGCCAAACACCTACACTTCGAATTGGCTGGCGATTTCGTCCATGCCACAGTGCCTCCACCTGCACACCTTGGTTCGCAAGACAACCGGATTAATGGAACTAACCACTCCTCCGCTTTCCCTGGTTCCCTGGACCTTCGTATCACGCCAGTATGACGTTCCGGACGCGGTCGAGTCCTTACATAATGGAAAACCGTTGGTTCGCGGCGCCCGGTCACACTTGATATTGGCGCACTCGGTCCATCTCGCTCAAACAGGCGGAAGGAATGGAGTCATCGCGAATCACGGCGCGCTCGGCACATAACTCTTCCCAGAATGCCGCCCCATTCAGTCTTGCTCGGACGTGGTCTTGTCAGCACCCAGCTTCCACCCGCCGCACTCCTTCAGCGTATCGAGTATCACCGTCACGCTTCTCTCAAGGTGTTCCCTCGGAATGTCTTCGGTCACGCCCATGAGGAATCCCTTGCGGTCGCCGGCCTGCCGTACAATCTCCTGCGTGGCCTCGCGGATCGTCGCCTCGGACTCGATATGCACGCTCGAAGGAAAATTGGTCCACAAACGCTTTTCGGGCCATGCGGCTCGTGCCTCGGCCACCGAAACATTGCAGTTCGGCGGGGGTGTGAACGCTTCCACGAAATCGAGCTTGCTCTTTCGAACCACGTCCAAAATCAGCCGGTTGTTGGCGTCCAGGTGCACTCCGATCTTCTTGCCCCGCTCGTGAAGCCGGTCGGCAAAGGCATTCCAGCACGGGCAAACATAGTCGCGCACCCGGTCCGGCCCTAGGATCTCTGGAACAACGTTTCCACCATACAACACGTAGTCTGCCGGACTATCTGCTACGACCTCGTACATCTTCTTGTGATTCTCGGCCAGGGCTTCGTGGAGTTCCATGACAGCGTCGATGTTGTCCGCTACCTCATAACAGAACCGTTCCTGTCCCAGCCAGGTGATCTCGACGTCCAAGAGCGGCTCATAGCAGGTTTCCGCGATCACCTTGCCGGCATTCCCGATCCTCGCGCACTCGGCGAGGAACGTGTCATAGTCCGGTTCATACCGGGCATCCTCCACAATGAACTTAGCCACGCGGTAGTCGTCGCGCGTCTTGATCGGACGTTCCAGCGGCGTCATGGCAAGAGCGGCGGGACGGTACAGCGAGGTCAATGTGCCGACCGGCGTCTCGTAGATTGTCCGCACATTGCCATCGCTTTCCTTGACTTCTCTCACCTTCACGTTGGGTGTGACTTTGCGGTAAACGGTCCGACGGGCGCAAAGTGCCATACCCTTGGACTGAAGAAACGCAGGGTCGAATCCTTCGGGAAAGAGCCGATCATAAAACGTGAACGGCACGCAGTCCGGGGCGCCGCCGGCCAAGGCGAGTTCGATTTCCTCTCGGTGGTTCCTCATGGGGCCATCCCTTCCATTTTGGTCAGCGCCATCAGCAAACAACTCCCGCCCAGCAGGCGCTTCCTGGCACGGAGGCACCAAGCTCACATGGCATCTTAGGATTCACTCTCTGCCGCCGATCTTGCCGGGGCATCGTACAGGGTCACTATCACCGTCCCCGCCGCCACTAGCGTCCCGCCGACGAACACGGGGAGCGACAATCTCTCGTGCAGCGTGATGCAGGCAATCAAGACCCCGAAAACGGACATCAGATAAGTCGATAACGAAGCGATGATTACATCGATGCGCCGAATAATCCCGTAAAAGATGACCATGCCTGCCCCATAGCATAAAACACCCAGGTAGAGCAGCGCTCCTATGGTCCCGAATCTGAGCTCAGAAAGGCGAGGCAGCAGCTTCCCTTCTTCGATCAGAGCGATCGGAAGAATCACGGTTGCGCTCACGAGCATACCGCCAAAGAGCACTTCCAGTTCAGAGAACCTGGCCAAAAGCTTCTTGGAGTAAACGTTCAAGAAAGCGCTCCCGCAACAACCCAGGATGATCAGCAAGTTCCCGAAAAAATAGGGCAAAGTCATTCCGGTCAAGGTCTGACGGGAAACGCCCGTCACCAAAACCGCCCCGCAGACCGCCAGACCGAAACTGAGCCAGCGGAACCTCGTCATGCGTTCGCCTAACAGGATCACTGCCAAGGCCGTGCACAGGATGGGAATGCTCAGTGACAGCACCGCAGCGGTCGAGGCCAGGGAAATCCTAACGCCGAAGCAGAAACCCAGTTGGGCGGTCGCTGAGCCCAGGAAACCCAACAAGAAGAATTTCGAGCAGGTCTCCAGAGTCAGGGGGGGTCTTGCAGCGAGAGGTTTTCCTCTTGCCTCGAGTCGGATAAACAACGCCACCAGAACAACACATAACACCATAGAGAAGGAAACGATCGTTAATGGGCCAAGTTGCCTTAAGCCGATCTTCATCGCAGTGTACTGGCCGGCCCAGAGAGCATTGACAAGCGTGAGAAGAGTTAAGTCCAGTTTCCTCATTAGGTTGACCTACCCCTTCTTTCTGTAGCAATCATTATGTGAGCTTCGGACTGGCGACCATGATTCATCGCGGCCGATCCGCACCTTAAGGCGTAGCCACAGCTCAGCCTTGTCCAGGTTTCGCCAACCCCAGGCTGAACCCGAAGCCTTCTGTCAAACTGCAAAGTGACACGCAGCTTATCGGCAAGAGATAAAGGCGCATCGAGGTTTGCCTCAGGATGCGTAGTGTGGGGTGATGTCGTAGTGCCGCACCCCAAAAGGCGCTCCCATCTTCCTAGGATGGGGAAACCTTGGTTATCCAATTTGCTCTGGGTATCCGTCCGCATCATTCCCGGCAACTGACGACGGCCACTCGGGTATTGAGCCGGATCTCCAGTCATGGCTTCCATCCACTCTGCCAGCACTCCGGCCCTCCGCGCTTTGCTGAGCAAAATTGTTGCGCACGCACTCGAAAGTTGTGATGTAAATGCTTGATGCAAAGCGCGTGTCCGGTACCGTCAGCCGTCAACCGTAGCACATCTGTGCTTCGAGTACAACGGGGGAAAAGCGGGGGAAAATCGCCGCACGCCTTGCTGGGCTATAATGGGAAGGCTCGGGCAGTTGATCCGGGGCCTGGAAGCTAGACGATCTGCTTAGCAAGCGGGAGCACTGGATCGGGAAGTCGAGTATACTACTGAAGTCTAGAGGTGGCCTGCTACTACCAAGTGCTTCTTAGCTTTATGAGGACCGAACCATGAGGAAGATCGGGGTAAGACAGATCGCGAAACTCGCCGACGTCTCCGTCGGAACGGTTGACCGCGCCCTGAATGGCCGCAAGGGCATTAGCGAAAGTACACGAAAGCGCATTCTGACCATTGCCGAAACCGCAGGCTACAAACCCGATCCTGCAGCCCGTGCACTATCCGCGGGACGCGTACCGGTCAAGCTGGGAGTTTGCCTCCCACGGGAGATTCGCTATTACTGGGACGAGCTCCGACACGGCATACTTGTAGAGGCCAGGAGACTCGAGCGTCTAGGGGTTCAAATTGAATGGCGTTCAACTACGCGAATCGGTCTGGAAGAGGTGGAAAGGGTTTCGGAGTTGCTGGATAGCGAAATCCAGGCTCTTCTTGTCGCGCCGGGCGATCCCGCGCGACTGACGCCGCTCATTGATGAGGCAGAGAAAAGGGACGTTCGCGTGGTCTGCATTAACTCAGATGCCCCTGCCAGCCGCCGATCCACCGTGGTCCGCGTCGATGTCGAAACCGCTGGGAAAATGGCGGCCGAACTCATGAGTAGCTTCGTCGGTCCCAAGTCGGAAGTGGCGATTGTTACCGGATCATTGAATATCGAAGCCCACGCCAAGAAGACCGAAAATTTCTGCGCACTATACTCTCAGTTAAGCAAAGGCGGCAAAGTGGTGGAGGTGATTGAGGATCACGAGGAAGAGGAGGAAGCATTTCAAAAGTCCTTCGCACTCCTCCAGCAATGCAAATCTCTGGCTGGCGTGTACGCCACGACTGCTAACTGTCTGCCGGTCTGCCGGGCGATTTGTGCCCTAGGACTTTCAGGGAAGGTCGCGTTGATAACAACCGACCTGTTCAGGGAGATGACGCCCTTTTTCGAGAAGGGCACGATTCGCGCCTCCATTCGTCAACGGCCCTTCGCCCAAGGAGAGATCGCCGTGCGTTTGGTGGTCGATCACCTTGTAAATGGTCGTCCCCTGCCACCCTCCTACTATTTAGCCCCCAGCATAGTTATTCGCTCTAACCTTTATCTCTTCCGCGAAACGCGCGAGACCGAGGGCCATGAAACTCGGGTTGTCGCGTAATATATTCCGTCTCTACCCGGCGCTCAGCCTTCGGTGACTTCCAGACCAAACGGGTCGGAAGCCGCTGTAATTTCTTCAGGATAGGGAAAAATAAGAAATTCGAGAAAAGCACTTGACATGATGAGTAGGCGATGGTACAGTTCGCCGCGTTACCGGTACCGCATTGGCCAACTGCTTGTGGCCAGCTCGAGATACTTAATTCCGACGTTAGCCGTACCGGTCAAGCGTGAGGGCAGCGGGTCGGGACGCCAGCGGCAAGACAGTTGGTGAAATGGGAACGCCCGGGGACTTGCAAAGTTGGCGTTTTGCCAAAACCAATTCCGGGTAACCAGTCATGGTTCTGCATTTCCAGCAGTGCTGCACGTTGAACACCCTGCGTCGGGCCTTGTGTCAATATTTTAAGGAGGGGTGAGATGAAGCGATGGACTGTAGTACTACATAACACAGTGATACTAGGTGAAGGAGCAAGAAACATGAAATCGCTAGAAAACTGGTTGAGGAGTTTTCCTTTACTTATCGTCGTTGTTGTACTTGCTTTTTCGGCCCTGAGTTTCGGGCAGTTTAGCGGCAACATTCAGGGCACTGTTACCGATCCGAGCGGTGCGATCGTTCCTGGTGCGACACTTCAACTGAAGAGTCTTGATACAGGGGTCATGCGTACCTCGAATGCGGGACCTGACGGAGTATATCATTTTGTCAGCCTCGGCCCGGGCCGGTATGAAGTAAAAGCGAGCGCCGAGGGATTCTTGCACGTAGTGGTGACTATTGATCTCACCACCGCGCAAACGCTGGACGTACCCATTAAGCTGCAACTAACCACTCAGCGACAGACGGTAGAGGTTACGGGTGAGGCCCCTGCATTGGACACCGCAGAAACCCGCTCGCAGGTTACACTTGGGAATGTCGCCATCAGCACGTTGCCTTTGCCGGAACGAAGCGTTTTTCCGCTGATTGGCTTAGCCCCCGGCGTCGTAGGCCTAGGAACGGATCTACTGAGCGATGAAGGGTCCAGTACATCCAATTTTTCGCCTATAATTAATTTTGATCTCAGCGCCAACGGGCGCGGGGGCGGTGCCAATATGTTCGTGGTGGACGGGTTGGACGTCACCGACAACATTAATGGCGGCGGCGTTAACCTGGCACCAAACCCCGACTCGATCGAGGATATGAGCATACAAACCAACACCTTCAGTGTGGAGTACGGGCGGGCCAGTTCAATCCAGGTCATGATGACCACGAAATCGGGGACAAACAAGTACCACGGAAACGTGTCGGATTATTTTAACTATCAAGGCCTCTGGGCTGGAACTGAGTTCGTACATCAATACGCGCCTTTCCACACCAATGACGGCTCCGCCACGTTCGGCGGCCCAGTACCCATCAAGCATGACCTTTTCTTTTTTGCCTCTTATCAACTTCTGCGTTCCCTAACTGCCACTGGGAACCAATCGATTACGTATGAGGACCCCCAATTCGTCAATTTCGCCACGACGAACTTTCCAAATACGCTGGGCACGCAGCTCTTGACCAGCTATCCGCCTAGCTCAGCCACGACGAGCGGCGTTGCCTTAAGGGCCTCCGATGTCTTTCCGGGTACTTGCGCGACACCGGTCGCCGCGAACATTCCATGTGACCTTCCGATGGTGGACTCTGGCGTCTTCAACGCTTCAAACTACATACACGGGAAAATGTACAACTTTCGTATCGACAAGTACTTCAGTAAGGACCGCATTTACGGCAGCTTCTACCGTCTGACTATGTTCGCCGGAGGTCCAACCGTTCGCCCAGGTTTTGAGACCACGAACCCGCGTTACTCCAAGACATTTCAGGTTAACGAAACACACACTTTCTCGCCTACTGCCCTTAATGAGGCTGCCTTCGGTCTCAATCGAGTGGAGGGACATAACAATGCGACGGGTCTGTTTCATGTTCCGCAGATAACTGTTGTGGGTATGAGTACTGGAGTTGGTACTGGCTTTGCCGATGGGGACTTTATTCAGCACAACTACCGCTGGCGGGATACCGTCCGGCTTGTCCGGGGAAAGCACACGCTCGAATTTGGTTATGAGGGCTGGACGGGGGACGGCGAGGCGGACTTCCATGGTGTTTACGCCCACCCGAGCTTCACCTTCACTAATCTGCTCAATTTGGTTCAGGACCAGCCCTACAGCGAAGGTAATCTTTCCTATAACCCGCTCACAGGCCAGCCTCAACCAGGGGATTACGCCTATGCCATGACCACGCACGGCGGTTTCGCACAGGACACTTGGAAGGTCACCCGCCGTCTCACTATGACGTACGGATTGCGCTGGGACGATTACGGCAACCCTCATTGGCAAAACGGCAGCCTCGAGGGGAACTTCCATCTGGGGCCGGGGGGAAGCTTTGCTCAGCAGGTGGCCAACGGGTTCATGCTCAGGCTGCCGGGGGGGCAAACACTGAACCACGCCCCTCTGGCCTTCAGTCCCCGCGTGGGCGTGGCTTGGGACCCCACGGGCACGGGGAAATGGGTGATTCGCGGGGGCGTCGGTGTTTACCACGACTGGATGGGCTTTGGAATGCCCATGGACACTACAAGTTCGAATCCTCCAAGCTGGGTAGTGCCTGGTTTCCTAACTGGCACAACGACCGCGCCGATATTCGCCTTGGGGACGAGCGATAAGTATCCATTCGGATTCCCTTACCCGCAATTACCGGGGACGGGACTGAGTGACCATGGCGGCTTGATTGGGGCGCAACCCGGAGTCGGCGGGATCGACGCGAATGTGGGCAATAGCAACACGTATAATTACACAGTCACCCTGGAACGGGCACTCGGCCGGAGCTTCACGGCCAACGTGGGCTATGTGGGATCCCATTCCACCGGCCTCATTGGCGGCAGTGACGGGGCCGGGGTCCAATCTTATGGAACGTCTATCAATAATTTCGCGGGAGACCTGATTGTGAATAAGGACGTCCTCCACCGCCTGAATCCGTCCTTCGGAAACATCAATTACCTTATGAACCAGGCAAGGGCTACTTATAATGCGGTCGTCGTCACGGTCAAGGGGCAGCTCGGGAAGCGTGGGTTTATTAACGCTTCATATACACGCTCGCGTGCCTATGACAATGGGCAGCAATACCCAACCAGCAATCCGATCAGCCAATACTATGGACCGTCACCTTTCGACGCGCCTAACCGCCTTTCCATGACAGAAACCTATTTTGTTCCCTCTCTGGGCCGGAATAACGCATTCCTGAATCGCCTCACCGGAGGTTGGGAATTGAGTAGCTCCACGATCCTGCAAAGTGGGAACCCATTTACAGTTTACACCGGCGCCCCATTTGCCCCTATCTTTGACGCGGGAGGGCAGGTCGTGGGCATGCAACCGACTAGTGGTGATTACAACGCCGACGGACACAATTACGACTTCCCCAACGCCCCTTCCACGGGCTACCAACAACCAACCGGTCGACAAGCGTACTTGAACGGTCTCTTTCCGGCCTCGGCTTTTGGCGTCCCAGTAATGGGAACCGAAGGGAATGAGCAGACAAACAGGTTTCGGTTACCGGGCTTCGCGGTAACAAACTTCGGGTTGACTAAAAGTAACCGCATCAAAGAACGTGTGGACCTGAAGTTCCGGTTCGAGTTTTACAACCTCTTTAATCGGCCGAACCTTACGGGCATGGTTAGTGACCTCTCGAGTGGAAGCTTTGGGCAGGCCACTTCGCAGTACAACCCGCGTTGGGTGCAGATCGGCTTCAATCTGACGTTCTGAAGCCAGCTAGGGAGGGCTGTATCCCGCGGTGCGTGATCTGGCCCTCGAGCTGGCAGACTTCAGTGCCGAAGCGTGAATAGCAATCCGAACGCGCCGGCACGGTCGCGCGAAGAGAGTGACCGTGCCGGCGCGTCTGCACGTTTCCGGTAGTCGCCATGCGCGGGTGATGCTGAGCCGTCGTCAGGCTTTCACCTGCGCCTTGCTGCACCAAGCTGAGGAGAAAAAACCATTGTGAAAGTTCCAGCCCTAGCTTCGGTCTTACTGGCTGGCCTCCTTGGGCTGCCACTTGGAGGCTTTGCTGTGGAGAAGTACTCTGTTGCACGCAAAGTCGTGGAAGGTCATACGACTTACCACCTTATCGATTCCCGGCGCCACATGGAAGTCGGCATCGTACCGGACATCGGTAACTTGGCCTATGAATTCAAAGTCAACGGGAACGATGTGATAGTCCCCCCTTCGTCGCTTAATACCTACCAGCAGGAGCGAAAGTTCTGCTGCGGCAACCCCATCCTTGCCCCCTGGGCCAATCGCATTGACAAGGACTACTACTTCTTCCAGGGAAAGAAATACCTTCTGAACGACACGCTCGGCAATCTGCTCCGCGACCCCTTCCAGCAGGCGACTCAGGGTCTGTTGGTTTACGACCCTCGTTGGGAAGTGGTGAAGAAGGGAGCCTCCGCGGCCGAGGGCGCCTTCCTCACCTCGCGGGTCGACTTCTACCGGTATCCTGACCTGATGGCCCAGTTCCCCTTTGCGCATATCATCGAAGTAACCTACCGCCTGAAGGATGGCAAGCTCGAAGTCACCACGGAGATCACCAGTCTGAGCCGGACGGATATGCCGGTGATGTTGGGCTTCCATCCTTATTTCCACGTGGACGGCCCGCGTGAGGATTGGACGCTCTCCATCGGCGCCGCCACCCACTGGCTCCTGAATGACCGAATCATCCCGACCGGCGAAACGGAGCCCATCGAGAGACGGCTGCCGGGCGGCAAGCAATTCGCCATGGGCCAGGGGGCCGTTGACGATATCTTTTCCGACCTGGCCCGCGACGCCGCGGGCCTCGGCCACATCTGGGCGAAGGGCAAGAATCAGAAAGTCGAGGTCGTTTACGGCAAGGAATTTGACGTTGCGATAGTGCACTCGCCGCTGAAGGCAGGCTTCATCTGCATCGAGGCGCAGACCGGGCCTACGAATGCCTTTAATCTGAACCACGAAGGGAAATACCCGGGCCTGGCCGTGCTCAAGCCCGGGGCCGTCTTCCAGGCCAGTTTGTGGATTGTTCCCACGGGTTACTGAAGAAAGGACTGGTTCAAAGGTGAACTTGATGCACCGACCAACAATCTCCAGGGCTTGGGCGCTGCCGCTCGCGCTTGCCCTGTGTCTGGTTCCTTCCCAGGCTAGGGGAAAGCCGGGAGATGCTTCTCTGTCAACGGAGCCGAAGTCTATTACCGCAAAGGCAGCCGTTATGGCCGCAACTGGAAGTTCTTATCCCGCAAGAATTGAGAAGACCCAATACCACGGTTGGAACGTCTTCCGCCTCACAAACGGAATCATCAGCCTCGATGTGGCTCCGGACCTGGGCGGCCGCGCCCTCCAACTCCGGCTGGGCGAGCAGGAGTATTTCTTCGTAAACGAGAATGGGCTGATTGTTGTTCCCACAGAGGGACTCGACAAGTTGCCGGCTGCGGTTGAGGTCGTGCGGACCAGTGAGCGTACGCTGATGGAGTTTGTACGTGGGCCTGACTTTACCTTTGAGGGATTGCGCAAACGAGTCCTCGAATGAACGAATATCAAGATCGGGCTTAGGGGATGAGCCTGCGGGGTGTCACTTTCTTATTCGAGCAGATCTGTCTCGAGTCGGTGGCCGACATGCGGTGTCGATGGGATGTTTGAGAAGCGGTCTGCGCGGGTGGCGAATACATGCCTCCGGTGGGCCTGGGTGCGATTCCAGGTAACACGGGCGTCTTGCCCGTGAGGAAAGACCCCTTACCCGCACGCACTGCGTTACCTGCTACGTAGGGTGGTAAGGAGGTGTGCCGAAACCACATCTTGCTGGCGCCGATTGAATTGAGTAAGGAGGTTCGTAGTGTCTGTCGATCCGGAGCCCGACAACCGGCTCGGATAACATTGATTGATCGGTGATTGAAAAACCCGCGACAAATGTTTACGGGCCACGGGAACCGATCTACAGGGGCGGGCCGGCGGTTCCACGGTCGCTCGCGGCTAAGCCTAGGATTCGTCATTATGTCTCAACCTGGATGGCTGGTATTTGATCCCTTCAGGGGAGCCTTGCAGCGGTGGGCCGAATGAACTGCTCCGCCTCATTGTCTCGTTTACAATGCCACACACGATCTTGGCTAGGCCTGTGCCCAGGATTCTGTCGAGTTTCCATTCTAATAACGTGCCTAGTTTTGGCATTCCTAGCCGGTAATGCAAAAACGCAAATCAGCCCCCCAGCCGTTCAACCCGCGGTTGAAGCCCTTCGGAACCATGATTATGCGCGGGCTCTCAGGTTGTCAGAAACTCTAATTAGCGCAAATCCGCGCGATCCTCGGGCTTGGACGCTGAAGGGGATGGCTCTGACGAGTCTAGGGCAGACTCGGGAAGGCTTGAAAGCCTTCCATCAAGCTTTCGCGTTGGACCCAAACTACGTTGCGGCGCTCGAAGCTGCTGCCCAGATCGAGTATAACGCGGGCAGGCCAGAAGCACGCGGGCTACTCGAGAAGATAGTCCGCTTGGAGCCGCAGGATCAGACAGCGCACGCCATGTTAGGCGCACTTGCGTTCAAGCGGAAAGACTGTGGCACGGCAATCACGCACTTCGATAAAAGTCCGGAAGCGATTTCTAATAATCATCTAGCGCTGGCAGAATTCGGTGCCTGCCTGGTTCGGGCGAACCGCGCGGGGGACGCGATACAAGTCTTTCGGCGTTTGGAACAGGTGCAGCCCAACGATTGGCATTCGCGGTACAACCTAGGCCTCGTCCAATTTCTCGCTCATCAATACACGGAGGCCATTCAGACTCTCCAACCACTCACGGAGGGCGCGTCTCCAAACGCGGGCGCTTTGAACCTACTGGCCGCGGTCTATGAAGCCAACCAGCAAACGCCCCAAGCTGTTGCGGCTCTGCAGCGAGCCAGCCAGCTCGCCCCACACGAGGTTAACAACTACTTGGATATTGCAGCCCTTTGCTTGGATCACGGAGCATTTCAGGTCGGCGTTGACGTTTTGACTGCCGCCCTGAAGATGGTGCCGGATTCGCCTCCTCTCTACATTGAGCGTGGCGTTCTTTATGTGCAGATGGGGCAGTTTAACGAAGCGGACGCTGACTTCCAGAAAGCCAGCATTTTGGAACCTGCGCAAAATCTGAGTATTGCAGCCCGCGGGATCTCACTGGTTCAAAGAAACGAGCTTGGGCGGTCGCTCGAAACCGTGCGTGAACGTCTCAAGAAAGCGCCCAACGACCCGATTCTGAACTATCTCCTTGCTGAAGTCCTGATTCGGAAGGGCATTCGGCCCGGCACTCCTGAGTTTCAGGAGGCAAGAGACGCCGCGCAGCGTGCCGTTCATAGCAAACCGGATTTTGCGCTGGCTTATGATGTACTGAGCGTGCTTTATGTTCGCGCGGGGCAAACAAGCCAAGCCGCCGCCGCTTCGCGCCTCGCGCTGAAAGCGGACCCCAACGATTCGGCGGCTGTTTATCACCTGATCGTTTGCTCGCGGAAAGAAGGGGATACGAGAGAACTAGCACAACTTGTGGAAAAACTGGCGGAAATGAGTAAAGCGGCAAGGGAGCAGACAGCTGCCGTGAATCGCTATAAATTGGTGGAAGAAACAGCACACTCCGCGTCTTCTACTCACTCAGACTGATTTTCCTACAATAGCATGTGACAACTATCCTGGAAATGTTGGTTCAGCTCAGTCTGCAATCATCGGCAGTGTCAGACCGAAGCTAGGCGAGAAACGTGGCGTGGGGGGCGTGGGTTCCGGATCCCGGAGCGGAAGTAGCCTCAGAAGAGCACTAGCAGTTCTCACCGGTTCCGTCCGCAGGCTCTGTTGACGGGCATTCCATTGATGGAGGCAAGTACGCTCGGTTTCTTCATCAGACTCATCGCAGTCTCTCTTCTAGGATGCTGGTCAGGTAAGTTCCTGTTCGCTGCGGACAAACCCTTGTCGGAACCCCGGTTTGTAGCCTGGAAGTACCACCTTGTTGGGCAGGTAAGCAGCCGTATCGTCAATCCCGGAATGCCGGAGCATTCTAGTGCAGGCCGGATTGACAACCTTTCGTACGGGTGTTCCTGCGGAAGACTCAATCCGAAGCGAACTGAGACACTCGGACGAGTCCGAGTCGGTTCCAGATTCACTGGCGACGGGATTTAATCGAAATTGCGATACGCTAACGCGAGCGTGAACGATAGTGCGCGAATTTGAGAACTCCCAATCTGCTTGCGCAATCAAATCTCACGGAGGGCAACAATGAAAATCATGAAAGTAACCGCCGTCACAC
>Ga0187873_1000812_pt1 | contig 29085 bp, 30 predicted proteins | sample June2016WEW_16_1_2_FD_133012 | JGI IMG/M metagenome (GOLD analysis project Ga0187873, IMG submission 133012) | Peatland microbial communities from SPRUCE experiment site at the Marcell Experimental Forest, Minnesota, USA - June2016WEW_16_100 | ecosystem: Environmental > Terrestrial > Soil >...
CCTCAAGCTCCCCCTGCTGGAGGATTCTGCCTCCATCCAGGTAGCCATCTCAAAGATCACAGCAGCCTTCCTCTGCTCCCGCATCGATGCGCGCCGCACCGGACTGCTCCTCTACGCCGTCCAGATCGCCTCGCAGAATATCGATCGCGATTCCGAACGTGAGAATTCCGAAATTGTGCACTCCATGACCATCACCAGCGAAGGCGATGAACTGGCCCCGGAAAAGGAAATCTGTGAACCCAGCGATTGCGCAACCTGCAATCGCCGTGATACATGCGAAGATTATGATCCCGAAAAAATGGACGAGAAGCCGGGTGCCCAACCCCGGATTCTCGGACCTGAGAGGCCCGCCCGTGTGCGACAGTAAAGAAGGATGACAAAATCCGCCACAATCAGCCCCCGCCTCGCGTTTCTCGGTTACGGCGCCTGCTTCATCGCCGGCTGCCTCTGGGGCACGGGCTTCTACTGGGGCCGCCTCGCGCTCAACGAGATGAGCGTCGAGCACATGGTGCTTTACCGCTTCCTCTTTGCCTCCCTGGGCATGTTGCCCGTGGCCTTCATCCATCGCCGCCGTTTCCGTCTCTCCGCCATAGAAACGCGCCTGCTGCTCCTCTGCGCCTTCCTCGGAGTGCCCATTCAGTTTCTGATCCAGTTCCATGGCCTGGCCCGCACCACCGTAAGCCACGCCTCCCTCATGGTCGGAGCTTTTCCCGTCATGCTGGCCGCCGCCGCCGCGCTCTTTGCCCCCAAAGGCTCCCGCGCGGAACGCCTCGACTGCTTCGGATGGCTGGCCCTCTTTGCCTCCACGGTGGGCGCGGCGCTGATTGCGCTGGGCGGCAGCCACGGCATGGCCATGCGCGGCCAGCCCTCGCTCATCGGAGACCTGATGGTCGTGGCCTCGCTCGTCGCAGCCATTGCCTGGATTCTGCTCAGCAAGAAGCTGATGCGGACCCACAGCCCGCCGGTGGTGACCGCCTACACCATTCTCTCCGGAACTGCAATGCTGGCCGTTTGGGTGCTGGGGCCTTGGCTCGTGAGCCCGCTCACCCGCGCCAACGTCACACCGCTTCCCTTCGCCCACGTCAGCGCTACCGCCTGGATGGCGCTGGCCATCAGCGGCCTGTTCTGTACGGCCACCACCACGCTGCTGTGGAACTGGGGCATCCACCACGTGCCCGCCTCACGCGCCGGAGTCTTCGTCAATATCGAGCCCGCCCTCGGCTCCTGGCTGGGCGTACAACTGCTCGGCGAGCGCCTCGGTCCCTACGCCTGGGCCGGCGGCGGTCTCATTCTGGCGGCGGCCGTCGCCCTCACCACGCGCGGCCACCAAACGGAACCAGCCATCATCCTCGAATAACCGCTGGGAATTTGTCTGGAGCATTTTCGCGGATAGATCAAGAACATGGGTGCCCCACCCTCGCCGCTGTCATCCTGAGCGAACGGGGCCCCAGGCGTACTCTTCAGCCTGGGGGTGGTGAGTCGAAGGATCTGCTTCTTGTAACTTTGCGGCTAGGGTGGGATAGCACGATGCCTGCATTATGCAACAACGAAAAATGCTCTAACATCAGTTCCATGGTGAGTAATATGTCTTCCATCTCCGACAGCACAATCTCCATCGCCGCGCGTAGCCCCCGCCGCGACTTCATCGAGCTGGCCATTGCCTATGGACTGATTCTGCTCGTCATCTGGACGCCTCGCCCCTGGCAACGAATTCTTTGGTGGGTCGCGGCCGCCGCCGTCCTGGCCATCGCCTCAGCATCCTTCGAGGGCCTGCAGGCCATGGGCCAGCGCCGGGAAAATTTTCTCCGTTCGCTCTGGCTCGTAGGCGCGGCGTTGCTGCTCTCCGTCGCAGCCGTCGCCCTTGCCATCTGGCTGCACACGCTGCACGTCCCCGCCACTCCTCTCCTCTTCATAGAAACTTATGTGGGCTATATCCTCTGGACCTTTGTGCAGCAACTCCTGATGCAGTGCTTCTTTCTCGCGCGCTTCCTGCGCCTGCTCCTCAACCCAAAACGCGCCGCCCTCGTCACCGCGCTCATCTTCGCCGCGGCCCATCTGCCCAGCCCTATTCTCGTGCCGGTCACATTACTTTGGGGCCTGGCCGCCTGCCTGCTCTTTCTCCGCTATCGTAACCTCTACACACTGGCCATCGCGCACGCCATCCTGGGAGTCACGCTCACCATCACGGTTCCCGCGGCGGTGCACCATAACATGCGTGTTGGCCTGGGCTATCTCACTTACGGCCACACGCACGCAGTGATTCCCTCAGCGCAGCCATAGAGACCAGATCGTGTCCACCGAGGCATGGGTGATGGCCGAGGCCCCCACCCGGCGTTCGCTGCGCCAGGCGCGCCCATAGAAGATGCCCGCCACCGCTGCCAGCAACACATAGCGCCAGTTGAAGTGCGCCGCCCGCTTGTTGAAGTGGGTCAGGCCGAAGAAAATCGCCGTCAATATCAACGCGGCAGCGCGACCCATGCGCCGCTCCAGAAGATTCTGCAGCCATCCGCGAAAGAACAGCTCTTCCGGCACGGCAATAAAAAAGAACGTGAAAACCCATGCGCCGGCTATCGGCGCCACTCCCGGCCATCCTGCGTGCAGATGCAGAAATCCCAGGCCCAGGCCCAGCATGAGCGCAATCGGCGTGTACCAGGCCAGCTCCCGCAAACCGATAGCGGCATCGCGGAGGCGCAGGCGCAAGTCGAAGCCGGTTCCCTCCAGTTGCCGCAACGCGATGAAACCATAGATCCCGGCATCCAGCAACAGCACCTTGTTGAAGATCGCCAGATGGGCCGGCCACGCGCCCTCAAACCAGCGCAGATCGACCGCCAGCCCCAACACAGCCAGCACCAGATAATCCCGCCAGTTGCCGCGCTGGTCGACATCAATTCGCCCCGCCTGCCAAAGCAAACTCGCCGCTGCCACCGGCAGCAGCGCATACAGCGCAAACCAGCCCCAGCGAAAGACGCCGCCACCAACCGCCACCAGCAGGTAAGGCACGCACAAGGCCGCGGGAGACGCCAGTTGCGCCCAAAGCGGAAGCGAGCGCGCCCGCCCAGTGGCCCACTGCGGGAAGAAAGCCGCTGCCAGAAACGGCGCCAGCGCAAGCAGCGCGGCAATCGAGTTAGCCGGTGTAATCATGACGCTTAACCCCATTTTGCACCCGGAATTGGCAAATACCACCGGCGGACCGGTCGTTCAACAAACGGAAAGATGTCCCTCGCCTTGGCCGAAAAGCCTCCAGTTCAAAAACGCCGGTAAACCTTGGTTACATGAGCCGAAAAATTACCGGTAACCCTACGCTCCGCCTGTCCGATACCTCCAACAGTGATATATGGAGGTAATGTGACCCTCTTAACCTGGAACCACGCCCGCACCGTAGGCGTCAGATCCATGGACGACCAACACGGCATCATCATGGATACCATGAACGAGCTTCGCTTGGCGGTAGTCCGCGGTTTGGGCCGGGAACAGGTCAGCGAAGTGCTGGACCGGCTCATCGAGTTCACCCGCATGCACTTCTCCAGCGAGGAGAAACTTATGAAGCAATATCTCTTTCCCAAATGGGAAGAACACCGTGCCGAGCACCAGCGCATCTTGGCGCAGATTCTCCAGTCCTCTCATCGCGTGCAACACGGGGAGCAGATGCAGATGCGCCCCCTGCTCTGCTTCCTGCGAGAATCCTATACCGAGCACGTCGAGAGCATGGATCGGGAGTATGGCCCCTGGCTCAATGAGCGCGGAGTGGATTAAGCCGCGCCGTTGCGCCACCGCGCAGCCTGTTCCGCTCAACCTTTTACACTGCCAGACGATAGATTCATTACCGGCTGGTTCTGGCGGGGGGCATATGGCGCTGATGACATGGAACAACAGCTTCTCCGTGGGTGTGCGGAAAATTGACAGTCAGCACACTGTCCTGGTTGACATCCTGAATGATCTGCACACGGCGATGATGAATGGCCAGGCGCAGAGCCTGACCGGCCCGCTGCTGCACAAACTGGCGGACTATGCGCACACCCACTTCGCCGATGAAGAGGCCATGATGGAGGCCGCCAGGTATCCTGGACTGGACGATCACAAGATCAAGCATCGCGAGCTAGTCAAGCAAGTCGAGGATTACATCCTCCGCTACAACAAGGGCGATATTACGCTGAATCTGAAGTTACTGGACTTCCTGAGCGACTGGTTCGCCAATCACATTCAAAAGGAAGACATGGCCTACAGCGCCTGCCTCATCCAGCACGGCATGCATTAGAACAGCCTGCGAGCTTACACCTCGAAAGAAAGCTGAGCGGTTGCAAAAATGGGCGCGGCCGGCTTCGGCTCCGAAGCTAACTCATAGACCAGCCGCTCCAGCACCAGCCGTTTGTCGGGCGGCGAGGAGCGCAATTCCACGTCCGCCCGGGCAATCAGTTTGAGCGCCCGCGTCAGGTCGCGGCGGCTCTTGTAGCGACGCGCCTGGCGGATCAGGTCGTCGGCGGCAAAGGGAGGCATCCTGAAGCCCTGCCACAGCGCCTGCCAAATCGCCCGCGAGTCGCGCACGTTCTTTTCCAGAATCACCAGCATCTGCCGGAAGGTTCGCGCCAGCATGTAGAGATGGCCGATGGCCGCGTCCTCGCCCGCGTCGGAACTGTTCAGCAACCCGTGCAGCAGCGCCAGCGCGCGCGCCCGGTCGCGAGCGCTGATGGCGTCCGTCAACTCGTAGAGCGAACGCTGCTTGGCGGCCAGCACCATGGTCTCCACGTCGCCCAGGGTGATCCGCCCCCGGCCCAGCGTATAGAGCAGCAGCTTTTCCAGTTCCGACGAGATCAGCATCATATCCGCGCCCAACGCATCCACCAACTCGCGCGCCGCATCGGCCTCCACGCGAACGCCGGACTCCTGCGCCGTCGCTGCCACCCAGCGCATTGCGTCTTCCTCGTTCACCCGCGCAAGCTCCACCATGCCGCAATGCTCGCCCAGCGTTTCGGTCAGCCGCTCAAAGCGATTTTTGTCGTCCAGCTCCATGCGCCGCGCGTCAGAGGGGATGCTGATGAAGTCGGCCACAAACAGAAGCAACGCCTGCGGGTTCGGCGAGCGAAAATAGCGGTCCAGCGCCGAGAACTCATCCTTCTTTGCCCCGCGCGTATAAAGCTGCTTCACATTGCGCACAAAAATCACCTGAAACGGCGCCATCAGCGAAGGCGTCTGCGCGCGGTCCAGCACCTCGAAGATCGAGGTCGAGGCCAGATCCAAATCAGACAGGCAGAAATCCCGTAAATCCTTCGGAACAAAGGCTTTGTGAACGGCTTCGCGGCAGCGGTCCAGCAGAAAAACCTCGTCGCCGGCCAGCACGTAACCCGGCTTCAGCGCTCCCTTGCCGGCCGCCGCGGCCTCTATCTCCGCCACAAAGCGGCCCACTGCGGTGAAGCCCGCGCCCCAGCGCGCCCCGCTCATAAGCTCAGCCTCCGCTCAGCGCCGCCATTGGGTCTCTCGTCCATGCGCCCTCAGAATACCCTAGTCCCTTAGTCCCTCAGTCCCTAGTCCCTGTCTTTCAAAACCCTTCCAGCACATCCCCCACCAGTTGCCGCGCGAAATCCCGCGAGAGCCGCTGCATGGCCGCCGGATTCTCCTCGATAAAGCTGGACAGATTGGTCGTCGACTGGAACTGCTCGCGGTAGACGCAGTTCTTATTCTCGTAGAGAACTTTGCCGTCCCGGCCGGTGAGCGTAACCGAAGCCACCACGGTGATGAGAAAGCTGGACGACTGTTGCGTCGAGGCGTTGTAGGTGAGCGGCTCCACCGTTTCCTTCAGGATCGTCCCATGCAACACCGCATCCGGGTCTCCGCTCTCGTTGGGCGTCACCCGCAGCCGCGTGCGCGTGGCAAACTCGCGAATCACCGCCTCGGTCAGTATCGTCTCCGTGCGATACGACTCGGTATGCGTGGCAAAGACTGGCACGGCCAGCGTTTCGACGCCGGGCGGCAGGTGACTGGCCGCGCCCAGCGTGTGGTAGCCGCAGCCGGAGAGTCCCAGCAGGGCAAATGCAATGGGCAAATAAGCAAACTTGCGCATGACTCATCTTATCGCGCAACCGCGCCTGATGGTCTCCAACAAATGCACCGTGCCCCATCCTTTTCGCGTACTTTGCGAAAAGGGTGGGATATCTACAGTTTTTATAGCTTTTTATAGTTCTTTCTATTTCCTATTCCCTATTCACTGCTCCCTGTTTTTCTACACCCACGCCGTCGCCAGCATCCCCAGCTTGACCGCCGACAATTTCAGCCCATCGGCCCGATCCTTGAAGTAAAGCTCGTTCAGGTGGTCGGAATCCAATTGTTCGAAGCGCCGGAATCCCGCCTTGTGAAGCTCCGCCCCCATCTCTTCCGGCGTAAAAAAAAGCTGAAATGGCTCTCCGGCGGCGGCCACGCGCCCCACCAGCGCGTCAAATGCCTTGCGCCCCACCGGGCTGAGCCTCTCCGGCCGAACCGCGTAATCAAAGCTCACCCCGCTCCCCGCCGGCAGTTGCGCAATCACCCCCAGCGTCGCCCGAAAGGCCTCCAGCGTCAGGTACGGAACCACTCCCAGCCAGCCGAAAAATGCCGCCGCCCCTCTATCGAATCCCGCCTCCGCCAGCCCCTCATCCAGTGTTGTGTCCTCAAAGTCCAGCGGCACAAACCTCAACCCCTCCGGCTGTGCAATCCCCGCCTCCGCCAGCAGTCCCCGATTCCACTCCTGCGTCGCCGGAAAATCCACCTCGAAGACCCGCAGCCCGGCAAACGGATTGCGATAGGCAAAGGTATCCAGCCCCGCGCCCAGAACCACGTACTGCCTCACTCCCCGCGCCACCGCTTCCGCCAACCGGTCCTCCGCATACCGGCTCCGCGCCGCCACAAAGGCGCGCAAGTCCCGCCCCACCCGGTGCGAGGCTCGCCCCATCTTTCCTCTGTAGCCCTCGCCAATCAGCCGCGCCGCGATCGGATCGTCCAGAACCGGGGGCGCGTCCATCAACTGGTGCGCCGCCCGCCGAATCGCCACGCCCAATGCCGTCTTGCTCGCCCTGCCAGTCTCCATGATTTCGAGTTTAGAGCCTGCCGCCATCCTTAGTCCGTTTTGTATCAGGGCACGACTCAAGTAGTAATGAAGTTCCACGAAGATTGGTGTTCGCTCGAAGTGTCAGGGCACGACTTCAGTCTTGCCGTAAAGGAAGCAATAGAATTATGGGCTTTAGCCCCTGAGGGAATGTCGGGGATCTGTAGATGATCAAGAAGTAGCGCCGGCCTCCTGGCCGGCTGTAGCGCGGGCGTACTCGCCCGCGCTTGTCCAGGCACAATGACTAAATCACACGGTCTTACCATTAGTGGAGGGAGAAGGGGGTTTCAACCCCCTGAAGAATGCGAATCTGCGCGCGGCCTTCAGGCCCGGGCTTTTCCTAAAACGCATATTTTCTACCAACGTGTCTCTACGATGCGCCCTGCCACGGCGTACCATATTCCCCATGAGCTGGATTGGATGGGCAATACTCTCCGCCGTCTTTGCCGCCGCCACCGCCCTTCTGGCCAAGGTAGGCGTGGCGCACGTCGACTCAAACCTGGCCATGGCTCTGCGCACCAGCGTGGTCGTGGTCTTTGCCTGGGCCATCGTCTTCGCCTTCGCTCCTCCGCAGACCGGCCCCATAGGCGCAACCGGCGCAACCGGCTTCGCCCCCGGAGCTTGGGCCGAAATTCGCTCCCTCGACCGCCGCACCCTGCTCTTTCTCGCCCTCTCCGGCCTGGCCACCGGCCTCTCCTGGCTATGCTACTTCCGCGCCCTGCAACTCGGCCCCGCCTCGCGCGTCGCCCCTCTCGACAAGCTCAGCGTCCCCCTGGTCATCCTCTTCGCCTGGCTCCTCCTCGGCGAAAAACTCACCCCTCCAACCCTCATCGGAGGCCTGCTCATTACCGCCGGTGCCGTCGTCATCGCCATGGGGTGAGATCGTCAGAAAGACGATGCATCAGCGTTTCATCAGGAGTACAATGCGAAGTCAACGGGAATCAGCCACTTGGGAGAGCTCTATAAGCACGGGAAAGCCACACAGGACGGATTTCATGAGACGACAGAGAAACTTTGGGTTGGCTGTGATACAGGAGCGCAAGTGCATGGTAAAGCACAATGATTAACTGTCTCCATATACTTCGGAATATCGGCCAGTTTGACATAGTAGACGCGGCGACCATCCAACTGAATCGCTATACCCTTGTCTTCGCTGAGAATGGAAGAGGTAAGACGACACTTACAGCGATACTTCGATCACTAGCGACTGGCGACCCGCTCCATATCTCTGAACGCCGTAGGCTGTCAACTCGGAATCCTCCTCATGTCGTACTAGAGTGTTCGGGCGGTCCACCGAATGCAATGTTTCAGAACGGTGCATGGAACAGAACTCTCCCAAATATCACGATCTTCGATGATCAATTTGTCGATGACAATGTTCATTCAGGGCTAGTTGTCGATCCTGAACACAGACAGAACCTACACGAATTGATTCTAGGGGCGCAGGGCGTCACGTTGAATCGCAATGTTCAAGAAGCAGTCGATCAAATTACACAAGATAATGCAAATATTCGAACCACGGGCGATGCAGTTCCTGCAGTGGAACGATATGGCTTTTTGCTTGACCAGTTTTGTGCACTTCAAGCTGTGGCGAATGTGGATGCATCGATAATTACAGCAGAGCAGTCACTTCGATCTGCGCGTCAAGCAACCGCCATACAGCAAGCGAACTTGTTTACCGAAGTCACGCTTCCTGCTTTCGATATTGCGGCAATTAACGCTATTCTAGGCAGCGATCTAGAAACGCTAGACGCCAGAGCGGTTGAGAGAGTTCATCTGCATTGCGAGGCTCTTGGAGATCGTGGTGAAGAATGGGTCTCTGAAGGAATGCAGATACTTCGCGATGGTGCAACGATTACGGATTGCCCCTTTTGCGAACGGCCGTTGGATGGCTCTCCGCGTATAGATGACTTCCGTGCGTATTTCAGTGATGAATACACGCAGTTGAAAGAGGCAATCTCAAGAGCGATTACCGATGTAGAAGGTACACATGGTGGTGAGGTTCCTGTCGCCTTTGAGCGCTCCATCAGAACGGTACAGGATAATCAGCGTTTTTGGGTCGATTTCACAAATGTAGAGCCTGTCGTGGTGGATGCTGTTCTAATTACGCGAGATTGGACCTTGGCGAAAGAAGCTACGCTACAGGCGCTGAATATTAAGCGCAATAACCCGCTTGAACGGATAGTGTTCTCTCCCGAGGCAGTAGGCAAAGTTGAATTGTTCAATGCACATGGCACCACAATCGCCCAGCTCAACCAGCGTCTAGCTGCAGTCAATCAGAGAATTCTCGAAGTGAAGCGTACGGCGGCAACGGCGAACATTCAGAACCTAGAGATTGAATTGAATCGGATTAAGGCAACGAGGGCAAGACATCTTGCACCGACGGCCCAGTTATGCGACGCGTATCTTGAGGCTAAGGCAGCTAAGGTTTTCACAGAGCAGAGACGCGACCGTGCAAAAGAAGCCCTCAAGCAGTATAGAGAGAATGTTTTTCCACGATACCAGAAGTCAATTAACGATTATCTTGAGCTTTTCAATGCCGGGTTTCTGATTGGCCAGGTTAGAGGGCGTGATACAAGCAGCGGGCCTATATGCACGTATGACATCCTCATCGACAATGTATCGGTCGCAGTTGCGGGTGGGACAGTTCGCGTCGGCGAACCGTCTTTTCGAAATACATTAAGCGGAGGTGACAGGAACACTCTAGCGTTGGCATTCTTCTTTGCCTCTCTCGATCATGATGCAGCGCTCGCGACGAAGACGGTAATCATTGATGATCCTATCTCAAGCCTGGACGATCATCGGAGTCTCACTACAGTCCAGCAGGTGAGACGGATGGGAGAGCGGGTCGAACAACTCATTATCCTTTCGCACAATAAGTCGTTTCTTTGTGAAGTATACTCTGGCATAGACTCAACGCTGTGTGCAACGATTAGCATTGTACGAGTTGCCAACGGTTCTACGCTTGATGTCTGGAATGTGAATGCGGATCGCGTGAGTGAGCACGATTTGCGGCATCAGTCATTGCTGCAATACTTTTTTAATGGGCCTGGTAATCTTAATAACCGCGAAGTTGCGGGATCAATTCGTCCACATCTCGAAGCATTTCTAAGGGTCTCATGCCCAGACACATTTCCACCAGGTACCCTATTGGGTCAATTCCGCGGCCTCTGCGAGCAGCGGGTAGGGCAGCCAAACGAGATTCTGCGCCAGCATTACATTGACGAACTACGCGATCTGACGGAATACTCAAATCGCTATCATCACAGTACGAATCCTGCGTGGGCAACAGAGGTGGTGAATGATGCCCAACTGAGGAACTACATCGGCAGGATGCTGGCATTTATGCGGAGATAGAGCCGGTAGCTCCCCACGATATGCCCGCCGAAGGCCTCCGCCTGGACGGCAAGTCCTTGCAGATAATTACCCTCTCCCGGCGCACAATCATCACAGATGTCGTTCTTCACATGATCGTCCCGGCGCCTCCTTTTCGCGCTGCCTTGCAGTCGCAAGCCGCCAACAGAGGCTAAAAGGTCCCGTAACTCCTTATCCTGGACGATTTTGCAGGGAACTCCTTTGTTTTGACGATTTTACAGTGCAACACTGTCTGTAACCTCAAGAAAACAACGAGTTTGCGTCCAAAATATGGGTGGGGGTACCCATGATGTCAGCTATGCAGACCTATCGAGACCAACGGACGGCAAATGAGAGCCCTTTTCAGCAAAATCAAGCAGATTTTGCTCTGGTTCTTGAAGAGCGGAAATGGCCAACCGTTACACTAAGGCAGTGAAAGCCTCAACCAATTCCGCCGCGCCCCGCCGCATCGTCCTCACCGGCTTCATGGGCTCCGGCAAAACCACGCTCGGTCCGCTGGTCGCCGCGCGCCTGGGCTGGAGCTTCATCGATGTAGACGACGTGATCGAGGCCGAAGCTGGCGTGACCATCGCCGAAATCTTCGCCCGCCACGGCGAGGCTGCCTTCCGCGAACGCGAACGCGCCACCATCGCACGCCTTGCCGCCGGCGACTCTCTGGTATTGGCTCTCGGCGGCGGCGCTATCGAAAACGAAGCCACGCGTGAGCTGCTACTCGCCGCTCCCGAAACGCTGCTGATTCATCTGGAGATTGAGTTGGTCACCACGCTCAAACGCTGCCGCGGAACTGAGCAGGCGCGACCCATCCTTGCCGACCACGCCAACCTTGCCGCCCGTTACCAGCGCCGCCTGCCGCTCTATCGCATGGCCCACGTTTCCATTTCTGTAGATGCACTCACTCCCGATGAGGCCGTCGACGCAATCCTGCGCGCCATCGGCTGACCGCTGACCATTGTCAGCTGTTCACTTATTCACTTATTCACTTCTTCACTGTAATATCGGAATCCCCGCAATCCGCTTCTGCCACTCCGCCGGTCCCGTCTGATGAACGCTGACACCCTTTGAGTCCACGGCCACAGTCACCGGCATATCGCGCACGTCGAACTCGTAGATCGCTTCCATCCCCAGGTCGGCGAAGGCCACCACGCTCGCTCCGTGAATCGCCTTTGACACCAGGTAAGCCGCTCCGCCAATCGCGATCAGGTACACCGCGCCGAATTCCTTGATCGCCTCAATCGCCGCCGGCCCGCGCTCGCTCTTGCCCACCATTCCCAGCAGGCCCGTCTCCGCCAGCATCTGCCGCGTGTACTTGTCCATCCGCGTTGCCGTCGTCGGTCCCGCCGGACCCACGACTTCGTCCCGCACCGGATCCACCGGGCCCACGTAGTAGATAAACCGTCCGCCGAAATCCACCGGCAACTTCTCATGCCGGTCAAGCATCTCCGTCAATCGCTTATGCGCGGCATCGCGCCCGGTGAGCAGCTTGCCGGTCAGCAGCAACACTTCGCCCGGTTTCCACGTCGCGGCCTCTTCTCGCGTCACCGTGTCCAGGTTCACGCGTCGCGCCGCCGACACGTCATACTTCAGCTTCGGCCAGCTATCCAAACTCGGCGGGTCCAGATACACCGGCCCGCTGCCGTCCAGCACAAACTGCGCGTGCCGCGTGGCCGCGCAGTTGGGTATCATCGCCACCGGCAGGTTGGCCGCGTGGGTCGGATAGTCGCGCACCTTCACGTCCAGAACCGTTGTCAGCCCGCCCAGCCCCTGCGCGCCAATTCCCAGCCGGTTCACCTTGTCGTAGATCTCCAGCCGCAATTCTTCGGCGCGCGTCTTGGCGCCGCGGGCCTTCAATTCCTGTATGTCGATGGGATCCATCAGCGATTGTTTGGCCATCAGCATGGCCTTCTCCGCCGTGCCGCCTATCCCGATTCCCAGCATCCCCGGAGGACACCATCCGGCGCCCATCGTCGGCACCGTCTTCAGCACCCAATCGACAACGGAATCGCCGGGGTCCAGCATGATGAACTTGGCCTTGGCCTCCGAGCCTCCGCCCTTGGCCGCCACCGTCACCTCCACCGTCGCGCCCTTCACCAGCTCCACATTCACCATCGCCGGTGTATTGTCTTTGGTGTTGGTCCGCTTGCCCGCCGGATCGGCCTGAATTGAAGCCCGCAGCTTGTTGTCCGGGTCCAGATACGCCCGCCGCACGCCCTCATCGACCATTGCCTGTAGATCCGGCGCAGCGCCGCCGTCAGCCCCCACAAAGCGCGCATCCATGCCGACTTTGAGAAACACATTTACAATCCCCGTATCCTGGCAGATGGGCCTGTGTCCCTCGGCGCACATCCGGCTGTTGATGAGAATCTGCGCAATCGCATCCCGCGCCGCTGGCGACTGCTCCCGCTCGTAGGCCTTCGCCAGGCTGGTGATGTAATCCACCGGGTGGTAGTAGCTGATGTACTGCAACGCCGCCGCAACGCTGGCAACAAGATCTTCTTGACGGATGATGGTCATGGGGAAGCTCCTTGTGAACAGTTTAGGGCAATGGATGAGGAGCGTGTTCGTTCCCTTTATCGCAGCAAGCAGAGGCCAGCAACTTAACCCCTGCAAACGCGATCGATATCAGAGATGAAGCATAGCGGATAACATTTACTGCTGCTGCAACGCCGCCCGCAAGTCCGTATGCCCAAAATCATCGCCCTTCCACAGTACCGGCTCCCGCTTTTCGCGCGCCAGCGCATAGGTAAAGCAGTCGCCGAAGTTCAGGTTGGCCCGGTGCCCGCTGCCACGGCCGTAGTCGCGATAAGCCTGCCGCGCAATCTTCGCCTGCTCGACGGTCACCGGCTCGATGACCATCTTCGTGCGTTCTAAGATCTCATCGAAGCGGGCGCTTAGCCTGGGGTTCCTATACCCATCCGTCACGATAGACGCCTCAAAGTACGTCCCGGCGGAGATGCGAAGTACATCAGCGGCTTGCATCGTCGCAGCCATGGAATCGGCCTCAGGCTCTCCTTTTATGATGGCAATCAGTGCTGAAGTATCGATAATCATTTAGGAAGCCCCGTTACGTCGTCGTAAAGTTCATCCATCACTTCCTTGGAACTCCGGCCATCGTTCATCAGCGGCGCGGTCTCTCGGCTTATTTCCATCAGCCAGGCGGCAAGTCCCTTCTTTCCGTTGCCCCGTTCCCGCTCCGCTTTTTCCCTTTCCAGCTTTTCCTGAACGGCTTGGGATACTGCAACAACCAGGCTGACCCCTTTGAGGGCAGCCAGTTCCCGGACCATGCGGCTGGTTTCCTCGTCTTTGATGTTCAAAGCCATCGTTTCCACCTTTCCACCATTCTGTTCCACCATTCTACCATAAACCGTCTGCCCAACCCGAAAAGCGCCGTCGCCCTTATCCAAATCAGCGCCCCCATGCCCTAATCTAGAGCCATGAGCGACTCCAAGCCGGAAACTCCGGCAACATCGGGCGACATCTTCGATCTGCTGGTGGTGGGCGCCGGACCCACTGGCCTGTCCTGTGCCATTGAGGCACAGAAGGCCGGTCTGCGCGTCGTGATGGTGGACAAGGGATGCGTCTGCAACTCGCTCTTCCACTATCCCGCCCACATGACCTTCTTCACCACCCCCGAGCTGTTGGAGATCGGCGGCATCCCCTTTCCCAGCACCCACACCAAGCCCAATCGCAGCGAGGCGCTCCAGTATTACCGGCGCGTGGCGGCCCTCTATAAACTGGACATCCGCCAGTACCATCGAGTGGAACGAGTCGACAAACGCGACAAAGACTTCATCGTGCACACGGTGGACCGCTTCGGCCGCTCCGGCGCTATTCACGCCTGCAAGCTGGTCATCGCCACCGGCTACTACGACCTGCCCAACTACCTCCACATTCCCGGCGAGAACCTGAGCAAGGTTCACCACTACTACTTTGATCCCCACCCCTATTTCGGTGCCGACGTACTGGTCGTCGGCGGCAAAAACTCGGCCGCCATCGCCGCGCTTGAGTTGTGGCGCGGCGGCGCGCGGGTCACTCTGGTCCATCGCGACGCCGGGATCGATCACCAAGTGAAGTACTGGATCAGGCCCGACATCGAAAAACGCATCCAGGATGCGCAAATTGATGCCTACTTCCGCTCCGAGCTGATCGAAATCACGCCGGATGCCGTCGTCATCCAGACGCCCCAGGGCCGGAAAACACTCAATAACGACTTTGTCTTCGCCATGACCGGCTACCACCCGGACTTCCAGCTCCTGGAGTCCATGGGCATTCGTTTGCAGGGAGAGGAACGCCGCCCTTTGTGCAATCCCGAGACACTGGAAAGCAACGTCCCCGGCATCTACCTGGCCGGAGTCATCGTAGCCGGCTCGCGCACCAGCGAAATTTTCATTGAGAACGGACGCTTCCATGGCCAGCTGATTGCCACTGCGCTAACGGCCAAGTGAAGGATGGCTGCTGAGGATTCAGTCCATTTTCATGCTCTGTGGACTGGCCGCATCGAGCAGATTGGGATGTACCGGCTGGTCGGTTCGCGTGTGGGCCCTGCAATGCAGCCTCGACGTCGCCGGACTCGCATAGGAACGAGTCACGTGCAGCCGGTCCATGACCACGTAACGAGTGCGCAGACCATCTACGGTCGCGGGCAGTTGTGCGGGAAGGCGATTGCGGTCCACATAAATGACCAGCGCCGCCTCACGCGGATTGTCCAGGCTCTGTCCCATGCCAACACCGAAAAAAGCCGGGTTCTGCCGCATCAGGTTGGCTGCCACCTGATTCTTGACGGTCACAGCCAGCGCCAGCGCTGAGGGCGGCAGCGAGACAGCGCCGGCATCAAGAGGGGTCTGCGGAGCGGAGCCGTAAGCCACCGCGCGGGCCGTGGTGGGAATCGCGATGGTGCGCACGCCGTCCACGGTGGAAGGCACGCTCACCGTCCTGCTCTCCTCGGTATAGAGAATAATCGCTGCCTCGCCGGGGTGGTCGTTGCTCTTGCCGGTGGCCACGCCGAGGATGCCAGCCGCCGAGTTCACCAGCATACGAGCCTGGGCCAGGGCCTGCTGAGCGCGCGCTGTCTCCGCATCGCTGAGTGTGCGGGCTTGTGCTGAGGCGATAGTGTTGTCGCCGTAGTTCAGGCAACTGACCACATGGTCGGCCGCACCCACGAAGGTATAACTTCCGCCTGACTGCGCGCCTAACTCATTCAAAACATCCGTCGCCGGGCTGGCCACGCCCTGGCTGACACCAGACAGATCCGTTCCGCCCGCAAAGTAAAGACCCACGGGTTCGGCGTTCGCCGCATCCACCACCAGCGCGCCTGAGTCGCCCGCATCGCTGAACTGGTTGCCGCTCAGTCCCAGTTGATGGGTAAAGGTCTTGGTCATGTAGGGCCGGGTCTCCGCGCAGTCCAGGTAATAATCCACCGTCACGTCGAGATCGACTGCCGAGATGCCGCCGCAGGTCAGTCCCGTCGTCCGCCCGCTCTTGGCTACGTGCAAATCGAGAGTGGCGTCCTCGCCCCGCCCGCCCGTCGAGCTGATTCCGGGAGGCGCGGCAGCCAGCGTGCCATCTGCCTGACGACCGCCCAGTTCCAGAATATTGCCGCTGGAGTCCACGGCGCGCGAGGTAACTTGAGCGATTGCCGCATCCGCGTTGATCTGCTTTGAACTGAGCGGCAGCCAGCCGGAGAGAAACGCCACCGGCTGAACGCCCGAGCCTTCTCCCAACGGCGTGCAATTGTTGTCGATCAGCCCCGGCTGGATGATGGTGTCGCCCACGCTAGCGTGATCGCTCTTGGCCAGCACGTGGTTGTTGCTCAGGATGTACGGGCGCTTACCGGCGTCCTCGACCAGCGCGCCCAGCGTTCCGCTGCAGCAGTCCACAATCTGGTTGCTGCGGGTGTCGTAATCCGTATTGTTGCCGCCCGAACTGCCCAGCAGAACCGTCGCTGGCGGCTGAGTTTGATGCGTGGCGGGATTGCTGGTTACCCCGGCCGAGTTCACCAGCATTACGGACGCGGCCCTGGACCCGGGCCCCAGTGAAGCCCCGTTCACCGTGGCCACTATGTAGGTTGCGCTGGTCGACTGCACCGAGGAGGATGCCGAATAAGTGACCGTGCAAGAGGTGAAGGTCTGGCTATCGCGCTGGCAAGCTACCGCGCCCAGCGAACCTTGTCCTCCAGGCTGGCCAGTTGGCGAGCCAGCCAGCTCGAAATGGATGCCGGTCGTTCCGCCCGCCTCGGCCAGTACGCCGGTGACGGTGACCGCGCCATTGGCGCCCAGCGCCGCGTTCTCCGGAGTTAGCGGTTGCAGGAAACCGGGCGTCACGGTCAGCACAGAGTAGGCCCGGAGGTTGGGATTTGCGGCCAGGGTCGCGGTTACCACCACCACGGCGCGGTCGGCGATCAGGTAACTGGGCGGCGTGTACTGGCCGCTCTGGTTGATGCTTCCCGGCCCGCTGGTAGCATCCCCGCCGGAAACAGACCAGATGACCTCCGCCGGGCCGCCGCCGGCCAGCGTGGCCGTGAACTGTTGAACCGAACTGCCTTGTGAATTGGCCGCGTTGCAGCCGGTGCAGTTGGTGTCGATGGAACCTGTGCGGGGAGTAACGGAAAGAGCTGCATTCGCAGGGTTTGCCGTGACCAGGCTGTTTCCGCAACCGGCCAGAGCAAGCAGCCCTGGAGCCAGAAGCAACGTAAAAACCCTGAAGAACGTCCGCATGGTCACAATCCCTGGTTCGAATCTACTATTCTATCGACTTTATCCGGGGGAAAAGTGAAGCAAGCCTCCGGCCACACTCAACGAAGACTGCGTTGCGCGTATTAGAAACCTTCGTTTTACCGACGCCGTTGGGGTCCAGCAGGCCAAAGATCTCGCCCTGTTTTAGTTCCAGGTCGATGCCGTCGAGGGCCACCACGCGGAGCTTCGACTCGTATATCTTGGTCAGGTTTTCAATTTCAATAATCAAGAGGGTCACTGGCGGGGAAAGGGAAGTTAGTACATATTCGAGACTATCGCCCCGGACGGTCCCGCTGGGGCCAGAGGCCTGAAAAAGGCACTTTACTCAGTAGCCACCCCCTGCACAGAAAGGTAGTTTCCGTGTAACATAGTGTCAATCCTCGTTATTCCCCTCCCCTCACGAGGACTCAAGCCAGCAGGCCGAGCGAAACGATGAGAAAAGCCCGGCATGGGGTAAGCCATGCTTCACAGGGTCCGGCTTGAATGATTATGGCAAGAATCGAGCCGGCCAACGGCGGCAAACCTTCAGTTTGAGTGACGGGGATGGCATTCCACAGGAGGATTGGGGAGTTTCTGCACGGATTTGCGCTGAATGGTAAAGCGCGAGTTCTGTTTTGTAAGTGAGGTTCAGGTATGAACGAGATACCGGTCTCTGGGCAGCCAGTCATCTTCTTCGCTGAGGAATGTGACCGCGGAATTCTGCGCGAGGAAAATCAGGACTCTGTCCTCCATGTGCGCATCAACCTGGGCGATTTGATGATAGTCGCCGATGGCATCGGCGGATACACCGGAGGAGCCACCGCATCTCGTATGGTGGTGGAGAACTTTTACGCGCATCTGGCGGCCCTGCCGCCTGACTACCCGGTCGACAACGCACTCCGCGGCGCCGCGGCGCGCGCCAATGCACAGATCATAGCGGCGGCCAGCGTGCCCGGCTCTCCCAACCATCACATGGGCTCCACGGTGGTAGTAGCCGTGGTGCAACAGCGAGCCTCCGGAACCTGCGCCTGGATCGGTTACATCGGAGACAGCCGCGCCTACCTGCTGCGCGCCGGCCGTCTGCACCGTCTCACTACCGATCACTCCGCCGTGCAGGTGTTGCTCAGCCGCAACTTGATTACGCCGGAAGAGGCTCGAAACCATCCTGACGCTTCAGTGCTGACACGCAGCCTGGGCCATCAACCTGAGGCGGAGATCGACATCGAGCAGATTCCGCTGGCTATCGGCGACACGTTGCTGCTCTGTTCTGACGGCCTGTGGGGATTCGTTACCGAGCAGGATATCCAGAAGGTGGCGGACGCCCCCGGTCTGACGCTGGAATCTTCTGCTCGTGGCCTTCTCCAGTTGGCCCTGGCGGCAGGCGGTAACGACAACATCGGCATCGAAATGGCGCGCCTGGTTGGGCTTCCCAAAGCTGCCCATCCACCGCAACCCCCCCCTGAACCCATCAGCCACCACACCCTTGTGTGGGTGGTTCTCACGGTGTTCATGCTGGCGTTTCTCTGCTTTTGCGTGATAGCCTACTTTGCCCTGTGGCACTACAAGTAATGCGCGCCACAGAGGCGGATCTTTGCATCCGGTCGTGCCACCGGATTCTTTCCCAGGAGCCATCAATATGAAGGAAGTTGTGATTGTTTCAGCGGCGCGCATTCCTGTGGGCCGGTTTCAGGGTTCGCTGCAAAGCTTTTCCGCGCCTCGGCTGGGGGCGCTGGCAGTGCGCGAGGCGGTGCGCCGCGCCGGGGTTGAATCCACTGAAAGCGCCGGCGGCATCTCCCAAATCGACGAGTGCATTATGGGCTGCGTTTTGCAGGCCGGCCTGGGACAGAATCCCGCGCGCCAGGCAGCGCTCTACGGCGGTTTGCAGAACCAGGTCGCCGCGCTCACCATCAACAAGGTCTGCGGCTCGGGACTGAAGGCCGTGGCCCTGGCCGCGCAGGCCATCCAGACGGAAAATGCCGGGATGGTCGTGGCCGGTGGCATGGAGTCGATGACCAACGCGCCCTACCTGCTCCCCCAGGCCAGGTCCGGCTATCGCCTGGGAAACGGCACGCTGGTGGACGTTATGATCCAGGACGGCCTGTGGGAGGCCTACAACAACTTCCACATGGGCGTGGGCGCGGAGAAGCTCGCTGCCCGTTACGGTATCAGCCGCGAAGAACAGGATGCTTTTGCAGCCGAGTCGCACCGCCGCGCCGCTTCGGCCACCGCACTAGGTTTCTACCGGGAAGAGATTTTGCCCGTGGAGATTCCGCCGGCCAAAAAGGGCGCTGCCACGACGATATTCGACGCCGACGAGTCGGTTCGCCCCGAGACAACTGTCGAAATCCTGTCCCGGCTCAAGCCGGCCTTTCAGGAGGGCGGAACCGTTACCGCCGGCAACGCTCCCGGCGTGAGCGATGGTGCTGCGGCCCTGGTGGTTACCAGCGCCGAGCTGGCTCGCGAACTGAGCCTCGCGCCGTTGGCCGTGATTCGCGCCCAGGCCACCAGCGGAGGCGAGCCGGAGTGGTTTGGCCTGGCGCCCATCGAAGCCGTGCGCAAAGTGGCAGCCAAAGCTGGTTGGCCGCTGGACAACGTGGATTTGTTCGAGCTGAACGAGGCCTTCAGCGTGCAGGCGCTGGTGGTGAATCGCGAATTGGGCCTGGACCCGGCCAAGGTCAACGTACAGGGCGGCGCTGTAGCCATCGGCCACCCCATCGGCGCCAGTGGAGCGCGCGCGCTGGTCACTCTGCTCTACGCCTTGAAGCGGCTGGGCAAGTCCCGGGGCATCGCAGCGCTGTGTCTGGGCGGCGGCAACGCCGTGGCCCTGGCCGTCGAGCGAGGCTGAAGTTACAGCAGGGTTAGCCCGTATCCCATCGGAATGGAAATGCCGGTAGTATGCAGGTAACGCGCTGCCCGCTCCACCGCCAACGAACCCTGCGGAGATACCTTCGCCAGCAGCTCGGCATGGTCTTTGAAATGCTGATCGGTAAGGAAGATCCTGCGGTCGCGAATGCCGAAGCGCTCCATCGCCTGCGTGCTGCGTGCCACCTTGTCCTCCTCGGCAGCCAAATAAGCCCACTCCGAGCCCGGCGTATGGTCAAAGACGACGATATCGGGAGCCAGTGATTTGGCGTGAGCGAGCGCCATGTCCGGATCGATCATCTCGTGCAGGCAAAACTCGAAGTACACGACGTCGCCGCGTGAGGTCACGTCGAAGAAATCGGATTGAACAACCTCCACAACATTCTCCAGATGCCGGGCCTCGACCTGCTGCCTCAGTTGCTGAAGAGCCTCTGCGTTCTGGTCGATGGCGATTGTCCTCTTTGGTATGCGGCCTACATCCAGTAGTTGCTTCACGCCCGCTCCAACAAATACGACCACCTTGTCTTTGAATGGGTAGAAATGTTCGAGATTTCTGGCCATCTGGTCGTAATCCGCCGCCATGCACGCCTCCTCTACATACCGCTTCAATCGCAGACCGTCATACCTTCAGGAAAATCCGCCGGTAGCGCGTCCTCCGGCGCTGCAACTGGCTCCGCGCCGGCCGCAAGCTGGGCCGTGAAGAACGCGTCCACCTGGGCCAGCACCTCTGCCCCGGTCCGCGAGTGGTAGATGGCCGACCTTAGTTTGGCTCCGCCTGCCACGCCATGGGTAAACCAAGTGGCAAACTGCTTCATCTTGCCGGAGGTCTCGCCCAGCCGCGCGGCCTTGGGCAGATCCTTGGTAGCCTCGGCTTCGTCCAGCAGCATCTGGAAGTAAGCACGGATCATGTGGTAACGGTCCTCCACCGTGGGCCGCTGGTAGCTACCGGTGGCCGAGTACTGCGCGATCTGCCTGAATATCCATGGGTTCGTCGGCGCGGCCCGGCCGATCATCACCGCATCGCAGCCGGTTTGGGCAACCATGGCCGCCGCGACTTCCGGACTATGAATGTCGCCGTTGCCGATGACCGGAATCTTCACCGCCTGCTTGACCTTGGCAATCCACTCCCAGCGCGCCTGGCCGCTGTAGCCCTGCTCTCGTGTCCGGGCATGCACCGCCACTGCGTTCAACCCCTCAGCCTCGGCCATCCGCGCCAACTCCAGGCAAACAATCTCGGCGTCATTCCAGCCCAAACGAAATTTAACAGTAAAAGGAATCGTCACCGCCCGGCGCACGGCGCGGAAGATTTCGCCAATGCGCGGCAGATCGCGCAGCAGGCCCGAGCCGCCGTTGGAGCCAACCACCTTCTTGGCAGGACAGCCCAGGTTCAGGTCCACCAGGTCGAAGCCGGTCTCTTCCACAATCCGCGCCGCCTCGGCCAGCGTCTCCGGATTGGCCCCAAAGAGTTGCGCGCCGATGGGATGCTCGTCGTCGTAGAAGGTCAGATAGCGCCGGCGCTTTGTCTCCCGCATCCGGGCGAGGCCGTCAGCCGAGGTGAACTCGGTCATCAGCAGCCCGCAGCCGCATTGCAGATTGCTAACAGCGGCGTCGATCGCGATCTGTGGCGAAGCCGCATCTACCCCACCGCAGGTGGTAAACAAACTGGCGTGGCGAATAAACCGGCGAAAGACCGTGTCCGTGACCCCCGCCATGGGCGCCAGCACTGTGGCTGGAGTCACCACGACCGTTCCCAGGCGCACCTCAGCCGGCACGCGCGCCTCGGCCGGCATCGCGTACTCCCTGGGGTTATCCCAGTTCTTCTTTACGGTAAAGCCTTTGCCGGACATGTGAACCACCTGATCGTCAGGGAAATTTCCTGAAGGGAAGACAATCTTTCCACAGTTTCACAGTTTCACAGTAAATAGGGGGGGAGGGGGGGTGTCTTCCCGGCCTCATCCGTTCCGGGCCGCTCTAGAAGGCCGACCTGCGTTCAGGGTAGCAGTATGCCAGAAATAATCTGCAATAAGTTCCGACGATTATTTGCGGCTGATGAACTGCTACTCCCGATTCTCGCATCCCTAAATTCGCACTTCGATATCCGGGCGGCTCTTCGCCAACAGCTTGGTTTCGATGATCTTGAGCTTTACCGGGTCTACTCGAAAACGTTCCGGGATGACAGCCAATTCAGCTGTGGGAGGTTCCTCCTGCCCATCAGTGATCAAAATAAAACCAAGGCGTCCGATTCCGTCCTCAGGAAACACGCCGAAATGACCGAGTTCATGGTAAACCATGCCGAAACTCTTTACTGGAATCGCTAGATATCGATAGTGAGCCGGCATCGACATCAACTGTTGATGAATGCCATTCAACTTCTCACCGAACTCCGCAATCCATTTCAGCTGATCGGGTTCCTTTGGGTTGGATGACTCCCACCGTTGGCATTCGAAAAGATCAATATCGTCGGAAAGTTTGATCTCAACAGCATGCAGGTCGCCCGCGCCCCCTCGATCCACTGCCAGTACATCCGCAGAGATCAGAGAGTGAGGCGGCTCCAAATAAATATTGGGTACAGACAATTCCCGGCGCAGCAGTTCCGCGACCGCATTGATGGCGCGTCCCTCTCTCTGGCGTAACGTCAATTCTCGAATTTCTTCCTTCACGGCCATCAGGATAACCTTCCTTCCCGTCTTTGCAGAATCCGTTCCGCCCAGACCTCAAATCGCTCGGCGGCAATACAGAGCGCTGTGACCTTTTCATCATCGACCGGCTTTTCGCCGTAGGAGATGTCTGTTTTCACACTCAGCAGCCTCTGAAGATGTGCGATTCCCTGACGATCGATTCTTGCTCCAGTGCACACCCGCTTCAGAGCAGTGATGGCCTCTCGATGGTTCTCACTGCGTGGTCTCGCTCCGCCAAGTCCTATCAATAAGGCATCGCTATAGGAGATAGCGCTATGCACGGCTAGTAATGCCGCAGCCGATGCATACGCAGACAAGCCGTCCTGACAGAGCTTCATGGCAGCGGCAAGTTGCGTAGCCCGGCGATAGTAAACGGTGAAACACGCCTTGACCATTCACAACCATCATCGCACAATAAAGAGCCTCCGCCTTGGCGGAGGCCCAATCGTACCTTGCGGTTGCCAGGACGCGTTTACTTGGCTGCTGCGGCTTCCTTGGCTCCGTCGGACTTGGCAAACTTGCGGCGGAAGCGCTCCACACGGCCTGCCGTGTCTACCAGGCGCTGCTTGCCGGTAAAGAACGGGTGGCAAACCGAGCAGATTTCCACGTGTATGTCGCCCTTGTGGGTCGAACGGGTCTCAAAATTGTTTCCGCAGGCGCACTTCACGCGCACCGCGGCGTAGTTGGGATGAATCTTTTCCTTGGGCATCTCTCGCGACAAACCTTTCCTGCAATGTCTCTATTGTATGGGGATTGGGGAGGTTTAGCAATTGCCGGCGCATGATGAACGGCGCTTTCGGATTTCCCTCTCAGAGCCGATAACCCGGAAACCATTGGCAACACAGCTTCAACAATCAACCTTACCATTGGGTCGTAGTCGGTTTTACGGTCTCGGCAGGCAACAGATTGATCCATACGCTACTGTCATCCTTCTCAAATTCAAGCAAATCCAAATGCCATTGACCGGCGAGCTTGCGCTCCTCTGCGTGGATAGTTCCCTTAGCTTTTGGGCCGGAGACCTGAATTGACAACTCTGCGCTTCCTGTATCGGGGGTAACCTCGATGTTTCCTGTGACGAACCATCCAATTTTCACCTGTGAGCCGATTTGCTCTGCAAGCACTGGACTCGATTCCGCAGTCTTGATCGCCAGCTTGGCGGCATCGGAGTTCCTTATCAAAGAAAACACCAAAAGAAGAATCGCTGCGACAAAAGAAAGAAAAAGCGCGAACGCGGCGGCTACCAGCCATCCCCAATTCCTCGCCAGCCAGCTCCGTTTAGGTTTCACAACGATGGTTTCCATTTTGCCCTCGCATTTCTAGCCTTAACTGCTGTGGTTGGCCCCTACTGCGCCAGCGCCTTTTCAATCCCCGCCTCCACCAACGGCGTCATCACCGCGTATCCCGCCGGCAGGGGATGCACCCCGTCCCTGCTCAGCATCGCGGGCAGCCCGTCCCGCTCGTCCTTCATCGCCGTGTGGAAGTCCACGTAGACGTAGCCCTTCTCCGCCGCATAGGCCTTCATCCTGGCGTTGATGGCCACAATCTTGGGCGCCGGCATCACTCCCGGCCTCCACCTGTAATCAACGGCGGGCAGAATCGAGCACAGCACCACGCGAATGTGGTTGGCCGTGGCCAGGTCCGCCATGGAGGCCAGGTTGTCTTCAATCTGCTCCAGCGTCTCCGGCCCGGTATTGCCGGCAATGTCGTTGGTCCCGGCCAGGATCACCACCACCTTCGGTTTCAGCGCAATCACGTCCTGCCGGAAGCGCACCAGCATCTGCGGCGTGGTTTGCCCGCTGATGCCCCGGTTGATGTACGGTTTGTCCGGGAATGAGCCCTGCGGCCCCGTAAAATGCCAGCCTTCGGTAATCGAGTCGCCCATGAACACCACCCGGTTCTCGCCCTCGGCCGGCGGAGCCAGGGCGGCATCGGCCTCCTTGAACTTCCCCAGCCAGCCGAAGTCCACCTTTAACAACTCATCGTGCTTCCTCCAGTATTCGTCGTCCGGATGAGGCGCGGGGGTAGCTGCTGCCGGAGCTGGCGCGGCAGCCACCGGCGCTGGCGCAGCTTGTACAGGCGCTGGAGCCTGGGTCTTCGGCTTGCTCCCGGGCTCCTGGCCCCGCACTCCAGCCGGGACCAACAGGCAACAAAGAATAATCGTGGCGATAATAGAGCGCAAAACAATTCGATTCATGGCTGGGTCTCCACCCTTGGCACGTTGAAAACCGCTTCTCTGCACGCGGGTCTGATTGTAGGCAACCGCGCTGCGTTCTGGCAAAAACGCTTTTAATCACCGCGCTTTTCCACAATCAAGCACCCAAACCGCACCGCGGCACACCGGCGGCCTTTGCGCTACGCTTGAATCCAGATGAGTGCATGTCCGATCTGCGATGGAGTGGGGCTGGTGCGGGTGGTCGACAACGCCGGTAAATGGGTTTCGCGCGGCTGCGAGTGCCAGGAGATGAAGCGCGAGGAGCGCCGCCTGGCCGCGGCCCACATCCCCGAGCGCTACCGCCATTACACCCTGGACGGCTTTGAGACTGCCTTTCGCGGCGCCGATGCCTCGCTGAGCCGCGCGCATCTGACCGCCCGCAAGTTTGTCGAGGCCTATCCGGTGGATACCGCGGGCAAGGGACTGCTCTTTACCGGCTCCATCGGCGTGGGCAAGACCCACCTGGCGGTGGGTGTGCTGCGCCGCCTGGTGGTTGAGCGCGGCGTCCATGGCCTTTTCTGCGACTACCGCGAGCTGCTAAAGAGCATTCAGAACAGCTACAACCCACAGGTGCAGACCACGGAACTGGAACTGCTCCAGCCGGTCTTTGCCGCCGAGGTGCTGGTGCTGGACGACCTGGGCGCGCAAAAGCCCAACGAGTGGGTCTGGGATACGGTGGCGTTGATTTTGAATACACGCTATAACGACAAACAGACCACCATCATCACCACCAACTATCCCGACTTGCCGGCCGGTGCCGGCTTCAAGGCCGCTGAGAAGGGCGACAAGCCCGCCAAAAACGAGGACACCTTGGGCGACCGCATCGGCGACCGCATGAGGTCGCGGCTGGCCGAGATGTGCGTCCGCGTCGAAATGATCGGCGAAGACTTCCGCCAGACCGTCAAACGAGCGCGGTTCGGGTAGCCACATGCGGTGGGGCCAGCCGCCTTTGGCTTGTCCATGCCAAATAATTAGCGGAACCGGCTGAGTGTATTGTTTCGATACAGCCGGAGTGATAAACAAGGCTACAGGCAGAAAAAACTGTAGTGTTTCAGGGCTGATTGTGGAGTTTTGGTACAGCCTTCGAGGTAGCGTGCCAGGGCCGGGGCAGCGCGCGCCGGATCGGACTCATAGGTTCGCAGCCGTGCCCGTCAACGGCCGGCTTAGGCCATCAAAATATCCAAAGTGTTCCCAGCACCAGCAGAATTGCGGCGATCGTGACACCCTGATACACAAGATCCTCTGTCTGCCGGGACACTTTTCGTTCGCCGGAGGGTGCTGCCATGGAGACGGATGCGGTTGGGGAGTAGGTCTGCATCGCGGGCCTGCCTTTCAATGCCTTCCGGCAAGGGTTACGCATTCTGGACCTGGCCGGTTCTCACGCCTGCATGCTTAGACACGGAATATTTCCGGAAGACGCAGGACAATGTTAAAAACCGGACAAAATATGACGCTGATTTTTTTATCGGACGAGAACGAAAAAGCATCTGTCTTACGTAAGAAACGGGGAATGCCTTTGGTAATGGGTACAAAAATCTCCCGTAAACATGGAGCCTGAACTTGGCCCTTTCCGAAGAGAGAAAAATTGAATTGACTGACGATGGACCTGGCTAGAGCTGTGTTCTGCCGGTCACCGCCGGATCGGCCCATGAGCCTGGAAAGCAGACCCTCCCCAGGCAGGAGCGCATCAGGCTATCCAGTGATCCAACTCCCTACCCAGGCCACGGCTCGAGCGATGCGTCCTAACGGGCGCGGTTTTTCCTCCTCTAACCAGCTTTCGGGGAGCTCTTCATCTGGTGCGGCATATGTCGGCGTATAGGACGTATAGTTTTTGCGCTGAGACTGCTGGTGTTCTAGTATTTCGGCCACAATCGGGTCGCTGCCCTCTTCTCTGGCCGCCTTTACAAATTCATCTGCCCTTGCCCGCAGTGCGATCGCCTGGTCCATCAACAACCGGGCCTCTTCCTGCCGGTCCTCTGCCAGCGCCTCCTCTGCGCGCGTAAACAGTAATTTGGCCTCTTTGTTGTACATGCGTGCAATTTCTTGGAGTTCTTCGGCCGGCGAGCGAACCTGGAATGTATAGACCGGCGTTTGATCCTGAGGATTGCTGTGCGGCATCCATTCCTCCTGGCCTGAAGCACCCATAAATGCAATTATTTACCGTCTAATATAACGGCCTCCTATATTAATCCTCAATAAAACGGCTGACAAGAGGTATCTCTTCGCTTACGGGTGTAAAATTTCGCTCGTGAGCATTGGTCCTGGATTTACCCCTTTAGCCGAGAAGGAAACTCACAACTGGCTGCCGCTGGGTTTGGCCGCAGCCATTGTCCTGCTGATTACCGTCGCGGCCATCCTGGGCCTGGAGCACGGAAACGCCCGCGGCAAGGCCACGGTCACGCCAATTAACGCCCCCCTGGATCCCTATGCGGGCAGTCTCTCGCTGACCCGCCTGGTCATGAGCGAATCCGGCAACCTGGCCGGAGGCAAGGTCACGTATTTGGATGGCCATATCGCCAACCAGGGCTCCCGCACGGTCACCGCCGTCACCGTGCAGGTGCTCTTTCGCAATTTCGCCCACGAAGTATCGCGGAACGAAACCTTGCCGCTCATGCTCATTCGCGTGCGTGAGCCCTACATTGATGTGGAACCGGTCTCCGCGGCCCCGCTTGCCCCCGGCGGCGAGAAGGACTTCCGCCTGATCTTCGATGGGGTTACGTCCAACTGGGACGGCGCCTACCCGGAGATTCGCATTCTTCGCGTGGAGACCAGGTAGGCTTGTCTTTTTTATTGGGTCTTGTTGCCCTATTTGCGTCGCCTCTGAGTCCAATAAGATACAAGCTTACGAGTTTATTTACGGGGAGGAATGCAATGGACAAGCATGATGCGGGTCTAGCAGCCAAACACAGGTTTGCGGCCATAGGAACCTGTTTTGCGGCGCTGGTGATTGTTTTTGCAACCCTGGCCGCCGCGCAGGAGGCGACGGAGGCAAAGCTCAAGATCAGCGACCAGCCGCTCACCGCCGAGCAGCTTGCCGTCTATCGGGTAGTTCTTCACGGATTGATGGACAACGAGATGAGCGCGATCAACCTGTCCGTTCAGACGATCCCTTTCCCCACCAGTGGAGCCTTTTACGGAAGCAATTGCGGCATGAAACTGGACCTTGAGCCGGCCGTGTCCGGCATCGTGCATCGCTTTCGGCTCGCCGACCTCCCGCAGTTAGGATCGGACAAAATCGGCCTCGTCGATCCGGAACGGCAACGGAAAGAGGTTGCGGAGAACGACCCCGGAAAAACCATTGGCGAAGGCAGGTCGATTGAAGACGCGGTCCGCAACGGCTTCGCCCACGGCCTGATTACCGTGAGCGAGATTCGCTTTGACAAGGAGCACAAGCACGCCATCGTCTTCTATAGCTTCTTTTGCGGCTCGCTGTGCGGCAACGGCGGAACCGTTATTTTGGAGAAGGTGGACGGCGCATGGCAGCGCAAAAGCCAGTGCTCCAACTGGATTTCGTAGCAACCTCTGTTCTTACTGGCGAAATGGATGCTCCGCTGCGGCACACATGACGTTTGCCAGACATTGTCTGGCATCCGTGCTATCATCAAGGGAAAGGATTCTACAGAGGCTCACCATGCCAATCGTTGTAACACGCCCTGAAAAGCGCACCGAAAAACTGGACCTCCGTCTGAGCTTGTCGGCCAAGCGGGCACTGCAAAGCGCCGCACAGGCCGCACGCAGGCCGGTCAGCGATTTTGTGCTGGAAAGCGCTCTGGCACGCGCTGAGGAAACCCTGCCGGATCGCCGGCGTTTCGGGTTGAACGCGAAGCAGTGGGAGGCATTTCAAGCCGCCCTGGACGCTCCCTCTATCCCAGCCCCACGTCTAGCCCGGCTGCTCAATCAGCCCAGCGTTTTTGAAAAGGGCGGCGTCTAGGTGGCCGAGTTGTGTATAGAAAAGCTCGACCGCTCCCACATCGTCGATGAATTTGATTGCGGACGCGAGCCTCTCAATCGATTTCTGGTTCGCTATGCGTTGCAAAACCAACAGGCGGGAGCTTCGCAAACGTATATTGCCCTGGCTGACGGGCAAATTGCCGGGTATTACACTTTGGCCGTCGGGCAGGTGGATTTCGACGACGCTCCCCAACGCCTGACCAAGGGATTGGCGCGGCATCCGGTTCC
>Ga0187873_1000814_pt1 | contig 29001 bp, 20 predicted proteins | sample June2016WEW_16_1_2_FD_133012 | JGI IMG/M metagenome (GOLD analysis project Ga0187873, IMG submission 133012) | Peatland microbial communities from SPRUCE experiment site at the Marcell Experimental Forest, Minnesota, USA - June2016WEW_16_100 | ecosystem: Environmental > Terrestrial > Soil >...
CTGCGTCACAAGCTCGACGCACTGGCGAGCGCCATCGACCAAGCCGTTGCCGAGGCCAAAATTGCCGCCTGAAAAACTTGACTCATTCAGCCAATATTTTGAGAAGGAAGTGACTCTAGCGAATCGTGGCCAAAAGCTAAAGGGAAAAGTATGTGTTTGTGCGGGGGAGGATGGATGGGCGCCTTTTGCGGTTCGCATTCAGCCTGCCCCGCTTTTTCGTTCCGAATCCTTCGACCAGGGTTCGGCTGTGCTCCTCGCTCCCGCCTTGCCAGCCGCCACAATCCCTCCGTCATATTTTGCCACCTTAATTCATTACCGCCTCCTTAGTGGTGCATGAGGCGTGGCAGGTGCCGTGGGGACGGGAGGCGGGGGGGCGAAGAAAAGGCTGAAGGCCGAAGGTCGAAAGGCGCAAGGGGCGCGGAAAGGGAATCAGTTGTGCAGGACACTGTGGGATTGTGGGGTGCGGCTCGGGGCGTTCCTCGGACCCTCACCCCTGCCCCTCTCCCATCGGATGAGCGAGGGGTGGGATTATTGTCGGGGGCGTAACCCAGGGCGGCGCTCGTTCCTCGCTTTCCCTGGGCTGGTATGTTGTCGTCCCTACAGGACGTCCGTTTGGCTCGCTGTGCTCGCGGACTGGCCAGATGGATAAAGCGTGGGGTGGCGCTGGAAGGATGAAGGATGAAGGATGAAGGATGAAGGATAAAGGATGGAATTGCCGGAAGCATGCGCCGCTGGGCGCGGGTGAAACGGGATTTGGCGGGCGCGGGTGAAACGGGATTTGGCGGGCGCGGCGATGGGCTAATCGGTGCGGGGCTTGGCTTTTCTGGAGGCGGCGACGATGAGATCCAGCTTTTCTCCGAGCTCGGGATCCCGCTTGTCCGCGGGGAGGAGGCGCGCCAACAGGTGATAGTCGGATTTCCTCAAGCCGAGGGGGAGGCTAAGTTTCTTGAAGAAGATCCGGAAAACCGGGTCAAAGAGCTGGTCCGTCGCCTTGATGTTGGCTGACCATGGATCCGGCTCGCCGAAGGTCCTGAGGGCAGCGGCGACTTCGGCGATGGCTTCCTGCATCGCCTGCTCTCTGGCGCCGTGCTGAGCCAAAGCGAAAAGATCGTCCGGGGGTTCTCCCCGGGCGTAGGCCATGAGCACCTCCTGGCAGCAGAAATAATTCTCGATTTCGCGGCGGCGCCACATGGTCTCGGCCAGGTGGCCTGCCGGAGCCAAGTCGCGGCTGATACGGTCGAAAACGACGACGCCAGCAAGCTCGGGCATTGCCTCGCGCAGGCCGTGGAAGTGGTCGCGGGCCTTGCCGGGGATATTTCCCACGTAGTGGACAAACGGGTCTGCGAGGGCCTGCAAGGCGTCCTGATGTTTGAGAAGCTGGGCGAAGACCCTGAGGATGTTAGCAAAGAGGCTTCGGACATGCACGAAGAAAAGGAATCTGCTGTATAGGTGGTGCTGCCTCTGCTGCAGGGGCTGGCGATTCGGGTTTTGGATTAGGATTAGGAGCAGGATTAGGAGCAGGAGTCAAAGACGGCCACCGGAAGGGATGAAGTGCATCCTCAGAAAAGGCTTGTGTCCCATTGGGCGTGATATAGCTTGGCGCGCCATGAAAGTCGAATTTTACGGACACGTTCGCCAGTATCACAATATCAAGTCGGAAATCGACCGGAACATTCAAACGGTCTTGGAGAGCGGCCAATATGTAATGGGGCCGATGCTCAAGAAGTTCGAAGGGGAGCTGGCGGCCTACCACGGCACCAAGTATGCGGTCGGGGTGGGCAACGGGACGGACGCCATTTGGCTGACGCTGATGGCGCTGGGCATCGGGCCCGGGGACGAGGTGATCACGCAGCCGAATACGTTTTTTGCCACTGCCGAGGCGATCTGGATTGCCGGCGCGACGGCGGTGTTCGTGGATTGCGAGCCGGTGACCAAGTGCATCGATCCGGCCCGGCTCGAGGCGGCCATCACGCCCAGGACCAAGGCAATCCTGCCCGTGCACCTTTACGGCCAGTGCGCGGACATGAAGGCGATTCGGAAGCTGGCTGACCAGCACAAGCTGCATGTGATTGAAGACAATGCGCAGGGGATCGGGGCCCAGGGCGACGGCTTCAAGGTAGCCGGGTTGAGCGACGCGGCGACGACGAGCTTCATCATCCAGAAGAACCTCGGCACCTTTGGTGACAGCGGGGCGCTGGTGACCAACAATGAGAAAATCGATGCCGCCGTCCGCAGGCTCCGCAACCACGGCTCCAACGCGCGGAACGTGCACAGTTACGGCTTCAACAGCCGGCTGGACGACCTTCATGCGGGCATCCTGAGCGCCAAGCTCAAACACATCGATGCCTGGAACGACCAGCGCCGCAAATGGGCTGCCCGCTACACGGCCGGGCTCAAAGGGGCCAGGCATTTGACTCTGCCCACCGAACGGCCGGGCTATCGCCACGTGTTTCATCTCTACATTGTCGAGACGGCGCAGCCGGCCCAGAGAGACCCTCTGCTGAAATTCCTCAACGACAACGGGGTCGACGCCAAGACGCACTACTCGATCGCCATCCACCAACAGGCCGGTTACCCGTGGGGCAAGGGCGCGCGCATCGCCGGCCCGCTGGCCAACGCGGAGCGGAATGCCGCCACCTGCATCTCGCTGCCGATGTTTCCGGAACTGACCGCGCAGGAAGTGGATTACGTCGTGGGCAAGGTCCTCGAATGGATTGATGGATTGATGGATTAACAGATTAATGGATTGCTGGGTTCATGGAATACACGCAACGACGGAATTTGAACCGAGGCTACATGAAGCTGGAGGTTTGGCAGCGAGGCATGGACTTGTTCGAAATGGCTTGGCAACTCTCGCAACAAGTTCGAGATTTCAAGCTGAAATCCCAGTTCGTGGACGCCGCCCAGTCGGTTTCGGCCAACGTCTCCGAGGGCTATGGGCGGCGCACGCTCCCCGAGTACATTCAGTTCCTTTACACGGCTAAAGGCTCTCTGGCCGAAACCCTCACTCGCGCCTGTGGCCTGCGGCATGTGGGACTGTTCGCGGAGGCGGATTTCCAAGAGTTCGACAAACTGCACTATGAGGTCGAGAACAAACTTCTGGCCCTTATCCAATCCCTTGAAGCCAAGCGGGGAACCGGGCAATGGATCGACTCCCTTCCCCACCCATCCACCCATCCACCAATCCATCAATCCACCAATCCACCATGAGCAAGTACTCCGTTCTGGTCGTAGGCATGGGCAAGCGGGGGATGCACCATGCGCTGGCGTTCAACGCCAATCCCAAGTTTCAGGTCACCGGTATTTGCGACATCGACCGGGGGCGATTGGAGGCGGCCGCCGCCAAGCTCGGCGATCCGCAACGGGGCCCGGATCCAGGCGCCCTGGCCAAGGCGGTGAAGCCGGACCTGTTTTGCTTCACCACCCTGCCGAACTTGCGGACGCCGATGATTAAGGCCGGCATCGAGTCGGGCGCCAGGTTGCTGGCCTTCGAGAAGCCGGTGGCCCTCACCAGCGCGGAGATGTTCGGCATCCGCGACCTGATTGAGCGGTCTGGGGTCAAGGCCGTCGTGAGCCACCAGCATCGCTACGGGGCGCACTACCGCAAGGCGCGGGAGATCATCGGGAGCGGGGCGCTGGGCCGCGTGCATACGGTTTACGGGAGCGCCACCGGCTGGATGACGCATATCCTATCGCACCTGGTGGACTATACCTGCTGGTTCAACGACTACACGCCGGCAAGCTGGGTGATGGCGCAGGCGGCGGGCCGGGCCAAACTGGGCGACAATCATCCTTCGCCCGACTACATCGGAGGCTTCGTGCAGTTCGCCAACGGGGTGCGAGGCATTTACGAATGCGGCGCGGGCGCGCCCGACCAACCGGAGGTAGCGAAGTGGTGGGGCAAGAACCGCATTGGCGCGCAGGGCACCGAAGGCTTCGCCGAGGTGCTTACCAACGGCGGTTGGCGCGCCGTGACCCGGAGCGGCGGTTGGCAGAGCGGGGAAGGGGCGATGAATTATGACCTCGATATGCCGCCTTACATCCAGGACATGGCCGATTGGCTCGATGACCCCGCGAAGGTCCACCCGTGCAGTTTTCAGCGCGCCTGCCTGGGCGCCGAGATCATGCTGGCCATGCAGCGCAGCGCCGCCCAAGGGGGCCAGGTTGCCCTGCCGCTGACCCAAGGCGCCGATGAACACGCAATGCTCCAGGCCAAATTGGCCGACCGGCCCGTGCTCGTCTCCTGCGAACAAAACCGGAAGGAATTTGGGATTGGTTAGACCGCATGGGTGAGGGACGAGTGTCGAGTGTCGAGGGAGCGAAGTGCCGCCCCTCAACACTCGACACTCGACCCTCGCCCCTCGCCCCTCGACACTCGGCACTCGACACTCGACCCTTGGCTAAATGGAAGTCATCATTCAACCGGCCAAAGAGGCGGCGGCGCGCCTGGTGGCGCGGATTATCGCTCGGGAACTGCGGACCAATCCGCACTTGGTGCTTGGGCTGGCGACGGGCCAGACGATGGAGTGCGTCTATCGCGCCCTGGTCCGCATGCGCCAGGAGGAAGGGCTTGATTTTTCCCTCTGCAGCACCTTCAACCTGGATGAATATGTCGGGCTGTTTCCCTCCGACCCCAACTCTTACCGGCACTACATGAATCGTCACCTGTTTGGCCAGGTGAACATCGATTTGCGGAACACGCATCTGCCCAACGGCCTGGCCGAAGACCTGGACCAGGAGTGCCGCCGCTACGAGGCGACGATCCAGCGGTTTGGGGGCATCGAGCTGCAACTGCTGGGCATCGGCAAGGCGGGGCACATCGGTTTCAACGAACCGCTCTCGGCGCTGCGCTCGCGCACCCGGGTCAAGGCGCTGACGCCCACGACGCTCCGCCAGAACGCCCCGTTTTTCGGCGGGGAGGACAAGATGCCGCGCCGCGCCATCACGATGGGCGTCGGCACGATCATCGAGGCGCGCCGGTGCCTGCTGCTGGCGACCGGGGAAAGCAAGGCCGCCGTGCTGGCCCAGGCGGTCGAAGGCCCCATTACCAGCATGATTTCAGCCTCCGCCCTCCAACTGCACGCCCGCTGCACGGTGGTCGTGGATGAGGCGGCCGCCAGCCGCCTGGCCGGCAAAGATTACTACCGCTGGATTTTCGAGAACGAACCGGAATGGGCGGAGTACCGGTAAGCTGCCTCCCAGGATGAGCAGGGGCGCAAATCCGTTTTTGAGCACCGGCTGCGTTTCGAGGGTCCCATTCCCCCTCACCCCGGCCCTCTCCCCGAGGAGAGGGTGAATCGTCGTCCGTCGGTCGACGAATCCGGCGATGCGGGAAGGTTCGAGAACCGGCCCTGGTTTCCCCCTCTCCCTCGGGGAGAGGGCCGGGGTGAGGGGGAATGAGACGCCCAACTTGAACGAACCCGGGTTCTTTTTGTCACTTACTTTGTGATACAAAGTGAACCGCCGATCCAGACTTTCGCAGGGGCGATCCCCAGCGGAGGTTCTGCGGCTCCGAGAAAAGGAACAGATGACTCCTGCCTGCTTTCGCCGATGGTTCCAACGTGTGCCGGAGGATCCTTTTTATCAGCCGCGCGCTCCGCTCTGGCTGCCGTCAGAAATGGTTGCGCCACCTCGCCTGGATGGGTCACCGGCCCGAGGCCGGGCGGAACGGCGCTTCGCCCTGTTGGTCAACCCTTTTTATCCCAAGTCCCCGCACGGCAGTTTCGGCAAGCACGTGCTTGCGCCGAGCCTGGCGCTGACTTCAATCGCGGCTGCGACTCCCGCCCAATGGCGGGTGCGGTATTGGGATGAAAACCTGCTGCAGGGGCCGCCCCCGGCGGACCCAGTGCCTGCGGTGGTTGGGATTACCGTCCATCTCACCTTCGCTCGACGCGCCTACACTCTGGCTCGGTGGTATCGGGAACGCGGAAGCAAGGTTGTGCTGGGCGGGTTGCATGTCCAATCCTGCCCGGAAGAGGCGGCTCCGCACGGGGACGCTATCGCCATTGGAGACGGTGTGCAGCTTTGGCCGCGCATTCTCAATGACGCGGAGGAGGGTGCGCTCGAGCCGTGTTACACGGCAGGTTATGAGCATTCTTACAACCTGGAGCCAGTCCCACGCCGGGATTTGCTGTCGCGTGAGAGCTACCTCACCACCACGAGTTTGCTCGCCACCCGTGGCTGTCACAACCGCTGTGGTTTTTGCTATCTCGCCACGGATGGACTGCAGATGCCTTACCGGATGCGGGACCCGCAAGACATTCGGCGCCAGTTCGAGGCGGACGGGCAGCCGTACGCGGTTTTCATCGACAATAACCTGGGTTCCAGGCCGCAATACTTGCGCGCCCTTTGCCTGGCGCTGCGGCCACTGAAGAGGATCTGGAGCGCGGCCGTTTCCCTGGATATTACGGATGACAGCAGCCTGGTCCGCGACATGGCCCTGGCCGGATGCACCGGCGTCTTTATTGGGTTCGAAACGCTTAACGATCGGAACCTGGCACAGGCCCGCAAGTGCGCGCCCAAAGCTGCGGATTATGCCCGACGGGTCCGCATCCTTCACGATCATGGCATCCAGATCAACGGCAGCTTCGTGGTTGGGTTTGACGGCGACGATAAGAACACTTTCGTGAACCTGGCGAGTTGGATCGAAACGAACCGGTTGGAATGCGCTACGTTCCACATCCTCACTCCCTATCCAGGCACGCCGCTGTTCCGCCAATTCGAGGCCGAGGGGCGATTGCTGCATCGGAACTGGGAAGACTATGACACCGCCCACGTTGTGTTTCAGCCCAAACATCTCGCTCCCGACGAACTGCTCCTGGGCTATGACTGGCTTTACCGCCGCCTATTCTCCCACGCCTCCATTTGGCGCCGGCGTCCGCCGGAGTTGAGCGCGCTGCCGGGTTACTTCGCCGGCTGCTATCTGTATAAGCGTGCCAACCGTTTATGGCATTACCTGATCAAAAGAAAGCTCGTGCGGAAGGTCTGGGTGCCGCTTGTGGAGTTGACGCGCAGGCGCCACCTCTCCTATCGCCGGCGGCTGCTTCAAGCGGCGGCTGCGGGCGACGATCTGCAACCGGCGGGTCGAATCAGCAACGTGGTGCCGGCAGGAGTTTAGAGGCCATCCAAGCCAGCGCGATCCCGGCCACCAGCCCCGAAATATGGCCTTCCCAGGAAACGGCTGTCGAGGCCGGCAGTATCCCCTTGAGCATTCCACCGTATCCCAGGATGCAAACGGCTGACAAAACCAAGGTGCCCAACGTGCGTCGAAAACAAGCCAGCGAAGCCAGGTAACCGAAAAAACAGAAGATCAACCCGCTGGCCCCGATATGCGAGGCGTTCCGGGCAAAGAGCCAGGTCAATCCACCGCTCAGCAATGTTCCAGCCGCCGCAATTATCACGAACTCGGATTTGCTTCGGCCGCAAATGATGCCTCCCAGGATGAGCAGGGGCGCGGTGTTGGCGGCCAGGTGCCTAAATGAGCCATGCAGCAGGGGCGCCCAGATTATTCCAGGCAGGCCCCCGAGGCGCCGAGGTTCGATGCCGTATTGGTTGAGGCGGCCGCTCAAAACCAGGTTGTTGGCGACGAAGACCAGCCAGCACAGGGCGACGAGCGCAATGATTGGCGCGAACCGTTTCATCCACGAGACCCAGGCTATCAGGCTGCGAGGTGAGACATCAAGCCGGTAAGGGCATTGGGCGCGTTTCACTTTTTCGGGTGGCCTCCTAATCGCAATCTTAAAAGAAAGATGCACCCATTGGATTCTTGAGGCATTCTATTGGCGTGAGACCCGCGACGAGCTTCTTAGGCCGCAGCTCCAAAGCATCGAGACACAGATGTCGAGGGGCGGGGGGCGAGTGTCGAGGGAACGAAGCGCCGCCCCCCACCCCTCGCCCCTCGCCCCTTGCCCCTCGTCCCTGGGCGGTCGGATTGCTTATGAACCGGGGTCTAATCGTGGCACTGCTTTCTCTTGCCGGGATGCCTGTTCAGGCTGCCCATACCCAGGCGCGTTTGGTGCTGTCGGCCCAGGCGGCGCGGCCCGGGGATACGGTTCTGGCGGGTATTGTCCTTCAGATGGAGCCGCGCTGGCATACGTACTGGCGAAATCCCGGCGCCTCCGGCATCCCCACTACTGTCCAGTGGCAACTGCCCTCGGGAATGACGGCCGGCCCGCTGCGATGGCCTGCTCCCGAAAAGCTGCCGGACGACGACCTGACGACCTACATCTACCGGGGCCAAGTTGTCCTGTTGGCGCCGCTCAAGCTGGCAGCCGGCCTGCCCCCCGGTCCGCTTGTCCTCAAGGCCAAGGTCTCATGGCTGGAGTGTGAGACTGCCTGCCTTCCGGGCAGCGCGGCCCTCCAGGCCCCCCTGAGCCTGGGCGCCCAAACCATCCCCTCTAGCGAGGCCGGCCTGCTCGAGTCCTGGCAGAGCAGACTGCCCAAGCCCGCAGCCGCCGTGGCAGCCCACGCAGTCTGGGAGAAGCCCCCGACTGGGGATTTGCGGTCGTTGATAGTAGAATGGACCTCCGCCGGCGAGGCCGCTGGAGCTGATTTTTATCCGGATGCCAGCGAACAGTTTGAGGTCCAACCTGCCACGCAGAGTCTCCCGGCAGAGGCAGGCAAAGTCCGGCTGCGCAAACTGGTGAAGAAGCTCTCGGGCGACTGGCCGAAACACATCTCGGGGGTGCTGGTCCAGAAATCCGGTTCGCAACGGCTGGCCTGCGAAGGAACGCTGCCGGTGGCGGCAACGGCCGCCCTTGCCGCAGCGGCTTCATCGGCCCTGGTGCCGTCCATTTGGAAGATGCTCCTGTATGCCTTCATCGGCGGGTTGATTTTGAACGTGATGCCGTGTGTGCTGCCGGTGATCGCCCTGAAGGTCCTGGGCTTTGTCGGCCAGGGCAGAGCCGCGCCGCGGCGGGTGCGGACGCTGGGGTTGATTTACGGCCTGGGGGTGCTGGCCTCCTTTCTGCTTTTGGCCGGCCTGGTTATCGGCGTGGAAGCCGCCGGACACAAAGCCGGTTGGGGCATGCAATTCGGCAGCCCCGAGTTTCTGGCGGGACTGGCCACGCTGGTGACGCTGATTGCCTTGAACCTGTTCGGGCTCTTCGAGGTGAACCTGGGCGGACGGGTGTTGGGGGCAGCCGGTGGTTTGGCGGCCAAGCACGGGCCGGCCGGGGCCTTCTTCAACGGCGTGTTGGCCACAGTGCTGGCCACGCCCTGCACGGCCCCTTTTTTGGGGGCAGCCCTCGGCTTTGCCTTCACGCAGCCGCCGCCGGTTATTGTCTCGGTATTCTTGACGGTCGGCGTCGGACTGGCCGCCCCTTATGTGGTCCTAAGCTGGAATCCTGGTTGGCTGAGGTTCCTGCCCAAGCCAGGCCCCTGGATGGAACGGTTCAAAGTCGCCATGGGATTTCCCATGCTGGCCACGGCCGCCTGGCTGTTCAGTTTGCTCCCCGCTCATTACGGCCCGCGCTCCTGGTGGCTCCTCATCTTCCTGGTCCTCGTCGCGCTGGCCGCCTGGATCTATGGCCAGTTCGTCCAGCGCGGCAGCGCCCGGCGCGGACTCGGCTTGGCCGCCGCCCTGATATTGCTTGTGGGGGGATATTTTTATGTCATCGAGGGCCAACTCCAATGGCGGTCGCCCCTCCCGGAGACCGTCGCGCAGGGCAGTCTCAAAGAGAGTCCCGGGGGGATTGACTGGCAGCGTTGGAGTCCGGCAGCCGTGACCCAGGCGCGGGCGGCGGGCCATCCGGTGGTGGTGGATTTTACCGCCGACTGGTGTCTCACCTGCCAGGCCAACAAGAAATTCGCGCTCGAGGTGACTTCCGTGCGCGCCAAGCTGCGCCAGGTCCAGGCGAGCGCATTTCTGGGCGACTACACGCGGCTTCCCACCAACATCACCGAGGAGCTCAATCGCTATGGCCGGGCAGGCGTGCCCCTGGTCCTGGTCTATCCGAAAGACCCCCTTGCCGCGCCCATCGTCCTGCCCGAGGCCCTGACACCCGGCATTGTCCTGGCCGCCTTGGACCGGGCCTCGAGGTGATCCTTAGGGCTCGTGCAAAAACAAATTGCGAGGTCTCAATGCTTGCGGTGGAGCGTGAAGCGTCAGAGCGTGAAGCGTCAGAGCGTGGAGCGTGAGAGCGTCAGAGCGTGAAGCGCGGCAAGTGCTGCGACGTCCTCACGCTCTACGCTCCACGCTCCGACTGCCGGCTTCCTCCGCCAGGGCGCGCTGCCGGCGGACATGCTCGAAGTATTCCTCGGCGACGATGAATCCGACGCAACTTGCGGCGCCGCAACGGCAGGGATAGTCCTTGTAGTCCTCAAGGTTAAAACCGTAGTTGAAGGTGACCTCTTCTCCGGGCTGAATGTCGCGCTGAGCGACGATCCAGATTCGATCCTCGATCACCTCCGCTTCGCAGTTGGGGGCGCAGCTATGATTGAGAAACCGGGCCGGGTTCCATTCCACGTTGCCATCGATGTTCGCTTCCTGGTTCAGGGTGAAAATGTACGGGTTGTCCGCCTCGCATCGGCGGAGCGACTCCCCTTTATCGATGCGCTCCCCTACATACTCGATGATTTGGGCGTCCTTGGGGAGGAACAGCCTGGCAAATCCCCCGGTCCCGTGAATCGGCGAGCGTTTGAAAACCATCTGCGCCGTCTCCAAGACCCGTTGTTCATGTTCCGCATTATCCGCCACTGTCTCGATACCTTTCTCTTGCTCGCCTCTGAGTTTCGCCCAAGACGGTGGGAAGGGACAGCTTTTTTTGAAGGCCGAAACCCGAAGGCTGAGCTCGCAAAGCTTTCGGGCATTGGCTCTGCGCTCAATACTGAGGCCACAGGCGCTTCCGTGTCGCGCAACGACCGCACCGAATGAAGGACCGGAGGCGGACTTCGGATTTCGGATTTCAGGGCTGCGCCCTTGGCTCTGCCCCCGCCTCCCAAGCTTAGCGCAGCCCTGCCCCTTTGCCTTCGCGCTCCTGCCGGGCTATGGTTGGTCCGGCAAGAAACGCTATTGAACCCAAAGATTTCATGATTACTGGTCCTCCGGGCGCCCCGGCGCATACGAATCGTCTGGCTCGCCAGAAGTCTCCGTACCTGCTTCAGCACCAGCATAATCCGGTGGATTGGCACGCCTGGGGCGAAGAGGCCTTCGATGAAGCGCGCTGCGGGAACAAACCGATTTTCCTGAGCATCGGCTACTCGACTTGCCATTGGTGTCATGTGATGGAGCGTGAATCGTTCGAGGACCGGAAGGTGGCGTCCTTTTTGAACGCCCACTTCGTCAGCATCAAAGTCGACCGCGAGGAACGCCCGGACGTCGACCGCATCTATATGACGTTCGTCCAGGCCACGAGCGGCCAGGGAGGGTGGCCCTTGAATGTGTTTCTGACGCCGGACCTTAAACCCTTTGCCGGGGGGACCTATTTCCCGCCGGACAATCGACACGGCCAGAGGAGCTTCCTGGAGGTCCTCGAAGGGGTCCAGCAGTTCTGGCAAACGCGCCGGGGCGAACTCACCCAATTTGCCGCCCAGGTCCAGGGGCGGCTCCAGGAGGAGACAGCTCGCCCGCCCAGCGGCCTGCGGGCCACTGAGACCACGCTCCGCCGGGCCGGCCAACTGCTCAAGCAGACCTACGACCCGCGCCACGGCGGTTTCGGCCAGGCCCCCAAATTCCCGCACCCAAGCCAGCCCCGATTCCTGCTGCGCTACGCCAAGCGCTTTCAAGACCCGGAAGCCCTTCGCATGGTTCTCCACACCTGCGACCGCATGGCGGCCGGCGGCATCCATGACCAGTTGGGCGGCGGGTTCGCCCGCTATTCCGTCGATGCCCAATGGCGGGTCCCGCATTTCGAGAAGATGCTCTACGATAACGCCCAGTTGGCCGAGTTGTACCTGGATGCCGCCCTGGTCAGCGGCCAGGAACGCTACGCCGGCGTCGCCCGCGACATCCTGGCTTACGTGCTCCGGGACATGACCCATCCCGAGGGCGGTTTCTATTCCGCCGAGGACGCCGACAGCGAAGGCCACGAAGGCAAGTTTTACTGTTGGACCCGCCGGGAACTGGCCGAGTTGCTCACGCCCGGCGAGTTCAAGGCGGTCGTCCGCGGCTTTGGCGTGACCGAGCAAGGCAACTTCCTCGACCACAGCCATCCCACCCCTTTGCCCAACCAGAACGTCCTGAGTGTCGTCGATGCGGGCTTGAGCGGGCCCGAACAGGCCCTGCTGGCCTCGGCCAGGACAAAGATGTTCGAGGCGCGCGCCCGGCGCATCCGGCCGCATCTGGACGACAAAGTGCTCGCTTCGTGGAACGGCCTTATGCTGGGGGCCTTCGCCCGGGCATACGCCGTGCTGGGCGACCCGGCCTGCCGCGAGGCAGCGGAGAGAAACCTCGCCTTTCTCGAGACCAGACTTTGGGACGCCAACACGCAGACGCTCTATCACCGGTGGCGTGATGGAGAGCGTGACAACGTCCAGTTGCTCACCGGCTACGCCTTTGTTCTGGCCGGGGTGCTGAGTCTCTATCAGGCCACGCTCGCGCCCGCGCATCTGGACTTCGCCCTGGCCCTGGCCCAGACCCTGCTGGCGAGGTTCTTCGACCCCGCCAATGGCGGCTTCTGGCAGAGCGCCGACGACGCCGCCGGCCTGATCGTGCGGGTCAAGGAAGACTACGACGGGGCCGAGCCCGGAGGCAATTCCGTGGCGGTCCTGGCATTGCTGGAGCTGGGGAAAATCACGGGCCGGCCGGAGTTCACCAGGGCAGCCGAGAAAACCCTGGGCCTGTTCGCCGAGCACCTCGAGCAGATCCCGCAGGCGGTCCCCAGCCTCCTGGCCGCCCTTGATTTCTCCCTCGGCGAACCCAGGCGCTTCGTGCTTGCCGACCCTTCGGCTGACCCGGAGAATCCGCAACGCCGCGCCCTTTTGCGCGCCATTCATTCCGTTTATCTGCCTAACAAAGTCGTGCTCGGCAACGCGGGCGCCGTCGAGCCTTTTGCCAGGACGCTGCCTCCTCCCCAAGGCGCCGTCGTTTACCCTTGCACCGGCTCCGCCTGCCAGGAGCCAACCAGTGATCCGAAGACAATCCAGGAAATGGCGGAAACGCTAACCATAAGCCGGCCAATTTGAACCGATTGGCCGCCAACCGGCTCAAACACAAATTGGGTTGAATCATGGTGCAAGATTTCATCATCTGAACCGTATTGGTTATGGGACACGCCGGAGAGAGGCGTTGGAACTTGAAAAAGAAAGCAGTTGAAACGGAAAACATCCGTATGAAAAAACAGAACTTCAGAGATTTGAAAATGACCACCGCGGTGGTCCTGGCCTGTGCCGCCCTCGGATGGGCTGGTTTGAACCTGGGCGGCATCTGCCAGGCTCAAACCCCAGCCAACGCCACCCAGCCGCCGCCCGATTTGCCCCCGGCCCTGACGGACGTAGTCAAACTCGCCCGGGCCGGACTGAGCGAAGAGGTCATTCTGGCCAAGGTCAAGAACGACGGCCTCAGTTACAATCTGACCACCGACCAGATCATCTATTTGAGCAGCGCGGGCCTGTCGCAGAACGTCATCACGGCGCTGATGCAAAGCAAACCCGGTGGTCTGCCGGCAGCCGCCGCCAGCACAGGAGCGACTAATCCGGCGGCCCCGGCCACGGCGCCGGCCGAACCGCCGCCGCTCGACTCCCCACCTCCAGGTCCGGCCCCGGCCGCGACCGTGCCGGCCAGTGCGCCCGCCCCAGCCATGGCGCCCGCCCCCGCCAGCGCGCCCGCCCCGGCCATGGCGCCCGCGCTCGCCCCGCAAATGGCCGCCCCGGCGCCCGCCCCGGCCGGCCTGCTCGACAACTTCCCCTCCGACGCCGGCCTGAACCCGGCATTGTGGACGGCGCAATCCGACCTGCTGATGCGTTTCGCCGCAGTGAAGCGGTGCCGGTTGGTCTTGCCGGCGCTGGCCTTCGGGCCGGGAGGGATGCAGATGTCCGGTCTGACCTTCCCGGACCAGATGATGGGCATCCAGTCCCTGGGCGGGTTCATGGCGCCCTTTACCTTCAGTGCCACGGCGGTGGGCATGATGGATCACGGGGTCCCCTTCGAGGTCACCCTGGTGAGCGCGGATATGCGGCAATGGGTCACTATCGCCGGCCACCTGGGTGGGCCCGGCGTCGGCGGGGAAGTGCGGGTGGCCGGCGGCCTGGGGCGCGTGTTTCGCGGAAGGCTTGAGGTCCCGCTGGGCGGGTCTTCGCCCTATTACGGGGTCTGGCTTAACTACACGGGCAGCGGCCAGCCCATTTCCAGCCTCGGATACAAGCTCTACGAGGCCCCGATGGCCGGCGTGCCCTATACCGTCCAGGTCTCGGCCGGACCGGATGGCACGGCGTCGGTTGCGCTGCTCAACGCTGCGGGCCTCTCCCTGGCCGTGCGCGACGGCTTGCCGGTCGGCCCCGGACCGCTCTACGTGCTGCTGGCCGGGCGCGACGGCCCCGCTTATGCGAATTGGCAGTCGGTCCAACTGGCCCCGGCAGCGCCGGTAGTGGTTGCTGCGGCGGCGGCGGCGGTCGTCCCCGCGACCCCTACGCTCGATTACTTCAGAGACCAGCTCACGCCTTACGGCCAGTGGGTGGAAGTCCCCGGCGCCGGCCTCTGCTGGCAGCCCGCCGTGGCACTCGGTTGGCGGCCCTATTATGACGGCGGGCATTGGGTTTATACCGACGAGGGATGGTATTGGCAGTCCGAATATCCTTGGGGCGACATTGCCTTTCACTATGGCCGCTGGAGCTACACCCCGCCTTACGGTTGGCTCTGGGCGCCCGCTTTTGATTTTGCCCCGGCCTGGGTGGTGTGGCGGCACACCGACGAGTACTGCGGCTGGGCGCCCTTGCCCTTCGGCACCGTTCTGGTCGGTGGCGAGTGGAGCTTCCGCGGCGCCCGCGTGGGCGTGGATTTCGATTTCGGATTGTCCGCGGGTTTCTTCAGCTTCGTCGCTTGCGACCATTTCTGGGAGCATGATTTCAGGCATTTCATCGTGCCCCGGGACCGCTTGGTGTTGGTCTTTGGCCGGAGTGCGGTCATCAACCGCTACCACCTGGATCATGGCCGCTTCGTCAACGAGGGCATCCGCGTGGAACGGATGGCGCAACTCAGCCATCGCGACGTGCGGGACATCAAACGCGAAGTGGCCCGCGACGTGAGAGCGCAAGAACAGCGCCGCAATGTCGAAGAAAGGCGAGAAGACCACAAGCTCGCCGCCTCCGGCCGCAAGGTCGAGGCAACCCGGCAGGTGAAGGCGACCCCGACCAGCGCCAGAGGGACAACCACCGAGACCGGCTCCAAAGGCAGAACCAGCGAGCCCGGCTCCAGAGGGGCAACCACCCAGACCGGCTCCAGAGGGGCAACCACCCAGACCGGCTCCAGAGGGGCGACTACCCAGCCCGGCTCCAGAGGGGCAACCGCCGAGACCGGGTCCAGGGGGACGACCACCCGAGGCGGCGCCACCCAAGGCGGCACCAGCCGAGGCGGCAACCAGCCAGAGAAAGAAAAAGGCAAAGAGAAGTAACGAGGCTGAATGCCATGAAACACGCCTACGCCGCGCGCGGGCGCTCGCGGGTTTGGACCAGGCGGATGACTTTGGCTGCCAGTTCGCAATTCTCCTTGATCTGGAAATCGAACATGCCGACGGCGATGAAGTCCGCCCCGTTCTTGAAGGCGTAAGGAAAGGCCTCGCGCGGATAAATGGCCCCGGCGGCCAGCACCTTGAAGGCCAGCCACGGCTTGGTCACCGTCTTCATGAACGCGATGGTCTCCTCCGGATCGATGCACCACATGTTGTCGTACCAACCCGGGCCGCCGTCCAGCCAGATGAACTCCTTGCGCAACGGCTTGGGCGTCGCCGAGGGATAATCGTCGCTGTGGAGAGTTTTTACGTAAAAGTCGCACGGCACCCGGTTCTTCTCGCAGGCCATCGGCACCAGCAGCGAATGGCCGCCCACACCGACCGGCAAACCGTGGGCCTTGGCCATTTCGACCGCCTTGTGAATGCGGTCCACCGCCCCCGCCTGCACCAACCGGTCACCCGAAACACCCCAGACATATAACGCCACCGCCCCCGTGTCCACCTGTTGCTTGATGTGGTCCGAGAGCGCCCGATCGCTCTGGCCGGCCCGCACCTCGATATGCGGAATGATCTGCAGGTGCCCGCGAAACTCGCGGTTGTAACGCGCCACGTAGTCCGCCCCCGTCTCGAAAACGGTGTTGATGCCGTGCTCTTCGGCCAGGCGCAGTGTCTCCATGAGCTTCTGCTCGGTTACGTAAGCCCGAAACAGGGCGCCGCTGTATTTCAAGTCGCGCGCATGCATCCAACCGCCGATCAGGTTCCCCCCGAGCAACAGGCGGCTGATGCTGGCCTTGCCGAGCCGCCCGCACGGCAGCGTGGCCGGAGCGGACGAGGCCCGGTTTTCGGCGGCGGGCGCTGCGGCAGCACCGGCGCCGTGAGTCACATTGGAAATCGCCGCTGCCGCTCCCGTGGCCGCGAGGGTGGACGCCCGGATGAATCCCCGGCGGGTCAGCGCGCGCGAGGCTTGCGCTCGATCATTCATGAGCCCGGATATTGCGCGCCTTTCCCCAGGGCGTCAATCAATTGCTTGGGCAGCCTCCGAATCGTAATCGTAATCGTAATCCTAATCTTAATCTTAAAAGTGAAAGGCACCCCAGTTTCGGGGATAAATGGCTTGCATTTTGAACCTGCCTGACACAAGATGCGAACGGTTGGGCGCATAACCGCAGCGGCTGTGCCATCGTCCGTTTATGAAACATTCAGGAGAGCGGAATACCGGGCAAGTTCAAGCCGGGGCTGCAAAGGTTGGATTCACCTTGATTGAGTTGTTGGTCGTCATTGCGATTATAGCCATCCTGGCGGCGATGCTTTTGCCGGCGTTGACCAGGGCCAAGGAGGAGAGCAAGCGCATCGCCTGCCTGAGCAACCTCAGGCAAATCGGCCTCGCGTTGACTCTCTACACCGACGTCAATGGAAGCAAGATGCCCTCGGCGATGTCCTACGGAGCGCTCCCCGGCCCCAATGCCGAACAGAATGCGGCCAACGCGGTCCAGTTCACCGATATGTACGCCGGCGTGCCCAAGGACCTGAATCTGGCCAACCCCCGTGTCTTCTGGTGCCCGAGCGACCGATTCGATTACTTGACCAACAAACCCAATGGCGCCATCGACGCGACCAACAGCTACAGCTCCTATCGCTATCGCTTCGTTATCTGGTACAATACCCTCCTGACCCCCGGGCTGAAAACCTCGGACCTCTTCAAGCCGGTGGGACAGATCGTTTATCACGAGAATGCCGACAATCATTACAAGCACCTGGACAGTGCCTACGTCACCACCCAGCCCACGCTCAACGCCATTTATGGCGATTTCCACGCCTCCCTGTGGAAGGTGGTGTTTCGGCAAAACCCAGCGCCTCACTACTACGACCCGAACTGGTTCAGCTACGGGCCGCCCAGAGGGGCGCTCAACGTCGACAGCCCCAACATCGGCGGGGACGTGCATACCGGCTACGACCTCAATTGAGGCGTGAAGCAGTGGAGGCCTTGACCTCCCGCTCGCTCATCGCCGCCGCATCCGCCACCATCACGTTACTCAAAATCATCACTATGACGAAACTTCAAGCAAGCATTGCGGGTGCCATCGTCCTCGCCGGCGTGGCCGTCCTCCTCGTGGCACAGTATCGATCCCAGGCCAGGCTGCTCGCGGAAAACGAGTCGCTTCAGCAGCAGGTGGCCGCATTACAAGCCGAGAACGAGAGCCGCAGCAATTCGGCCGCGGCGGCGAGGCGCTCCCTGACGGATGAACAATTGAGCGAACTGCTGCGCTTGCGCAACGAAGTGGGGATGCTGCGCCGGGGGACAAACGACCTTGAAAAGCTCCGGCTGGAGAACAGCCGGTTGCGAGGCCCTGCGGCCAATGCCGCTCCGGGGTCCCCGGCAACGACGGACGATGCGGAGGCGCAGCAGCAGGCTGCGATGTACGCCAGGCTGGGCGATGCAAAGCAATCCTGTCTTGGGCTCATCCTGTTTGCCCGAGATAACCGGGACCAGTTTGCGACCAACCTCGACCAACTCACTCCCTACCTGAAGGGCGCGCTGACCGGGACCAACGATTTTGAATTGCTCTACCAGGGCGCGGTGGGTGGCCTCACCAATCCCGGCTCGACGATTGTCGTTCGCGAGCGGACCGTCAGGCCAAGCCCTAACGGCGGCTGGACCAAGGTTTATGGTTTTGCCGATGGACACGCGGAAGCGCACTTCGAATCTCAGAGCAGCGGCTTCGACGCCTGGGAAACCCAGCGTATGCCGCCACCGGCGTCCGCTCCGCCAGCCCAGTAAGTTCCAGCGCAAACACGGCTCCTGCGCGATTCGGATTCATGGCCGCTGAGCCTCCGCTTTCTCCTTGGCCTGCGGATCCAGCGCCACCTTAATCCCCTTGACCGGGTTGCCCTGGGCATCGGTGAATCGGATGGATCCCTTCCATTCGGCCAATTCATTCACTACTTTGAACACCAGCACGAATGGTTCCTGTTCTCATAACCGGTTAGCGAACCTGGACGCGGTAGAACCGCGCGCCCTGGGGTTGGATGGGGCTGACAAAGTAATTCGTCCCGCCCTCGAGGATAGATGTGCCGGCCAACTGCCAGGAGGACAGATCGCCCGAAGACTCGATCTTGACCGCCAGGCCGGGAAGACCGCTAATCCCAAAACCGAGGCGCCCGGCGCTCAGGCTGGGCGGCCGTAAAATCGGCGCCGGTACTGAGCCGGCAGGAAATCCTTTGCGGATCGTGTCGTCTCTAAAGTCCGCCACGTAGAGGTTGCCCGCGCTGTCCACCGCCACGCTAAAAGGAGAAAAAAACCCCGCGGCGCTCCCCGTCCCGTCCAGGCTGCCAGGAAGACCCGGTCCGGCCAGGGTCCTTACCACCCAGTTTGTCCCCATCGGCGTCACTTTCCGGATCATGCCGTTGCCTGTGTCCGCCACATAGAGGTTGCCGGCGCTGTCCACCGCCACGGCACCAGGAATACTGTACAGCGCGGCGCTATTCGTCCCGTCCGCGTCGCCAGAAATGCCCGCCCTTCCGGCCAGGGTCGTCACCACCCAGTTTGTCCCGACCGGTGTTACTTTCCGGATCGTGTTGTTGCCTGTGTCCGCCACATAGAGGTTGCCGGCGCTGTCCACCGCCACGCCAGCGGGACTATTAAACCGCGCGGCGCCATTCGTCCCGTCCGCGCTGCCAGTATTGCCCGTCCGTCCGGCCAGCGTCGTCACCGCCCAATTCGTTCCGACCGGTGTCATTTTCCGGATCGTGGCGCTGTCCGCCACATAGAGGTTGCCCGCGCTGTCCACCGCCAGGCCCTCAGGACCATCAAACCGCGCGGCGCTATTCGTCCCGTCCGCGCTGCCACGAACGCCCGCCTTTCCAGCCAGCGTCGTCACCACCCAGTTTGTCCCAACCGGCGTCACTTTCCGGATCGTGTAGTTCAGCCAGTCCGCCACATAGAGGTTGTCGGCGCTGTCCACCGCCACGGCATAAGGACTATTGTACAGCGCGGCGCTATTCGTCCCGTCCGCGTCGCCAGAAATGCCCGCCCTTCCGGCCAGGGTCGTCACCACCCAGTTTGCCCCAACCGGCGTAACTTTCCGGATCGTGTTGTTGCCTGCGTCCGCCACGAAGACGTTGCCATTGGTGTCCGCCGCCACGCCGGAAGGAACGTAAAGCCGCGCGGCGCTATTCGTCCCGTCCGTGCTGCCAGTAATGCCCGCCTTGCCGGCGATAGTGATGAAGGTGTAAGGGCTATAAACCGATTGGGCGAGGCCCTGGATGGCCGTCAGCGCCAACGCGATCATTGTCCCCACCATTTGGCAGGCGGGGTTTCCCATCGTTTTGGTCTCGGCCACTACGGCGAGCCTTGGATGGTGACTGGTTTTGGTTGACATGGTTCTTGTTCCTTTCTTCTTTCAGGCGGGTCGCGCCTGAGTTTTGTTTTTTGTTTTTTTGTCCGTTCTTTTCTGCTTCCGCCACCGTTCGCTGGTGGGGAAATCTGCCGGGGCGCCTCGCGCGAATCCGCTCACGAGGCGCCCGCAATCCAATTGGATCGTGATCCACTCTCTGCCTGGTTGTGAATTCGCACGCATAAACTGGCTTCATGTAGAGAAGCGGAATTCCTGAACCATTCCCGCCAACTGTTTTTAGCGGCCGCCGCCGGCCTGGATCCCCTCTCGCAACCGCGTCCTGGCGGAGGCCCGCTATTTCAAACAGGAAAGGAACCGCGAATGGACGCGAATGGACGCGAATTTGTAGTTTTTGGGGCAACGCGCTGAAAGCGCGCAGCATGTCAGCCCAGGGTAACACCCTGGGAAAGCCGGCCCCCATCACACTCAGGCGCCCTGAAAGGGCGCAGGGCATCTGAGTTACCCCGCCCTTGCAGGGCCGGCTGTGTCATCGGGGGCTGGTTTCGCGGGGTGTTACTCTGGGCTTATATGCCCGCACGCCGTTGGCGTGCAAAATGCATGGCCTTCAACGCAAGTCGTTGCTTTCGGGCTCCAGTGTCACCTTGATCCCCTTGACCGGGTTACCCTGGGCATCGGTGAACCGGACAGACCCCTCCCAATCGCGCAATTCATTGACCACTTTGAACACCAGCACGTTCAGCCCCGCGTTCAGAGCGAGGTCTGGCACCCTGTCCTGCTCGGCAACAAAGACGCGCGCGTCGAGACACTTATAGACCTGCTTTCCATTCAGATAGACTTTCGCCTCATCGTCGCTGCCCACCAGCATCTGGAGCCCGCGCTGTTCGGCTTCGGACTGGATGTAGCAGACGGCGTAGGCCACGCTCTGAGTTGTCTCGTGCCCCAGGAGCGCGTTGAGGTCGATCATGTAGTCCTTCAAGGCCACCGCCCGCCACTTCAATTCGCCGCCCCCAATGGACATCGCCTCTCCCGCCCTGGGCCTGGGCCGGCCTTCGCCCTCAATCTGCTCGACGTCCAATCCCTCCGCCCCGCTCTGACCCGCGGCCAAGGCAATCGGCGCCAGGATCAGCCACTGCTTGATAGAATCACTGGGGCGAGCGACGATTTGGCGCTCCTCTTCGGCCACCCGCTCGCTTCTCCACGCCGCCGGACCCAGCAACCACCCCCACTTTCCATTGGCCGCCCGAGTGTTTCAGTTTCAGGGGCGGCACAAGCGTCTGGCCGTCCTTGAAGCGACTTTGAAGCCGGAACGCCGCCTCACCCGGCCGCAAAACAGAGGAGTTAGAGAGGGCATTTTGGTGGGAGACGGAGAAAAAGAACGGGCGCCAGCCTCGCAGCCAGCGCCCGTGCCACGTCAATTATCGACGACACGCATACAATCTGGGCTGTGATTGTGTCTAAGCGGCGGTGAACCCTGGGCCCTCAGTTTCCATTTTCCGGAGAGACGGTGGTTCCGCGATTCGTCGAGTGGTCCCCGTGATTAGTGAACGGGCGTCGCGACGAAGCCCTCGCTCTCATTGGGACCGTAAGCCCCAGCAATCTCTCCTTCGTCGTTGATGCTATTGGCATAGGTAAGGGTGTCAATGGGATATTGTGGATTGGGGAGCTGGATTTGGGTATAGATGCCGTGCGACAGCAGAAAACTGCTCGAGATTGTCGCACCCGTGGCATCATCCTGATAATTATACCATACCAGGACCTCGTCATTATCGTTCAGGGCAACAGCAAAGCTGTCAGCCGGTACCGCAGGAGACAATGAGGCTGGCGGCTCGATGGAAGTTGTCGAGCCATCCTTGTTAAGCAAGAAGGCGTGGAAATTCTTCGCTGCGTCCCACCACGCGCCGGCGATTGTGCCCTTGTCATTGATTGCAGCGAAGAAAGTCCCGACTGCGGAAGCGCCCGGATAGGCCCACGTGGTGTACTTGCCATGCTTCAAAATGAACCCTTGGGGAACAAACGCAGGCCAGTCACTGAACCAGTTGGGGTCCAGGGTAAATGTCCCGACAACGGTCCCCTCGTTGTTGATACCAAGGTTTTCATCAACGAAAAAGGCGCCGGGCTCCACCGGAGGCAGCAGGGTGATGTCACCATGCCGACTGCGGATGAAATCGTAGGCGAGCGTGAAGCTTTCGTCAAAATAATCACCCACGATCACGCCGTTATCATTTACCCCCGTGAACTCGTTCCACGGCGACGGCGAGCCGTCGGGAAGCGTAGCCGACCACGTGGTGAGGATGCCCTCGTCTAAAATCGTGGCGACGGTGATTGCGGGGAAGCTTCTGTTTCCGACCAGTTCGCCTGAATTGTTGATGCCAAACCAGGTGGTGCCTGGTGATTCAGGGGGTCCAGCGTACACCGTGGTGTAAACATACTCTAATTGGCCATGGCCGGCAGCCAGGCAGGTTGAGGTCAGAGCCAGCAGCACAGCGCCGCTGAGGCTGATGATTTTCGTTGTGTTCATGCTGTTTTGTTGTTCTTTCTTTTTTCAGGCGACGCGCGCCTGAGGTTTGTCTTTTGTTTGTTTGTTGTTTTCCACTTCCGCCACCGTTCCTTGGTGGCGAAATCTGCCGGCGCCAGGCAACACTCCACGCGTGAGGGAGGGACTCTCCCTTTTTCAGGAGTGAATGTTTTAGGCCGCCCGGAGCGAGGCGATCAGCCTCGATCCAAAATCCAAAATCAAACCGCCAGCTCTATTCCACCATGACCTCTTCGCTTGGGTCCAATTCGTTCATGATCGGTCAGCAACCATCGTCGTTCTACTAAGGAGTGCGCCCATTCGGGAGCAAACCCGACACGTCCGACAACTCTTAGCTCTCTTCTCAGATGAAACGGTCAGATTCCTCAAGGTTAGTGCGTTTTGAATTCCGTCTTTTTCTCCGCCGCCTCGATCTCCGCCCACGAGGCGGCGCGCCACGCGTGGAGGGTCTGTCCACCCAACAACACCAGCATGTTGCCGTCTGCAGAGAATGTGAGCCTCGAGAAACCGCTTGGGGGGGTTATTTTCAGCAGGGCAACCTGCTGGCGGGTAGCCGGGTCCCACAATCGGACGACTGGCGAGGCGCCTCCAGCGGCCAATCGGCGCCCGTCGGGTGACAAGGCGAGGGCAAAATGCGCCCGAATCTCTCCCCCCAGGGTCACCAGCTCTTTCCGCGTTTTGAGGTCCCACAGCTTCACGTCCTGGGCAAAATCGGCCGTTGCGGCGGTACTCCCGTCGGGCAGTAAAACCACGCCGCAGATCGGTGCTTTGGCCCCCTCCAGTAATGCCAACCGCCTGCCCCTGGCGGTGTCAAAGATCTCCGCGGTGCTGTCTTCGTAGCCCGCGCAAAGCGCCACACCGTCGGTAGAAAAGACGAATGCGGCAGGAAACCCGACCAGCGTCCCACGGCTGGCCATTTCACTCAGCACTCGTTTCCTGGCGATTTCCCAAACTCGGAATTTGTGGTCGGCGGTTGCCGCGGCGAGCTTGCTCCCATCCATAGAAAAGGCGAGAGCGTCAACGCCTGCGCCTCGTGGCCCGAAGTTGGCTATTTCGCGCCCCGCCGAGGTTTCGACAAGACGGACCGCCCCGTCTGGCTCCCCAAGGGCGGCCCACTTGCCCAGCGGGGAGAGAGCCAAAGCGGTCTGATCTGCTATATCCAGTGGAAAACTGGTGGCTTCCTTGAGGCCGGCGGTGTCCCACAGTCCCAACGTTTTGTCGGCGTACACCGCCAGGAATTTCGTCCCATCTGGAGAAAACCGGCTGGCGTCGCCCCCCAGTCGGAGCGTCTTGGGCAAGGTGTGCGAGGTCTGTTCTGGCGACTTGGGGGTCGTGCTCCACAGACTGACAATCCCGTCTTTCTTTGTGCCGGTCGCCACGGTGCGGCCATCGGGAGCTATCGCGACGGCCCAGACTTCGTTTAAATGGCCGCGCAGCGTGGTGCCTTGGCCGGTCGCGACATCCCAAAGGCGGGCGGTGTCATCTGCGGACGCGGAGGCCAACAGCTTGCCGTCGGAGGAGAAGGCAATCGCGGGGATCCCGGCTGAGTGCCCGGTGAGCGTCTGGATAATCCCCCCTGTGGCAAGGTCCCAAAGCTTAATCGTGTCTCCCACAGCCCCGGCCAAGGTCTTGCCGTCGAAGGAGAAGGCCAGCGAACCGGCGTGAGTTTGGTTCGTCAAGAGGAGAATCAATTCTGGCCGTTCGGGCCGGCTAAGGTCCCACAAACCGACACTGTTATCTTGATAGATGGCAGCTCCAGTGGCGAGGATTTTGCCGTTCGGGGAAAGGGCCAGGCACCCTGGGGTCCGCCCGGCATCGAAGATACTGACCCTGCTTCCCCGAACGACGTCCCAAAGGCACACATTGGTCCCTTCACCGAGTGCGAGCATCTCGCCGCCAGGAGAAAACGCAACCGGTATGGCCCATCGGGTCACTGCTACGTTGCCCACTGCAACCCGCCTGAGATCGCGGCCCGTCGCAACATCCCATAGGTGCAGGTACGCGTTCTTGCAAAACGTCGCCAGTCTATTGCCATCGGCAGAAAACGCCGCCGCTAATACGCAGCCCTCGTGCGGCAGCACGGCGGGTTCCCGCCGGGCGGTCACATCCCACAGCCTGACGGTCTGGTCCCCACTGCAAGTGGCCAAGACGTCTCCCTTTGGTGAGAATACGGCATGAAGCACCGTATTGGAATGGGAACCAAGCCTCAGCAATTCGTCGCTGCGGCAGACCTTCCAAAGATAGCGCCACTCCCAGCCGCGCAGGTCCGCCCGCCCCGGCTGGGGGCGCTGAAGGTCGAGCAACTTCAACGCATAGCCGATGTTCTGTTCCTCGACGGCTTGCAGGGCCAGGTTCATGTGTGCCGCGTAGAGGTTTTGGCGGGCTTCGGTTTCGCGCCTTTCCGCCCGCTGGCGCTCCTGCATCTCGCCCTGTTGCGCCGCTTGGGCCGCAACCCGCTGCCGCATTTCAGCATTCCTGGCCCTGCTGGCCACAATGGCCTGCCAACTGCTAATGCCGATTCCAACAACCAATGCCGCCACTACCACCGCCGCCGCCGTAAACGCCACCTTATTACGTCGCCATGCCTTCTGGAGTCTGTAAGCCGCGCTCGGCGGGCGTGCCACCACCGGCTCATTGGTCAAGTGGCGCTCGATGTCCCTGGCCAGTCCGTTGGCCGTCTCGTAACGGCGCGCGCGGTCCTTCTCCACCGCCCTCATCACAATCCAGTCCAGATCCCCGCGGAGCAGGTGCAGGAGCTTCGGTGCTTCGACCCCGCGCCGCTTGGCCGTGGCCGTCAGTTCGCCTGCCAGCATCGTGCTCAGGCGGGTCGAGGGCCGGACCGGTTCCTTTTCACGAATCGTGCGGCGCATCGCCTCCAAACCAGTGGCCAGCAACTCCTTCGCGTCAAACGGCGTCTTGCCCGTCAACAGCTCGTAGAGCAGCACGCCCAGGCTGTAGATATCGCTGCGCGTATCGATGTCCAACCCGGTCATCTCGGCTTGTTCCGGACTCACGTAGGCGGGAGTGCCGATGAATTGATGAAGCTCGGTATAGACGGTCAAATCCGCCAGCCGCCCCTCGGTTGCCTTGGCAATGCCGAAATCAATCACCTTGGGCACCGGCACCCCGTCGTGGAGAGTCACCAGAATGTTGGAGGGCTTGAGGTCGCGATGGATGATTCCCTTCTGGTGCGCGTGCTGGACGGCCCGACAGACCTGGATGAACAGGTCCAGACGCTCGCGCGTAGGCAGCTGATTCTGGTCGCAGTAATCGGTGATGCGGATGCCCCGAACCAACTCCATTACGAAGTAAGGTCGCCCGGCCTCCGTGGAGCCGGCATCGAGCACCTTGGCAATGTTCGGATGGTCCATCATCGCCAGCGCCTGGCGCTCCGCTCCGAACCGGGCGATGACCTGCTTGGTGTCCATGCCCAGCTTGATGACCTTCAGCGCGACGCGCCGGCGCACCGGCTCGGTTTGCTCCGCGACATACACCACGCCACAACCGCCTTCGCCGATCTTCTCCCTCAACTTGTAGCGGCCAATCACGGCGCCGATGCTTTCACCAACCAACGGCTCAGAAAGCGGCATCGTCTGCAAATCGGCCGCCGGGTCCTCAAGGAAACGATCCTTGGCATGGCGCCGGAGCAGCGACTCCAAACGGGCGCGCAACGGCGCATCGTTGCCACAAGCTGCGTCCAAAAACGCCGCGCGTTCGCCGGGAGACGCCCTCTCCAGCGCCGCCAGGAAAATCTCCCGCTCGCGGTCCAACGACCCATCTGAATTGGCATCCATAAACTCAGTTCATGCAGAGAAGCGGAATTCCTGAACTCTTCCCGCCAAGTTTTTTTGGGCCCGTGCAAATATTGATTCCGATTGTTTTATCGAAGTGCGCAGCCAAAGCGCGGGAATGCCGCGCACTCCAGACGCTTGGCGACACGCGAACCGGCCCTCCAACTGGCCAAGCGTTTGGAGTGCGTCCCGATGCATCGCGGACGCTTTGTGCCTCCCCTTCTGTGCCACCGCAGCCATAATTTCAAAATGTCAGAATCGCGTCCCAACCTCGGCCTTTGTCATTGGACAAGACCTTAGCCGCCGCCGGACTGGATTTCCTCCCGCAGCCACGTCTTGGCGAAGGTCCACATTCGTTCGGCAGTGCGCAATGGCAGGCCAAGAGACTCGGCGGCCTGGGCCATGCTCAAGCCGACAAAGTAGCGCAACTTGACCAGGTCGGCGGACACCGGATCGCGGAGGGCGAGTTGGTCGAGCGCCTCGTGGACCGCCAGCATCTGATCGTCCTGCGAGATCGCCTGGATTTTGGAATCCGACAACTCCGTGCGTTGGGGGTTGTGCCCGCGCTTCCCGGCGGTTCGCTGCCGCGCGCGATCCACCAGGATGCGGCGCATCGCTTCGGCGGCGGCCCGGAAGAAATGCTCGCGGCCGTTCCAGCCCTGGCTGCCGGCCCCCGCGAGCCGCAGCCAGGCCTCGTGCACCAGCGCCGTGGGTTGAAGGGTCTGGCCCGGCGCCTCGCCGGCCATCTTTGCCGCCGCCAGGCGGCGCAACTCCTCATAGACCAGCGGCAGCAGCTTCCCGGCCGCTTGGGGATCTCCGGTCCCAGCCGCCTCGAGGATCTCAGTCGCTTGTTCCCGCGCCGGTTGCATGAATCACTTCCCCGGCCCCCGCTTCCCCACGAGGAAGCGCACATCAGCCCGGGTAACTATTCATATCGTAGGCCAGAATCGGCCAAAGCGCAACGAAAGCCCGGCTGGTTGACGGCTTGGCCTGGACACCCGATATTGCACGGTGAATGGAGTTAGTCGTCCGGAGCACCGTCATGCCATCGCTGTCCTGGGCGGGGCGTCTTTTCTTTGCCGGCTTATACTCTGCCTCGGCAGTGCGTCCGCCCTGGCGCAGAGCACGGACGTGCTCACGTACCACAACGACAACGCCCGCACCGGACAGGCCCTGCAAGAAGAGATACTCGGTCCCGACAATGTCAATACCAACCACTTTGGCAAGCTGTGGGTCCTGCCGGCCGACGGCAAGGTGGACGCACAGCCGCTCTACGCCGCCGGGATAGCGATACCCGGAAAAGGCGCGCGCAATGTGCTCTTCGTGGCGACCGAACACGACTCGGTCTATGCCTACGACGCCGACAGTACGAACCGGTTCTGGCGCGTCTCCATGCTGGGCAGCGGTGAGACGCCTTCGGACGACCGGGGCTGCAGCCAGGTTACGCCGGAAATCGGCATCACCGCGACCCCGGTCATTGACCGCGGGTTAGGTTCCAACGGCGCCATTTTTGTGGTGGCGATGAGCAAGGACGCCTCCGGCCACTATTTCCAGCGCCTGCACGCGCTGGACCTGGCGAGCGGCTCCGACCGGGTTCCCCCCGTGACGGTGGCGGCGAGCTACCCGGGCACCGGCGCCAACAGCAGCGGGGGCCGCGTCATCTTCAATCCCGCCCAGTACAAGGAACGCCCGGGCTTGCTGTTGTTGAACGGCATTGTCTATACCGCCTGGTCGTCGCACTGTGACATCAGCCCATACACCTGCTGGCTCATGGGCTATGACGAGCAGACTTTGGCGCAAACCAATGTTCTGAACCTGACTCCAAACGGCACCGAAGGCTCGGTTTGGATGAGCGGGGCCGGGCTGGCGACCGATGCCGAAGGCAACATCTATTTCCTGGCCGCCAACGGGACCTTTGACGCCACGCTCGATGCCAACGGCTTTCCCAGCCGGGGTGACTTCGGCAACGCCTTCATCAAGGTTTCCACCACGAGCAACCAACTCGCCGTGGCGGACTATTTCGCCGGCTACACCAACGCCTACGAAAACGCCCACGACCTGGACCTGGGTTCCGGGGGCGCCCTTGTGCTGCCCGACATGCTGGACGCCCAGGGCCAGCCCCGGCACCTGGCCGTCGGCGCCGGAAAGGACCAAAACATCTACGTCGTGGACCGGGAGAACATGGGCAAATTCAGCGCCGCCAATAACCACGCGCTATACCAGGAACTGGGCAACGCCCTGCCGGGCGGCGTGTGGTCCATGCCGGCTTGCTTCAACGGCACGCTCTACTACGGCGCGGTGGGCCAGCGAATACGGGCATTCCCTTTCCAAAACGCCCGGTTGGGAGCCCCCTCATCACAAACCCCGGGTTCGTTCACCTACCCCGGCGCAACGCCGAGTGTGTCGGCTAATGGCACTGCCAACGGCATTGTATGGGCGGCAGAGAACACGGCCCCCGCCGCGTTGCACGCCTACGCGGCCACCAACCTCGCCCTCGAGTTCTACAACAGCCATCAGGCGCCGAACGGCCGGGACCAATTCGGCACCGGCAACAAATTCATCGCGCCGACCATCGCCAGCGCCCGGGTTTACGTCGGCACAACCAGCGGGGTGGGCGTCTTCGGCCTGCTGGATGCGGCGACGTTGACCCCGCTCCAGGCCTGGCGCGCCGCCAATTTCGGGAACCCCTCCAACGTCGGCGCCGGCGCCAATGGGGCCGC
>Ga0187873_1000815_pt1 | contig 28997 bp, 21 predicted proteins | sample June2016WEW_16_1_2_FD_133012 | JGI IMG/M metagenome (GOLD analysis project Ga0187873, IMG submission 133012) | Peatland microbial communities from SPRUCE experiment site at the Marcell Experimental Forest, Minnesota, USA - June2016WEW_16_100 | ecosystem: Environmental > Terrestrial > Soil >...
ACGGCGCGGGCCGCGTGATGAGCCGCCACAAGGCCAGGGAAAGTTTCAACTGGAAGATGGTGCAACCCTATCTGGATGAACGCGGTGTGAAACTGATTTCCGCCGGCCTGGATGAAGTGCCGATGGTCTATAAAAACATCGAGGAAGTCATGGCCGCGCAAACCGATTTGGTGGAATCGCTGGCGAAATTTTTCCCGCGCCTCGTCAAAATGGCCCCGGCCGGCGAGCGGGCCGAGGATTAAACCAATGCACGCGAAGGCGACGATAGGAAATTTTTTTGACGCGAATTTCACGAATTAACACAAATTCAATTCGCGAAAATCCGCGCAATTCGCGTCAAGATTTGAGAGCGCCGGCGGCGCGGCATGTTCAGAAGATGTGCTCCTGACGGAGCTTGAAAATCAGGGCACGCGATTTCTCCAAAGGTATCGCACCTAGGGTGCTGCCACCGGCAAAATTTCCAGCGTCAGGCAATAATCCTTGTAGCCAACCGCCCGCCAGAAGGCAATGGCTGCCGGGTTGCGGACCAAAACCTCAACCGTCAGGCGCTTGTTCGCTGGCCAGATTTTTGTGATGAGAATTTTCATGGCTTGACGGCCAAAGCCCTGCCGGCGGTGGTTTCGCACGACGAAGAGTTGCCGCAAATATATCTCCTCCGGCTGCTCGCGATACAAGGCGTAGGCAACCACTTCCCCGCCGTTCTCAAAAATCGCTGCCGAGTATTCAGAAGCCAGCCAGCCTTTCATGCGCTGTTCCAGTTCGGGACCCGTCATCGGATTTCGATGTCCCTCGTCACGGATCAACTGATGGTTGAGTTCCGCCAGCAGAGCACAGTCGTTCAAGGTTGCGTGTCGGAAATTCATTTGGATGCTCGTGGCATGTTTTCTGCAAGAATGGCCCACCGTTCATGATTCTGCCAACGTCCACCGACCTTCAAATAACGGCGTGAAAAGCCTTCCCGCACAAACCCGTAACTCCGGACCAACCTGATGGAAGCGCGATTTGCCGGCTGAATGTTGGCTTCCAGGCGGTGAAGTTTCAGCTTCCGAAAGGCATGTTTCAGAACGAGCAGCATGCCTTCGCGCATCAACCCTTGTCCGGCATGGGGAGCAAAGGCGTAATAACCCAGAAATGCACCGTGCAATGCCCCGCGAATGATGTGATTCAAGTGGATGGCCCCGACAATGTCGCCCGTCTCGCGACGGACAACCAGAAATCCCTGGTGCGAATCCGAAGCCATGTGTTTCAAATAAGCTTCAAATTTTTTGCGCGTGTTCGGCGGCGTAACCCACCGGCGATGAAGGGCGCGGCTCCGCCGGACTGCCGCATGAAACGCCGGCCAGTCACGAATGGTTGGCGTCCTGATGATTACAGGCATGAGTCGCGTTTAACTTTAGCTATCGCGGAATGCAATGGCGACAAAGATTCCGCTTTTCACGGCGCAATGGGAGAAGGTATTGCCGGGTGCCGGCAACCGGGCCGTCTCACTGTCCACCACCGACAAAATGGAAGGCTTCCAACAAAGATTCAGCACTGCAAAGCTGGTGCCCCATGTTCGGCTGGTCAATGAGCCTGGCTTGAAAACCGTTCTGTACGAAGCCGCCATGGTAAATGTCCAGGATGTTTCCGTACCGAAAATCCTTGGCGCCGGTGATAAAGGCAAAACGCACTCTCTTCTTCGCCGCGGCAATCCGGTCGGGCGGAATCGGCCACACGCCATAGTCCGAATTATCAGCGGCATGGACCTTTGGCACCGGCTGGTAGAAATTGGCACCGCAAATTGAAATGTTTCCGGCAATCACGTCGTTGTGCAGAAAAGCCAGTTGCAGCGAGCATCGCCCCCCGCCCGACAGTCCACCGGTGTAAATCCGCCGCGGATCCACTTTATACCGCTCAATGGTTTTGAGAATGCCGATCAAGGTGAGACCCACGCGCCGGGAAAACGGCTGATTATTGCCAATCCTCTGGGGAATCAGGCAGATCAGCTTTTCCTTTTCCATGACGGCAGCCCATTCCCGGGGCATGGTCATGCTGTCGCCCGAATCCATGAAAGCGAAAATGCCAAAAGCCTCTTTGTCCGAGTAATTCCTGGGGACAAACACTTCAAATGATTCCTGCGCCAGATTAAAATTGTAGTCAACACCTCCTGCCCGGTTCGCCACCCGGGGGAGCGCCTTGTCGAAATGGATAAATTTTGCTTCGCCCGGAGACGGAAAACCGGCGGGTTCTTGAGCACCAGTCATTTGCAGACTGGCAGCCAGCACGAGCAACCAGGCGATTCTTGGAATTCTGATCAATTGTTGACGCATGTGAACTCTCGATTATTCCGCAGGTTCAATGCCATTTTTGACCAATTATTCCCGCGCCTCGTCAAAATGGTTTCCGCCGGCGAAAGGGCGGAAGATTGAATGTTTTATCCCGAAGGGATTACGTCATTCAGCCCGGTGTTGATCCTGCGACTGCGGGAGCTACGCCGGGTAGCAAATCACAAATTAAAACAACCCTGAAAGGGTTGGATCAAATCGAGGCGGAACGGTGATGCAACCCCGTCGGGGTCGATGATTTTGGGGACGATGATCCAAGGTAATCGCTCCGTTCCAACCTTGGGCTGACTGATGGAATCCCCTTGGGATTCACCGGCTGGATGTTCGGCTGTAATTATCCCGCAATTTCATTGTCACTTTTGTCCAAATCAACTCCCGCTGATTCGCAGCACGGGCTTGATGGTATCACCGTTCCGGGCGTCGGCAATGGCCCAGTTGATGGCCTTGAAATCGTAGAATTTCACCAGCCGGTCAAAGGGAAACCGCCTCGCGCGATACAACCGAATCAGTTGGGGTATGAATTGCCGGGGCACGGCGTCGCCCTGGATAACGTTGAGCGCCTTGCGTCCGCCCGGCAGGTTGTCCGGACCGGATGCGCCGGTCAGGAGCGCCGCCCGACCGCGCGGATTCAGCAATTCCGTGGCGAGCCGAAACAACTCCCCGTCGCCAGAGCTTTCCACCACGTAATCAATCCCGCCGCCGGTGATGGCGGCGATGCTTCCGGCAACGTCGGCGTCGCGGTTATTAACGACATGGGTGGCGCCGAGTTCGCGGGCGAGTTGCAGACGCTGGGGTTTGATGTCCACAGCGATGATGGTTCGGGCGCGAACGATGCGCGCGGCCATCACCGCCGCCAGCCCGACCGCGCCTGCGCCAAAGACGGCAAGACTCGACCCGGCCCTGACCGCCAGCGAATTCATCACCGTGCCGGCGCCGGTTTGCAGCCCACAACCGAGTGGCGCCAGCAATTCCAGCGGCAGCGACTTCGCCACCTTCACCAGGCTCCGTTCGGTCGCCAGCGCATGGGTGGCAAATGAGGACTGGCCGAAGAAATGCCCGCGCACGCCGCCTCGATACGCGTTGCTGCCGTCCAGCCGGGCGAAACCGAAAGTTCGCCTCCCGGAAACGCTCGCAATCAGCCGGACGGCCTTTGCGGCATGGCTGGCAATGGCCGCAGGATTGACAGGAAAGCACGACATGATCCCCGGGTTTAACACCTTTGACATCCTTGCCGACGCGTTCGACTACGCCGGCGCCTTCGTGTCCAAGCACCACAGCGTCGGAAAAACCGCCTTCACAAAAATCAATATCCATGTGGCAAATCCCGCTGGCGATCAGACGCACCAATACTTCATCGGCGCGTGGCCCTTCCATTTGCAGGCGCTCGATTTTCAGCGGCCGGCCCGGCTGCCGTAATACAGCGGCCAGGATCGGGACCAGAGATTGGCTTGGCCGATTCATTCATCCGCTCAAATGCCCAAGGCAAGTGCGGTTTGCAAGTTTGGATATTTACTACGGCGGGGAGGAAGGATTTAACGGAACCGGGGGGCGACAAAATTTCATCGGCTCACGGTATTGGGCGTTGGGCAGGGCGGTGGATTTGAACCCGGTTACACAACGAGAGAAAGAAAATCTTGCACATTGATCCCGCCCAGAACCTGCGGAACCTGCATTGTTAGGGAACAACGAATATCCTGCGAACGCCTCCCGGTTTTGGTTCCATGTGCTTATGCAACTCGAAGAAATTCGGTTAAGCCATTTCCAGTGCTTCAAGGAATTGAAGATTCAGTGCTCAAAAGTTACGTTGCTGCCCGGAGCAAATAGCAGCGGAAAGAGTTCTAGCCTGCACGGTCTGCTCGGGGCAATCCAAACGAATGATTTCCCGGTAGTGTCTTAATTTGAATTTCCAAATCATGAATCCCGACCAACTCCGGGAACCGGCAGTTTTCGCACACGGCGTTGGTGTGTTCGCAAAAATCGCGGACGATTTGCATCAAACCCTGCTGCGCCGCGGCGCTGCGCAAGGCGCGGATGGGCGAGCCGGCCAACAAACGTTGCCGCGCCAGTTTCAAAACTGAATTGTCTCCGGCCGGCGACCAGGCGAAGTAGCGGTGTTCGATCATGCGCCGGAGTTTTTCATTTTTGCCCTCGGCCGCGCGTATCCAAAGCCAGGGCAGAACCACGTTTACCGCCAAATCCGTGATCCGCGCCGCACCCAGCAATGGCTGCGGCCTTTTCAATCGCGCCGAGCGAAACGTCCAGTGCCACGACCAGAATTCGTCGTGCTCGACCTGCAAAATTTCAACCAACGAATCAACCAGCGCGTTGTCCGGCAGGTCGGCGGCACACCAGTTTTCGAGTTTCGCAATCAAATTTTCCGACGCCAGCCAATGAGCCGCCAGCGCGAGTCGGCGCTGCGGATGATTGGCCGGACGCAGCCCGTGAAATTTCCAGACCGCGCGCGGCAGAATGCAATTGCTGAACTCCTCGCGCTCGCGCCACCAAACATCCCAAAGTTTGCGAACGTAACCGTCCCTGCTTTTTTGCGAAGCGCGCCCCGCCGCGCCGGAGTCACGTGCAATGGGACGAAGGCGGGTCAATTCCGCCGGCAGCAGGCCGCTGATGCCGAGCAACCGCGCTTGCAGAACCAACACCGAACCCGCATCACGCGACCAGCGGGGCCGCGATTCGGCAAGATTTTGCATTGGCCAGACGTTGTGCTTGTAGCCAAGCGCGTGGAACAAACCCTCCCACAACGCTTGTTCCCAGCCGGCGTGCCGCGCCCGGGCGCGGAATTGCGCGGCCTTGGCTTGAAAACGAACGCGGGCGGCGGCGCACAGAAGTCCGGTCACTTGCGGCTCGTTCAAGTCGCGCAACGACGGAGAACATCGGCCGCGCAGGTTTTCGGGCAGCACCCGCGGGGTTTCGGCTTCGAGCCATAAACCAAGTTCGGCGAGCGGCGCGTCGAGTTTGTCGCTGATGGCCAACGTCGGCGGCGAAGGTAGACGTTCAAGCTTTAGCTTGTTCGGCAGTCCACTATCCCGGCACGTTAAAGCGCGGACTCCAACATTATCCCAAACGACATGCAAAATGACATTTTGAAAATTCGGATTGCGGTCATGGCCGTGCGCGCGCCAGCCGCTCGCGCGCAAATCCACTTCCACGTCCCCGGAACGCGGCGCGTCGTCACCGATTTGAACAACCGCGCCGCGAAAGTCCGGTCCGCCTTCGGCGCTGGCGAATCCGGGATGGAGAACGCGCACGGCCTTTTCGTCGGCGGTCTTGAGCCGGTCGCGACGCAGGCGCTGGTGCTGCCAGACGGCTTGCAGCAGGCTTTCGGGCGGCGAATCGTTTTCGTCGCGCAGGACATTCACTACGCCGCAACGCCGGCGCCAGTCGGCGTAGAAATTTTCAGCCAGTGGGAACATGCGTCATTGCTTTTGCGCCGGCGGTTCAGCAAAGTCAAGCCATGGCGCGGGAATCTTGAACGCAGCCAATGGCGGTTTTGCGTGTTTATAGAATAGGGTGGCGGATTTTTTGTTGGCCGGAATGGGAATTTTCTGACTAGACTCCGAACTGGGCGCCATGAACGGCAATACCATGATTGAAGTGAAGAATCTGACGAAGCGCTACGCGGGACGGACGGCGGTGGCGGACATCTCGTTCACCGTGGCGCGCGGCGAAATCGTGGGCCTGCTCGGGCCGAACGGCGCGGGCAAAAGCACGACGATGCGGGTGCTGGCGGGTTTCCTGCCGGCGACGAGCGGTACGGCGCGCGTGGCGGGTTACGATGTCTTTTACGAATCGGAGGAGGTGCGCCGCCGCATTGGTTACATGCCCGAAAACAATCCGCTTTATCCCGATATGCGCGTGCGGGAATACCTGAAATTTCGCGCGCGGCTCAAGGGCCTTGGCTGGCGGCAGGCGCGCCAGCGCGTGAACACGGTGATGGAACAATGCGGTCTGCTGGACATGGGCCGTCGCATCATTGGACAACTTTCCAAAGGCTACCGGCAGCGCGTCGGTCTGGCGGATGCACTCGTGCACGAGCCGGAGCTGATCATTCTGGACGAACCGACGCTCGGCCTCGACCCGCGTCAGATTCGCGCGGTGCGGCAATTGATCAAAAGCCTGGCGGAAAAACACACGGTGCTGATTTCGACGCACATATTGCCTGAAGCAGAAATGACGTGCAACCGGATGCTCATCATGTATGAAGGCAAAATTCTGGCCGCCGACACGCCGGACAATCTGCAAGGACTCATGGCCGGCAGCGGTCAAATCATCGCTGAAATCTCGGCCACCGTCGAGGAATTGCGCGAGCATCTGGCGCTGTTGCCCGAAGTGGCACATTTCGATGTGTCGGCGGCAGACGGCGCGTTTCTGCGCTGCGCGATCACCCCGCGCGACGGATTGGATTTGCGCCCGTTGATCTGGTTGCTGGCGCGCGAACGCGGCTGGGTCTTGCGCGAACTGACGCGCAGCCGTCATTCGCTGGAAGACATCTACGTGCAAATCACCAGGCCGAAGGAGGAGGAGGAGGGCGAATGAAAACATCGTACAATCAAGACCCGCCTTCGCTTTGCCACGGCGCGGCAAGGGAGGAAGAGGGCGAATGAAGATTTTCTGGACGCTGCTGCGGCGGGAATTGGCCGCGTTTTTCTTCTCCGTGACGGGTTACATCATCATCGCAGCAGTAACACTTTTGATTGGCCTGAGTTTTGTGGTGTTGATTACCAACCTCGGCACCGACCCGTCGCCGATGCCGGTGACGGAGATGTTTTACCGCACTTATTTCTTCTGGCTGATTGTGTTGCTGGCTGCGCCAGTGATTACGATGCGCCTGTTCGCGCTGGAAAAGTCCACCGGCACGTTTGAGACGCTGATGACAGCGCCGGTGGGCGATTGGCAGGTGGTGGCGGCCAAATTCACGGCGGCAGTGATGTTTTACCTCGTGATGTGGCTGCCGATGGCGGCATGCCTGTTTATTGTGCGGCATTTCACGAACCAGACAAGGGCGCTGGACGCGGGGACCGTGGGCGGGATGTATCTGGGCATCTTTCTGGTCGGTTGCCTGTTTTTGTCGCTGGGTTGCTTTGCCTCCGCCATCTCGCGCGCTCAGATGGCGGCGGCCATGATCAGCTTTGTGCTGGGCGTGAGCCTGTTCTCGCTGGGATTCCTGGCCGAGGCCATTCCCGTGGTCGCGCAATGGCAGACGCAGGTTCTCTCGTATTTCGGCTTATTCGAGCAGATGCATGATTTCGCCCGGGGCGTAGTGGACACGCGCGCGGTGATTTTTTACGCGAGCCTCACGCTGTTCTTTTTGTTCCTGACCCTGCGCGCGGTGGAAAGCCGGCGCTGGAGATAACATGCCGGCCCCATCTCCCAACCAACCCAGTTTCTCGCCGCGTCACCGGTGGAAAATCGGTTTTGACGTGGTGATACGCACGGCGCTGGTGTGCGCGGTGGTGGTGATGGTGAACTATCTCAGCGCGCAGTTCTTCCACCGTTTTTACCTCAGTTCGCAGACGCGCGTCGAACTGTCCTCGCGCACCGTGAGCGTGCTTCATTCGCTGACGAATCACGTCACCGTGACGCTTTATTACGACCGCAAGGACGATTTTTACCCGGACATCGTCGCGCTGCTTAACGAGTATCGCACGATCAACCCGAATATTTCCGTTCGCACGGTGGATTACGTGCGCGACGCCGGCGAGGCCGAAAAGGTCAAGGAACAATACAAGCTGGATTCGGCCACGGACAAGAACCTCGTCATTTTTGATTGCGACGGTCGTATTAAAATCGCCAACGGCGACTCGCTCACCCAGTTCACGCTCGAACAGGTGCCGGCCAAAAATCACAATCAGCGGCAGCTCGAATTCCAGCGCAAGCCCGTTGCGTTTCGCGGCGAAGAAATGTTCACTGCGATACTGCTCGTGCTCGAAACCTCCCACCCGTTCAAAGCGTACTTCCTGCAGGGCCACGGCGAACCGTCGCTCGCCGACAGCGGCAACTTTGGATTTATGAAATTCGCCGCCCTGCTTGCCCAAAATTACGTTGCGGTAACCAACCTTGAATTACTCGGCGACAACGCCGTGCCCATGGATTGCAGCCTCTTGATCATCGCCGGGCCCACGAAGCCGTTGTCCGACCTGGAATTGCAAAAAATTGATCAATACCTCGCACAAGGTGGGCGGCTGTTCGTGCTTTTCAATTACGCCTCCATCAGACAACCGACCGGCCTCGAACCCATTTTGCAGCGCTGGGGTGTTAATATCGGCGCTCATGTGGTGCAAGACCCCAAAAATACCATCACCGGCCAGGATGTCGTCGTCCGCAATTTCAGCCAGCATCCCATTGTCAACCCGCTGACTCAGCTCTCGCTGCAAATGGTTTTGCCGCGTCCCGTCGGTCGCGTGGACTGGCAGAACCCGCCCGCCGGTGCGCCGCAAGTGGACGAGCTCGCCTTCTCCAGCCCGGATTCCGTGCTGGAGGGGGATCCAGCCGAATCGCCGCGCAGTTATCCGCTCATGGTGGCCGTCGAACAAAAGTCCATTGCCGGCGTTGTCAACCCGCGCGGCAATACCCGCATCGTTGCCGTCGGTGACTCGGTTTTTCTTGGCAATTATTACATCGAAGGCAGCGGCAACCGTGATTTTCTTGGTTACGCCGTCAACTGGCTGCTCGACCGGCCATCGCTCCTGCAAGGCATCGGCCCGCGGCCCGTGACGGAATTTCGTCTGCTGATGACGCAAACCCAGCGGCGCGAAGTCCGCTGGCTGCTGCTCGGCGCGCTGCCAAGCGTGGTGTTGTTGCTCGGCGGATTGGTCTGGCTGGTGCGAAGGAAATAATGAACTCGAAAACGACAGGAATCTGGTTCGTGATTGCCGCGGCGTTGTTCGCATTCATTTTCTTTTGGGAACGCCACCTGCATGCGCCGGCGACCGCCGCAAACATTCTTCCCGGATTGACGCCGTCCACCGTTACGGGCGTCCAAATCTATCCGGCGGGCGCGCTCGAAATCCGCGCCGGCCGCACGAACGACAACTGGCTGTTGACCCGGCCCATCATTTATCCGGCGCAGACGGCCGCCATCGAAACGCTGCTGGACGCCCTCCAGAAGCTCGTGCCGGCGACCAAAATCAGCGCGGCGGAATTGCGCGAACACCGCGCCACGGAAACGGAATTTGGTTTTGACAACCCACAGTTTTCCATCACGGTCGAAGCGGGCGACCGGAGCTGGCAACTCAGGGTCGGCAACAAAACCGCGCCCGGCGACCAGGTTTTTCTGCGCGTGGTCGGTACCGATGGCGCTTTCGTGACCGACGCCGATTGGCTCGGATTGATTCCACGTTCGGCCAACGACTGGCGTGACACCGCGCTCGTGGACGCCGGCAGTCGCTGCGATCGGATCGTGCTGACCAACGGCACGAAAGCCATCGAACTCCGGTGCGATGCCACCAATCATCTTTGGCGCATGCTCCGGCCGTTGCAGGCGCGCGCCGACAGTGAACGCATCACGGCTGCGCTGCAAAAACTTTATGCCGCGCGCGTCTCGCAGTTCGTTACGGACGACCCCAAGGCTGACTTGACCGCCTTTGGTCTGCAACCCGCCGACCTCGATTTGTGGCTCGGCCGCGGCACGAATTCGGTTGCCGCCCTGCATGTCGGGAAAACCTCAACGAACGATGCCTCGCGGGTGTTTGCCCGGCGCGGGGATTGGAACACGATTGTGACCACGGCCAGGGAGCCGCTGGCGTTCTGGCGCGGCGCGGTGAACGACTTCCGCGACCCGCACCTGCTGGAATTGACCGCCCCGGTCGCTGAAATTGAAGTGCGCGGTCTGAACAGTTTCACTCTGCAACGACAGGGTTCGAATGATTGGACGGTGGCCCGGGAAAAATTCCCGGCGGACGCGGAAAACGCGCAGGCGTTCATCAAACTCCTGGCCGATTTCCGGGTCGTTGAATTTGTCAAGGACGTGGTGACCCCGCCGGATTTGCAGGCCTACGGACTGGCGGCGCCAACGCGCCAGATCATCTTGCGTTCGGTGGTCGGCGACACCAATGCCGTCATCGCGCAACTGCTGTTCGGCGCGACGCAGACCAACGAAATTTTTGTGCAGCGCGCCGACGAGGATTTTATCTACGGCCTGTCGCTGGCGGATTACAGCCGGCTGCCCGAATTCGGCTGGGAATTCCGCGACCGGCGCATCTGGGACTTCGAAGCGACCAATGTTGCCGCCATCACGCTGCACCAAGACGGCAAAACGCGGCAAATTGTCCGCAACGGGCTGAACCAGTGGTCGCTGGCGCCCGGTTCGCAAGGCGTCATCAACTCGCCGGCCCTCGAGGAGACCGCCTACCGGCTCGGCAAGTTGACCGCCGCCGGCTGGGTAGGCCGCAGCGTGACCGAACCCGAAAAATACGGTCTCAACACCAATAACCTGCAAATCACCGTCGAACTCAAAAACGGCGAAAAGCACACCGTGGATTTCGGCGCCGAATTGCCGCGTGCGCAAACGGCGCTGGCCGCTGTCACGCTCGACGGCGAACGCTGGGCGTTTGTTTTTCCGCCGGTGCTTTACCAGTTCGTCTTGAGTTATCTCACCATTCCGGCGAATGTTCCCTGATGCGTTTCCCTTCCGGCTTCTGGCGGAAATGCCGCATCGGTTTCCGCTGGTTGCGCATCGCCACGCTGCTGGCGGTGCTCGCGCTGGTTTGTGCCCTGGTTTGGTTCAACCGCGTTGGCCTGCCGGATTTCCTGAAGCAGCCGCTCGTCGAAAAATTGCGCGCGCGCGGTGTCGAATTGGAATTCATCCGGCTGCGGCTGCGCTTCGAGCGCGGAATCGTTGCCGAAAACGTCCGGCTCGGCCACGCTGCGACACCCGACAGTCCGACGCTTTCCCTGGCCGAAGTCCAACTGCGGCTGAACTACCGCGCGCTGCTGCACCGGCGGCTGCAAATTGACGGGCTGGTCCTGCGCGATGGAAAACTTGTCTGGCCGCTTACATCCACCAATGCGCTCATACTCGACCATATCAAAACCGATTTGCGATTCCAGACCAATGACACCTGGACACTCGACCATTTCCAGGCCGGCCTCGCCGGGGTGAAACTGTCGCTGGCCGCGGACATCGCCCACGCGCCTGAAATCCGCCACTGGGAAATGTTTCACGGCAAGCAAACCGGCGTTCCGACCATGGTGCGGGCGCAACTGCGAACATTTTCGGACACGCTCGACCGGATTCATTTTGAAGGCACGCCGCAGTTCAGCCTCCTGGTAAACGGCGACGCGCGTGACATCCATTCATTCGTGGTCGGACTCAACGTCAGCGCGCCGGCGGTGCAAACGCCGTGGGGCGGCGCGCGTGACGTGCAACTAACCGCCAAACTGACCGCGCCCGCCGGTGCCCCCGTCAATTTCGATCCAGCCTGGGCGTGGTGGACGAACCTGCAGCCGTATCGGCTGGCCTGGACGATGCAGCTCACACAATTGCAATCCGCGAAATTGAACGCGGACTCGGTTGTCGGCGGCGGTTTCTGGCAGGCGCCGGAGCTGGCCATCACCAACCTGTCCGTCGGGCTCGGCGGCGGACAACTCGACGCACAGGCGCGGCTGAATGTCGCCACGCGCGAGTTCGAGTTCACCAACTCCTCGTGTTTCGACGTTCACGCCGTCGCCGCCTTGCTGACGGGGAAAACGCGCGAGCGACTCACGGAATTTACCTGGACGCAACCGCCATTATTGCGGGCGAACGGCTCGCTGATTTTACCCCCCTGGACAAACCGCGAACTGGACTGGCGTGATGAAGTGCAGCCGACGATCTGCCTGGGTGGCGAACTGGCTTTCACCAATGGCACCGCCTTCGGCGCGAAAATTGATTCGGCCTGCACCCATTTCACCTATTCAAATCTGGTCTGGCAACTGCCCGATCTCGCGGTCACGCAGGCAAAAACCCGGCTGGAACTGAGCGGCGGCGAGGATGACGCGACCAGGAATTACGGCTGGCACATTCGCGGCGCGTTCGACCCGGAAACCCTCCGTCCGTTTTTGACGGCGAGCAATGCCGTGCGCGGCTTCAGCCACTTCAAATTCAGCGGTCCGGCCACCCTGGATCTGGAGGTGCGCGGACGTCTGTATGATTACGGCAGCATCGAGGCAGCGGGGCGCGCGGCGTTGACGAATTTCATGGTTCGCGGCCAGGCGGCGGACAGCGTCGTCAGCGAATTCCATTACTCGAACTGCGTCGTGGAATTTTTCAGTCCGCACCTGCGGCGGGCCGGCGGAACGCAGACGATGACCGCCGATAAAATTACCCTTGATTTCAACACGCAACTGATCCGGTTCACGAACGGTCTGGGCACCGCCGATCCGGAAGCCATCGCGCTCGCCATCGGCCCGAAAACGGGCCGCGCGCTGGAGCCTTATCAATTTTTGCAGCCGCCGACGGTGCGCGTGAACGGCTGCGCCCCCTTGCGCGGCACGGGAGGCGCGGATTTGAACTTCGACATTATCAAAGGCGCGCCATTCCAGTGGCTGAAATTCAAGGCGTCGGACATCGTAGGCACGATTCGTTGGCAGGAGCAGACGTTGATTTTGACGAACGTGGGCACGGCGTTTTGCGGCGGCAGTGGAAATGGTTATGCCACTTTTGATTTTCGCGCGCCGCACCCGGGCGCGGATTACCAATTTGCCGTTACGGTCTCGAACGTGAACCTGCATCTGCTGGCAGCGGATTTGTCGCCGTTCACCAATCATCTGGAGGGCGCGCTGAACGGGTTGCTCGTCGTCACACGCGCGGATTCGCGGGATTGGCAGACGTGGGACGGTTTCGGCCGCGCGGACCTGCGCGATGGACTGCTCTGGGACATACCGCTTTTTGGCATTCTGTCACCGGTGCTGAACACCGTTTCGCCCGGCCTGGGCAACAGCCGGGCGACGGAGGCGTCCGCGAAATTTGCCATCACCAATGGCGTGATTTATTCCGACTCCCTGGAGATCCGCTCGACGATGATGCGATTGCAATACGCCGGCACGGTGGATTTGAAGCAGAACGTGAACGCGCGGGTCACCGCGCGGTTGCTGCGGGACACGTGGGTGGTCGGACCGCTGGTCAGCACGGCGTTGTGGCCGGTGAGCAAATTGTTTGAATATCACGTCACCGGCACACTGAAAAATCCGAGGAGTGTACCGGTTTACATCCCCAGATTTCTGCTGATGCCATTGCGCCCCATCCGGAGTCTGGAGGAACTGTTCCCCAGCGGCGACTTCTTTTCCAACCCGTCGCCGGAAAAATGACAAAGCGGCCGCAAGGGAAATTTTCAAAACGGCCAACTGACACCGATGGTGAAGTAAAGCTGTCCGCCCAGATTCAGTCGTCCTTCCCGGCCTCCGCCGCTGATGGTGGCATCGCTCATGGGCATGTATTGCGCACCGATGAAAATGTCGGCGTTATCCTGAACGTGACACAACAAAGTCGCGTTCACATAGCCGCCGTAGACTATCTTGGTGTCCGAAATCTGGCCGGTATTGTGAGTGCTGCCGATGATTTCGTCGTATTTGTAACTGCCAGACACGATGCCGACGGCGGGGCCGGCTCCGAGAGACATGCCGAAGCGATCCGTCAAATCCCAATAGAATGACGGCCCCAATCTGAAAGTGTAGAGCATTACGTCCAGCGTGTGCGAACCGGTGGCGGTTTCATTAGTGGTACTTGAAATGTAAGACGACGTCGGCTGATCGGGAATGGTGTAACCGGGTCCGTTGGGTCCGCCTTGATAAGGCGTTCCCGAATCCGATCCCGGCAATGGAGCACCGTACGGATTACTGACATCAAATTTATAGGTTGTCCGATTGACCGTTGCGGCCATCGGCTGATTGTTCGCGATGTGGATCGGAAGCAGACCAAAGCCGAGTTCCCACCCCACACGCGCGTGCTTCCAATACCAAAGATTATCACCGTAAGCCATTTCGAGTCCGGGGAATAGCCCACCATTTTCTTTTGTGTTGCTGACGGCGGAGAACGAGGTATTGGCAGACATCGTCAGAGTCGTTCCGTTCAATTGCGACGGACTGTCGTAACCCCAATAATAAGTGCGACCCCCTGGATCACCGGTGTTGTCCACTCGCACGTAACCGTCGTCATAAACTCCGGCGGGTCGGTTGATGTTAAACGTGCCCGCCATGTTGAAGCTGGCAGTGATGTTCATTCCGACCATGGCACCAATCCGAAAATGGCGCTTCCAGTCATCCGCGTCGCGGGGGATTCGGATAAAGGCGCTGGAATCCGGGTTGCCATAAACTTCCGGTTGAGCTGAGGCAGACGGCACAAAACCCACCAGGCAAACCAGCCAGACCCACACCGGCAGATTGTAGCGGCGGCAGTTTTCTATAAAATGGTGAACTGGTGCCTGCATAACATCAGTGATTTTGGAACACGCGATAAAAGCGTGCGCTGGCACTTGTCGGCGCGCTCACCGTTGCGGGTGGGCCGTAATCAATCCATTGCACCCAGTTTGCCTGGGCCACGATGGACGGCGGTGCCATCATGGCGTTTGAAAACAAAAAATTGTCGCTGTAGACCACCGTGTAAGTCTGGTTGGTGATAGCCGGCCATTCAATCAACATCCAGCCGTTGTTCAACTTGACAATGCGCGTGAGGTTGAAGTTTGTGCTCGTTGTCGTTACGGGCGGCGGTGTCCAGTTGGGCACCGGCACGGCAAAGGCGTGCAACTGTCCATTCGTGAAATGAAAGAGAGTACGTGGGTAAAATTGCAGCAGCAAATTCACACTTTGTCCTGCCGCAAGGGGGGCGCTGTAATACACAAAAGGATTGCCGTTGTTCGTGCCAACGGCGTTGAACAGACGGTTGGTCAAACCGGTCACGACGATCCGCGCAGCCGGCACGTTAGTTGTTCCGATGTTTGTCAGCAAAATGGACTGCTCTGTCAATCCGCTCACGACATCAGGGTTTTGACTGGAATTGGTGACGGCCACGAGCAAGCCGGGAAGACAGGAGATGACGGTGATGTTGGTGCTGGCCGAATTGTTAGTGGGGTTGAGATCAAGCACATTTGTCGAGCCGATGGACGCAAACAGCGCCAGGTCGCCCGCGTTGGTAGGCTGAATTGTGAACTCGAAATTTGTAGAGCCGCCATTCGCCAGCGTGCGCAAGTTAAAAATCAAATTGCTCCTGGCGACGGTGTAACTTTCGCTGGAAACGCTTTTCAACACCACACCGGGCGGCAAGGTGTTGGTCAGAACGACATTGGTTGCAGCGCTTGGGCCCCAATTGGTTGCCATTACTCCGTAGGTCATCCAATCGTTGGTGATGACGGCTTGGGCCGGGCCGGTGATGGCCACGCCCAGATCAGCCTGGGGCACCACCGAGTTGGTGACCTGAATCACCACGTTGGTGGAAGCCGTATTGGTCGTCGTGTAGAGAGAGGCGACCGTCACGGTGTTGGTGATGAATCCAACCGCCGTTGGTTCAGCGGTCACAGTCAATTGCGCACTCCCACCGCTGGCAAACTGATAGAGGTCGAACCGGACCACGCTGCCATAGTTCGTGTAAGTCACCAAGTTAGCAGAAGCGCTCAGAACCTGGTTTGACAGAACCGGGGCTGAAGTCGGCAGCGCATTGGTCACTATCGTGTCCGCCAAAAGGGAGCCCGTCAGGTTGGTGACATTGATGGTGAAAGTCAGCGGATTGTTCAGCAAGATGGAACTTGAAGAACTGGTGAGAGAAAGGCCGAAACCCTGCGCGCTGGCCCGCGGGCTGGCGGCCATCAACCCGGCCAGCAGCGCCAATATTCGGAGATGGAGAAAGGCTTTCATGCGCAAAACAAGGAACCCGGGAATTTCATGCCGGCGAGGAGGCTGGCAAAAACTCCGACCGGTCTGCAAGTATTCAATATCGGTTCCATCCGGTTTGTCTGGTTCTTTGCACTGGCTGCCGCGTTTTCCCGCGCCACGTCACGGATTCGGCAGCACGAAAGTGTTGGTGTTGGGCGTTGGATAGGACGGCGGTGTATTGAGAAAGCTGTTGTCCCGGGTTCGGGGCGCGAACGAATTCGTTGACGGGACGTGGTAAAAGCCGCTGTTTTTGCCTTCGATCCGGCTGCGCCTTAGTCCTGCCTTGTGCTCAGCCTCCACCTGTTTGCGTTCAGCGGCCTCGTCTTCCGCCTCGACTTCGGAAATGCCCGGCAGCCGTTGTTGTTCCGTGACGGCCTGGGCGGCGGCGAGTTCGGGCGTCTTCAAGACGGTGGGCCGCATGAGCACGATCAGTTCCTCGCGTTGCTTTGAATCGCTGCGCTGGGTGAACAGATTGCCGAGCAGTGGAATATCCATTAAAACCGGCACACCGGACCGGCTGGTGGATTTGTTGGACTTGATGAAGCCGCCCAGCATGATGGTATCGCGGTCTCTCACGGCGACTTCGGATGAAAGCGAGCGTTTGATGGTGTTGGGCACGTTACCGACATTTTGAATGGTAGTATAACCGTTGAGATCGTCTATTTCCTGGCTGATGTCCATCACCACCAGGCCGTCGGGGTTGATGAAGGGCGTTACGTCCAGTTCCACACCGACGGACAATTGCGAGTAGCTGGATTGGTTGCCATAGCCGTAATTGCCATAGCCGGTGATATAAGGCACAGTGTCGCCGACGAAGAACTGCGCCGCCTTGGCCTGCGAGGTCTGGATGCGGGGGCGTTGGATGATGCTCGCGTGGCTGTCCGAGGCCGCCGCCTGCAACGCCACGTCCCACGTCGGGCCAATGTTCCCGAAATAACTGAAGCCGCCGGGCAGGCTGTTGCCGAAAACGCCGGTAGATGCATTGGAGCTGGAGCCCAGGGTGCTGTTTGCGAAATTAAAAAACGACTGGCCATTGTTGAAACCGCCCGCGCCGCTGACGGCAGGATTCCCGCCGGGATTGAAAGTTTTCGGACTTTGGGCCGCGGAGATGCCGAAACTAACCATGTTGGGGCCAAGCGAATAGTCGATAATGACCGATTCGATGAGCACCTGTGAAAGCAGCACGTCCAATTTGCCAATAATGTCCTTGATCGTGGCCATGTCCTGGCGCGTGGCAAAAACGAGCAGCGAGTTGCTCCGCGAATCGGCGATGATTTTAGTCACGCCGATAATCTGGATTGGCTGCTGACCGCCTTGCCCGCCAGCCCCGCCCGGCCCGGCGCGGTTGATGATGGACTGCAGCCGCTGTTGAAAAGTGGTTCCCGTCGTTGGCGTACCGCTGGGATTTCCCTGTGCGCCGGACGGCTGACCGCCGGATTGATAGGTGCCGCCTGTTCCCAGTTGGCCGGTTGCGCCGCCAGTCCGTCCACCGAGGCCGCTGATGGGTGCGGCCGCGGTGGAACCGCCAACGCTCGTCGTGCCGCCGCCGCCACCGCTCAGGCTGCCCAAGGCACTGGCGATGTCCCCCGCCAGCGCGTATTTGATGGGAATGACTTCGGAGATGTATTCCGCCGGCACGCTCACGTCAATCTGGTCAATCATTTCCAGCATCCGCTTTACGTTTTCGGCGTAGTCGCGAAGGACGAGGATGCCATTGCTGTCAATCGCCAGAATTGAGTTCTGCAATCTGGCAAACGGCTGGATGACCGGTATCATCTCAGAGGGCTTGACGTATTTCAACTGGACAATGTGCGTCACGTATGACCCCAGTTCCGGCAGGTTGGTGGCGGCCGAGTAATCCAACGCCGCCGCCGCCGAGTTTGCCTGATCCGACGGCAATGCCTTCGCAAATTTGTCGCCGACGTTGACGAGTGAGATGTTGTTGAGCGCCAGCACCGCCTGCAACGCCTGGATCGCCTCGCTTCGGGTCAACAACGATTGCGTGTGCAGCACAATGGACGCCTGTGGCAGGCCCGCGCGCAAAATGGTGCGCCCGACCAGATCCGCGTAGAGATCGAGCACTTGATTTACATCTACTCCCTGAAGATTGTAGCTGTAAGCGGGAATTTCGCCTCCCACCGATGAACTCTCGGTCGGGGCAGGCGGTGGGACGCTGCTCGGCGTTGCGGTGGTGGGCGGCGTCGCGGGAGCCATCGGATTTGCCGGAGCCTTCGGAGCCGCCGGAGTTGCGGGCGCGGGCGCTGCGGGCAAACCGGGAAACGCCGGCAGCAGGGGCAGGCCGTTGGTTCCAGTTCGTGGCCGCGGCACGGGACGCAGCCGCGGCAGGGCGTTGGTGGCCGGCGGCGCTTGCGCCCAAAGGTCGAGACTGGTTAACAATAAAATCAGAGTGAGCGTGGTCGTTTTCATTTGGCTTTGGCGGTGGTAACGTCCGGCCTGGCAGGCGGGGCCGGGGCCGGATTTTTTTGATAGCTGGCGACGAGCTTGATGTTCGCAGTGAGATGCTGGTGCGCGGTGTCAGGCTGGAGTTCCAAGTCGCGCACGCGGGTCATCGAGGCGCCGGAGCCGAGCTTGTAAAGGAAGTCCACCAGTTGCGCGTCGGTGGCAGTGACGTTGATGTTTTGAATCTGTTCGATGAAAAATGCGTCATTCGTGCGGGTCAATTGTCGCGAGGTGTTGACGATGGCAACGCCGCTGGCCGTGGATTGCGACTGGATGGCGCGCATGAAATTGATGGCCTGGTCTTCCGGCGGGACGAATGCGCCCTGGCTCTCAAAGGCTTTCACCTTTGCCTGATAATCGGGAATTTGCGTGATCGTCGTCTGGTAAAGTTCCAGTTTTTTCTCCGCGACGTCGAGCCGGCGCCGCAGATTGCTCCAGTCCGAAAAATGCGGCCAGACAAACGCCCAATTCAGGACCAGAATCAAAACGACCAGCGTGCCGACAGCCACCCGGCGCTCCAACGGGCGCAATTGTGAAAAATATTTTTTCATCGGGGCTCCGCCTCCATGTGCTGCAATTCCAGACCGAAATTCCATGTCACTTTGTCACCGGTCGTGCGATAGGTCAGTTGTTCGCTGCTGTTGGGATCGGGGTTGAACATCGGCTGGCCGTTCAGTTTGGCTTTTCGCACGTTGTCATAAAAGCCGTCCTTCTCGGTTATCAGGCTGATTTGGTCCGCCAGGCAAGTCCCGTTGAGTGAAAGTTTGCTCCCGTCGGCAAAGCTGAACCGCTGCAACGAGAGACCTTCAGGCAATTGTTCGGCGACGACTTTCCAGCAGTCCAGCGCGGCGTATTTCAGCTCCTGTCGCTCCTTGAGCACCCCGTAGCGCGCTTTGAGCTGGATCGCGTTGGTGTAATTGCCGCTGATGGCCGCGACGTCCCTTTCGACTTTTTGCGTCTTAAAGGTAAGTAAGCCCACGGCGCAGAAATAAATCGCCACGCCCACGGCATACAACACGCCCGTGGCCATCAGGCCGCGCAGCCATAAACGGTCAACAAATTGTTGGTGATAGCGCGTGGCAAACTCCACCGGCAGAAGATTCGCGCGTTCGCTCGTGGCGGCGGCCCGCCGCGCCGTGCGCCCGGCCAGATCTGCCGGCGGCAGCGGCGGCGAAACCTGCACCGGCTCGTCCAAACCTTCGCGCAAAGCATTATCCCATTCAGTGGCGTTGACCGGATCGGCTACCAGGTGCCATTTCGGCGGCGCCGTCAGCCAGCCCTCCAACTCGCCCGACCACGCCAGCAGCGCGAGTTGTTTTTTTATTTCCGCCGCGCGGTCACCCCCCGGCGGCAGGGTGACAAAGCTCAGATTTCGCAACGCGCCACCGCACCACCACGCGACCAGTGCCGCCTTCTGGCCGCCGAGCAACTGCGGATAAATCCACGCGTCCGCTCCCGCTTCGCCCCCGTCCTCGTGCGACTGCGGCGCGGCCGGCTGACGCGACGGGCCGTCCGTCTCCAGTTGATCCAGGAACGGCGCTTCGAGCCGATCGGCCAGAAAACCCCAGCCTTCCAGTTTGCCGAGAAACTCCTCGACCGCGTTGCGGGCGGCGATGACGACAATGACGGTTTGCAGGTTGCCCGCCGTTGCTTCGCCGCCCGCCGGTTGGGAGAGGACGTGCATTGCCCAGACAATCTGCGTCACCGGCATCGGCGACAGTTTTTCCAGTTGCAACTCCACCATGGCCAGCGTCTCATCGAAATTGCTTTTGGGCAGCTCAACGACGCGCAGAAAAACATCTTCCGGCGGCAGCCACGCGACGTTCAATTTCGGCTGCCACAACGAATTCCAGGATTTTGCCACGACCCGGGCGGGCAGTGACGGGCCGCGATGCTCGCGGCCCAGCACAAAGCCGCCCCCTTTGGCGTCAAACTGCCAGAGATGGTGCGCTTCAGCCGCGGCGTGCAAAATGTTGCAGGAAGACCAGCGCTTGTTCCGGGCGGCTGTGGAAAAACTTGGCGCACCCGGAAGCATCGCTGGCACGGGAGCCGGACGGCTGATTTCTGCCTTTTCATTTGGTTTTTTTCGAGGCCACCGCCACAGCCAGATTCCGAGCAACAGCAACAAAATCTGTCCCACCAATCTTCCGAGCAGAGCGCCAAAGATGCCCAACCACTGCTTGTCCGGAACGGCATGTCCTTTGGGACCGAGAAAAACATGGAAAGCGCTAATAAAAGCATTGACCACCACAGCCGTCAGATAGAGGGAGCCAAGAATCAAAATGATTCCGAATGAACGGAGCAGCCACTTTAACCAGATCGGTGTGGGGCTGGACGGGGTTTTCATTCTCGTGCCCCCGCGCCTTTAATGCGCAAGTTAGCCTTGTCGTCTTCGGCCAGTGAATCAAGGTGTTCCTCGATTTGCGTGACGCGCAGGACTTCCTCGATGGTCGTCTCGCCGTTCCTGACCTTGTTCCAGCCGTCGGTGCGGAGCGTGCGCATACCGTTTTCGATGGCGCGCTGCGCGATGCTCGTCGTCGTCGCGCGGCTCATCACGAGCGGACGAACCGCCTCGGTGACGATGAGTAATTCGTAAATGCCTTTGCGCCCCTGATAGCCGAGCTGCCGGCAATCCTCGCAACCGGCGCCGTGCCAGAATTTCGCCGTGGTAATTTCATTTTCGGGAAAACCGATTTTTTTCAGGTAATTGCGCTCGACCTTCTGCTCGGTTTTGCAAACGGGACAAATCGTGCGCACGAGGCGTTGTGCCATGACGGCTTCGACCGACGACGCCACCAGAAACGGCTCGATGCCCATGTCAATCAACCGTGTGAACGCGCTCGGCGCGTCGTTAGTGTGTAGCGTGCTGAACACCAGGTGGCCGGTAAGCGAGGCGCGGATGGCGATCTCGGCGGTTTCCAGGTCGCGGATTTCGCCGACCATGATCACGTTCGGGTCCTGGCGCAAAATGTGGCGCAAGCCCATCGCAAACGTCAGCCCGATTTCCGGCCGCACCGCAATCTGGTTGATGCCCTTGAGTTCATATTCGACCGGCTCCTCCACGGTGATAATGCGTTTGTGGACGGAGTTGATGGCGGCCAAAAAGGCGTAGAGCGACGTGGATTTGCCCGAACCGGTGGGGCCGGTCACCAGAAAAATCCCGTGCGGCTTGACGATGATTTCGCGGATGATGGCTTCGTCCTGCGGCGCAAAGCCGAGTTTGTCCAGGCTCAAAAAGATTTTGCCGCGCGTCAGCAGGCGCAACGACACGCTTTCGCCATAAACCGTCGGCACGGTGGAAACGCGGATGTCCAGTTCCTCGCCCTTGATGCGGACGTTGATGCGGCCGTCCTGGGGCAGGCGTTTTTCGGCGATATTCATGCCGCTCATCACCTTGATGCGCGAGATGAGCGCCGCCTGAAAACGTTTGAGCTGCGGCGGCATCGGCGTCTGGTGCAAAATGCCGTCAATGCGGTAGCGGATGCGCAAATCATCCTCCTCCGGCTCGAAATGAATGTCCGTTGCGCGATCCTTGAACGCCTCCCAGATAATCTGGTTCACAAACTTGATGACGCTCGCCTCCTGGTCGGCCTCGGTGATTTCCTTGTCGCTGGCGATTTCCAATTCCATCGGCGCTTCCTCGCCCAGTTCCTCCAGCGTTTCGGCACCGACGCCGTAGTATCGCTTCAACGCCTTTTCGATTTCGGTTTTCGGCGCGAGAGCGAACTGTACCGGCATGTGCGCGTCAAACCGCACCGCGCTCGCCATCGCCGCGTCAAACGGATCGCTCACGGCCACCTGCAACGTATTGTCGTTCATCGCCGCCGGCAGGACGGAATATTGAAACGCAACCTTCGTGGAGATTTTGTTCCGCGCCTCCTGTGGAATTGTGTGTTTGTGCAAATCGAGGAACGGCCAGCCGAGCGTCGTGGCCAGCCGTTGCAGAAAAATATCCTCCGCCACGCCACGCTCACGCGCCACGAATGACAACAGCGGTTCCGTCGAGCCGCCGGCCACCGCTGCGCGCCACGCCTTGTGCCAGTCGTCAAACTGCACCGACGTTGCTTCGGCGACCGACGCGACGAGATCTTTTACCGAGCCAAAAGCCATTTGTTACCTCTGTTTTAACAGCCAAGGCCGGGAAAAGTTGCGAAATCCCCGAAAAATCGCGACGTGAACCGCAAATCCGTTGAGCCGCTGAATCAATAAACCGTTTAAACCGCCTCGCTTCAGGGGGAAAAGCAACGGATGTTCCCCTGATAAGCCCGCTTGATAAACCGGCTGCTGGCAAGACAAAATTCATCTTGGCACCTAAAAATTTCAAATCAGGACACGACCGAATGCCGCGCTCCTTTAATTACGGCTCCGCCGCGCACAGGGGATTTCACCTTTTTTCCTTTTCCCTTTTTCCATTCACCTTCATTTTAACAGCGTGGAATTGTCCGCCACAGAAATTCGTCAAGCCGTCCAGGCCGCGCTGGCCGAGGACATCGGCAGTGGCGACGCCACGACGCTGGCCACCGTGCCGGAAAAACTCACGGCCCGGGCCGCCGTGCGCGCGCGCGAACCGCTCATCGTTGCCGGGCTCCTGTTTGCCGAAGCCGCGTTCACCGAGCTTTCCTCCGTCGTCCAAATCGAACGCCTCGTCAAGGACGGCCGGAAGGCCGGCAACGGCGAAACGTTGCTGAAAATTTCCGGCCCGGCCCGCGCGATTTTAAGCGCCGAGCGCGTGGCGCTGAATTTTGTCCAGCGGCTTTCCGGCATCGCCACGCTCACCGCGCAATTCGTCGAAGCTATCAAGGGAACTCAAGCGCGAATTCTCGACACGCGCAAGACCGCGCCGGGCTGGCGGCGGTTTGAAAAATATGCCGTCGCGTGCGGCGGCGGATACAATCATCGTGCCGGCTTGTTTGACCTGGTGTTGATCAAAGACAACCATCTCGCCGTGTTGCGCGACGCGAAGCCGAACGCCGTTGCCGCGGCCATTCAGCGCGCGCGCGAAAAGTTTCCGAAACTGAAAATCGAGGTCGAAGCCGACACCTTGGAGCAGGTTGAGCAGGCTGCCGAGGTGGGCGCGGACATCATTCTGCTCGACAACATGAATCCGATCCAACTGCGGCTCGCGGTGCAGAAAGTCAAAGGCCGCGCCAAAACCGAGGCCAGCGGCGGCGTGAATCTGGCGAACGTCCGCGCCATTGCCGAAAGTGGCGTGGATTTCATTTCCGTCGGCGCGATTACGCATTCCGCGCGCGCGGTGGACATTGGTTTGGATTTCGAAGAATGAATTTTTATCTTCCTCATTCTCGTTCTCGTCCTTGATAATTCGATTGCGAGAACAAGGACGACAACGAGGACGAAATGAAATGACTACCGACGCAGAAATTCTTACTGCGTTGCGCGCGAATCCCGACGGAGTGTCGGGTGCGGAAATTGCCGGGCAATTGGGCATCACCCGCGCGGCGATATGGGGACACATCGAGGAGTTACGCCAGCTTGGCTACGACATCGAGGCCGGCCCGCACTCTGGCTACCGGCTCGTGAGCGCGCCGGACGCGCTGCACGCGGACGATTTGCTCGCACGCCTCGGCAGAACTGAAATTGTCGGCCGCGACATCCGCGTGTTCGAGCAGACCACTTCCACCAACGACGTGATTGAAAAACTGGCGCGTGATGGCGTGAAGGAAGGCGCCGTCGTTTTTGCGGAATCGCAGACCAGAGGCCGTGGCCGGCTCGGCCGGGTGTGGCTGTCGCCGGCGCGGAAAGGTATTTGGTTTTCAGTTTTGCTGCGACCGGATTTGCGTCCGCAGGAGACAACGCAATTGACGGTCGCTTCCGCCACCGCCCTCCGGCGCGCGATTCAATCCGAATCCGGCCTGGACCCGGAAATCAAATGGCCGAATGACATTTTGATTCGCGGCAAAAAAGTCGCGGGCATCCTGACCGAGTTGAGCGCCGAATTGAACCGCGTCAAACACGTCATCCTCGGCATCGGCGTGGACGCAAACCAGAATGTGAATGAATTCCCGGCCGAATTACGCAAGACGGCGACGTCGCTGAAAATTGAGACCGGCAAAATGATTTCCCGACCGGAGCTGGCAACAGCCATTTTGCGCGAACTCGATCACGACTACGCGCGCGTCTGCGGCGATTTCTTTGCGGACGTGGCCGACGAGTGGGAGGCGCATTGCACGACGATTGGCCGCACGGTGACAATTCAGATTGGCGGGCGGCGTGTGCGCGGCCGGGCCGAGTCACTGGGCGACGACGGCGCGCTGTTGTTGCGCACCGAACACGGCCACCTGGAGCGCATCAGCGGCGGCGATGTGACGCTCGAAAAATAAACGGAGCAATGGAGCAATGGAGTGGTGCGGCACCGAAAAAGATTTCCAACACTCCACTACTCCGTTACCCCATTACGCCATGCTTTTGCTTTTCGACATCGGCAACACAAACACGCACCTCGGTCTGGCCAATGACCGGCGTGTGATTAAGCATGCGAACATCCCCACACCGGCCTGGTTTCGTGGCGCGGCGGAGCAGTTGGTAAAACGATTCGTGGGCCGCGCGAGCCTGGAAGGCGCGGTATTGTGCAGCGTGGTGCCGCGCGCGACACCGCACGTCCGCAAAACCGTCCGCCGGCTTTGGAATTTGAACACGCTTGAACTCACGCGAAAAACACTTTGCGGCGTGGGCATTGATTATCCGAAACCGGACACAATCGGGGAGGATCGCCTGGCAAACGCCGTCGCTGCGCGCCAGCGCTTCGGCGCGCCGGTGGTGGTGGTGGATTTCGGAACGGCGGTGACGTTTGATGTCGTCAATCGCGACGGCAATTACGCCGGCGGCATCATTGCGCCGGGGCTGGCGGCGATGACGGATTATCTGCATGAGAAAACGGCCTTGCTGCCGCGCATCAAAATCCACGAGGTCAAAACGAGCATTGGCCGGAGCACCGAGCAGGCGATGCTCGTCGGTGCGGTGCATGGTTATCGCGGGCTGGTGCGTGAATTGATCGCCGAGTTGAAGCGCGAATTAAAGGTGAAACATTTGCCGGTGGTGGCCACGGGCGGTTGTGCAAAGTTGATTGCAGCGAAGCTGCCTGAAATCGCGGCCGTGGAACCGAATTTGACGCTCGAAGGTTTGCGATTGGTGTGGCTGGCGGGTTGAGGGTGTATTGCTCAAACAAAAGGAGCGTGGCTGTGTGCGAAGCACCAGCCGCGGTACCTTCGGTAATTCCAACCCGCTGCGGCTGGATCTGCGACCACAGCCGCGCCCCCAAGCGTTGCCTGGTCAACTCCGCCATTGCCCCGCCGTGCCGCTTTCCCCAAAATCCCGCACCTATGGCAAGCGGCCGCCGCCAATATCCGTTTCATCTGATCGAGCCCAAATGGCAGCAATTTTGGGACGAACAGCAGACCTTTCGCGCCTGGAATCCAGATGAAAAAATCCCGGAGAGCCATCCCTTCGCCAAACGGCATGGCGCCGAGTCCATGGTGACCGGCCGCAAGGCCCCGCCAAAATTTTACATTCTCGACATGTTTCCCTACCCGTCCGGGGCGGGTTTGCATGTCGGCCATCCGGAAGGTTACACCGCCACCGACATCCTCGCCCGTTATAAGCGCGCGCTCGGTTTCAACGTCCTGCACCCGATGGGCTGGGACGCCTTCGGTCTGCCCGCCGAGCAATATGCAGTCAAGACTAGCCAGCACCCGCGCCAGACTACCGAGCAGAACATCGCCACCTTCAAGCGGCAGATTCAATCGCTTGGCTTCAGCTACGACTGGTCGCGCGAATTCGCCACTACCGACCCGGATTATTTCAAATGGACCCAGTGGATTTTTCTCAAGCTTTACAACAGCTACTTTGATCCAGAATGGAATAAAGTAAGGCCAATTGAAATTTTAGAAGACGCGCTTTCTGAAAATCCAAAACGAAAAAGTGAATGGCAGAACAATAACTATTTAAATGGCCTCCGGTCCGTAAAGCTTCGCGAAAAGGAAAAATTTGATGAATTTAATTTAATTAACAATAAACGTCTCGCCTATGTGACCAAAGCACCAGTTTGGTGGTGCGAACAACTCGGAACGGTTCTGGCCAACGAAGAAGTCGTGGACGGCAAGAGCGAGGTCGGCGGTTTCCCGGTTGTGCGCAAACCGATGCGCCAATGGATGCTTCGCATCACCGCCTACGCCGAACGTCTTCTGCGGGACCTCGACACGATTGACTGGAGCGAATCGCTCAAGGAAATGCAACGGAACTGGATTGGGCGGAGTGAAGGCGCTTTTGTTGAGTTCAAGTTAGTCAATTCGAACCAAATAATTACCGTCTTTACAACTCGACCAGATACGCTTTTCGGCGCGACTTATATGGTGCTCGCGCCCGAACACAAATTGGTTGATCAGATCACAACGCCGGAGCAGCACGATGCGGTTGAAAGATACAAAGCTGAAGTCGCTAAAAAATCGGATTTGGAACGCACTGAACTCGCCAAGGAAAAAACCGGCGTGTTCACCGGCGCTTACGCCATCAATCCCGTCAATAACCAGAAGATTCCCATCTGGATTGCTGATTATGTCCTCGCCAGCTACGGCACAGGCGCAATTATGGCTGTGCCAGCGCATGACACCCGCGATTTCGAGTTCGCAACGAAATTCAATTTGCCAATCGTTCAGGTTGTTCAGCCGCCCGACCCGAAAACTGATTGGCGGGGGTTTGTGGCTGACGGCACGTCGGTGAATTCAACCAGCCCGGAGGTTTCCATCACCGGTTTGCCAACGTCCGAAGCCAAGAAGAAAATCACAGAATGGCTCGGCTTGAAAAATCTCGGCGCAGAAAAAGTCAATTACAAGCTCCGTGACTGGCTGTTCAGCCGGCAACGATACTGGGGCGAGCCGTTTCCAATCGTTTGGAAAAAAGATGCCGACCGATACCATTATCACGAAGCGTTGCCCGAAAGTGCATTGCCAGTTTTGCCGCCGGAGTTGACCGATTATAAGCCGACCGCCACCGGCGAGCCGCCGCTCGCCCGCGCGAAGGATTGGGTGAACCTACCCGACGGCTCGACGCGTGAGACAAACACCATGCCGCAATGGGCCGGCAGTTGCTGGTATTATTTGCGTTACCTCGACGCGAAGAATGCGCAATCGTTCGTCGGCAAAGATGCGGAGCGTTATTGGATGGGTTCCCGAGAACCGGGATCCCAGACCCAAGTTCCTAAATCCACGCCAGGTGTTGATTTATACGTTGGCGGTACCGAGCACGCCGTGTTGCATCTGCTCTACGCCCGTTTCTGGCACAAGGTGCTGTTCGACCTCGGCTACGTCTCGACGCCCGAACCGTTTTTCAAGCTCGTCAATCAAGGGCTGATTCTCGGCGAAGACGGCCAGAAGATGTCCAAATCGCGCGGCAACGTGGTGAATCCCGACGACATTTTGAAGGAATACGGCGCCGATGCCTTCCGTCTTTACGAGATGTTCATGGGACCGCTCGAAATGGTGAAGCCGTGGAGCACCAAGGGCGTCGAAGGCGTTTACCGTTTTCTCGGCCGCGTCTGGCGGCTGCTCGTGGACGAAAAAAGCGAAACGGAATTTGAGCAGGCGGAGACAACCACCGATTGTAGCCGCGGATGTGAATCCGCGGATGTTCGCACGAACGCGGCTACAAATCTATTGAGCCTGATCAAGTTAAATTCGGCAATCAAAGACGTGTCGGCGACCCCGGTGCAACTCAAAGTCCTTCACGCCTGCATCAAAAAAGTTACCGAAGACCTCGACGGCATGCGCTTCAACACCGCCATTTCCGCGCTCATGGTTTTTGTAAATGACGCCATCACCTGGGAAACGAAGCCGGTGGTTGTGCTGCGCGATTTCCTGATTTTACTCGCGCCTTTCGCGCCGCATCTCGCGGAAGAGCTCTGGCAAAAACTCTCAACACTCAACCCTCAACTCTCAACCAGCTTGGTCTACGCTCCGTGGCCCAAATTTGATCCAGCCCTGCTTGTCGAGGACACGCTGGAGATTCCCGTGCAGGTCAACGGCAAGCTGCGCGACGTTATCAAAGTGCCGGCCAACGCTGACAACGCCGCGCTCGAAGCCGCCGCCAAGGCGTCGGAAAAAGTGCAACCGTTCATCGCCGGCAAGACGATCAGGAAAGTTATCGTCGTGCCGAAAAAGCTGGTGAACATTGCGGTGGTATAAAGTGTAGGACAGGCTTCCAGCCTGTCTTAAACGTTGGGAGAAACTGGAGACAGGCGCGATGCCTGTCCTACGCTTTTTCCCCGCCCGCCAGAATCGTCTGAAAATGCGGCGGCGATTCTTCGCGGGCGACGACGCTGATTTCAATTTTTTTGAAACCCGC
>Ga0187873_1000818_pt1 | contig 28961 bp, 23 predicted proteins | sample June2016WEW_16_1_2_FD_133012 | JGI IMG/M metagenome (GOLD analysis project Ga0187873, IMG submission 133012) | Peatland microbial communities from SPRUCE experiment site at the Marcell Experimental Forest, Minnesota, USA - June2016WEW_16_100 | ecosystem: Environmental > Terrestrial > Soil >...
CACGCGGCCTATATCTCCACGCTGGCCATCCTCGGCAGCACGCTCGACAAGATCGCCCTGGAGGTGCGCCACCTGCAGCGGACCGAGGTGCGCGAGGCGCAGGAGTACTTCAGCGAGTTGCAGAAGGGCTCCTCGGCCATGCCGCACAAGAAGAACCCCATCACCGCCGAGCAGATTAGCGGCCTGGCGCGCGTGCTGCGCGGCAACGCCCAGGCGGCCTTCGAGAACATTGCGCTGTGGCACGAGCGGGACATTTCGCATTCGTCGGTGGAGCGGATTATCTTCCCCGATTCGACGATTCTGGTGGATTATCTGCTGGCCAAGGCGACTGACCTGATTGACCGCCTGCTGGTCTATCCCGAGCGGATGAAGCGGAACCTGGAAAGCACCAGCGGGTTGATCTTCAGCGGCCAGTTGCTGCTGGACCTGGCCGAGGCCGGAATGTTGCGCGAGGATGCCTATCAACTTGTCCAGGCCCACGCCATGCGCGCGTGGAAGGAAGATTTGGTCTTCCGCGATGAAGTGGCGCGGGATGCAACGATCAGCAAGCTGCTCAGCCCGGAAAAGCTGGCCCGCACATTCGACTACACGCGGCAGTTGGGCAATGTGGATGCGATCTTTCGGCGGGTTTTGGGGGAATAAGGGTGGAAACCGCAAACCTTACCGTCGCACTCACCGGCGCATCGGGCGCGGTCTTTGGCCGGGAGCTGCTCCGCGCGCTGGAAGCCGACGAGCGCGTGGCCCGCGTCCACTTTGTGGCTTCGGAGAACTCGCTGCGCGTGATGGCGGAGGAGCTGGGCGTGAGTGGCCGCAACGATCTGCTCGAAAAGCTGCTCGGCGCGACGCCCAGGATAACAGTCCAGCACTCCGACGCGGACATTGGCGCGGCCATCGCCAGCGGCAGCTATCCCTCCAACGGAATGATTATCCTGCCCTGCTCCATGGGCACACTGGCGGCCATAGCGAATGGCCTGGCCAACTCGCTGATTGCCCGCGCCGCCGACGTGACGCTCAAGGAGCGGCGACCACTGATTTTATGCGTGCGCGAGACGCCCTTCAGTCGCATCCATCTACGCAACATGACGCTGGCTGCCGAAGCCGGCGCGGTCATCTTCCCCTGCATCCCGGCCTTTTACAACCACCCCATCGACTCCACCGAGATGGCCCGCCAATTCGTCTGCCGCGTGCTGGCCCACATCGGCCTGCCCCAGCCGGGAGCCAGCGTGTGGAAGGCGGAGGAGTGAAAGACAGGGAACAGGGAACAGGGAATAGGGAATAGGGAATAGGGAATAGGGAATAGTTCCTGCCTATAGCCTCCTTCCTGAAAACTGCTTACCACTCATTTCATCCACAGCCGGGTCAGTCTCGTCTTCAGGCCATTGCAGGGATGCTCGTTCCGCCGTAATCCTGCGCGTTGCCATAAGTTTCCGCTGGACGCGTTCCACTCGATAGGTGCGGAAGGCTTCGCGAAAGAGCTCGCTGATGGTGCGGCTCTCCTCATCGGCAACGGCCACCACCTGTTTTGCCAACTCCTCGGGAAAGCTGATGGTAAAGACGCGGGAGGCTCGAGTGCGTGAAGCGTTCATCTCTGTATTATGACAAATTACGACTCTGTCGTACAGGGTGAGGGCTTATTTTCCAAATTTACTCTTTTAGTCTCAGGCTATGCCTGGCTTCGCTTCTATCATTCGCCCTGTTTGCGGCTGGTGGGTGGACTGGCATCCTGGGCCGCAACGCCTTCCCGGCCAATCTCGCAAAACCGTGTCTGGAATCTCCGCGGCCAGGCCTTGACACAGGAATTCTTGCTTTCCTATATAACTCCGCTTGTCACGGGGGGCAGGGCTTTCTATAATCCATCAATGACCGTCCAGGAAACCGAGGTGGCATGATTTATCCGTCCACCCGGTGCTAAACCGCCCGAAAGAGCGGTTTTCATTCCTTGAACGAGCGTTTGAGCATTGATTTCTATTTTGGCAATTCCCAGGAGCATCGAATGAAGAAGTTAGTATTCGCGTCTGTGATGGCATTGGCGTACCTTAGTCTGTTTTCGGCGCCCATGCTTCGTGCCCAGGATTCGACGATCACCATCAAGGATCCGGCAGAGTACAACACCTTCCAAAACGCCTATACACAGAGTGATCCCAAGGCAAAAGCTGCGGCCTTGGAAAGCTTTTTGCAGGCTTATCCGCAGAGCGTTGCCAAGGGCGAGGCTTACGATGCGCTGATTGACGCCTACATGGCCCTGAATGACGGCGATAGAACGCTCAGCGCAAGCACCCGCCTGCTTCAGGTGGACCCCAACAATCTGAAGGCTATCCTTTACTCGGTTCTCATCAAGAAGAGCCAATGTGGTAAGACTCAGGACGCACAGACCTGCAACGATGCCGCAGTGCTTGCCCGCAAGGGTCTGACAGCGCCCAAACCGGCTGGCATATCCGATGCCGAATGGAAGAAGCAGACCGGCGGATCCTATCCTATTTTCCACTCGGCTATTGCACTCTACTACGCAGTCGCCAAGAAAGACTTCAAGGCCGCGGTTGCCGAATATACAGCGGAATTGATGATGTATACGGATGCTCAGACCCAGAGCGGGCCCGCATTGCAAGACACGCTCCTACTGGCTAAGGCGTATTCTCAGCCCGACGCACTGGATTTGGTGAAGTCAATATGGTTCTATGCTCGCGCGTGGAACTTTGCCCCCGCCAGTTACAAGCCCACCATTGAAAAGTCGCTGGAATACTACTACAAGAAGTATCACGGCAACTTGAACGGCCTTGACGATATTAAGAGCAAAGCCGCCCTCACAACATTTCCGGGCGACATTGTTATCAAGCCGGCTCCAACACCAGCCGAGCTTGCCGCCCAAGCGGTGCGGGATACTCCCAACCTGAGCGCCATGAACCTGGGCGACGCGGAATTCGTCCTGGTTAACGGATACAAGGAAGACGTCGCCAAGGTGTGGGCCGCGCTGAAAGATCGGGCTACGCCGGTTCCGGGCATTGTCATGGAAGCCAATGCCTCCGCGATCAAGGTTATTATTACCCAGGGTGTAAAGCCGCAAGACTTTATCGTCAATCTGCAGACCCCGGTGACGTGCAAGGATTTCCCCGCGGTCAGTTCCGTTTTGAAGGAGGAGCAGGATTTCATCCTTACCTCCGGCGTCAAGGCGGACACAGACAAACTGAACGCGATCTTTACGGACCCCAAGACTCCAATCAAGAAGATTGTGATTGAGCCTGTCGTAGGGGTGATTAAGGTCGCCGTGTCTCAGGACGCCAAGGATGCCAATATCCCGGACTTCATCGTCCATCTGAAGACGCACGTGGCTTGCAAGGAAGCACCGGCAAAAGGGTTCACGTACGGGCAACAGAGCAAGGGCGAAGCGGAGCTGGATGGCACTTATGACACCTACGCGCAGGTTGCGGCTACAGCTACCATGGCGCAGACTGCGCAAATCGTGCTCCGCGACGGGGTGATCATACCGAAGAAGACGGCCGTCACGCACCCCAAACCGGCAGCCGGGCATTCCGCGGCACACCCGGCGCACCCGGCGCACTGACCGGTTGATCGTCTGATTTGTTGATTGCGCCAGAGCCAGGTAGGCTCCGGTGCGCTCCATCCTCTTCCTGGGCCATTAAGGGGCAGCCTGCATCTGGCTGCCCTTTCTGTTTTTCCGCAAATCTATTCCCCCAGCATGATGCGCTGAATCCGCGAGGCGCGCCCAGTCCTGAGATCGCAAGTGACCAGCGAGGCGCACATCTTGGGGTTTCCCTTGGCGGCGTCGAATTTGCCCGGCATTCCGGTGAGAAATTTGCGCAGTACCAGTTCCTTTTCGACGCCGATTACGCTGTCGTAGGGGCCGCTCATGCCCACGTCGGTCTGGTAGGCGGTTCCACCCGGCAACACACGCTCGTCGGCGGTGGGAATGTGCGTGTGTGTGCCCAACACCGCCGTCACGCGCCCATCCAGATGCCAGCCCATCGCTACCTTCTCGCTGGTGGCCTCGGCGTGGAAGTCCACCACGATGACCTTGGCCTTGATTCCGGCGAGTAGGCCGTTGATGGCGTGGAAGGGGTCATTGGTGGTGCTCATGAAGACGCAGCCCTGCAGGTCAATTACCGCGTACTCCACGCCGCTCTGTGTGGTTCCCTCATAAACTCCATAGCCGGGCAGTCCCGGCTGAAAGTTAGCCGGTCGCAGCACGCGGCGAGCCCGATCCTGGCTATCGGCGGGGGCAGCATTCAGGTAGTCAATCAGCTCGCGCTTGTCCCAGACATGGTTGCCGGTGGTCAAAACATCCGCGCCCATATCGAAGATGTCCTCGGCGATCTGCGGGGTCAGGCCAAAGCCGCCGGCGGCGTTCTCCGCATTGATGATGGTGAGCTCCACCTCATGCGCCTGGCGTAGATGCTCGATGTGCTCATGCACGATCTTGCGCCCCGCGCTGCCGAAGATGTCGCCGACGAAAAGAATGTTCACGGTTGCTCCGCGTCCTGATCTCTGATCTCTGTTCTCTGATCTCTGTTCCTCATCAGCGGAAACAAGATTACATCGCGAATCGACTTCGATCCCGTCAGCAGCATCACCAGCCGGTCGATGCCGATGCCCTCGCCGCCGGAGGGAGGCAGCCCGTAGGCCAGCGCGCGCACATAATCCTCGTCCATCTGGTGGGCCTCCTCGTCGCCGTGGGCGCGTTCCTCAAGCTGCTGGGCAAAGCGCTTGTGCTGCTCCACCGGATCGTTCAACTCGCTGAAAGCGTTGCCCAGTTCGAAGCCTCCGCAGAAGAACTCGAAACGCTCCACGTGCGCCGGGTCGTCCGGCTTAGCCTTAGAGAGCGGCGAAACCTCCACCGGGTAATCGTAGATAATCGTTGGCTGGACAAGAAACGGTTCCACTACCGCTTCGAAGAGGTTGTAGACGAATTTTCCCACCGGCGCGCCCACCCCGTCGGTTTTTTCTTTCCCCTCCGCTGTTCCCTTCAAGGAATCGAAGTAGACCGCTGTAATTGCGCCGTTAATCGTTTTCAACTCAGCGATGCGCTCCGGGCTGAGCCGCGCGGTCTCGCCAACTGCCTTTTCCAGCGAGTTCATGGCCGCGTGAAGCCGCGCTTGCAATACCTGCGTAGACTCGAAGGCGGTCATCGCCGGCTTGGCGCCCGCCTCCTCCGGCCAGAAGGCGCGGATGGCCTCGCGCATGGTATACCGTTGCCACTTGGCCAGGTCGATGGCGTTGCCGTTGAACTCGATCTTGGTGGTTCCGTTCACCTCCCGCGCCACAAACTCGATCAGCTCCTCGGTAATCTGCATCAAGTCGTGATAGTTGGCGTAGGCCTGGTAGAACTCCAGCATGGTGAACTCGGGATTGTGCTGCGTGCTGACGCCCTCGTTGCGGAAGTTGCGGTTGATCTCGTAGACGCGGTCGAAGCCGCCGACGACTAATCGTTTGAGGTAAAGCTCCGGCGCGATGCGCAGAAACAGGTCCAGATCGAGCGCATTGTGGTGCGTGGTGAAGGGCCGCGCAGCCGCTCCGCCGGCGATCTGCTGCATCATCGGAGTTTCGACTTCCAGGTAGCCGCGCTTGTCGAAGAATTGACGGATGGCCTTGAGCACTTTGGCACGCTTGACGAAGACGGCCCGAGAGTCGAGGTTGGCGAACAGGTCCACATAACGCTGGCGATAGCGCAGCTCCACGTCGGCCAGGCCGTGAAACTTCTCCGGCAGCGCCAGCATGGCCTTGCAGAGGAAGGTCAGCCGCTCCACGTGAACCGTCAGCTCGCCGGTTCGCGTACGAAAGAGGTAGCCGGAGACGCCGATGTGGTCGCCCAGGTCGAGCAACTTGTAGAGCGCAAAGCCCTGCTCGCCAACAGCATCGAGGCGGACGTAAATCTGCAGCCGCTGACCATCCTGTTGCAGAGTCGCGAAGCCGGCCTTGCCTTGCGCGCGAATGGCCATGATGCGCCCTACCACGGCCACTGTCACGCGGCTGGCTTCCAGAGCCTCGGCCTGCGCCTCGCCCCACTTGGCGCGCACCTCAGGAACGGTGTGCGAGGCAGGGAACTGATTGGGATAGGCCGCCTGCCCCAGCTTCACGATCTCCTCGAGTTTTGCCTTGCGCAGGTCGAAAAGATTGCGCTCAAATTCCGAATCGAACACGGTAATCCCTTTCATTCAATGGGAAAAGGCCCAAAAGGGAAGTATACCCGCTTCGTGGTTGGCACTGTATCCTGAGAGAGAGCTTCCATGCCCTTCACCCGCCCCATTCCGGAGTCGAAGTTGCCCAAAAAGGCGTCCAGCGGGCTTGGCGCGTACGTCGAGGCTGAAAAACTCATCCAGATCGCCTTTGTGCTGCCCTCGGCAGCATTTATAGGGTGGGCTGTCGGCTGGTGGGCGGATCAACGGCTGCATCAGTCGTGGATTGCGATTGTTGGGATTATTTTTGGATGCATTGCCGGGCTGGTCTCCGTGATCCGGATGGCGCTGGTAGCGGAAAGAAATTCCCGTCCGGGAAACGAGGTCGAAAATGGGACTGGAAAGGGAAGTCCCAACCTCAAGCCATAAGCCATGAAAGAACAAGCTCATCCTATTTCTGACATAACCGAGGAGGACCAGGAAGCGCTGCTCAGACGGGCTATGCGCAACACACTGATCCTAGGGATGATTTCCTCCCTGGCGGTGCTGATTGGCGCCGGCTGGCGGAGTGCGGCCATGCTGCTGACGGGCACTCTAATCTCGGCGGCCAGCATTCTGGAGTGGCGGCGTCTGGTGCGTGTGATCAACGCAAAACTCAACAACCAGAAGACTCCCAGGAGCGCCCCCGCAGTGGTTCTCTTCTTTGTGCTCCGGCTCACCGTTTTTGCCGGGGTGATTTATGGTAGCCTGAAGTGTTTCCACGGGTCGGTAGTGGCGCTTCTCTGCGGCCTGGGTCTGGCGGCATTGACGGTGGGCTGGGAAGTGGTTATGCTTCTGCGCGACTGACAGACCCACTTGCGAAAGTAGTGAATCCGCCCTGGAAACAGAAAGAACTAAGTTTTCATGCCGGAATCTTTTGCGCTTGTCCGTTTGCTCAACGGCCTCTTCATGGGCATCGAGGTCAAGGCTTTTCAATCGATCGGCCTCGACGCGACCGGGGCTGCCAACTCCGCCCTCAAGGTCAATCAAGCGTTTGCGCTGGAACTGATTGTGGTGCTGGGATTCATCGCCCTATTCGCTGTGGTTAGGTTCAACCTCTCGGTGGAGAAGCCCAACCCGGCGCAGCAAACCGTAGAGATGATCTACGAAGGCATCGGAGGCTTGGCCAACCAGATCATCGGCCACGGCTACCAGCGTTTCCAGGCTTTTGTTACCTGCATCTTCCTCTTTGTTCTGTTCAATAATCTGGTGGGGCTGATCCCCGGCCTCGAGGCGCCCACAGTTTCGCCGTGGGTGCCGCTGGGCCTGGCCCTGACCACCTTCGTCTACTACAACTTCCATGGCATCCGCGCGCAGGGGCTTCTGGGGTATTTGAAGCAGATTTCCGGACCGATCTGGTGGATGGCCTGGCTGATCTTTCCCATTGAGCTTGTCTCCCACTTTGCGCGCATCATGTCGCTCACCATACGTCTTTATGCCAATATGTATGCCAGCGATATGTTGACGCTGGGCTTTTTCTCTCTGATTCCTGTTGGCATTCCGGCAATCTTTTTGGGCCTGCACATTTTTGTCTCGGTCATTCAGGCCTTCGTATTCACGTTGCTGTCGATGATTTATCTCTCCTTGGCAGTTTCGCACGAGCACTAAATAGCAAGTGAAGGAGTGAACGAGTGAAAGAGTGAACTAGTGAAGTGTAGCGGTGCTAACGACTCATTCACTCGATCACTTTTTCACTTCCTCACTCATCAAACAAGTTTTCTCCGGAGAGCGCTTCCGCTCCGGGTAACAAACGGCAGCAGCGTGAGGGGGCCAGCAAGGTGAGCCTCAACCACCCACTGGCGGCCAATCTCAGGGAAGCAGGAGAACTATGCGGAAACTTCAATCTGTGTTCATGGCCCTGGCGGTTCTATGTTTCGCCGTCCCGGCCTTCGCGGATGGCGGCTCGGCCGCCATCAGTCTGGTGCCCATCGGCGCCGGCCTCGGGATGGCGCTAGCTGCGGGTCTGTGCGGCCTGGGTCAGGGCAGAGCAACCGCTTCGGCTTGCGAAGCGCTGGCCCGCAACCCCGGAGCTCGTGGCGGTCTCATGATCTTCCTGGTTCTTGGCCTGGCCCTCATCGAGTCCCTCACCTTGTTCACCCTGGTTATCATCTTGATCAAGGTGAAATAACCCGGCTTCAAAGCTGCAAAGCGGCCTCACCCGGGCGGATGGGGCCGCTTTGCGTTGCAAACCGGTTTTCTACCGTCCGTTCGGGGCCACGCTATCCGACCTGCCACGCAGCATCTGTATAGCCTGCTGGTAGTCCAAACTGGCGGGAATCGGCGCATACTGGGTCATCTCCTGCACGCTGTCGAAGTTTTTTGTCTTGAACAGGATGCGCAGCTCCATCTTGATCTGGAAGCGCGCGATGCGCCATTGTCCCGCGCCCACATCGGCTTGCTCCAGGACGATCCACCCCCCCTTGTCCAACTTCCCCAGGATGCCCCACCCATAGTTGGTGTCCTGCTGCAAGTGGCCCTCCAGGCGCGTCACACGCTCCTGTGCGGCGTCGATCCAGAGTTCACCTATCATGGCGGTCAGCGCCTGCGTCTCCAGGTCTGGCGGGCTGAAATCAGGATTGGGCCGGAAACGGAACTTTTCTACCGCTCCCGCGGAACCCTGGCCAACTCCCTCATATTCATAGAGAAACGCCTGGGGCAGCATGCGCAGCAGCTTCAGGACGATCCCGGTGTCAGATTCCTCGCTCTGTTTGCGATGGCGCTGCCGGCCCGGATCGCTGAACAGCGCATCCAGGCGGGCCTCCTCCCGCTGCTCCTCGGCCTGGCTCAGCGGCTGGTCGTCGATGGCCACCAGGCGGGCCACATCCCCATCGTGGGTCTCGGCAATCTCCTTGGTCGTGGTCAGCCGCGGGCTGGACTTGCGCAGCCGGTAGCGCATGGGATGGCTCAAGTCCCGGGCGGTGCGCACTTCGGTGGCCAGTGCCCGCTCCACCAGCGCCTGGGCCTGGGTGGGCGTAAGGGCGGCAGGCTGCCCCAGGGCGGCGCCGGCCCAGGAAAATAGCAGAAAAAACGGCAAAAGACGGCTCACATTCTCTAGTTTAGCGGGCATGGGGCGTCCCTGGATGGTGGTTGAATCCCTATAAATGTTAGACGCGGGGATAGTTTTTACGATGTTTGATTGAAGCCATGGGGGATGTTTGCGTATAGTGCGTTCAGGGCCAAATATTAGGCTAGAACTCTCGTAGAGACTGAAGCAGGCGGCTTTCGGCCAATGCGCCCCATCCCCTGGGAGCAGCGACCGGTACCGGCGAGCACCGAGCTGCGCATTCTCTGAGTATTCTTGAAGATAGGTCCGGGAAGGAATCACACTATGTCAGTTGAAAGCACTCCCGCGCGCATCGGTAAGACCGTCGTGATATGCGGCGAAGTAAAGGGCAGTGAAGATTTGATAATAGATGGGCGAGTGGAGGGAACCGTGAGCCTGTCAGAGAGCCGGTTGACCATCGGTCCCAGCGCCAACATTGCCGCCGATCTCTCCGCCAAAGACATTTTGATCCTCGGCCAGGTGCAGGGCAACCTGGTCGCCAGCGGCCGCGTAGAGTTGCGCGCCGGCTGCCTGGTGGAAGGTGATATTCGCGCCCTCCGCCTGGCGGTGGAGGACAATGCGGTCTTTCGCGGCAAGGTGGACCTGACGCAGGCTGTTTCCAGGGGCTCTGAGGCCGCAACCACGCCGCAGGCCTGAGGCATCTCTTAACATAAGGCTGCGCGCCGGTCCACCGTGTGCCGGTTGCCGGGCAGCAAGAGGATTTGAAGGTGCTTAGCCGCTGGTTTGAAAAGAAAGAGGAGAGCGTTTCTTCCGCTTCTCTCCCAGGCTATTACGGGCCCAAAGTGCCGCGCCACTCGGGCGGATGGGCGGTTTTGCGCAAGCGGCTGGATGCCAAGTCTACCCTCCAGGCTATCGACATAGGCTATACCTCTCCGGCCAACATCCACTACATGACCAGCCTGGGGCACAGCGTATTCCTGACCGATTTGGTTCGCGATGCCTGCACGGGGAACTGGCAGACCGGCATTGGCGAGGACGGCAAGCCGGTCTGGGACGTCGAAGGCTTTTTGAAGCAGTCACTCGACTTCGCCGGACGCATGTTTGACGTGGTGCTGTTGTGGACCACTCTCGACTACCTTCCCGAACCCTTCGTGGCGCCGGTGGTGGCGCGCCTTTTTGAGGCTACGAATCCTGACGGGCTGGTGCTGGCCTTCTTCCACATCCAAACCAAGGGCATAGAGACGTCTCATTGCCGCTACCACGTCACTCCCAGCGACGATGTCGAGGTACAGTTGGCCCAGAAGTTTCCCATTCAGCGCGCCTTTAGCAACCGCGGCATCGAGCGGCTCTTCGCCGCATGGTCCGGTTACCGCCAGTTTTTGGCCAAGGATGGCGTCTCGGAAGTCATCATTACGCGCTAGGGCGTTACGGATTTGCCAGCCACGCCGACAATGACGCGAAGATGGGGTACGTCAAGTTCACCAGTCCTATCTCCGAGTAATAGTCGAACGCGGTCATCGTCCTCAGACCATAGATAAACAGCGGGTAATCGAAGGCCAGGTTCATGACCAACCAGAGCGTTCCTACGAGCAAAGCCTCGCGAACCGGCATTGGCCGGTCTCTAAAATAGCGGGCGAGCAATATTCCCGCCGTAATCAGTACAACCAGATCCATTATCGAATTGAAGAGCGGCGCGTTGACTCTCTTCAAGGGATGCACAGCATATGAGATAGATAACGGAATCAGCCAACTGAGGAGTCCGAGCAACACGGCGCGTTTCCAGAAAATCATATTTGCCCCCACGGCTAGGATTGTAAGCAATGATCGATGTACATTCAAGACCGATTTTGAGTTTATGGCAGACAGACCCGATTCAACCCACGAACCTATGTTCCCTGCGTAGAGCTGGGGAGGAGACAAGGGAATTGCCGCCGTGGTAGATTGGGAATCCATAAAAGATCAGTTGCCATGGCTGATCGAATTAACCTTACCGGAGAGGGAAAGATGAGTTTGCAGGGAGCGCGCATTACCTGGCTCGGGCATGCAACCGTGCTGGTCCAAACCGCCAAGGGGACCAACATACTGATCGACCCTTTTATAGCACAGAATCCGAAGTATCCGAAGAGGTTCGTCCTGCCGGCGAAGATCCATTACATCTTGCTGACCCATGGCCACGGCGACCATATATCAGATGCGGTTCCGGTGGCGGCAAAGCACAATTCCACCGTGGTGGCCATCTATGAGCTGGCGGGGTATCTCGCCAGCAGGGGGGTCGCAAAAACAATTGGGATGAATCTGGGCGGAACCGTGCAACTGGACGATGTGGCGGCGACCATGGTAGAGGCCAAACACTCTTCGGCGGCACAAGATGAACAGGGAACTCACGATGTTGGAGTCGCGGCAGGGTTTGTATTGACCATAGCGGATGGTCCGGTCCTTTACCATGCCGGCGATACGGCGGTCTTCAGCGACATGAAGCTGATTCGCGAGCTATACCGGCCTGAAGTTGCCATGTTACCCATCGGAGGACATTTCACCATGGGTCCAGTGGAAGCGGCGCTGGCCGTGCGCCTTCTGGAGCCGAAAATCGTTCTGCCGATACACTTTGGAACCTTCCCGCCGCTGAAGGGAACGCCCGAACAACTGGCCGCATTGGTCGATGCCGGTGTTCAGGTAGCGCGGTTAGCGCCAGGGGAATCCATCTAGATGGGATGCGGTTATGCCAGCAGAATGGAGCTGGAAGGCCAGCCCCATCTCCGTCCCGCAGTTTCAGTTACTTGCCGGACGCTGCTTTTTTCTGCTCCGCCCAGCGGCGCTTGACGGCCTCGGCAATGCGCCTCCGTCCTTCCGGGGAAAGATTTCTCTTCTTCCTCTTCTTCGCGGCTTTCTTGGCGGCAGGGACGGCCGCAACCTGCTTGTGCGCGGCTCCGAAGCTGCTGGCCAGCAGAGCGCGGGCCCGTTGTAACTGAGCAATTTCGTGATCAATCTGAACCAGAATTTCTGAAATTCCCACGGCTCCTCCTGTCAGGTGCTCGTAAAGATTCTGTTCGCGAGGCGCAGATAACATGCGCGCGAACAAATCGCTCATCCTGACAAACACAATACGCAACTTAAGACTCTTTTACAAACTAAAAAACACTTGGCGGCATGGATGTAACTGTAGAACGCTAAATATGCTGCCGGAATAAACGAACAGGGAATACGGAGTTATCTACCTTTTGGTTATTAGAGATAGCGCGTCGGTCTCTGCGGAGGCAACTGCCGATCGGATGCATCCGATGCCGCGGGGGTTCCGGAAACATCCGGGCTGCCTATATGCACGCCGACGGGAGTTTCTGCGGCGCGGTAGTTGCGCAGGTCGCGCAGGATATCCTCCTTTTCGCGGGCGTACTGGCCGGCCAGATTAGTCAATGCATAAGTAATGATGTCGCTGTGGTGCAATTCCTGCATGGAGGGATCGCGGCGCATGTTTACCCATAAACGATGCACCAGCTGCACATCGTCGGGGCTCAACTTGGGCGCGTGCGGCCCGATGTAATACACCTTGGCATCGCCGCTGGTATCGACGACATAGAAGTTGAACTGGCGCCTGGGCTCCGGCAGCGCCTCCCAGGCCTGCCCCAGATGAAATGCCTGCTCTCCGGCTGTCATGGAGCTGGAGGCTCCGGCGACCACCGAATCCACCTCCAGCGAGTTGGCGCTCTGCGCCAGCGCGGTGAAGACGTCCCCGGCGGGGATCATCAGCAGAGATACTTTTTTACCAAAACTCTCGGCTACGGAAATAGCCTTGGTGAAGATCATCTGCTCGTGCTCGCTGAAGCTCTGGTCCGCGGCGCTCAGGTACTCCGGTCCGCCTGCTCCCATCATGCGCACATTGATCACCACCACGTCCTGATCTAGTGTGCTGGTGTGAGAGAGCGTCCACTTCAGCGCAAATGGGTTAGCGGCGTCACGCATGGTCACCATCACGCCGCCGGGGCGAATGGCCGCAGATGCCCGGCTCACGGTGTCCTGATGCTCCAGTTGGAAGAAATCCTTCATCTGGTGCGCGGTCAAGGCATGTTTGCGCAGGTTAGCGCGTTCGGAGAGAGTAAATATAACAAAGAAGCCCGCCGCAAAGAGAACACCGCTCACCGTGGCTACCGACTTGGTGAACAAATTGACGATGGCGGTGGAGATCAGCACAAAAAAGACCGAGAGCAGCCCCACGGGAATCTCAAACTTCCCGATGCTGATGTTGGGAGGAACCTTCCAGCCGCGCTCGCCATGATACTTCCAGCGCAACACCAACATGGCCAGGCTGTTGAAGGTGAATGACCAGATGACGCCGAAGGCGTAAGCCTCGCCCAGGACAATTACGTTGCCACGGCTGGCGATGATGGTGATCATCTGAAGGATGAAAACCATGTTCACGATGCGATAGCTGGTGCCGAACTTCTTGTGCGGCTTGCGGAACCAGTCGGTCAGAACTCCGTCCTCGGCCACGCGCATCAGCACGCCGGTCGAGCCGATCATCGAGGTGTTGATGGCGCCGGAGAGAATCAGAAAGCCGACCAGCACCACAAAGATGCGAAAGACGATACGCCAGAACAAGGGGCCGACCATGAACATAGCCAGGCCGGCGATCAGGTTGTCCTGGTAGATGTGGGCTATTTGCCATGGCGGAATCAGCATGGAAGCCAGCAACGTGGCGCCGCCGGTGAAGATGAGGCTGTAGATGGCGATGACTATCGCCGCCCGCTTCAGGTTCTTCAGCTTGGGATGCTCGATTTCACGGTTGACCTGAGCCAGGGTCTCCTCGCCGCTCATGGCCAGAATCGAGTGGCCAAAGGCCATGAGAATGCCGAACAAACCCATCAGCGGAAGTAGTTGCGGCATTCCCTTCAGGAATCCCAGGGCATCGCTGCTGAAAGTGAGATGGGACGGCATGGGCGATGGGGGCAGGTGTGCGCCGGGGGTCATGAACACCGAATAAGTGCCCCACAGCAACAGAATCACTACCATCACAGTCGTAATCTGCATGACGCGCAGGGCCTTGCTGCTGGACTCCTCAATGCCCATGACGTTCTGCCACCAGTAATAGATGGTCACAGCGGCTGCAAACACCGCAGCGGTGTGATTCATATCGAACTGGAAGGGATGATGATGCGCGTCCAAAAGAGCCGGAGGAAGCCAATGGCTGGTGTTGGCCACCGTCAGCAGTTCGTTCATCAAGCCTGTAATATATTGCCCGGCCGACACACCGGAGATCGGCCCGGTAAGAATGTAATCGAACATCAGGGCCGAGACACTGAGTTTGGCAAAGCCGCCGCCCAGGGCTTCCTTCACCACGCGGTAGACGCCGGCGCGGGTAAACATCGAACAGCTCTCGACGTAGACCGCGCGCACCGCAAAGCTGAACAGCATGATGCCCAGGATGAACCATGGCGCCGCTTCGCCCACCATCTGCTCGGCAATGCCGCCGGCATAGAAGGCCGAAGAGCCTAAATCATTGAGAACAATGGCAGCCGCTCGCCAGAATGAGATAAACGTCAGCATCACCGAGGATGCCACGATGAGCTTGACGCGGTCGGAAGGAGGGGCAAAGGTCGTTCGGGTGGATGCCATTGCGAATGTGCCGGCTTCAAGGCCAGCTATCCTGGGTTGCGGAAACTTATTTCATCGCCCGCACTGCGATGAGTTTATGTCCATTTCAGCATGGCGTCAATGGTCCAACAGGCCATGGCGAATAACGCCCTCAAGCGCGTGACTCAGGCGGCTCATCCTTGCCGAAAAGCTCTATTCCATCCTCGACAAAACTGATGAGCACGACCACAGCGGAGCCCGCAAGGCCGACAAAAAACATGACTTCCAAAAGCCGCATTGCAAAGATAGCCAGAGGCATAAGTAAATTGTAGCCTTTTCCCCCGCCCTGTTCACAGAACTCCCCGGAGGACATGCAAGACCGGCGCAATTATTTCTTTGCAGTCTCAGACTTAGGTGAATTACCGGATTTGGGCAGGCGAGTCCGCATAATAGCCGGTTCGATGGCGAATATTGAAGGACTGGGGCGTGGCTCTGGGGATGGTCACCTGGATGCGATGGAAGACCCTACCGGGCTCCTGATTGTGCGGATAATAGGCGAGCAGATACTGGGTGCGCAGGTCATCGCTCACCTGCGCAAAGGCCTTGTTCAGCCCGCCGTCGCTCACATAAAAGCTCTTGCCGCCGGTTTGTTCGGCCAGGGTGATCAGCGCGTGCTCCCCTCCCAGGTCGCGTCCGGCGCTGGCCTCGATGGGCACGTCGATGAGGCTGTAGATCATCACTTCGTTTCGTAGAGCCTTCTCCAGGGCTTGGGCGTAGGTGGCGCTGCTGGCGGTATCGTCGCCGTCGGAGATGAGCACCAGCACCCTGCGTCCTGGATTATTGCCCAGCCGTGTCGAGGCCTGGCAGATGGCGTCGTAGAGCGCCGTTGCCCAATCGCCGCGCAACTCACTCAGCCCGTGATCGATCTGGGCCACCTTGTTGGTAAAGGGCGTCAGCTCGCGGACATAGGTGGCAAACTGCAGAAGGCTCATCTGGTCCTGAGAGCGCAACAGTGCATGGGCAAACCGCCTGGCTGCGTCCGCCTCCTCGGCCATATCCTTGCGCACGCTGCCGCTGGTGTCGATAGCCAGCGTCAGATTTAACGGCAGTTCCGACTGACGCTCGAAGACCGAAATCTGCTGCGGCCTGCCATCCTCGGTAAGCGCAAAGTCCTCGCGCGTCAGGCCGGCAACAATGGCCCCGTTCTGGTCGATTACGTTTACAAAGACGTTGACCAGCTTCACGTCCACATGCAGGGTCAGCTCCTGTGCCGACAGCGTCAGGGACGCCAGGGCCAGCAGCGCCCAGCAACAGGTTCGCCGGCAATCATTCAACATGCCGAAGGAGAGAATACGCGACTGCATCTTCAGAGAATACCGCCTGCTGGTTAGACGTGGTTGGCGGTCATCAGTCAAAGAAGCTTGTCAAATCAACCAAACTTGTACAGGAATCCCGAAGGCGTGCCCCACAGGTTCCGCGACCGGTCCTCATAGAAGATGCTGAACTCGATGCCGGAGATATCGAAGTCGAACAGGGGCACCCGGTCGAAGGTAATGTCGCCGCGAACCGAGTACTCGTCACCGCCGCAGTCGATCATCAGCGTGTCTTCGGCGGAGAGCCTTTCGGGATGGGTCAGCAGCATGCAGGCAACGGCAAAGGCGCCCAGACCGAACTCGTTGCCGGCCATGACCACGCGGGCGCGGCGGGCCGAGCAGCCGCGATGCAACATGCCAAACTGAGCAGCCACCACCATAAAATCCTGGCCCTGCTGCTGGTCAGCCAGTATCTTTTCGGCCAGCATGGAGCGCTCGCTCTGGCGCAGGTAAGTCGGACCGAGGCGGCCGATGATGCGGTTTTGGAACTTGCGCCGCGTGGCCAGAACCTCCAGTACGACCTCCACGGCATCGTTATAGCTGGACGCCAGCGCTTGCCAGCGGGGAATCGCAAACCAGGCCTCCGCGCCTTCCAGCAGCGGCTTGCGCGCCAACTTTTCCATGCAACTGCCCAGTAATGGAAAGCACTTCTTCAGTTCCGTAACCTGGGCCTCAACCGGCCGCTCCCGGTAGGTGGGCGGATAAGTCCGATTCGAAAACACCTGTTCGTCCTTGAACTTGTCGCTGGCCGTGTGCCGGTGGATAATCTCCACCACCGAAGCAGCAACCTCCGCCTTGAGCTTTTTGCCCATCTCCAGCACGGTCTGCGCGCTTTGCCGGTCCATTTGCTCGATGGCTGCAAGGTAGGCTGTCTGTACGGCTTCCCCGAGAAACTCCTGGAGTTGCGCATTCTGGCTAGCCGTAGTGTTTCCAGACAGATGCAACGGAGTGATGGTTGCTGTGGTCGTCGCCATGGTCACCGCATTTTGCGCGCTTGCGCACTGATTTCTGTGACTCTTATCGGCACAATCGCCGTTTTCAGCAGGGAGAAAGTACTAAAGTTGCTCGTTTATGGGACAGGGGGCAAGGCGGCGGTGCATACGGTTCTGCCCTAACCGGGAAGAATGGGATTTTCTATTGACTTCTGTATCTAGGAGCGATACAGTAAGATTGTGATCAAGTCGTTCAGACACGCGGGGCTTGAGAGGCTCTTCCGGGACGGCTCGAAGGCAGGCATCAACCCTGCACACGCAAGGAAACTCGAAAATCAGATAGCAGTTTTGAACCGCGCCACCAGCCCCAGTGGAATGAATCTTCCAGGGTGGAATCTTCACCCGCTGCACGGCGAACTGGCTGGTCATTGGGCGGTCAAGGTCAGTGGAAACTGGCGTTTAACATTCAGGTTCGAAAGGCAGGATGCAATTCTGGTGGACTATCAGGATTATCACTAAGGGCAGAATCTTGGCATGAAGGAGGCGACTATGCGGATGCACAACCCACCCCATCCGGGAAGAATCATCAAGGAAGCTATAGAGGCCATCCCCATGAGTGTTACCGGATTCGCGGCGCATATCGGAGTGTCGAGAGTCGCCCTTTCCCGTGTGCTGAATGAGAGGGCAGGCGTTACGCCGGAGATGTCTATCAAGATCAGCGAAGCCTTTGGGCAGAACTCTCCGGATATCTGGTTCAATCTTCAGAATGATTACGACTTCTGGCAGGCATCCAAGGTACGAGCAGGACGCAGCAAAGTTGAGCCGCTGCAGTCGGCGGCAGCCTGAACCGCTGTCATGCTGCCCGTTTACGCAGAGGCACTAACAGCCTGCTCAACAGCCGCGGGCTTCGTGTCTGGCCTTGCCTTCAGCAGCGGCAGGGCTACGGCCAGCACATCTTCAATACGGCTGGCGTAGTGGATGGTAACTCCCTCCATCAGTTCCGAGGTCAGGTCTTCTTCCACGTTCTGGCGGTTTTCTGCGGGCAGGATGATGTTTTCCACCCCGGCGCGGCGCGCGGCCAGAAACTTTTCCTTGATGCCTCCCACCGGCAGCACGTTGCCGCTGAGGGTAATCTCGCCGGTCATGGCGGTCAGCGGGCGCACCGGCGTGTCGGTCAGCAGCGAGACCAGCACCGTGGCCATGGTAACGCCGGCCGAGGGGCCGTCCTTGGGAATGGCTCCAGCCGGAACGTGAATGTGCAGGTCCATCTCCTTGGTAAAATCCTCTGCCAGGCGCAGCGAGGCCGCGTTAGAGCGCACCCAGGTCAGCGCGGCTTGCATCGACTCCTGCATCACCTCGCCGATCTGCCCGGTCATGGTGAAGTTGCCCTTGCCCTTCATCTTGTTGGCCTCGATGAAGAGGATGTCTCCACCGGCTGCCGTCCAGGCCAGGCCAACGGCCACGCCGGGGCGCTTGACACGCTCGGCGACCTCGGTGTCCACGCGCACCTGGATGCCGCCCAGAAAATCCTTGAGCACCTCGCGCGTCACCACCAGCTTTTCCGTCTTGCCCTCCACCACGCGCCGCGCCTGCTTGCGGCAAACGGTTCCCAGCGTCTGCTCCAGCTTGCGCACCCCGGCCTCCCGCGTGTAGTGGCGCACGATGTGGAGCACCGTATCCTCGGGAAATTCGATCTGCTCGGGGGTGATGCCATTCTCTTTGATCTGGCGTGGAATCAGGTAGCGGAAGGCGATATGTTTCTTCTCATCCTCGCTGTAGCCCTGCAGGAAGATCAGTTCCATGCGGTCCAGCAGCGGCGGCGGAACCGTGTCCAGCATGTTGGCCGTGCAGATGAACAAGGTCTTCGACAGGTCAAAGGGCACGTCTAGATAGTTGTCGCGAAAGGTATTGTTCTGCTCCGGGTCCAGCGTTTCCAGCAATGCGGAGGCCGGATCGCCCCTGAAATCCCGCCCCAGCTTGTCAATCTCGTCCAGCATCATTACCGGGTCGTTGGTTTCGGCTCTGCGAATGCTCTGGATGATCTGCCCGGGAAGCGCGCCGATGTAGGTGCGGCGATGGCCGCGAATCTCCGCCTCGTCGTGCATGCCGCCCAGCGAGACGCGCTGGAATTTGCGGCCCAACGCCCTCGCGATCGACCGGCCCAGGCTGGTCTTGCCCACGCCCGGAGGCCCCACAAAGCACAAAATCGGCCCTTTCATGTCCGGCTTCAACTGCAGCACGCTCAGATAGTCGAGGATGCGGTCCTTTACCTTTTTCAGCTCGTAGTGGTCTTCGTCCAGAATCTCCTTGGCCTTGTTAATGTCGATCTTCGAACCTGAGCTCTTGGCCCAAGGCAGCAATGCCAGCCAGTCGATGTAGTTGCGGGTGAGCGAGTAGTCGGCGGCCATGGGAGACATGCGCGAGAGCCGCGTCAGTTCCTTGATAGCCTCCTTCTTTACTTCCTCCGGCATTCCGGCTGCTTCAATCTTCTGGCGCAGTTCGTCCGTCTCGCGCTGGCTCTCGTCCTGCTCGCCCAGTTCCTTCTGAATGGCCTTAAGCTGCTCGCGCAGGTAGTAGTCGCGCTGCGACTGCTGCACCTGGTCCTGCACCTCGGTCTGGATTTTGGTGCGCAACTGCTGCACCTCGATCTCTTTGGCCAAATGCTGGTTCAGCAGCTCCAGCCGGGTGCCGATGCTGGGCGTCTCCAGCAGTTGCTGCTTGTCGTCGGTGGTCAGGAAGGGCAGCGATGAGGCCACAAAATCCACCAGACGGCTTGGCTCCTCGATGTTCGCGGCAATCGTCCGCAGTTCATCGGAGAGCGTCGGAGACTCGGCGACAATCTGCTGAAACTGCCCGATGACGTTGCGTACCAGCGCCTCCACACTGGCTGTAGTCACAGGCTTCGTGTCGTCCAGCACCTCCACCTCGGCCACCATGAACGGTTCGGTCTGCGTGTAACGCACCAGCCGCACCCGCTCCGTGCCCTCAGTGAAGACAAACCGGCTCTGGTTGGGCATGCGCACTACCTTGTGCACCGTGGCCAGGGTTCCCACGGCGTGCAGGTCGGCTGGTTTGGGCGAGTCCAGCCGCGGGTCGAACTGGGCCACCACCACGATGGCCCGTTCCTCGCCCAAAGACTCGATTAACTGGATGGAACTCTCCCGGCCCACGGTCAGGGGCAGCACGGCATGGGGGAACAGGACAGTATCCCGGACCGGCAGGACGGAAACCCGGCGCATAACGGGCAGATCCTTTCCGGAGGGGGTCTTGGGGGAGGGCGGTATGGAAGGATGATTCGGCATTGAGTGTCCTCGTATCAACTTATCTTCATTATACGATGCATATCCCGAAAAGTTTCAAAAAATTACTTCTTCCTGCCCTCTTTCCTCCTTCCGCCAACTGGGCAGACCCTCAGGTACGGTCCAGCGCAGGTTGCAGTTCCTTTGCCGCAAATTGCAAGGAACAGAGCAATAACAACCACTCGAGATGCCCCTCCGAATGTACTGTAACTGGAGGAATGTATCGGCTGCAGCCAGAGGAATGTGAGCGTGGCAGTGCGGAGAAAGCGAAGGAATCTCCAGACAATGATCACCTGGGTACTCAAAAAGAACCCAGCAATTGGCGAGGGACAAAGCGGCATGAAGACTCGCTGATCCCTCCTTTGACACGGCCAGGAATGCTGCGCCGAGCGCCGTTCCTCGATAGTATAGAGGGATAGGAATCAGGGATTGCTGACGACTGAAAACGGCCAACAATTGTGCAACGGGGCACTTTTCCCCGTGTTTTTTGGGGAGATATGGTTTTGAGGGTAAAGCCAGGGCACGAATACGGCAGGTGGTCGCGCTACGGCACTCTCCTGGCTTGTTTTCTTGCCTTTGGGATCTCGGGCGGTATCGGCGATTGGTGCCAAAGTCGCGCTAGCGCGCAAGGTATTTCCCATGTGACCAGTTCCGGTGCAGGTATCGCTCCAGCGACACCGCTTTCTGTGGACTCTCTCGCCCAGTGGGAGGGCCTGCCGGTCCGGCGCATCTCCTTCGTAGGCGTTTCAGCCGATCGTCTCGTCCCTCTGCCCGGCCATCTGGACCAGGCCGAGGGCGCGCCACTGGGCCGGGAAGAGCTCAAACGGAGCCTGCGCCGGCTTTATTTGACCGGCCTCTATGAAACCATTTCCGTGGAGGGAGTCCGTGAGCAGGACGGCGTAGCCCTCATCTTTCATGGGACTCCGCGCATCTTCATCGGCACAGTCAGCGTAGATGGAGCCAAGAGCGCCACGGTTAACACGCAACTGGAGCGCGCCAGCCAACTGGTGCCCGGCGCTCGTTTTACCCCTGCCAAACTCGATCAGGCTCTGGAACAGATGCGCCTGACGCTGGCCCAAAACGGTTTTCACGCGCCGGTGATTACCCAGACCCTGACGGCCCACCCGGAGGAGCAACTCGTTGACCTTGCGTTTCACGTGCAGAGCGGCCCGCAGGCGCGCGTGGGCACTGTGGAGGTTACCGGCGAGCCGGGAATGAGCGTAAATGATTTTCGCCGTCATGCGCACCTCCGGGAAGGTGAGCGCGTGGACCACGAAACCGGCAACCGGGCCCTGGCCGGGGTGTTGAAGGCCTACCGGGGCGAGCAGCGCCTGGAAGCTGAAATCAAGCTGGAAAGCCAGCAGTTCTCCCCGGAGGGCCAAAAGGTCGACTTCCGTTTTTCCGCCAACCGGGGTCCTGTCGTAAAGGTGCTGGTCGAAGGCGCCAGCGCCACCCAGGAACTGCTGCAAAAGATAGTTCCCATCTTCGAGGAAGGCAGCGTGGACGAGGATCTGCTCAATGAAGGCAATCGCCGGCTGCGCGACTACTACCAGCGGATGGGCTACTTCGACGTGAAGGTGGAGCATGAACAGCAATCCACGACCGCCGGGCAGGTAACAATCCTCTACAAGGTGCGCCTGGGGCCGCGGCGGCGGGTGGAGCGCGTCTCGGTCGCCGGCAACCACTACTTTGACTCCGCTACGCTCAAAGAGCTGCTCAATGTACATGCCGCCGATGCCCTTGACCGCCACGGCGACTACAGCCAGGCGCTGGTCACTGCCGATGTCAACACCCTGCAGACTCTCTACCAGAACAACGGCTTCTCCAGGGTTACGATTACCCCCGAGACCAGCGCGGGCGCTACAAAGGCAAATAAAACAGCTCCACTCGCGGTGGTCTACCGCATCGAGGAAGGCAAACAACTACGGGTGGGCACGGTGCGCCTGGATGGAAACGAGCATGCGGACGCCGCCAGGCTCGCACTGCTGATGAACACGGTCGCAGGACAACTGCTTTCGCCGCGGAACCTGGCCGGAGACCGGGACGCGCTGCTGATCGACTATATGAGCCGGGGCTACGACCAGGTGCGGGTGGAGGTCTCTCAGCAGGTTGAGCCAGCCGACGCAAGCAAGGTGGACGTGGTCTTCCACATCACCGAGGGGCGGCAGATATTTGTGCGCAAAGTGCTGCTGACCGGGCTGCATTACACCCGTCCCCAGACGGTGGCCAAGGCCATCACCCTGCATCCCGGCGATCCACTCAATGAGACGGCGCTGATGGAAACACAGCGCAATCTCTACGACTTTGCTCTCTTCAACGAGATCGACACGGCCATCGAGAACCCCTCCGGGGAGGAGATCAATAAGACCGTGCTCCTGCAGGCGACAGAGGCGCGGCGCTGGGCCCTGACCTATGGTTTTGGCCTGGAGGCCCAGACGGGAACGCCGCAGTACAACTGCGGCGGCATTATCGCCAGCGGCAAGAGTTGCAGCCCCAACGGCAAGACCGGCGTAAGCCCCCGAGTGCTGGCCGATATTACCCGCAACAATCTTGACGGGCGGGAGCAATCCATCTCGCTGCGCGCCACTTACGGACTGCTGGAGCAAAAGATCAACCTGCTCTTTCAGAACCCGCACTTCGAGGGTAACCGGAGCTTCGGCCTGACTCTGTCGGGCGGGTACGCCAACAGCCTGGATGTGTCCACGTATGTGGCCTCCAAGCTGGAAACCGGGGCGCGCTGGACCGAGCACTTCAATACGCCGGGGTCGCGCATCTCCAAGGCCAACACCCTCATCTATGAGTTCAACTTCCGAAGGGTCAAGGTGCAGGCTGACAGCCTCCAGGTAGCCCCCGGCGAGATCGCGCAGTTGGCTACGGCGGTGCGCGTAGCGGGACCGTCACTGACCTGGATTCGCGATACCCGCGACTCGGCTCTCGATGCGCATCGAGGCACCTACACCAGCGTCCAGGAGTTTCTCTCTGGAGTAGGTTTCGGCGCCGAGGCCAACTTCAACCGCCTCGATCTGTCGAATTCCAGTTACTATCGCCTCGATAAAGGCCGCATTGTTCTGGCACGCAATACGCGCTATGGGCAGGAGCGGGCCTTCGGCAAGCTCCAGGCAGAGCTGATTCCCCTGCCCGAGCGGCTCTACGCGGGCGGCGCTACCTCGCTGCGCAGCTTCGGTTCGAACCAGGCCGGTCCGCGCGACCCTGAGACAGGCTACCCCATTGGCGGGGCGGGTGCGCTCATTAATAGCACCGAGTTGCGTCTGCCGCCGCCCACCCTGCCCTGGCTCGGCAATACGGTCAGCTTCGTGCTCTTCCACGATATGGGCAACGTCTTCACCAACGCCTCCGATGCCTGGGCCAGCGCCCTCAGGGTTCATCAGCCGCTCCGCGATAACTGCAAAAATCTGACCGTTCCCGCAAACACCAGCACTCCGCCCGGCCCGGTGACCTCGACGGGCTGGCAGGGGACGTGCAGTTTCAACTACTTCACTCACGCGCCGGGAGTTGGTCTCCGCTACCACACGCCGGTGGGACCTATCCGGCTGGACTTCAGCTATAACGTGAATCCGCCCATTTACCCGGTAATCTACAACTACTCGAATCCGTCAGAACCACCGCATGTGGGTGAAGGCAGGCACTTCAATTTCTTTTTCAGCCTGGGGCAGACCTTCTGATGCGCAACCGGACACAAACTCGGCCTGTAAGCAAGCTCGGACCCGCTGGCGTGGGAGTGTTGGCGGTGTGCCTGGCCCTCCTGGCAGCAACTTCTGCTCTGGGACAGAATCCCGTCCCAACGGCTCCGCCTGCCAACGCCGTAGTGCTCGACCGGGTGGTTGCCGTGGTCAACAACCAGGCAATCCTGGCCAGCGACGTGGACGACGAGATGAGGCTGGCGGTGCTGGACCACGGCCAGGCAGGACTCGGCGCTCTTACGCCAAAACGCGCTTTGGAGCAGCTGATCAGCCGCGCGCTCATCCAGCAGCAGATTCGCCAGGAGGACGCGCAGGCCGCCGAGCCAACGCAGGCTGAGGTCGATGCCCGCCTCAAGGAGATTCGCAGGGAAGTGCCCGCCTGCGTTCACTTCAACTGCGCCTCGGAGCAAGGATGGGCAACGTTTCTGGCCGCGCACGGGCTGACGCCGAAGCGTGTCGAGAGCTATCTCCGCTACAGGCTTCAGATTCTGCGCTTCATCGAACTGCGCTTCCGGCCGGGAATTCGCATCGCCCCGGAGGAGATTGAGGCGTATTACCACGAAACGCTGCTGCCCCAGTATGCGCTGGGCGAAGAGATTCCACCGCTGGACAAGGTGGCTCCGCGCATCGAGGAGATTCTGCTGGAGCGGCAGGTGAACGTGCTCTTCGATGACTGGCTCAGGAGTCTGCGCAAACAGGGCGATGTGGAGGTGCTCGATCCAGCGTTCGAAGCTCCTGAAACCCCGGGCGGAGCAGGTCCTTCGACTTCGCTACGCTCCGCTCAGGATGACATAGGAGGCGCATGAGCGAGACCGAATCCAAGCCTCCTGTTCCCGCTGAGACTCTGGAGCTCGGCGCGCCTGAGCCGGAAGAGCCGGTCGAAGCGCTCCGCCCGAGCCGCCTACGCCGCTTTTTCCTGCGTCATCTTCCCTTGACGGTGGCCGGCGCGGCGATTCTTCTGGCGGTAATTCTTTTAGGCCTTTATTTTGCTGCAAGTTCAGCAGGGTTTGAGAACTTTGTCCGCCGCCGCATGGTGCAGAGACTGGAAACGGCCACCGGCGGGCGCGTGGAAATCGCCTCCTTCCATTGGCGTCTGCTTAGTCTGGAAGCCGAGGCGAACGGGTTGGTCATTCACGGCCTCGAAGCTCCGGGCGAGGCGCCCTACGCTCAGGTCGAGCGCATGCGTGTAAGGCTGAGCTTGTTCGGTTTCCTGAGACCGCATATTCACTTGCGCGACTTGGACATCGTGAAGCCCCAACTTCACTTAATTGTGTTCCCCAACGGCTCAACCAACCAGCCGCAACCCCGCAAGCCCAGAAAGCCGGGCGAGCCCGTGCTCGACAGACTATTTGATTTACAGGCCGACCACATCACCTTCGAGCAGGGCGTTCTGGACTACGACAATCGCTCCGCAAACTTCGATTTCCAGAACCGGCACATCACGCTCGATTTCGCCACCAGCGATCTTTCCCTGCGCTTGATCAATATGCCTGCGGCGGCCGGCAAATTGGAGAGTTACCTCATAGAAGCCGGCGTCCGCGATCTGGACCTCTCGCGCGGCGCTTCATCCAGGCCGGGCAAAGCGCAGCCTCCGGTTCAGGGATTCATCCAAGCCACGCTGGAGCTGACACGCGACGCCGCAACCCTGCGCTCCCTGCGCATCACCGCCAGCGGTCGCGGCGTCAGGGACCGGACACTGGACATCTCCGGGACCTTGGAGGACTTTGCCCATCCCTGCTGGCAGGCCAGGGCCGTGGGCGAGCTGGACCTGCGCATAGTCGATCCCATCACCGGCTACCCGCATACACCGGAAGGCATTGCCCATCTGGACCTCACCGCGTCCGGAGAAGCAGGCAGCTTCCGCACCGATGGCGTCGTTCACATCGATGGAGGCTCTTACATCGGGACCGGCGTGGTCGCCACCGGCTTTGGACTCGATGCGCATGTTCATGCCGATCCCTGGCAGTTGCTGATTACCTCGATTCTTATCCGCCTGCGCCAGGGCGGCCAGATTGAGGGCGATCTCTCGCTGGCTCCCTGGCTTGCTCCGCCTCCGAGTCCGGCCAAGGGTAAAACCCGCGCCGCTGCCCATCCGCTCCCGTCCGCGGATGAGATCACGAACCCAGTGAACGGCAAGATCGCAGCTCAATTCAAGGACGTTGCCCTGGATACCATCCTGGAGATGGTCTGCGATCCGCCCTTTCAGCATCTGGGGTTCGATGCGCGGGTTAACGGTCCTGCCAACGCAGCGTGGATCAAGGGCGACGATCGAACCCTTTCCGTGGACGCCCTGCTGAGCCTTACCCCGCCGGCACAAGCCGCGCAAGGTAAAGTCCTGGCTGGCGGCCTGGTCGATGCCACTTATACCCATCGCGACGGCGCGGTCGATCTGCGCAAACTGGTTGTGCATCTTCCCTCCAGCCAGTTGGAGGCTCACGGCCATCTGGGCGCATACCCCATGAACAGTCCCTCCTCGCTCGCGGTCGATTTTCATAGCGGCAACCTGGGCGAGTTCGACACCGTGCTGCGCGATCTGGGATTGGCGCGCAACGGAAAATCCGGAACGGCAGCCCTGCCCATCGCGCTTTACGGACAGGGAGATTTTCATGGTACATGGACCGGCTCGCTAGTTGATCCCCACCTTGCCGGCTCCGCACAAGCCACGCAACTGGCCGTCGAAATACCTGCCGGACTGGGCGCGCACTCCGCCCAGAATCCGCCCCAATTCATCCGTCTCGACGCGATCGAGGCTTCAGGCAGTTACTCGGCAGCCATAATAGACATCGCCCATGCGCTAATGCGCCGCGGAAACGGCGAGATTACCCTCAGCGGCAGCCTGACCGCCAGCCTGCCTGCTGGGAGCACTACTCGCCGTTCAGCGCCCCCGCCGTCATTCGACGTCAATTCTGTGCTTCATCTTCGCCTGCGCGCCGGCCAGGTTGCGCTGGACGATCTGCGCCCGCTCATCGGAGAAGATCTCCCCGTTGCGGGCGCTCTGGGTGCGCAGCTTCAAGCCGATGGGCTCATCGGCGCGCTGGCCGGCTCCGGCTGGGTCCAGTTGGACAAAGGAAGCGTCTTTGGCGAACCACTGGCGCGCGTCCGTGCGCAAGGCAACATTGCCAACCAGACCATCAAATTGACCTCGATAACAGTGAGCGAGGACGCGGGAAAAATTGCAGCCACGGGCAGCTATAACCTCTCATCCCGCCATTTCCAGTTGGACGCCAGGGGCGCGGGAATCGATATGGCTCGCATCGAAACTCTGCGCCGTAACGGACTGGCGATGACCGGCAAAATGGAATTCTCCGTGCAGGGAACGGGGACGCTTGACGATCCACGCCTGGAAGCCCGCGCTACCCTGACCGGCCTCGTGCTGCGAGATGAACCGCTGGGCAGCGTGGAGATGACGGCGCTCGCCGCCAACCACCTCGTCACTTACGACCTGACAAGCCGGCTGCAGGCTGCCGAACTCACCGCGCACGGCCAGACGGCGCTCACCGGCAACTATGACACCCAGGCCAAACTCGCTTTTTCGAGATTCAACATCGGCGCGCTTTTCAGATTGGCTCATGTGAAAAAACTGAACGGGGAGTCGGCGCTGGCTGGAACGGTTACCCTCGATGGGCCTCTGGCGCGACTCTCGGATCTGCGTGGCGAGGCCCGCCTGCAGGAACTGGCCGCGACCGTCTCCGGCGTTTATTTGAAAAGCGAGGGAGGCGCCCATCTCACCCTCGACCATGCCACCCTTCATCTCGATCCTTTACACGTAACCGGCGAACAGACCGATCTGCGCGCCCAGGGCAGCCTGTCGCTCAAGGACAAGAACGAACTGGACTTTGCCGCCAGTGGGGCGATCAATTTGAAGGTGGCCGAGACCATCGACCCCGACCTGACCGCCAGCGGCAACACCAGCTTCCAGGTGGAGGCACGAGGGCCGCTGATGAGTCCCAGCTTGAAGGGCCGTATCGACTTTCAGGACGCGGCGCTCTCCCTTGAAGACCTTCCTAACGGCCTGAGCCAGTTGCATGGAACTCTGGAGTTCAACCAGAGCCGGCTGGAGGTCAGGTCGCTGACGGCCATGAGCGGCGGCGGACTGCTCAGCGTGGGCGGCTATCTGGCCTACCAGCACGGCATCTATGCGGACCTGACGGTTACCGGGAATGGGATACGCATTCGCTACCCGCAAGGAGTCAGCTCCCTGGCCGACGCCTCGCTTCACCTGCAAGGGCTGCAAAACAACCTTCTGCTCTCCGGCAACGTGCTCATCACTCGCTTCGCGGTAAGCTCTGATCTGGACATAGCGGCGCTGGCCGTGCAGACCAACGCCGTCGAAACCATCGCGCCCCCGGACGCCCCGTCCAACCACGTCCGCCTCGACGTGCACATCACCTCATCGCCGCAGTTGAGCTTCCAGAACGCCTACGCCAAGCTGGCAGGCAACGTCGATTTGCGCCTGCGCGGCACTCTGGCTGCGCCCTCGCTGCTGGGCCGCATCTCCATCACCGAAGGCAGCGCCATCCTCGCTGGAACCCGCTACGAGTTGCAGCATGGCGACATCTACTTCACCAACCCGGTCCGCATTCAACCCACCATCGACCTGAACGCCACCGCCCGCGTTGAGGATTACGACATCACCCTTGGCCTGCGCGGAACGCCGGAAAAACTAGGGGTCACCTACCGCTCCGATCCTCCGCTGCCGGAGGCCGACGTTGTGGCCCTTCTGGCACTGGGCCGGACCGAAAACCAGCAGCGCCTCTACACCCAGCAGCAGGAAGCCGCCGGCGCCAACCCCACCACCGACGCCCTGCTCGGCGGCGCCCTCAACGCCTCCGTCAGCAGCCGCGTGCAAAAGCTCTTCGGGGCTGGTTCGGTCAAGGTGGACCCCAACTACCTCGGTGTGCTGGGCAACTCCACCTCCCG
>Ga0187873_1000828_pt1 | contig 28757 bp, 18 predicted proteins | sample June2016WEW_16_1_2_FD_133012 | JGI IMG/M metagenome (GOLD analysis project Ga0187873, IMG submission 133012) | Peatland microbial communities from SPRUCE experiment site at the Marcell Experimental Forest, Minnesota, USA - June2016WEW_16_100 | ecosystem: Environmental > Terrestrial > Soil >...
GAGGACGCTCTCGATACCGTCGCGGAGTTGGCGCTTCAGCGCAAAGTCGGCGCGCGCGGCTTGCGTATGATCCTCGAAGACCTCATGCTGGAGTTGATGTACCACCTCCCGATGCAGCGCAAGATTCGGGACTTTGTCGTGACCGCGGATATGGTCCGCGGCCATGAGATCAATTGGAGCTTGCTCGAGAAGGCGGGATAATCAAGTTTGGGGAGACTTTTTCCCCAACGGCCAGATTCCCCGGCGCCAAGTTCCACGACGGCCAAGCCCACCTCGTTGTCATTCCGAGGGCGGGTTTTGCCTGAGGAATCTGCTTTTTTTTCTTGGGTCGGGAAAAACGGTTCGCTAACTTCTCTCAGATCGACTGCCGCGGCGCTTGTTTCGGCCGCCGCCGCAAAGGAGTTTCCGGGGCCTGCATGTTCACTCGCGAAAAACAGGAAATGAAGCGCGTACCGATGATGCCGGTGCGGGACATGGTCATCTTCCCGCAGCAGATGACTCCTTTCATCGTCGGCCGCGAGGCCAGCGTCCGCGCTCTCGAAGAAGCCCTTGCGGGTGACAAGAAAATCTTCCTCTCCACACAGCACGATGCTTCCGTGGATGATCCCAAGCCCGAGGAAATCTACGCCGTCGGTACACTCGCCAACATCGTTCAGAGCGTCAAGCTTCCCGATGGCAACATTAAGGTTCTCGTCGAAGGCATCGAGCGCGCTCGCGCCCTTTCTATCAGCCCCGAGGAAGGTTTCTTCCGCGCCACCATCCGCCTGATGGCCGCCAAAATCGAAACTTCCCCGCAGGTCGAACAGCTCGCCCAGAAGGTCACCGCACTGTACGAGCAGTTCATCAAGCTTTCCCAGAGCCTCAACTACGACACCATGATCGCCGCCGCGCGCGTCGACGATCCTTCCCGCCTCTCGGACACCATTGCCGCCAATCTCCAGCTCCCTGTCGACGAAAAGCAGGACCTCCTCGAAACCGCCGACCCTCTCGAGCGCCTCAACCGCGTTGCCGATATCCTCGAAATCGAACTCGAAAAGCTCAACGTTGACCGCAATATCAATACCCGCGTCAAGCGCCAGATGGAGCGTGCTCAGAAAGAGTATTACCTCAATGAAAAGATGAAGGCCATTCAGAAGGAACTCGGCCGCGGCGAAAAGAGCGAAACCGACGAGCTTAAGAAAAAGATTGACTCCGCCGGCATGCCCAAGGACGTACACGAAAAGGCCACCACCGAATTGAAGCGCCTCGAACTCATGCCCCCCATGTCCGCGGAGTCCACCGTCAGCCGCAACTACATCGATTGGCTGCTCGCCGTGCCCTGGAAAAAGCGCTCCAAGGAAATTCGCGACATCAAGGCCGCCGAGGAAATTCTCAATAAAGAGCATTACGGCCTGGAGAAGATCAAGGAGCGCATCCTCGAATTCCTCGCCGTGCGCCAGCTCGTCAAGAATCCCAAGGGTTCCATCCTCTGCTTTGTCGGACCTCCCGGCGTGGGCAAGACCTCCCTCGCCATGTCCATCGGCCACGCCACCGGCCGCAAATTCGTCCGCGTTTCCCTTGGCGGCGTGCGCGACGAAGCCGAAATTCGCGGCCATCGCCGCACCTACATTGGCGCCCTGCCCGGCCAGATCATCCAGATGATGAAGAAGGCTGGCACCGTCAATCCCATCTTCGTCCTCGATGAAGTGGACAAAATGTCCACCGACTTTCGTGGCGATCCGTCCGCCGCCCTCATGGAAGTCCTCGATCCCGAGATTAATCACTCCTTCACGGATCACTACCTGGACGTCGAATACGATCTCTCCAAGGTCATGTTCGTGTGTACCGCCAATGTTCTCCACACCATTCCGCAGCCCCTCATGGATCGCATGGAGATCCTGCGCCTCCCCGGCTACACCGAGCAGGAAAAGCTGGAGATCGCCAAGCGTTTCCTCGTCAAGCGCTCCCAGGAAGCCACCGGCCTCTCCGAAAAGAATCTCACCTTCACCGATGAAGGCTTGCTGCACATGATCCGCCACTACACCCACGAAGCGGGTGTGCGCAACCTCGAACGCGAAATCCAGAATATCGCCCGCAAGATGGCTCGCCGCGTGGTCGCGGACGGCCCCGAAACTTCTGTTCAGATCGCCCCGGAAAACGTAAATGAATTCCTCGGCGTCCTCAAATACCGCGAATTCTGGCTCGAAAAGCAGAACGAAATTGGTTTGACCACCGGCCTCGCCTGGACCGAAGTCGGCGGCTCCGTGCTCGCTGTCGAAGCCACCACGATGGAAGGCAAAGGACGCCTGACGCCCACCGGAAAACTCGGCGAAGTCATGCAGGAATCGGCGCAAGCCGCGATGAGCTATGTGCGCTCTCGCACCGCCGCTTTGGGCCTGGAGAAAGATTTCTACCGCACTCTCGATATCCACGTGCACGTCCCCGAAGGCGCTATCCCCAAGGATGGCCCTTCCGCCGGTATCACCATCTGCAATTCCATCGTTAGCGCCCTGACCAAGAACCCGGTGCGCTGCGACGTCGCCATGACCGGCGAAATCACCCTTCGTGGCAAGGTTCTTCCCATCGGCGGGGTCAAGGAGAAGCTGCTGGCCGCCCACCGAATGGGCTTGCGTACCATCGTGCTTCCGAAGGATAATGAGAAAGACCTTGCGGATATCCCCCAGGAGATTCTCTCCAGCCTGAAAATGCACTTCGTGGAAACTATGGATGAAGTGCTGCAAATTGCGCTGGAGCGCCCGATTGTGCCGCTGGAGCACACTGGCGTTGCGCCCGTCGCGGATTCATTCTCGGGTGCTGATAAAGACGCGAGTTTGACCAACTAAGTTGCAGTCTCCGGGCACGGCTTGCACCTGCGGGCCGCGCGATCGTCAAGACCCGGGGGTGCCTCCGGTTGCAGACAGTTTGGTTGCCCACCCTGGCGGATCGTTCATGCCGCCGGAAGGTATACCACCACGCAGTCCATTCCGGGATGTCAAGGTCAACTAGCACCACCACTTCAACCAACACTTCAAAACGAGTCAGGATATATGGCAAAAGAGACAAGCACGGAAGGCAACAATCAAATCAGCATCAGCCTGGCTGAGCTCAAAGAGAAGAACATCACCGATCTGGCCAAAATCGCCAAGGAACTCAACATTCCCGGCGCCAGCGGCATGCGCAAGCAGGAACTCATCTTTCAGATCCTCCGCGCCCAGACCGAGAAGAGCGGCTTAATCTTCTCTGAAGGCGTATTAGAGTGTCTGCCGGATGGCTTCGGCTTCCTCCGGGCACCGGAATACAACTATCTCCCCGGCCCGGACGATATCTACGTCTCCCCTTCGCAGATCCGCAAGTTCGACCTGCGCACTGGCGACACCGTCTCTGGCCAGGTCCGCCCGCCCAAGGATGGCGAGCGCTACTTCGCCCTCATCAAGGTCGAAGCTGTCAATTTTGAGGACCCCGAGGTCGCCCGCAACAAAATATTCTTCGACAACCTCACCCCTCTCTATCCTCAGGGCCGCCTCAAGATGGAAACCGTCAAGGAGAATTTGACCGGCCGCGTGCTGGACCTGCTTTGCCCCGTCGGCAAGGGTCAGCGCGGGTTGATCAATGCGCCACCGCGCACCGGCAAGACCATGATGCTGCAATCCATCGCCAATTCCGTCACCGTCAATCATCCGGACGTGGCTTTGATCGTGCTCCTCATCGACGAACGTCCTGAAGAAGTCACGGACATGCAGCGCACCGTCAAGGGTGAAGTCATCAGCTCCACGTTCGATGAGCCGCCCCAGCGCCACATCCAAGTCGCCGAAATGGTTCTCGAGAAAGCCAAGCGCCTCGTCGAGCACAAGCGCGACGTCGTTGTCCTCCTGGACTCCATCACCCGCCTCGCCCGCGCTTACAACGCCGTCACCCCGCCTTCCGGCAAAGTACTCAGCGGCGGCATTGATGCCAACGCCCTGCAGCGCCCGCGCCGCTTCTTTGCCGCGGCACGCCACGTCGAAGAGGGCGGCTCACTCACCATCATCGCCACCGCTTTGATCGACACCGGCAGCCGCATGGACGACGTCATCTTTGAGGAATTCAAGGGCACCGGCAACATGGAAATTTATCTCGATCGCCGCCTCGCGGATAAACGCGTGTTCCCGGCCATCGATATTCAGCGCTCCGGAACGCGTAAGGACGAGCTCCTCCTCCCCGCCGACGAGTTGAGCCGCGTTTGGGTCCTGCGAAAGGTTCTCAGCCCGCTCTCCACCGTTGAGGCCATGGAGCTTCTGCTCAGCCGCCTCAGCAAAACCAAAGCCAACATGGAGTTCCTCAACTCCATGTCCGCCCCCACGTAAAGCCCTTTGGACTGCGGCGGCTTGCCGCCGCTTTTGCGGCTGCATGCACCACGACCAAATTAATATTTTGCTCCCACGCCATCCTCCTCTCGCGCGCTTCGCTTTTGCCCCCAGCCCCGTGCCGTGTACTATGCAAAAGGTGCCTTCGTGCTTGAAAAGTTCATAGCCCGACAGCCGATCTTTGATCTGCGCCTGCGGGTGTTCGCCTACGAATTGCTTTTCCGTGGCGGCCCGCAAAATGCCTTCCAGCCTTACGCCAACGCCTCCGCCAGCGTTATCGCCGATTCCATCACCCTGTTCGATCTCCAACTTTTGACCGGCCATGCCCGCGCTTTCGTCAATGTAGACGAGCTGGCCCTGCGCCTGGGCGCTCCCCGTCTGCTTCCCCCGAATCGCATCGTTGTGGAAATCCTGGAGACCGTTCAACCCACGGACGAGATTCTTGCCATCTGCCGCGAGCTGCGCGATGCCGGCTACTTCTTCGCCCTCGACGATTTTGTGGACGCCCCGCACTCCCGGCCCTTTGTCGAGCTGGCTCACTTCCTCAAAGTTGATTTCCAGTTGCTCGATCCCGACGCGCGGAAATCCCTCGCCGCCAAATACCGCAGCCCGGATATCTCCCTGCTCGCCGAAAAAGTCGAAACCCAGCGCGACCTTGATGAAGCCCGGCGCCTCGGCTTCACCTATTTCCAGGGCTACTTCTTTTGCAAGCCGTCCATGATCGAAACCCGCGAGATTCCCGGCAATAAGCTCGTTCAGCTCCAGTTGCTCAACGCCGTCGCTGCTTCCGATCTGGACTTCGACCGCATTGAAGGACTCCTCAAGCTCGAGCCTTCCCTGCTCTACCGCCTTCTCCGCTATCTGAATTCCCCTGTCCTCGGCCTCCGCAGCGAAGTCCACAGCGTCCGCCAGGCCCTCACCTTGCTCGGTGAACGCGAGTTCCGCCGCTGGCTCTCCGTCTTCGCCGTGATCGCCTTAAGCAGCGGCAAACCCCCGGAGCTGATTCGCACCGCTCTCACGCGCGCCTATTTTTGCGAGGGAATTGCCCAACCCGCCGGTCTTCAAGATGAAAGCTCCAGTCTCTTCCTCATGGGCCTTCTCTCCGTCGCCGATGCCCTCCTCGATAAGCCCATGAACGAGGTCCTGCTGCAGCTCCCCGTCTCGCAGGAAGTCGAAGCCGCTCTCTGCGGCGGCCAGAACCGTTTCCGCGATGTCTACGAAATTCTCCTCGCCATGGAGCGTGCCGAATGGCAAGAACTCGCCGAACGCGCCGCCCGCCTCGGTCAAATCGAAGACATACTCCCCGACACCTACAAGCTCGCCATCCAGCGTGCCGCCTCCCTCACCTTCTGACCCACCGCCTTTCGGAGTGCGGCGGCTTGCCGCCGCTTTTACGGTTGCATGCGCCACGGCCAAACTAAAATTCATCTTCTACCCGCGATAACCGCGCCTTTCTCTTCTCTGTGCTCTCTGTGTTCTTCTCTCTGTGAACTCTGTGTTACCATCCCTCTTTTGTCCCTCTCGCCAAGCCGCACCCTCTTCACAAGCGCCACGCACAACTCTCCCCCATCGCCCGATTTCCTCACGACGAATCCTCTTCTCAATTCTGAATTTTCACCAACCCAGGCAGGCCCACCACCACCTTCACGCGCGCTCCAGCGCTGCCCCCGCGGAATCCCTTCTGCTCTCCCGTTCATGCGCCAGAAACACAATCAGCCGCGCCGTCTCCTCGATCCCCATTGCCGTGTTGTCCAGCAGCACCGCATCCGCGGCGCGCACCAGCGGCGAAACTTTTCGCTCGCGGTCGCGTTTATCGCGCTCGCGCACTTCCTGCAAAACTTCCAGCAGCGAAAAGTTCTCGCCCTTTTCCTGGTGCTCTTTCCAGCGCCGCTGGGCTCGCGTTTCGGCCGAAGCTTCCAGAAAAATCTTCAGCTCCGCTTTCGGAAAAACCACCGTGCCGATGTCGCGGCCTTCCATCACCACGCCGCCGCCCTGCCCCGCGCGCTGCTGCTCCGCCACCAGCACCTCGCGCACCCCCGCAATCGTAGCCAGCCGCGAAGCCGCTTGCGCCACCTGCGCAGTACGAATCTCCTCGGTCACTTCCCGCCCGTCCAGAAACACACGATTCTTCAATCCCGCGGTTTCCTGTTCCGGCGTGGGCGGCTTGAGTTCAATGTGTGTCGCCCGCGTCAGCGCTTCCAGCGCCACCTCATCTTCGAGCGGGATCTTGCGCTCCAGTGCCTTCAGCGCCACCGCGCGGTACATTGCCCCGCTATCCAGATACAAGTAGCCCAGCAGCGCCGCCGTGCGCCGCGCTGCCGTACTCTTTCCGGACCCCGCCGGCCCGTCAATCGCAATCGTAAGTCGTGCGCTCATCCCCGCGATTCCTGCTTCCTGATCGCCGATATCTGATCGCTGATCGCCCTTAAGCCTGCTCTTCTCTCGTCACTCGCCACTTCTTCAAAATCCCATGATGTTATATCCGCAATCCACATACAGCGTCTCCCCGGTAATCCCCGAGCTCGCCTCTGAAAGCAGAAAGACCGCTGTGCCGCCCACTTCCGCCGGATCCACATTGCGCTTCAAGGGCGCCCGCTCCGCGTGTGCTCTCAGCATCTCTCCCAGTTGCGAAATGCCGCGCGCCGCCAGCGTTTTGATCGGCCCCGCCGAGATCGCGTTCACTCGTATATTCTTCGCCCCCAGCTCGCTCGAAAGGTACCGCACCGTCGCTTCCAGCGCCGCCTTGGCCACGCCCATCACGTTGTATTTCGGCACCACTTTTTCCGCGCCGTAATACGTCATCGTCACAATCCCGCCGCCCTCCGTCATCAAGGGCACCGCCGCCCGCGCCACCGCGATCAGCGAGTACACGCTGATGTCGTGGGCAATCCGGAAACCTTCGCGGCTCGTGTTGACGAATTCTCCCTTCAATTCCTCCGCGGGCGCATACGCCACGCTGTGCACCAGCCCATGGACCACGCCGTAGCGTCCCTGCAATTCCACAAACAGCTTCGCAATCTCCTCGTCCGACGACACGTCACACATGAAGCCTTCCGACCCGGGCAAGTCCGTGATCAGGTCTTTCGCTTCCTGCGCCAGCCGCTCATTCTGGTACGTGATGGCCAGCCGCCATCCCGCTTCGTGCAGCTTCTGCGCGATGGCCCACGCGATGCTCCTCTTGTTCGCCAGGCCAAAAATCACCGCTGTCTTTTGCCCTTCGCTCACCATTCCCTCATTTGTTCGTATTCTTGCTTCCTGATCGCTGATATCTGATAACTGATATCAGTAATCAGATATCAGTTAACGGGAGTCCACCTACAACAGAATTCCTCGAAGTGTATCAGCCCTGGCTCGCCACCCGCCACTTCCTCAAATCCTATGAAACGCCTTCTCGATCTCTTTCAACGAAAAGCGCAGCACCACCGGCCTTCCGTGCGGGCAGCTCATCGGGCAATCCGTCTTGGCCAGCGCCGCCAGCAGCCACTCCATCTTCGTTTGGTCCAGCGGCATATTTACCTTGATCGCGGCGTGGCACGCCGTGGAGGCCGCAATCTTCGCCTGCAGCGTATCAATCGAAATCGCGGCGTTCTCCCGGTCCAGCCCATCCAGTATCTCCGTCAGCAACTGCTCCGCATCGCTCGCCGCAATTCCACCGGGCACCGCCTGTATGGCCACGCTCTTCGGCCCCATCGGTTCCACTTCAAACCCGTTCGCCGCCAGCTCCTCCGCAATCTTTTCGTAAATCACGAGTTGCCGCGGCGCTAGCTCGATCACCATCGGCATCAGCAGCCGCTGCGCTTCCACTTTCCCCGCTCGCCGCGCTTCCAAATGCTGCTCGAACAGCACGCGTTCGTGCGCCACGTGCTGGTCCACGATCCACAGTCCCTCGCCGTTCACCGCCACGATGAAGCTGGCGTTCACTTGTCCTAGCGGCTTCAGGTCCGCAATCTGCTCGGGACGCGGCAGTGTTGCCGGAGCCTCCGTGCTCGCGCGCGAAAAATTCTCCGCCCAATTCGCCGCCGGCACGGCTATTCCCATCCCCGCCCCTGGACTGAACGATCCTCCCGGCTCAAACGGAAATCGCTGTGGCACGGGTTGCTGCGGCGCCGATGTCAAATCGAATCCTCCGCCCGACGCATAGTCCGACCCAACGCCTGATCCAACTCCCAACTCCTCTAACGGAGGAATAATCGCGCGCGGCACGCCCGAATTCGCATTCGCCTCCGCAAAACCGCCCGCGAACGAGCCTGGCGGCGCCACGGGATCCGGCGCCATCGTCGCTGCCGCTGCCGCAAAGCTCGCGATCGGCCGCGTGTTCATCAGCGCCTGGCGAATCGCATCGCGTGTGAAGTCGTGCACAAACTGCGACCTCCGGAAACGCACCTCGATTTTCGCCGGATGCACATTCACGTCCACCTCGTCGTACGGCATCTCCAAAAACAGCAGCGTCGCCGGAAAAACGTTTGGCGGCAGAATATTCCGGTAAGCCTCGTGAATCGCGTGCAATATCAACCGGTCCCGCACCAGCCGCCGGTTCACGAACACGTAAATCCCATTGCGGTTCAGCCGCTGAATCTCCGGGCGCGACGTGAACCCTGTCACCGTCAGCGTTGCCGATTCTTCCCCCGCCTCCATTTCCGGCTCCGTGATCGCAGCGCGAAACGCCGCGGACACCGGCGCAATTTCCACCAATTCGTCCAGCGCCTGCTTCCCAAACAACTGATACACCCGGTCGGCCAGCTTCTCCGCCGGCGCGCAATTCACAATCTCCTGTGTCGGCGTGGTCAGCGTAAACTGTTTTCCCGGATTCGCCAGCGCGTAATGCGTCACCAGCGAAGCGATATGCCCCAGCTCCGTCGTATCCGACTTCAAAAACTTCCGCCGCGCGGGCATGCAGTAAAACAGGTCCGCCACGCTGATCGTCGTTCCCGCCGGCAGCCCCGCGGGTTTCACGCTCACCAGCTTTCCGCCCGCAAACTCCACGCGCGTGCCTTCGGCCTCGTTGGCATCACGCGTTTCCAGCAGCAGCCGTGAAACCGCTGCGATCGAAGGCAGCGCCTCCCCGCGGAATCCCAGCGTCGCAATCGAGAGCAGATCCTCCGCCGTGCGCAATTTGCTTGTCGCGTGCCGCTCAAACGCCAGCAGCGCATCGTCGTGCGCCATCCCGTGGCCGTCGTCAATCACGCGGATCATCCGCTTCCCGCCTACTTCCGTCTCGATGCGCACGGAATTCGCGCCCGCGTCCAGCGCGTTCTCCAGCAACTCTTTCACCACCGAAGCCGGCCTCTCCACCACCTCGCCCGCGGCGATCTTATTCGCCACCGCCTCCGGCAATATCCGTATTCGGCTCATGAGAGCCGCACCTTAGGGGGCAGGGGCTTCAGTCTACCCTGAGCTTCGAAGGGCCTCTGCACACTTGAAGCCCCTGTCGAGGCACCGGGGGTCGGACCTTTAGGTCCAGCTTTTGCAGTTTCCTTAGGAGGCAGGGGCTTCAGCCCCTGCGCAAAAGTGCCAACAAATTGGGCCTTTGCCCCTGAAGTCAGGTTCTGATATTTCTCCGGCATCATATCCATGCAGAACTTCCCGTTCGCCGAAGAATACGCCCAATCCTCAGGCCGTTCGCAAAGTCGCGCCTTGACCGGATTCATTCGAATGTAATTCGCCTTCGCCATCCAATCTTCCAGATCGCGGATCGTCCAATCGTGAAAGCCCACCTGCCAGATCTCCATTTTCCCGCCGCGCTCTTTATGAATTCGATGCGAGCTCCCGCCCTTAATCAACTGCACCGCCTTTTCGAGACTCGTTTCAGGACCGGGAGTCAGCATGAGATGTAAATGGTCCGGCATAATGACAAACTCATGAAGCAAGTACGCCCCGGAATCCCTGTAGTGCAAGAGAGTGTTGAGCAATATCTCTGCAACCTCAGTGACCTGGAAAAGGCTGCGCCCCTCCCAACATTTCGTGGTGACAAAATAGGAGGCGCAAAGAACTGTTCTATGTCCGGGCGTTGACATCACAACCTCCCTTCAGGGGCTAAAGCCCAATTAATTGCCGCCCTCTACGCCGGGGCTGAAGCCCCGGCCTCCTAAAGAAAAAGCCACCATCTCTGTAGCTTGCCTTAAGCTCGTTTGTCGCCGCCTCCGCCAATATCCGCATCCGCACCATCTGTGCGCCGACCTTTTTAGCCAAGACTGATGACGGTCGAACCTTTACGCCCAACTCTTGCAGCTTCCTTAGGAGGCAGGGGCTTCAGCCCCTGCGTAAGCCCGCCAACAACTTGGGCTTTAGCCCCTGAAGCCAGATTTTGATATTTCAAAGGCACAGAGTCCATGCAAAACTCTCGCCTCAGCCCGAAATCTCCCGCCACTCCCCGGTGTTCGGATTGAACGCGGCGACATTAAAGGGCGAAGTCAATACCCAGTGCATCTCGGTGCCACAGAAAAGACATTTCAGACGGACCCCCGCGCCACCTTCAGCGGCTGACCAGACTTTGTTCTGTGCACCACAGCTCGGGCACACATGCTCAATCGTACTGCCAACGATCAAATCCAACTCCTTAAGCAACTGAACGTGCGACACGGGAGAAGGCGATTCCGCCATCAAATCCACCGCCGCCGTGGTCTTCGCAAACGCAATCACCTCGCGGATGGACTTCTCTCCCGCCAGTAGCATCGTCACGCGGTCCAACCCCAGCGCAATCCCGCCATGCGGAGGCGTGCCATACGTCAGCGCATCCAGGAAAAATCCGAAGCGCCGCCGCAATTGCTCTTCCGTCAAGCCCAGCGCCTTGAACAATCTCTCCTGAATATCCTGCCGGTGAATTCGGATGCTTCCCGAGCCCAATTCCACTCCATTCAGCACCAAATCGTAGCCCTTCGAGCGCACCTCCCACGGGGCGCTCTCCAGCTTCTCCAGATCCTCATCCACGATCCCCGTGAATGGGTGCTGTGCGCTCACCCAAGTCTTTTCCGTCTCGCTCCATTCAAACAATGGAAATCCCGTCAGCCACATAAATTTCCACTGCGTCTTGTCAATCTGCCCCAGCGCTTCCCCAAGCTGCAGCCGCATCTGCCCTGCCACTAGCGCCGCCGCTTCCGTTCCCTTGATCTCTTCCTTCGCGGACACCGCCACCACCAGATCGCCCGCCTTCGCGCCGCACGCTTCCGCCAGCTTCTTCACATTCTCTGCGCCGATCATCTTCTCCACGGTCGAGGTAATCTCCTCGGCCGCCACCTTCACGAAGTACGCACTGCGCGCGCCCGTTCCCTTCGCCTTCTCCGCCAGCTCATCCAGTTGCTTGCGCGAATACCCCGCCGCCCCCGGCGCCGCCAGTGCGAACACGCTTCCGCCAATCTGCAGCCTCTGCTTCGCCTCAGCCGGAAAACAATCCGTCACTTCGTGGAGCTCCATCCCAAACCGCAAATCCGGCTTGTCGCTGCCGTACTTCCGAATCGCGTCTTTGTACAGCATGTGCGGAAACGGCGCCTTCGCTTCAATCCCCACCACCGCGCACGCCCGCACCATCACATTCTCGATCACGCTGAAAATATCTTCCTGCCGCGGAAACGACATCTCCACGTCCAACTGCGTAAACTCCGGTTGCCGGTCCGCGCGCAAATCCTCGTCCCGGAAACACTTCACAATCTGGAAATACCGGTCCAGCCCGCCAATCATCAAAATCTGCTTGAAAATCTGCGGCGATTGCGGCAGCGCATAAAACTGCCCGTGATGCACGCGGCTCGGCACCAAATAATCGCGCGCTCCTTCCGGTGTCGAGCGCGTTAGCATCGGCGTTTCCACCTCGATGAACCCCATCTCGTCCATCGTCTTGCGCATTTCCAGCAGGATCTTGTGCCGCAACGCCAGGTTGCGGTGCGGTCTCGGCCGCCGTAGATCGAGGAACCGGAAGCGCAGCCGCGTCTCTTCTGCCGCGTTGATTTCTTCCTCGATGGGAAACGGCGGCGTCTTCGCATTGTTCAGGATGTGCAGCTTCGTCGCCACCAAATCGATTTCGCCCGTGGCAAGCTCCGGATTCGCCTTTTCGCGCCTGGTGACCCTTCCTTCCACCGCTACCACAAATTCGCTGCGCGCCAGCTCCGCCTTTGCGTGTGCCTCCGGCTGCGTCTCTTTGTTGAACACCACCTGCACGATTCCAGAGCGGTCGCGCACGTCCAGAAACAGCAAATTCCCCAGGTCGCGCCGCCGGTGCACCCAGCCCATCACCGTCGCGTCGCGCCCCGCATCCGACGCCCGCAACGCCCCGCAATAATGTGTCCGCTTCAAATTTCCCAAAAAGTCCAGCACGTTAGTTCTCTCCCAACTTTTAATGACTTGTCATCCTGAACCCGCGCCTTATGCGGGTGAAGGATTCCAACCGCAACTCAATCGATTTCCATTCCGCCAGCAAATCTCATCCGAAGGCCATGACCTCACAGCTTGCGAAAAAACTCATTTCTTTAGGAGGCCGGGGCTTCAGCCCCGGCGTAAAGCTCCCGATACAGATGGGCTTTAGCCCCTGAAGAAATGTTTTTCCGCATCCTCTTTAGCCGCTGAGGGATCTCCTCTCCTGCCACTTCGACATCGAATCAGCTCTTCTGCTTCCGCAAAAACTCCAGCAACCCCGCCTCGCTGTACTTCCCCTGCGTCCCATCCGCCAGCGTCTTCACCGTCCACTGCCCGCTCGCCACTTCATCCTCGCCCAAAATCAGCGCATACCGCGCCCCCAGCTTGTCCGCCTGCCCCAGCGCCTTCCCGAACTTTTGCTCCACCGGCGGCAGCTCCACGCGAAATCCCGCTTGCCGCAAATCCCTTGCCGCGCGGATCGCCGTCGCCAGCGTTTTCTCGCCCATCCACGCGATATAAACGTCGCGCCCCTGCGCCGCGCCGCCCTTCCCCGCTTCCTGCAGCGAAAGGATCACGCGGTCCTCGCCAATCGCAAATCCAATTCCTTTCGTCGGCGGCCCGCCCAGCAATTCCACCAGCCCATCATATCGCCCGCCACCGCACACCGCATTCTGCGAACCCAAGCCCCGCGCGGTGATCTCAAACGTGGTCCGCATGTAATAATCCAGCCCGCGCACCAGCCGCCAATTCTCCTGATATGCCACACCGCGCAGTTCCAATTGCCGTTTCACTTCCGCGTGATGCTTCGCGCAATCCGCGCAGAGGTGATCGCCGATGCGCGGCAGCTTCTCGATAATCGCCTGCTCACTCTCCAGCTTCGAATCCAGCACGCGCAACGGATTCGTCTCAATCCGCCGCTGGCTGTCCGCTCCCAGCTTGTCCTTCACTTTTTCAAGCGCTGCCTTCAACTTCTCCACATACCCCCGGCGGCATGCGGGCGCGCTGTGCCCAATCGAATTAATGTCCAGTTGCACGCCTTCCAATCCCAGCCGCGCGAAATACGCCATCACCATCTCGATCACTTCCGCATCTGTTGCTGCGTCCTTCGCACTAGCCACTAGCCACTCGCCACTAGCCACTTCTTTTCTGACCGTCTCCAGAACCTCCGCCCCAATCTGATAAAACTGCCGGTATCTCCCCTTCTGCGGCCGCTCCCGCCGAAACATCGGCCCCATGTAGTACAGCTTCACCGGCTGCGCCAGTGCGTGCATCCCGTGCTCGATGTAAGCCCTGCACACCGAAGCCGTAACCTCCGGCCTCAAAGCAAGGTCGGGTCCCAACTGCATCGCGCCAATATAAGCTAGAAGTTCATCGATGTCGTCGAGCAGATGTTCAGGGCCAGCGGTCTCCAATAGTGCAGTCTCGACTTTCTTCCAAGATTCCTCCGCATGCTCAAGATAGACTTCAGTTGCGTCTACCTCCGGAATCTCTCCAGATTTGAGGAGGTGTTTCACTTTCTCGATGAAGCGACCAAGATTCCTAATCTTCGGATTGCGTTCAAGTTTTTCTGAACGATCGATGAACCTGTACATTTCCTTCGATACGATATCCGTCTCTCCGCCCACCGCCCGCGCAAACAATTCCGTCGGCTCAAAAATCGGCAGCCGTATCTCCCCAAATCCAAACCCACCAAACACCTCGCGCGCCGTCTGCTCCACCCGGTTCCACAATTCCGTCTCCGGTGGCAGCAGATCCCGCGTGCCCTTAATCGCCTGAAACTTCCGTTTTTCCGCCATGTCCTCTAGTCACCAGCCACTAGCCATCTCGCAAGCTCACCGCCGACGCGGCAATCTCCGGCCACTTCCCGCGCTACGCCCGAATGTCAGGAACGCGCTTCAAGGGCGCCCAAGATTCCCCGTAAGTGATTGCAGGGCCACACGATAGCCAACCCCTGCACCATCCGCGCACCTTCCGCGAATACCCCACCATAGCATCCGCTTCCCCTCGCTGACAAGGAATCCCCCCACGCCAAATCAAACCCAGTCGCAATTCTTTAGGAGGCCGGGGCGGAACCTGTCCCGACCCGGTCGGGAGCCCCGGCGTAAGGTCTCAACTCAAATGGGCTTCAGCCCCTGAAGAAATTCTTTCCCATGTCTTGCAGCAACTCGCTAGAGACAGGTTCATGCCTCAGTCGATCTGCACCGTCGGCCCACCCGACGTTCCCGCCACTTCCGCCAGCCGCGCCACCACGGCCTTCGTCACGCGATACAAACTCTGCGCCGCAGGCGCCGATTCGCCCTGCGCCGCCACCGGCTTCCCCGTATCTCCGCCGAGCCGAATCCGCGGATCAATCTCCACTTCGCCAAGCACCGGCACGCCATACTCCGTCGCCGTCTTCGCACCGTCGCCATGTCCGAAAATATCCACCGGCTTGCCGCAATGCGGGCAGTGGAACGTGCTCATGTTTTCCACCACTCCGAGCACTTCCACATTCACCTGCCGGAACATTTCAATCGCTTTGCGCACATCCGCCAGCGCCACTGTTGACGGCGTCGTCACCACCACCGCTCCCGTCACCGCCACCGTCTGAATCAGCGTCAACTGCACATCGCCCGTGCCCGGCGGCAAATCAATCACCAGATAATCCAGCTCTCCCCACTCCACGCTGCGCAAAAATTGCGTGATCACGCTGTGCAGCATCGGCCCGCGCCAGATCACCGGCTTGTCTCCGGGATTCAGCAGCCCCATCGAAATCATCTTCACGCCCTGCGCGTCCACCGGCATAATCCGCTGCTGCGGCGTCGCCATTGGCTCGCTCTTGGACCCCAGCATGATCGGCACGTTTGGGCCGTACACATCCGCGTCCAGCAAACCCACCTTGTAGCCGAGCTTCGCGAGCGCCAGCGCCATATTCACGGCCACCGTGGTTTTTCCCACGCCGCCCTTTCCGCTGGCTATCGCAATCAGATTTTTCACTCCCGGAATCGTCTGGCGTTCCGGCGTTTGTCCCGGCATTTGGCCTGGCGGCATTTATCTATTCCCTTCCCTGTTCGTCCTCATGTGCATACTTCGTCCTTCGCTTCCTTTACTTCCTTTACGTCCTTTGCTTCTTTGCTTCACTGCTTCCCATCAGGCTGCGTTGCGAACTCTTCTTCTTTAGGGGGTCGGACCTTCAGGTCCGACATCAGCTTCTCAACGTCCAATGGGCTTTAGCCCCTGAGGAATTCTCTTCTTTGCTTCTTTGCTTCTTTGCTTCTTCTTTACACACTTGCGCCGTGGCACTTCTTATACTTCTTCCCCGATCCGCACGGGCAAGGTTCATTGCGTCCCACTTTCGCGCCCGCGCGCACGGGTTTCGGCGCTTCGGCCTGGCCAGCGCCCGTCTGATACTGAAGGTCTTTCTGTTGCCGTTCCTGCCGGCGCTCCAGCGCCCGCGCAAAATCCGGCAATCGCTGCGTCGGCGGCTCATTCACCCGTGCAGCAGCGCTCGCCGCAGCAGCTGCGGCAGCCCCACCCGCCAGCGCCCGCGCCGGCTCCGGCCTCGCCTCTCTCGCCGGCGGTGGCGGCTCGTTCTGCTGGATCTGCACGTGGAACAGATACCGCACCGTCTCGTTGTCAATCCGCGTCATCATGTCTTCAAACAAAATGAATGCTTCCTTCTTGAATTCCACCAGCGGATCTTTTTGCCCGTAGCCCCGAAGGCCGATTCCTTCCTTCAAGTGGTCCAGCGAGAGCAAGTGGTCTTTCCACTGCGTGTCCACGACATCCAAAATGATGCGCCGCTCCAGCCACCGCAGCAGGTCCGGGCTGAACTGCTTTTCCTTCTCCGCGTAGCGGTTCTTCACCGCTTCCACCACCGCGTCCGCCAACTCGTGATGATTCAGCGTGCCGGGGTCCGCGCCCGCAGCCTTCGTGTCAATTCCAAACTGGCTGTGCACTTCCGCCAGAAACTGCGCCGTATTCCACTGCCCGGGATGCTGCTCCTTCGGGCAATACGTGTCCACCGATTCCAGCGCCACGTCCTCCGCAATCCCCAGCACGTAATCGCGCTGGTCTTTCCCTTCCAACGCCGACCGCCGGATCGCATAAATCGTCTCGCGCTGTTTGTTCATTACATCGTCGTATTCCAGCAGGTGTTTGCGCGCGTCAAAGTTTTGCGCTTCCACCGATTTCTGCGCGTTCTCAATCCGGCTGGAGATCAATCGCGATTCGATCGGCACACCTTCCGTCATTCCCAGCCGGAACATCAGTTGCTTCACGCGCTCCCCGCCGAAAATGCGCATCAAATCATCTTCCAGCGACAGAAAGAATCTCGAAGAACCCGGGTCCCCCTGGCGCCCCGCGCGCCCGCGCAACTGGTTGTCAATGCGCCGCGCCTCGTGGCGTTCCGTCCCCAAAATGTGCAATCCGCCGACCGCCACCACCTCGTCATGCTCCGCTTTGCACTGCTCCGCGAACGTGTCGTACACCGGCTTCCACGCGTCCTGCGGCACCTGGAAAATCTTACCTTCGTGCTGGAACAGCACCATCTGCACCGCGGGCTGCGCCGCGTTTTCCGTCCCGTTCTCCCCGCCAATCACCGCCGGAGCCGCCGCGTACGGCATCGCCAGTTTGTTCTTTAAAAAGTGTTCGCGCGTCAAAAACTCCGGATTGCCGCCCAGCAAAATGTCCGTGCCGCGCCCGGCCATGTTCGTCGCCACGGTCACTGCGCCCTTGCGCCCCGCCTGCGCCACGACCCGCGATTCCCGCTCGTGTTGTTTGGCGTTCAGCACCTGGTGCGGTATTCCGGACTTCTTCAGCAACTCCGCGATCGTCTCCGATTTCTCGATCGAGATCGTCCCCACCAGCACCGGCTGCCCGCGCATGTGATAGTGCCGGATCCCGTTCGCCAGCGTGTTGTCTTCCTGCAACACCCCGTTCACCACCGCCTCGAATTTTTCCTTCTCCGTGCGGTACACGACGTCTCGATGTTCCGTTCGGATCAGAAACCGGTTCGTCGGGATCACCACCACATCCAAATCGTAAATTTTCCCGAATTCCGCCGCTTCCGTTTCCGCTGTTCCCGTCATTCCGGCCAGCTTCTTGTACATCCGGAAATAGTTCTGAAAGGTGATCGTCGCCAGCGTCTGGTTTTCCCGCTCGATCTTCACGCTTTCCTTTGCTTCCACCGCCTGGTGCAATCCGTCGGACCAGCGCCGCCCGGGCATCTGGCGTCCCGTGAACTCGTCCACGATGATCACTTCGCCGTCTTTCACCACGTAATCGACGTCGCGCTTGTACAGCGAATGCGCCCGCAGCGCCTGGTACACGTGGTGCATGATCTCCACGTTGTTGATGTCCGACAAATTCCCCAGCCCCAGCAGCCGCTCGCACTTGCTGAAGCCCTCTTCCGTCAGCGTCGCCGTGCGGTGCTTTTCGTCCAGCGTGTAGTCAATGTCCTGAATCAGCTTGGGAATGATCTTGTCGATCTTGAAATACTTGTCCGTGGATTCTTCCGAAGGCCCCGAAATGATCAGCGGCGTGCGCGCTTCGTCAATCAGGATGGAGTCCACCTCGTCCACGATGGCGTACTGGTGTCCGCGCTGCACGCAGCTCGCCAGGTCGTACTTCATGTTGTCCCGCAGGTAATCGAATCCGAATTCGTTGTTCGTGCCATACGTCAAATCCGCGCCGTAAGCCGCGCGCCTCTGCTCGTCGTCCAAATCGTGCACGATCACGCCCACCGTCAATCCCAATGCCTTGTACAGCGGGCTCATCCACTCCGCGTCGCGCCGCGCCAGGTAATCGTTCACCGTGACGATGTGTACGCCCTTCCCCGCCAGCGCATTCAACGCCGCCGGCAACGTCGCCACCAGCGTTTTCCCTTCTCCCGTCTTCATTTCCGAAATCTTGCCGGCGTGCAGCACCATTCCGCCGATCAACTGCACGTCGAAATGCCGCATCTTCAGGAAGCGCCGCCCCGCCTCCCGCACCAGTGCGAATGCCGGCACAGTCACCGTCTCCAGCGTCCGCCGCAGCTCCTCTTTGTACGAAGCCTCCGCCGGGTCGCTGTCCTTCAATTGTTCCTGCACTTGCGTCTTCAGCGCCGCGAACCGCTCCTTCAACTCCTCGTCGCTCAGCGCCTGCGTCTCCGCTTCCTTCGCATTGATGGCGGCCACCAGCGGCTGGAGTTTCTTGATGTCGCGCTCGTGCTTCGTGCCGATAAATCGCGCGACAAGGTTGTCGATAAACTTGGCTATATCCATGAGCGGTTATTTGTTTCCTGGTGGCTATGAACTATGACCCGCTCGCACAGGCCATTCCATTCGGCCTGGTGCAAACACTTTATTGTAACTGGTTGGATGCGCCCGCGCCAAGAATCGCCACGCCTTCGGAGTGCGGCGGCTTGCCGCCGCTTTTACGGTTGCCCCTCTCCACCAAAACGTTCTTCTCCGAAGGCAGTGTGCCCCCCAACTCGCCCGAATCTCCGCCGGAATCCGCCCCCACGAATTCACCCAATAACCCGCGTTCCCACTCATTCGGGCATATACTGCTGGTATGGATCACACCAAGCTTGTCGTCGTCCAGAAGTACCTTATCCGCCCTGAGGCGGACTTGGCCAAGTGCACGCTCGAAGGTACCGGCATTCAGGCAATGATCCAGGGTGACACCGCGGGAGGAATGCGTGAACACCTTGCATGGTCTGGCGCGGGATACAAAATCCTGGTGCGCGAAGAAGACGCAGCCGTGGCGCGCGATGTCCTTACTCCACCAAAGGACGCCAGCGAACTCCTTGACGCCGACTTCCCACCTGATCACGACACTCATCCACCGTGGCGCCGCTTCACGTAGAAGCCGTATCATGAAAACTTCTTAGGGGGTCGGAGCTTCAGCTCCGACATTAAGTGTTTGGCATCAATTGGGCTTTAGCCCCTGAGGAGACTCTTCCTCCACGCAAATTCCATTTATGAGACAAGCTCTAGTAATCCCTAGTTACTACTCTACTTATGACTCACAAGTCACGAATCACGACCCACGACCCACCAATCACACAATCTGCACCATCTCCGGCGGGCAATCCCGCAACCTCTCCATCGTTACACTCTTCTCCGACTTCGCAATGGCCGCTGCCGGCACCATCCCGAAGCTCCGATTTCGCCCCTCGCGTTTCGCCAAATACAGCGCTTTGTCCGCCAGCTCGATCACGTTATCAATGGACAGCAGCCCCACATCATCGCGCAGCCACGGGAACGGCGCCCACCCAATCGAACACGTCTTGTGAATCTCCACCCCGTTCCCCACATCGAACGGCAATTCCCGAATCGCTTCCAGCACGCGATTGCACAGCAGCCCCGCGTTCTCCCGGTCCGTCGTCCGGCACACCAGCAAAAACTCTTCCCCGCCCCAGCGCACCAGGTCGTCCGATCGCCGCATAACGGAGCCGATGCGCTTCGCCACCTCTTGCAGCAGGCGATCCCCGGCCGCATGCCCCATCTCGTCATTCACGCGCTTGAACCGGTCAATGTCCACCAGTACGAAGATCAATTCCTGCCTCGGCCCTGAAGGAGCATCCGAGTCCGGCGAGCCCAGATGCGAACGCAAAGCCTGTGCTTCATCCGTTGAAATCGTCTCGTAAAAATACCGCCGGTTCCGCGTTCCCGTCAGCGGATCGGTCAGCGAAATCTCTTCCAATTCCTTGTTCTTCTGCAGCAACTCCGCGTTCCGCTGCGCCACCGCCTGTTCCAGTTCCAGTTGGCGCCGGTTCAGCGCTCGCGTGCGCTGCGATACAAACACCCATAAGCCCAACAGTAGCAGCACTCCGCCCGCCGCCTTCGCCCACCACGTCTGCCAGAAACTCGGTAGCACCCGGAACCTGAAACTCGCCCCGGCCGGCTCTGACGTTGCATTCGGTTTCTGGCATTTCACCCAGAAATCGTATTTCCCCGGCGGCAGTCCACCGTACTGCACCTCGCGCAGTTGCGTCACCGTCGCTTGCTGCTCCAGCCCGTTCAATTCGTAAATGCACGAGACGCGCTCCGGCGTATCCAGCACCAGCGGCGAAAACTCCACCGCCAGCGTCCCTTTGGACGACGCCACTTCCGGCACTTCCGTCGTCCGTCGTTCTTCTCCCCCCAGCGTGATCGACGTCAGCACCACGCTCGCCCGGCTCTCCGTTGGCGCGCGCTCCGGTGGCTGGTAACGCGCCAACCCTCGCGATGTCGCAATCACAAAACTTCCGTCCGCCTCTTCGCGCACCCCGGTCCACGGGCTGATGTCGTCCCAGATCAATCCATCCGCGTGGCTCATGCGCTTCACATGCCCGTCGGGCGAAAGCACGGCAATTCCGTCGGTCCCGTTGAACCAGATGCGGTTCTTTGAATCGCGCGCCACGATCGACCAATCCCAGTAGTGGCTCTCAAAGTGCGGTGTGCCTTTCGCGTCCAGCAGAATATGCGTCACGCTTACCACGTCGTTGTAGGCGATCCACACTTCATTGTCGTTCACCGCCACCACGCTCGTAATCGTCTGTCCCCGCAGGCCATCCTCCACGCCGAGGGTCTTCCATTTTTTTCCGTCATAGCGGTACACGGCCCCGGGACCGGAACCCCACAACACTCCACTCGGCGCGAAGGACAGATATTCGACGTCGCCCGTAATCTGCCCCGGCAAAGGAATCTCCACGGGAGTAGGTGTGGCTTTTCGCGGATCGAACCGCAGCAGATGCGCCCGCGCGGTCGCCCAAACGCTGCCATCCGGCGCAGCTAGAATCGAAACGAACGACCGCCCATGGTATGAAGGTGTCGTCGTCGTGCTGAAATTCCTGGCGTCAATGCGCAGCAGCGCTCCCGTCGCCGTCAGCGCCCACACCGAACCGTCTCCCGCCAGTTGCATCTGCCGGATTTCGTCCTTTGCCTGCCCCTGCAAAGTGGGCACCCTCTCCCACCGTCGCGTCTGCCCATCCCATATACCGATGCCGCGCCCGGTGCTGACCCACAGCCGGCCCTGATGATCTCGCAGCGTTGACCACGTTGCGTTGTCCGGCAGGCCCTCCGTCGTCGTCCACGCCGACCATTCATGCACACCCGGCAGCCGGTCAAGCCCCGTGCCTGATCCCGCCACCCACAACGTCCCTTCCTGGTCTTCTAAAGCGCTTTGCACATTGTTGCTGGCAATTCCCTGTTGCGCTGTCAATACCCTCCAGTGCTTTCCTTCCTGCCAGAACAATCCCGCCGAGGACGGCACCAGCAGCCGCCCCTGCCGGTCCAGGCTTGGCTTGCCTTCCTCTTCGTGTGCGGTTCCAATCCCCGCTGATTCGAAGCGTATCTTGTGCAGCGACGGATCGATTCGGGCCAGCCGCGCCACCGTCCGCAGCCACAGCCTCCAATCGCCGTCGAACACCAGCGCCACAACACGCTCCTTCGGCACCTGGATTCGCGGATCCACTTCGATCGTCGTCGACCCTTTGGCAATATGCGCCAGATGCGTGCCATAGGTGAACCAGATGGAATCGTCAGCGCCTCGCGCGATCCCGGCCACATTCTCCACCTTGGGTTCCCCGGTTCCCAGAATCACTGCTTCTGCCGGTCTTTTCGGATCGATGCGCAAAATGCCCTGCTTGAACAGCACCGCATACACCGTTTCCTTGCTGTCCACCGCGAAGATCTGGCTCCCGATTCCCAACGGCATGGCCGATTCCGGAATCGCCAGCTTCTCGAACTTTCCATCTTTGTAGTGCGCAATCCCCCGGCTCCCTGCAAACCACGCCGTGCCATCGGGCGCGATCAGCAGGTCGAGAATGTAGTGCCCGGTTAAACTCTCGACCTCCGTCATCTTTTTGGCGCGTGCACCGTCATACCGGTAGAGCCCGGTCTGCGTGCCAATCCATAAGAACCCCTGGGCGTCCTGACCCATCGCGGTCGCGGTCACGACACCTAGGCCAAACTGCTCTTCCAGTCGTTGTATGGTGTAGCGTGGATTAGCGGGAAACGATACGCGGCGCTCCTGCGCCCACGCCCCAGGCAATAGTCCAGCGGCTGCGCAGACTAGCACAATCAGCCGGGAATGGATTCCCTCAGGCAAAATGGCACTTGCTTACACGAAGGCTTCTAGCCTGGGCGGGCTACTTTAAGGGCTCTTTGCTTCGTGCTCCGTGTAGGTTAGGGGATAAAAATGCACCAGGTAAATCCCACAAAAGTACCGCCGTATAGTACTTGCGAATAGTTACGATTTGGATAGCAGACCGCGATTTCCTACGCCGCGCGCGTTTCCGCTCCCGCCCATCCTCGCGGCGCGTACTTCGCTCTTCGGCCCTTGCGAGCGCCTGGTCTTCGCCACTTTGCGCTTACTTGCTCATGTTCTCCATGAGCAGCTTCCGGAACTTGCCCCGCTCGTCCAGGCTCATGTCCACAATCTCAAACGACATGTCCTGCGCGCGGTAATCCCGCATCAGCGCCGTGGCCTGGACGTTTCGCATCCCCACCTGCATCTTCATTTGCACCTGCGTTCCCGGCGCCAGATGCATGTTCGTGGCCGCCAAGCCTCCGGTCAGGCTGGCCGTTTTGATTTCCAGTTTGCAGTTCTGCTTCAGATTCGTGCTCACCGCCGGCAGCGTTTTCTGCAGCCGCACCCGCGTGTGACGCCGCTGCCGCACAAATTTCGAGTTGGCCGGCGTATCCAGCGGCGCCAGCGTCAGCTCCGCACGTTCAATGCCGCTGCCGGGCATGAATTCGTGCGCCCACTCCGGCTCCAGTTTCTCCAGCACCTGCAGCGCCGTGATGCGCAGTTCCTGCGGGTGCTGCCATCCAAACACCTTGCGCGATTCCGCAATCCGTTTCAGCGTGCTGACCGCCTCCACCGCGTGCAACCGCCCCAGCGCCTCAATCGCTTTCACCCGCAGATACGCCGCGGCATGCAGTGGCAAGTCGCCATCCGCAATCGTCAACAGCCGCCCCAGTGCCTCGCGGTCCCCGGTCATGCCGATTTCGTCCACCACCAGCGGCATCACCAGCGGGTCCACATGATCCAGCACCGCCAGCAGTATCCGGCAGCGTCCCGCCGCCCCGCTGGACGAAATCTGCCGCACCACGCGGTCTTGCGCCGCCCGCGGAAAATTGTCAATCCGCCCCGGCAGGAACACCTCCGCCGCTTGTGGGTCGAGCTTCGCCAGCAACCCCACCATTTCCACCGCTTCCGCGATCGCCCCGCTTCGCACCATGCCGCGCAGGTACTGCAGCGCCTCCTCGCCCAGGTCGTTCGCCAGGTTGGCCACGTTTTCCAGATCGTCCCGCAACTGGCACCGGTTGAATCGCGCTGAAATCTGTTCCATCGCCGTCTGCGGCAGTTGCCTCAATACCCCCGTCAGCCCCGCCGAAATTTCCCGGGCCCGCAGCGCTTCTTCCACGAACTCCGGCACGCGCTCTTCAATTCCCATCTTCGCGCGCAGCGTTTTCGCGATTCCCGGCCGCTGTCCTTCCACGCCATTCAGCAAATCCAGGGCCTGCAGCATCGCCGGAAAGCACCGCTGCGCCGCCGCTTCCTGGCTCAGCCGCACGAACGCCGCGCTCACCAGCATCTGCAGATCCTGGTCCTGCTCCACGCTCAGCCGCAGCCCCACGTGGCGCAGCGCTTCCGCCAGCAGCTTCGGATCCGCCTGCGCGTACAATCCCGCCATTTCCGAAAGCCCCGTCGCCGCGCGTTTCCGCGCATCCGGCTCCTCACTGTCCGCGCACTTCGCATAGTTCTGCAGAATGCTGATCGCTTCCGCCACGTCTCCATGCTCGATCAGCTCCGCAACGTACGATTGCACGTTCTTCGGCGGGATGCACCACGCCTCATCCGACAGCAGCACTTCCCTCTTCGCTGCTTCCGGCACGCTCGCCCAGAACACTCGGTCCAATATCTCCCGGTGCGACTCCACCAGGATTCCCGCCTACGCCATCTTGTCTTCGTGTTGCCCAAGGATCTTCCGCAACCCCTCGATTTCCTGGTTCATGCGGTCCAGCATCTGCCGCACCGCGTTCACTTTCACTTCCCCGCGCGAGAAACGCTCCATGGCAAAGCGGATCGAGAGGTGCTCCGCCAACTGCACCAGCACGGCCTTGTCCAATTTCTTGCCTTTTCCCTGCTCCGCGATGCCAGCCAATGCCTGCCGCAGCGTGTCCTGCGCCCGCTCCGGCAATTGCCCCACTTGCGTTTGAAATTCGACCGCCGCTCCGGCGGGATTCTCCCCGGTCCCCAGCTTCCCAAACGTCGTCAATGCTTGCAGGATCCGGTACATCTCCTCATCATCCGGAATCCCCGTTCCGTAACCAGCGCCCCCTCCCTTGCCCGTTCCCCTGCCCCATCCAGAGCCCCCACCCCCCCCCACTCCCCCGCCAACGCCGCCGCCCGCCGCCATGCCGGTTCCCGCGCCACCCATGGCAACGCCGGTTCCTCCGCCAATTCCTCCCCCCGTGCCCGCTCCTGTCCCCGTGCCATTTCCGATTCCCGCGCCCTCACCTGTTCCCATCCCACCATTGCCAGGACCGCCCCCCGTGCCGCTACCAGGCCCTGCGCCGGGTCCCGCGCCAGGCCCTGCGCCGGGTCCCGCGCCCGTTTCTGACCCCTCCGCCGCGGCAATCAATTCCAGCAGTTTCTGCGGGTCGTTCAGCATCTTCGTGAACTGCACCCGCTCGTCGCCAAGCGATGCGGCCGCTATCTGTGCCGCCATGCTCGCGTCCTTTAGCCGCGAATCCGTTGCCACGAAGCAGATTTCGTTCACCCGGATGCCGCGCGCATCCGCAATCGCCTCTTTCAACTGCTGCGCCAATTCCGAGGGTTTTGCCTTGCCGGTAGGAAATGCGTGCATCAACTTGGCCAGTTCGTCTTCCGTCACTTCCGGCGTGAATTGCACGCTCGCCAACCCTGCCGCGGAAAGCAATTGCGCGAACTGCTTCTCCGCCGGTGCGCCTTCCAGCGGCACTCCATCCAGCAGCAGTTGCGCCCCCGTCGCCCCGAGCAGCAGCCCGGAGTCGCTCCCCTCCGGAATCGCCATGCGCAGTTCTTTCCACGCCACCTCCAATTGCTCCGCCGTGCGCACGTGGTCGTACCCGTATAGCCGCGCAAACTTCAGCAATATGTTGAGGCTGCGAATAAATGCCCGGCCCGCTGTCGTCTTTGGGTCCGTCTTCATCCCTATCCCGTCCGCCTCGTGTCCATAGTCCTGAAGGCCAGTCGCCTAGGACATCCTCTCTAGTACCGTAGGGCTCTTGCCTGAGCCTCACAATGGTACGGCCGTCCCATGTGAGCAGTCCGTCATCGCGCCATCAGGACAGTTCGCGTACCAGCCCTCTCGGACAACTTTCTTCGCTTACGGTACAGGTGTGATTCCGCCCCCACCTGTGGCGCAGAGCAAGTCTTCACGCTTCAACTGTCCGCCGCGTCCAGGCGGGAGCCATGCGGCCGAGCATTTTGGAGTGCGGCGGCTTGCCGCCGCTTTTGCGCTGTAAGCAACTCCGCGAGAGTGTCCTTCTCTGGATGATGTAGTGCCCGACCTTTAGGCCGGTTTCTTGGGTTTGTTCCTTCTTTTCTTCGCAGCGCTCCAGCACGGCTGGACGCCTTCTCGGCAACACGTTAAAACCGCTGTCCTCCTGGCGGGAGGCCCGCGCTTTCTGCGGGCCGCAGCGGAGGGATCCCCGCACAATCCCCCTTATCCACGCAAGCCGCTGGCCCCGCGCAACTCGGGGTACTTACCACTTACAACTGATCACTGATGACTTGTTTTCTCGATTGGTCTTACTTCATCATCGCCACGCGGCTCTGCCGGCGGCTGCGATTTCCCACATTGGAGGGCTGCGGCAGGCCTCCGAGTTCCAAGAGCAGTCTTCTCAGCCGCGCTCGTTCATCCAGATCCATGTCCACAAACTCGAACGCCATCGCTTGCGGCCGCGCGCCCCGTACGATCGCTTGCGCGCGGATGTTGCGTACGCCGTGGGAAATCTTCAGCGTCAGCAACGACCCCGGCGCCAGATGCCGGTCCGCCGCTCCAATTCCCCCGCTCATGTTCAATTCCGGAATCGTCAGGCGGATGTTGTCGCGCAAGTTGGTCGTCACCGCCTGGACGGACCGCGACAGTTTTAACCGCGCATAGCGCCGCTGCCGGATCACCGGAGCATTGGGCTCCGGATCGAGCGGCTCCATCACCAGTTCCTTGCGGTCCAGCCCGCTCGCCGATATCTTCTCCATTGCCAGCGTTGGCTCGATCTTCTGCAACGCCTGCGCCGCCGCAATCCGCAGCTCCGTCGGATACGTCCACCGCCACACCTGCTTGGCCTCCAGGATGTGCTGCAACGCCGCACTGGCCGCGCTCGCCCGCAGTCTTCCCACGGCCTCGATCGCCTTGATCCGCGTGAATCCCGGCGTCGTTTCGTCTTGCGTCAATTCCACTGCCTTCTCGATGCACTCCGCTCGCAGGCTCATCCCCATTTCGTCCAGCGCCAGCGGTCGAATCAGCGGATCCAGTGAGTCGTACAGCTTCGCCAGCAACCTTCCCCGCTGCTCCCCCGGCGTCGAGGATAGCTGCCGCACGGCCCGGTCATGCGAAGTCCGCGGCCACTGCGCCAGTCGCGCCGGCAGTATTCTCTCCACCGCCTCCGGTGACAATTGGCTCAACAGCCCGATCACTTCCGTGGCTTCGTTGGCCGGCGCGCTTTGCAGCGTCTCGACCAACCGCTGCACCGCCTCTTCGCCCAGTCCGTGCACCACCTGCCCCAGCAATTCGCAATCTTCCCGGAACCCGCAATTCGAAAACCGGTTGGTCACATAGTGCAGCGTCGCCTTTGGCACCAGCGCCAGGATGTCCAGCAACCCATCGGGGATCTGTCCCGTGCGCAGCGTATCTTCGATGAATTCCGGCAACCGCTCTTCCGTCGCGATTCTCTGCCGTATCGCGGTCGTCGTCCCCGGCCGCACCGCTTCCACGCCGTCCAGCGATGCCAGCGCCTGCTGCATCGCCGGATAGAATTTCTTCGCCCCGGCTTCCTGGCTCATGCGCACAAACGCCGCTCCGATCAGCGTCTGCAGGTCTCCTTCGCGTTCCACCGCCAGCTGTTTCCCCAGCCGTTGGATCACGTCGATCAGCGCGCTACCGTCGCCGCTGCCGTAAAATTCCGCCAGGTCCGATAATCCGATCGCCGTCGTTCGCCGCGCTTCCGGCGCTTCCAGCGCGATGCACGCCGCATATTTCGTCAGGATTTCGTTGACCGTCTTCAATTCCCCGCGCCGCAGCATCTCCTCCAAAAACGCCCGCACATTTCGCGGCGGCACGCACCATGCTTCATCCGACGTCAGCACTTCCTTCTTGTTCTCTTCCGGCACCTGCTGCCAGAATTCCTGATCCAGCAATTCCGTGTACGACTGCACCGCAACCCCCGCGCTGGCCATCGCTTCTTCCTGCGCTCCCAGGATTTTCCGCAGCGCTTCGATCTCCGAGTTCATCCGGTCCAGCAGTTGCTTCACGGCGTTCACGCGCAATTCCCCGCGCTCGTAACTGTCCAGCGCAAACCGGATCGCCACGTGTTCCGCCAGCTTCAGCAGCACCGGTTTGTCCGGCGCGTCCGACGGCGCCTGCGCCGCCAGCCCCGCCAGCGCTTGCTGCAAGGTGTATTGCGCGCGCACCGGCATCGCCGTCAAGCGCGACTGGAACGTCGCTGTGTCCATGCGGCTCTCGGGATCCTTCCGCGATTTTCCCAGTTGCGCGAATAACCCGATCATCGACCGCACTTCTTCTTCGGCTACCGCGTAGGCTCCGCCTCCTCCAGCACCACCCATCCCTGCAGATCCCACTCCTGGCGCTCCCGGAACTCCTCCCAGTACGCCGCCACGCAGCAGTGCTGACGCCGTCATCCACTTGCCTGGTTCTCCACTCTGCCCGGCTCCCCCACCGGCTCCGCCACCCCCACCTGCACCTCCGCCAAATCCTCCGCCCGGTCCTCCGCTGCCTCCACCGGGGCCGCCGCCACCTGGTCCACCACCTCCGGGTCCGCCACCTCCCGGTCCACCGCCTCCAGGTCCACCGCCTCCAGGTCCACCGCCTCCAGGTCCACCGCCTCCAGGTCCACCACCTCCCGGTCCACC
>Ga0187873_1000840_pt1 | contig 28387 bp, 42 predicted proteins | sample June2016WEW_16_1_2_FD_133012 | JGI IMG/M metagenome (GOLD analysis project Ga0187873, IMG submission 133012) | Peatland microbial communities from SPRUCE experiment site at the Marcell Experimental Forest, Minnesota, USA - June2016WEW_16_100 | ecosystem: Environmental > Terrestrial > Soil >...
AGAAATGCTCGCCGCCGTCCGAGCATTTCTCGCGGTTAGGGGTGGCGTGAAAAAACAGCTTCGGATCGATTTTGTCGGTCATCCCAAATTCTCCTCTTGCCCGTGAAATGCCCGGTAGACGGTCTCAGCGGCCGCTTGGCGCGTTGGAAACTCCCGGGTGCCCCATTGGCCCAGAGCTCCGACAAGCCATGAGCGGCCGTCGTAGCCGATCCAGGCGCCGTTGTACTCGAACAAGGACGGGGAGTGGACGGCGAAGGGGAGGCCGGCGAGGGTGCGGTGCGCGCTCATTTGTGCACCGCAATGCCGCGATTGTAACAGGAATCCAGCGTCGAGCCTTGGTGGGCGATTGCCTCGACTTGATCCGGCGGGATGATGTACAGTGCACACCCGCGCGGGTCGCCCTGTACATACGACGCAAAACCGGGGTAACGGGCCATGATGGCGGCCAAGCGCTTGAGGGCGCCACGCTCGCGATCCGGCATAGGCGAGTAGCGCGTATGCTTGCCACTGTGCGGGTGTACTTCCTTGAATGGTTTCCCGGCTTCGTCATAAACGAACCCTTCGGGCTGTTGACTGCCTCGCACGATACCCCATGAGGCGTAGTCGTTCGAATCGCCACATTCGAGCTCGTGCCAGCAGTGCAGCGTCATGGATACGCGGCGCAGCACGCAAGCGTCTTCATAGTCGATGCCGGCGGCCTGCAGCGCGTCGATGCAGCTATATTTGCGATTAAGCATTTCAATTCCCCTTGTTTGTGGTTGGCGGCCTGCCGCGCCGTAGCGCAGCGAAGGCGGGTTAGATGTTACAATGTATAGGCTCGATCCGCTAACGATACATTGTATAAACAGGAATGCAAGGGGTTTGTTATCACGGTTTCGTGTACTTTGGTGCCAGATACCAAAAATTGCGTGCGTACTGGTAAACCGGCTTGCCATCGAATTCGCCAACCATGCGTTTTCCTTCCGAATCAAAATCGGAAAGCTTGAACGGGTTCTTTGGCAAGCGCTTGCCGTCGAAAGTGTATTGGGCGGGTTGTGCGGATTGCGGCCGATAGCGTATGGCGCGAGGCCACGACGCAACGCGAAGCATCGCAGTAAAAACCAGGTGCGCAGTAGCGCGGTCGTCGTGCGAGAGCCGGCGGGCTTCCACAAGCGCGGCGGCACCAGTGTCTACCATTGCGGCGGTAATTCGTCCCGGATTCATGTGTGACCTCTGTGTCCAAGCGGTTATGTACCATAGTGGGAACGCTATATATCTGTTTTTGCTGGTCTTTGCAAGCTGTTCTTAATAGTACCATTATTATTCTATATACTGGTAAAAGAGAAAGGAGGAAAGGGAACGCGTAAGGAATGGACACCACGGCGGACACGGGGGAAAATTGGAAAGAGTAGGAAATGCGTTTTTGGTCGCCACAGGTGGCCACTGGTCACAAATTAGGTAATTAGGTATAGGATTATTACAAAAGTTTAATGTTGACTTGCAGTGAGATACAATGTATAGGTGTTTTGTGAGATTTTAGGACGGTTTTAGGTCCGAAATAGGAGGATACGATGTCTAAATGGAATTACAACGGCGATCTGAATCTCGAATACGGCGGATTTTATTGGAAAGAGGACGGCGCCGACGATTATGTGCTTTGTGTTCGGGTAACGCCGTGTTCTGACGCCGGCGGGCCAAACAATCAATTCTGGATCGAATCGGGTTCGATCTATATGCCGAATGATCCTGAGAAGCGGCGCCGAGCGCTTTCCGTTTGCGGTTATGAGAACGAGCCCAACCCATCGCGAGGAATGCTCGTCGACGCTTTCATGGCTTACCAGGGAGTCGAACACGATTGTATGAACGGGCAAACCGTTGTGCAAATAGGAGCCAAGGCGGACGAAGCTGGATCGGGCTGGGGCAGAGTCGAAGTAACTAACGTGATTCGCGGCAATGCCAAGCTGGCGAATTACGTGAGGGACAATTATTTGCGGTGACTGGTTAGCGTTTCGCGTTATAAGCCATGATGTTGCGGGTTCCGGCTTTTCGGCCGGGGCCCGTTTTCATTTGGTCGAGATCATGCGCGATCGCGAATCGATGGCTGGCTTGAGCTCTGACTTTTTGAGCGAGTAGCGCCAGCGCCCAAGCGGGCGGGGGATGCCGTCCGGCTTTCCAATTAAGGGCGCAGTGGCGACTAACCTTATGGTCGAGAAGTGCCGCGATATCGGATCCTGTTGCACCAGGCTTTAGCGTTTCGATTGCGCGAGCGAACGGGGTAAGCACTGTCAAATCCAAATCTCGCTGGTACTCGGGAGTCGCTTGCTACCATTTAACCACACCAGGCTCGGCGCCTACCCCAAACCCCTAACCAAGTCAACCCCAACCCCTCAAATCCAGGCCTCCAGCTCCCAATCCCGCGCTCGACCGCGTATCACACTCAAGAGTAAGATATGGACCGCGACCAGCAAACCGCAACTAACCTATTGATATCAATAGCTTAGGAGGTACATCTAACCTAGACGCACCCAGGCTGCCGAAATGGAACTCGATCATGGTGCGGTGCAGCGACGATTTATTATCACAATCGCGTGATGGAACCCGGAAAGCGATGGCCCAAGCGATAAAAGGTATTTGGGTAGGCCCACCCGACCCCCCGCCGGTAAAAAATTTTAAAAAAGTGCATATTGCAATAGTCCTAGACCCGTGCTACACACCCCCGCCATCGACTGCTAACCACCCGCCCGTTCGTTCAAACTGTAAACTGTTCAAAAACACCCGAGGAATTTACGCTTATGGCCACTGCCCACAAACCGATCCTGTGCCTGGATTTCGATGGTGTCATTCACAGTTACACCAGCGGTTGGACCGACTACGCAACGATCAGGGATCCAGTCGTGCCCGGCTTCTTCGAGTGGGCCGAACAGGCGGCGAAGCATTTCAAGCTGGTGATCTACTCGTCGCGCAGCAAGCACGCCGATGCGATCACGGCAATGCAGTTCTGGCTTTACGAGCAGCGCAAGTTGTGGCGCGAGGCGGGCGGCATGCCGGAGACGGATGAACCATTGTCGTTCGAGTTCGCTTCCGAAAAGCCCGCGGCGTTCCTCACACTCGACGATCGCGCCATCCAGTTTGACGGGACGTGGCCCGATGTTGAGGCGATGCGCGATTTCAAACCTTGGAACAAACGCTGATGTTGATCGCCCGCATCCCCAACGCCACCCGCGTCCTAGGCAAATCTCAGGGCTATCTCGGCTTGCCGCTCCGCGACGAGTTGCGCAACACGACGGTCGACGGCGAGCAAACGCCCTGCATGGTGACCGCGTGGGAACCGACGCCCGATGAACTGGAGCGGATCAACACCGGCGAGAAAATCCACCTTGTTATCCTCGGGACGCAGCATCCGCCGGTGCTGCTCGAGGTGCCATATCCACCGGACCCACAATCGTGGAAGGCCGGCGTCGACGACAGCGCCGATCCCAAAATGATCGAGGCGATGCACGACATTGCCGGGCGGCTGTCGAATCGAACGCCTATGGGGGAGTTCGTCCGCATGCTGCGCGCTGGTATGCAACTGGATAGCCGAACTAGATTGGGATGGCACGTTCAGGCCGCTTTGCTGGCGAATGCCGCGGACCGCCTCGAATACATGTTCGACTCGTACTGCCCGCTGCAGGATCTAAAGCTGCACGAGGAAGCAGTGTGGAAGCTGTCGTGGGGCTACTTCAACACCAAGCTGAAGGACGCGTGGGCGGTGTGGCGTCGGAAAGCGGTGGCGCTCTATGTCTGATTTCGATTTCAGCGGCATATCGCCGCCCGAGTATCTCCGTGGAATCGCTTGGGGCAACATCGACCCGGGCAATGAAAATCTGAAAGCGTTGTTGATATGGGCGCGTCCCGCAAGATCATCCCCAACCGCAACACGATCGCGGTCAAGCCGTATAAGCATGTCGAGATGACGAAGTCGGAGATGTACGAGATGCTGCGCAAGGCGGTGGAGAATACCAAATGATCTCGCTTCTGGTCTTCCTTGGAACGGCGACGCCGCACAGCACCGTCCCCTGCTGGCTGGTGCATGCGTATATCGAGGTGCTGGGCGAGAAGGCCGCGCGCGCCAAGGGCAAGGCGCATGGTTACACCGATGCCGAGATCGACGCGGTGCGGGCGAGGTGTTTTGTCAAATGACACTCGCGCAAATCTACGAGCTCGGTCAGGTCGGCAACGTCAATTGGTGGGTGCTGGGCCCAGCCTTGATTGCGATCGCGCTGATCATCCTAGAGCACACATCGAGCGGGAGGAGCCTGTGACCCCCCTCCAGCTGATTTCCGCCGGCCAGAAACTGTACGGACGCAAGAAGTGGAAGCACAAGCTGGCTGCAGCACTCGGCGTCGACCAGTCCACCATCCACCGCCTCACCCATCGCGACATCGTGCCCGGCCCGTACATAGTCGCCATCGAAGGCTTGCTGGATCAGAAGCGCCGGCAGGACGAGCTCGATCGCGCCGCGCGAAAGCTGCTGCCGAGAAAGTTCCGCACCCGCAAGACCGTTAACCGCAAGCCGATCCCACAGAAGATCGGTGCGCACCCGCCGCGGGAGGAAGGCACATGAACATCCGCTTCGAGAAGATCGTCTCCACGATCGAGCGCGACATCGCGCAAACCGCCCGCAACCAAGTCGTCATCGACCGCATGAAAACTCTCACGCCGAAAGGAAGACTGATGCTTTACGCCCGCACCCATATCCGCCAGCTCGCCCTGCTTCTCAATTTTGTTATCTGGGCCTTGATCATCTTCGGCGCCGTCAAGGCGTTCGCCGCCGAGTGCCCGACCCCCGGCGAGAAGTGCAAGGTGCTTTATCTGTCCGAGCAGGAGGAGCGCATGCTGATGGGACAGAACGGCATCCTCGATACCGCGGCGCAGGCCCGGTCGCTGGATCTCGGCCAGTTCGCCGTGTACCTGAAGACCCGGATTGGATCGGCGCCGGCCGGCGAGGTCAAGCCGACGGAAAATAAAGCGGCCGCTCCGGTTGACAACCCCAAATAAGTAGTCAACACTGACTACCGCCCGCTAAGCAATCCAACCCGGCAGGCGGGTACGGGGCTCCCGGCGCGACCCTCCCCCCTCACGAAGGGAGCCCCGTTTCATTCAGGAGATGAGCATGTCACCAGCGGAAATTGCCAAGGTTTGTCACGAGATCAATCGCGCCTATTGCCACGCGATCGGCGACGACTCCCAGCTTCCCTGGGATCAGGCCCCGGAATGGCAGCGACAGTCTGCAGTCGACGGCGTCGGATTCTCATTGGCACACCCGACCGCAAAGCCGAGCGCCAGCCACGACAACTGGATGGCCGAGAAGCAGCGCGAAGGCTGGAAGCACGGTCCAGTCAAGGATCCGGGCAAGAAAGAGCATCCGGCTTTCCTGCCTTACGATCAGCTGCCGCAGGAGCAGAAGATCAAGGATTATCTGTTTCAGGCGGTGGTTCGCGAACTTCGCTGATGCCTTTCAAGCGCCGACCGAAGAAACGAGTGGTATCGCGGAGTTTCCGCGTGCCGCCGGCGCTTGACCGGGCGTTGGACGAGGAGGCGCGCAAGCGCGACTGGAGCAAGAGCTTCCTGATCAAGGAGATACTTACAAATTGGTTGACGTTCCATCAGGCAAAACGCGCGCTCCCGACCTCTACCCTCGAAAGCGGCCAGTGATGTACTCCGAGTCCCGAGAGAAATACTTGCGCGATCATCCGGAAATTTCTCCGGCCATCCTGGCGCACCACCTCGGCGTCAGCGAGAGTTTCGTCAAGCAGTTCCAGCGCAAGCTGGGCATCCGCCCGTTTACCGGCAACAAGCCGAGGAAGAAATGAAGATCGCGCTTTGCACCACCACCATCCACGTCCCGCACGCGCTCAAGCTGATGCGCAAGTGTTCGGGTGAGGTCCGGTTCTTTGTTGCGTTCGATAAGAAAACGCCAAGTGAAATCTATGCAATCGCAGACGGCGACACGAAGATGCTGCCGGAAGCCATCCAGTCGGACTGGAAATGTTCCGAAGCCCTCGGGTGGAATACGATCGCCCGCCGCAACATCGCTTTCCTCGAGGCGTTGAAGTGGGGTGCCGACGTCATCTATTCGTGGGACAATGATAATCTGAATGTCGACACTCAGCATTTTGAAAACATCGGTTCTCGTTTCGAATATCGTCGCGGTGAGTTGAACAGCGCCGGCACGTGGATGTATGCGGGGGGCGAGCCGAAGCTTTTCAACGGCATCAAGATTTCCGGCCCGAATGGATGGTTCGATCCCGGCTCGCTGCTGATCCCGCAGACCCGCCACCGTGGCATCCCGTGGAGCCATCGGAACGTAAATCACGCAGGCCCCGTCACCGACGTCAAGATAGGCGTAGTCGCCGGCCTCGTGATCGGTGACCCCGACATCGACGCGGTCACCCGCATGGAGCATCGACCCGACATCGGCGGCGTTCACCTGCTCGGGCAGACCGGCATTGTCGTCGACCCGCATACATGGACGGTGTTCAACTCGCAAAATACCGCGGTGATCCGTGAGCTCATCCCGGCGTGGTTCATGATGTCCGGCGTCGGCCGCCATGACGACATCTATGCCAGTCTGATCGTCCAGCGCGTCGCCCGCGAGCGCAACCTGCATGTCCACTTCGGCCCGCCCTTCACCTACCAGCAGCGCAACGAGCACAACCTGATTACCGACCTTCGTCGCGAGATTGACGGGATGGAGAATGTCGCGGTGCTGGCCGAACTGCTCGATCACATCCCGCTACCCGGCAAGTCCGTGATCGAGGATACGCGCACGATCTATAGCACGCTCGAACATTGCGACTGGCTGCCGGACGAGGCGATCTACGCGGCGCATAAATGGCTGGATGATTGCGAGTCTGTCCTATGAAACTCGCGATCGGCTACAGCACGAAGGATCAGGTCGAGCTGACGAGGCAGACTTTCCCCCGCTTGATGGATACGGCGGGCGATTGCGCATCACTGTGGTGGTGCGATGGGTCAAATACCTATGAAGGTAAGGAGTATTGGGCCAAGCACTCGGAGCATTGTGTTGAAGCTCCTGTCTACGTGCGCGGAGGGGCCGACGCGGCGATCGCGTGGAAGCTGTCGGCTATGTTACGCTCGGGGGCCAACTACACTCATATCGGCCTGCTCGAGAACGACGTCCTGCTTGACGAGGACTGGTTCGAGCCGACGATGGAGTTGTTCGAGAAAGGGAAAGCAGATGGTCTTAGCGTTGGAGCAGTTTCACCCCGTTCTTACGTCGACCGCGTCCTTATCCAGCGTGATGGCTGGGCCGTCATGCATAACATTGGAGCAGGATTTATTATTTTCACGCGGGAAGCCGCAGAGATCGTTCTTCGTTCTTTCAGGACTTCATGGTGGCCAACCACTCGCCTGTTGTGGGCTCAGTTGTCCGGGATTGATGTAGCGACCTATGCTGCTTTTCGAGGTAATGAACAATGGACAACGACGGATTGGCAGTTCGAGACTCAGCTCGCCAGCCACGGCCTTGCCAGCCTCGCGCTGACTCCCGCTAAATGCCGGATGATCGGGCAGAACCCGCCGCTTGAGCAGCAAGGTTTGAAATTGGTCGCGGCCGACGACCCGATGAACTGGAATGACGAGGCATTCGAGATCTATCGAGGTAACCTCCTCGCCATCCGCGCCGGCGTGCATCAGATCGAACTTCCTGGTATCATCCACCGCGACGGCACCGGTATGCTTTTCTTCCCTCATCAACTCGGCAACCTCGCGGGGCTCGAACCATGGCAAGGCAGTTTGGAATTACAATGGGCCCAGGGGTGGGGCCCCTTCGCCTACCGCACTGGTCCGGGCGGCGCATCTCTTTCCGTGCGCACTTCTGGTTCCTGCTCCTTCCACGTCACTGGCGGGACCACCGGCGCCAGGGTGGCTATCACGGACACCCGCTCTGGATTTAACTTCGCGCCGGACTTGCCCGGAGGCATGCAGCAGTTCGGCTCGATCAACGTGCCGGGCGGCCCGGTGCCGCGGCAAATCACGATGGAGATGAGCGAGGGCGCGGTGTTCTACGGGCTGCAGACCGCCGATCCCCAGCTGCTCGACAGCACGTTCAGGTTTTCGTGGGATCAGTTGCCGGAGGCGAAATAATGCCACTGCCGATCACAAAACCCGAAACTTGGTACGTTTATGAACTGAGCGAAGGCGCGTTTCGCGACTGGTATTACTGGGGCGTTGGCGAGCAATCGAAAGCTCCGGTGCGCCGCGAGATCGGACAATTCGCCAAGGCAATTATAATTTTGTCTCGGCTGCTGCCGGATAAGAACTGGTTTGATTCATCGCACGAATACTGGACAACCTATTTCCCGGGTGCCGGGGTGGTAATTGTGCTTCGTCCCGAAAGCAATCCGTATGCGGAAGGATACCTGATGGCCCGTGTCGAACTTCCATGGCTGGGGAGTATTGGGGAGGTTGATCTGTGAAAAAAGTTTTAATTTTAGGCGCGGCGGGATTTTTGGGGTCAGCGTTAGAGCATCGCCTGAAAGCCGAAGGCCACTTCGTCGTCAGCATCGCCCGCCATCCCCCCGCCTATCGAAAGTCGGTAGCCAATGAATACAATATCCTGGACCTCACCAATACTGCTGATTTCCATCATCATTTTTTCCGCCATCATTTCGACGAGTGTTACCAAGTCGCTGGGGAAGTCGGCGGGCTTGGCTATATTGGTATCGGCGACAATGACGCTGCTATTCTTACTAATTCACTGAAGATCAACCTGCACACCCTCGAAGCGATCCGGCAGACCGGCGCATGCGAGAAGATCCTGTTCGCCTCCAGCCAGTGCGTCTACCCCGACACCATCGAGATCGATCCGTTCGCGGCCGAGCGCATCCCGGATCATGTCATCCAGCCGTGGCGGGAGCAGGATGCCTCGTTCAATACGTTCGCGTTCGGGCAGGAGAAACTGTATGCCGAGAAATTGTACGACGCCTATGCTAGAAATCACGGACTTGAAATTCGCATTGGACGGATCGGCAATACTTACGGGCCATATTGCGAATGGCAGGCTCCTCGATCTAAAGCTGTCGCGGCGATATGCAAAAAAGTTGCAGAAGCTTCTTATGCGGGAACTGTCAAGCTCTGGGGCGACGGCACCCAGCGGCGGTCGTTCACCTACGTCGACGACGTGATCGACGGCATGCTCAAACTGATGGAGTCGGACTGCCAGGGCCCGGTCAATATCGCGCACGGCGAGACGGTGTCGATTATCGATCTGTTCGAGGCGGTGTGTCGGACTGCCAACAAGGTACTGGCATGGGAGAGCGAGCCGGGGCCGGTCGGCGTCCATTCCCGTGGCTCGGACAACACCTTAGCCAAGAAAGTATTAGCATGGGAACCGAAAACCTCGCTGATGATGGGGCTGGCCATTACCTATCCGTGGGTGCGTGATCAGGCCTTGACGAAGGCCCCGGCTTGAGGTAGTCAAGTTGTAGTACAAATCGGGGAGAGGAATATGATCCTAGGCTACGTAAGAGTTAGTACCGCCGATCAGGCCAATGCGGATCGTTCAAGCCTGCAAGTCCAGCAGGACATTATCGAGGGCTTCGCCCGCGCCCGCGGCGTCGATAAGTACGGCGTGCAGATTTACACCGATGCTGGAGTGTCCGGCGGGGTCAAGTTGTCCAAGCGCGAGGCCGGTGCTCAGTTGCTGGCCGACATGGCGACCGGCGACACCGTGATTGCCAGCAAGCTCGATCGCATGTTTCGCTCTGCCGTCGATGCGCTCAACATGCTGGAGTTGTTCAAGGAGAAGGGTGTCCATCTCGTGCTGTACGACATGGGGCACGAACCCGTGACCGGTGAGGGAACCGCCCGCCTGCTGTTCACCATTCTTGCCGCTGTCGCCGACATGGAGCGGATCAGGATCCGCGAGCGCACCGCCGAGGGCCGCAAGGCCAAGAAGGCGAAGGGCGGCCCGGTCGGCAACGTCCCATTCGGTTTCCGTAAAGAGGGCGAGGGCAGGTCTGCGCTACTTGTGTCGGATGAGAAGGAGCGGGAGACGCTGGTGAAGATGAAGCAGTTGTACCAGAATGAAGGCTTGATCGGTACGTCGCGCAAGCTCGCCGAGGCCGGCATTCTGTCGCGAGCCGGCAAACCGTTCACGGCGATGGCGATCCGGCGGGTGGTGATGCAGGAAGCCCAGCAGTGACAGACTTCATAGAAGCTGTTGGGCGATGCGTGCATACGTTCAAGGCTGCCGGGTTCGAGCCGCCCGATTGTATTTTGCTGAAAAACCACGAGCAGGGTATTCGCATGCTGACTCAGCTGCGGGAAATGCCAACGATGGTTTATCGAGCAGGTGATCCCAGAATGGGAAAAGTAATAGAGCACCCTGATGGTTCGTGCTGGATGCAGGTTGAAGTGTATGGCGTAAAAATTCGCTGGCCCGCTGTAAAGATGGCGCTGCCCAAAGGAGGGTATATTTGGACATGATCCCCGAAGAACTCGAAGCCAAGTGCAAGGAGCTGTGCCCGCACTGCAAGGCAGGCGAGCCGGTGCGCCGGCGCCTCGACACGTTCGAGTGGGTTCACGATTTCTCGTTCGGCGCCCCGGAAGGTACCCCGTTCGGCCGGCGTCAGCAGGGCCACAGCATTTGTGACGCGCACGAGTTGAGGACGCAGAATGGGCAATCGCGAGCAGGCTGAAAAACTATTGATTCGCGGAGAGGAGGCAGCCCGCGACAAATCGGCGCCAACCAACCAAGATCACGCCTATCAGCTTTTGAATTCTGCCGTGTATGCCGACCCGTCTTGGGGCCATGCGCTGTACGTCAACGGCTGCACGGCTTCCGATTTGGTTCGTCCGCATGCCGCCGTCGCCCTGTTTCGTCGCACGCTCGAATGCGAGCAGACCCCGAACGAGCGGCACAAGACCCTGACCAATCTCGCATGGGAGCTTATGAAGTTGGGCGGGCACAAGGAAGCTTTGCCCTTGCTTCACGAAGCGATCAATCTTGAGCCGAAGTCGTCGCTGCCGTATATGCACATGTCGATGTGCCATCAGATATTCGGCGAAACCGATGTTGCCGTTGGCTATGCCAAGAAGTGCTACGATCTCGCCCGGACCGAAGACGGCACTTACAATGCGATCGCTGAATTCCAACTGGCGTTTGCACTATTGTTCGACGGGCAATACGCTGCGGGATTGAAGCATTTCGAATCCCGCTTCGAGGCGCGGCTGCCGAATTTTCTCTTATACCCGTACCCGAAGTGGAAGGGCGAGAATGGCAAGACGTTGTTCCTGGTGGCCGATCAGGGTCTCGGCGACACGCTATCGTATGCACGCTTTGTGGAAGCGGCCTCGAAGCGGTGTCGATTCATTCACATGTGCGTTCAAAGTGAGCTACGTCGTGTCTTCGAGCACGCGTTCCGGCATCTTCCGAATCTCAATTTTCTGCCGTCGCCTTCGAACTTTCCCGGCGATGCCGACGCTTGGTCGACGTTTGTCAGCCTACCTTTCGCCCTGGGATTATCCGACGCTGAAATAAAATCGGCTCCGAACATCGGCATGCCGCGCCCGCCGATGTCGAACCAGTGGAAGGTTGCTGATCGCCAATTCCACATTGGTATCGCATGGTCCGGCTCACCGCTGAACGACATCGACAAGCATCGGAACATTCCAATCCACCACTTCATGGAGCTGTACCGAGTGCCGGGGATTCAGTTATATTCGTTGCAGGTCGATGCCAAGAAGACCGACCTGAACCTGTGGGGCTTTGCTCCGCTGATTCGCGACCTAAGTGGATATCTACGCGACGTGGCCGATAGCTGTTTTGTGTTGTCGGAGTTAGATCTCGTAATTTCTGTCGAGTCAGCTCTCGGCCACATCGCCAGCATGTGCGATAAAGAATGCTGGATACCATATTCGCATTTAGGTCGCGATTACAGGCTCGGTTCCGACGGGACGAACCGGCTGTGGACGCCAAAACATCGCGTATTTCAGCAAAAAGATGACATGCGCTGGGAGCCCGTGTTCGAGCGGATCGTCGAAGCCTTGAAGGAGAAAGTGCATGGCAACGTGGTCGAAACCGGTCTTCTCTGAGATGATATCCGAAGTCGGGTGGGATGAAGACACCCAGGAACTCACAGTGACTTTCAAGAAGAAGGGAAGAACCGCGGCCTATAAGGGCTTCGACGAAGGCACTGCCGAGCAACTGTCGCGGGCACCGTCGGTCGGCTCGATGTTCCTGTCTGATATCAAACCGTTTGCCGACTCGTGGAGGTATGTGTGACCGGCGATATTCGAGTTGATGACTTGGTCCTCGCCCTCAGACAGTGCCGCACGGTGCTGGCCAATATGGCTGAGGAGCGGGAAGGCTTGTGGAATGCGTTGACCGGGCGACGCTGGCCCATCAATCACGAGCCGCTGCGTGTAGACGCAAAACACCTCGTTCCTTTGATCGACGACTTGCTTGAGGCGGTGGATGTCTGACGAACAGCTCGACGAGTCCGAGAAGCGCGCCCTGTTGTTCGAGGACATGGCCCGCCAGATCCGGCTCAACAAGGGCGCCAAATTCGGCGGCGCCTTCCTGCTGATCCCGCCCGGCACCGATGACGAGGCGATTTTCCGCTCCCTGATGCTCAATCAGGAGGAAGCCTCGATCTTCTGGGCCTCGGTCCAGACTATCGCCAACGTCGCGGTGGCCGCCATGGATAACGTCCCGAGGCAGCAGGGTTTCCGCCGGGGCTAGGCCTTGGGAATTGCCCGGGTCCGTGCTAAGCAAGCGCTTCCAGCGTTTGTGAGGCAGGTCGCATGTTGAAGAAACTACTGGTTTCCGCCGCCCTTCTGGCCGCCGTCCCGGCCTTCGCCCAGTCTGTCCAACAGTCCGGTACCGTCACTCGTAATCATATCCCCTACTGGCTTACCAGCGGGGTCATCGGAGACGGCGGGTCGGCTGCCGACAGCCCAATTTCCTCGATTGGCGTCACTAACCCAGGCGGAAGTGGGATTTGCGTCTCGTCCGACCGACAGACCGCCGCCGGACGCAACCAGCTTTGCTTTGGGGCCTCGACCGCCGGTCCGGCCACCATCAGCCTGCAGAATTACGGCACCGCTTCCCCCCAGAATCTCCAGTTCGTCATCAACGGCACGCCGGTGGTTATTCCGACTGGCGGCAGCAGCTTCCTTCAGCTGTCCGGCGCGGCTGTCACCGGCCATCTCCCATGCTTCAGCGGTACGCTTGGCCTTGTCGTCGATTGCGGGACGTCGATCGGAGCTGGCACCCAGTTCGGATTGCCGTATTACTCCACAACTTCGTCCCTCGGGTCGACCGGTGCCGGCACTAACGGACAATTTTTGATCGGACAAACCGGGTCAGTTTTTTTATGGAAAACCCTATCAGGCGATGTCTCATCTGTAACTGCAGCTGGCGCACTTACCCTGCAATCCGTCAACGGCATTCCATTTTCTTCGTCCTATAGTGCCAATGGTGTTTTGATCGGCGAAGGCACCAATGCATTTCATTCCGTTGCTACGCTGAATGTTGGCCAGTGCCTGCTTAGTCAGGGAGCTTCCGATCCGATATGGTCATCTTGCGCCGCGGGATCCGGTTCGGCGGGCGGTTCTAATTCGCAAGTTCAATTTAATAACGCCACTTCGCTCGGCGGCAGTCCTAATTTTACGTGGGTATCACCTACATTAACGCTTGGTCTGGCTGGCTCGGTAACGGGGCAATTAGCACTTGCGCCTTCCGGCAGCGGCAGCGGCACCGTAACCCTGCAAAATCCGTCTACAACCTTCGCTTATAATTTCAACCTTCCCACCACGGCAGGATCGTCTGGACAGCCTCTACTTTCCGGCGGCGGCGGTTCTACCGCCATGTCATTCGGGACGTTGGGTATCGGCGGAGGCGGAACCAATTGCACCACTGCGTCCGGCACTTGCCTCGATAATATCGCCGGTTTTTCCTCGACCGGGTTCGTGCAGCGCACAGGCTCCGGCAGCTACACATTTTCTCTCGTGGTGCCCGTCTCTGGCGGGGGCACCGGACTGGCCAACGGCACCTCTGGCGGCATCCTCGGATTTACGGGCTCGAGCACGATCGCTTCTTCGGGGCTGCTGACTTTGAACGGCGTGGTTATCGGCGGCGGTTCGGGCGCTACTCCGGCATCAACCGCGGCAGGCACTAACGGGCAATTGTTTGTCGGCACAACATCGGCAGCCCCTGCTTTTGTTACCGCAAGTGGCGATATTTCGGCAATTACCGCGGCGGGTGCCTTCACGATTGCTAATTCCGCGGTGACCGTTGCCAAGCAGGCGAACGCCGCGGCGTGGACCTTGGAAGGTAATTTCACATCGGGAAGTACGGCGCCGCAATTCTCAACCATCGGCGCCTTGACTAACAAGGCCAGCCCCGCATCAAGCGATCTCATTCTTATTCAGGATCAGGCGGCTTCCGGGGCTTTGAAATACGCGACCGTGTCGTCTATCGCGGTGGCCGGATCGGTTGGTTCACTCAATTCATTGACGGGAGCCTTATCAATCGCCGGAGGAACCGGGACAAGTGTAACCCCGTCGGGATCAACGATCACGGTTGCGAACACGAAAGCGCAACAGGCGACGAGAATTACAACTACGGGCAACTTCACGACGCCTTCTACCGTAACCACGTCAACAGTATTCAAGATCACGCTGGTCGGAGGGGGTAATTCTGGTGCCAGTTCGGGCGTATCTACTGTTGGCGGCGGCGGTGGCGCTGGCGGCGCTGTGTCGTTCTGGGTGTCAGGGCTTTCACCATCGACGAGCTATGCCGTAACCATCGGTGCCGCTGGCGGCGGAACGACAAGCCTCGTTGTCGGCGCCACGACGTATTCCTGTACGGGCGGTACCGCAGGAGGGGCTGCAAGCACGACCAACACCACTAACACGCAAGGCTCTTGCAGCGCTTCTATTCTCTCGCTGCCATTCGTATTTTATTATCAGACTTATGGCACTGGGCAATTTATAGCGTCCAGTTCTTCTTATTTCGGGGTTCAAGGCGGCGGCACACCTTTTGGAACCGGAGGTTACGGGGGAGTAACGGGCGCCGGCAGCGGCGTCAATGGAATTGGTTTCGGAGCAGGCGGCGGCGGGGGGGTTGGTTCTGGCGGCGGCGGTGGCGGTATGCCGGGATTGTTCATAGCCGAATGGAATAGCTAAACACTGATGGCTTTCATCAACGCCCTCTACAACCTGTGGCCATCCGGAGACAAACTGATCCCCGGGCTGCGGGACGCCATCGCCGCCGACGTGCCGACGGTTCTGCCGAAATACGGCATCAGCTCCAACCTCGTGCTCGCCCACTTCATGGCGCAGATCAGTTTGGAGTGCGGGGCGGGTACCGAGGTCGAGGAGAACCTGAACTACTCGGCCCCCCGCATGCACCAGGTCTGGCCGTCGCGCTTCCCGACGGTCAATTCTGGGCTTCCATATGCCCATAACCCGCGCCTGCTGGCGAACAAGGTCTACAACGGGCGAGGCGGGAACGCGCTCAATTCCAATATGGGGTACGCCTTCCGCGGCCGCGGGGCCACACAAACCACGTTCCATGATGGCTACAAGGCGCTGCAGGAAGCGCTCGCCAAGAACGGTATCGTTCTCGATCTCGTCACCAACCCCGATCTCGTCAACGCCCCCGAACACTTCCTGGAATGTGGTGCGGCCGATTTCATCCTTTGCGGCTGCCTGCTGTGGGCGCAGGCCGACAACGTGGTGCAGGTCACCCGCCACCTGAACGGCGGATATACCGGGCTTTCCGACCGGATGACGTGGCTTCGCCGCTGGAAGGCTGCCCTAGACACCGTATCCTAAATGTGACAGGTTGCCGCAACCCGCAGGAGCATCCTAATCATGAACCTCAGTGGCAAGCAGTGGATCGGCATCGTCGGCGTCATCCTCAACACGCTCATGACTTCCACTGCGGTTTTCACCAAAATCTGGGGGCCTGATACAGCATCGCTTATCGTCATGGTGCTCGGAATGATCAACACCATGTTCAGCGGCATCGGCGTCATCTTGGCCAGCCAGCTTAATACTGTCAAGGATGTGCTTGCCATGCCCGGGATCGAGCATGTTTCCGTCAATTCGCAGGCCACCGACGGATTGGCCGCTATGGCGATCGATCCCGCTATCAACAAGATCGCTCCAACTCGTGCTGCCATGGCAGACATTACCGAAACCGCCAAAGGATCTTGACATGAAAAAGCTTCTTCTCGTTATCCCCCTCGCTTTGTCGCTCGGCGCCTGTGCCTCCCTGCAAACCGCATGGGACGTCGTCACCGGCGCCACAGTCTCTCCGACTCAGATCATCGTGGCGGCCAATGCCTTCGACGCCGGCGAGGCCAGCGCCACGCAATACCTGCTGTACTGCAAGCAGGCCAGTCCGGCACCTTCCTACTGCGCGCTGAATACCCGGCAGGCCGTGGTTTCGGCGGTGCGTGCCGGCCGCATCGCTCGCAATCAGCTTGAGCCTTATATTGTTTCCGGCACTGCCGGGCCAAGTGCCATCTACAACGCGTTAGTGGCAACCGTGACGTCATTGCAGACACAGATTCCCACCAACCCCGGAGTTTCGAAATGACGATTGCCATCCAGGCCCTGCTCGGGCTGATCACCAACCTAATCCCGCTACTGACGTCTAGCGCCAACGCGTCGCTGATCGACTCGATCATCAAGACGCTGACCCAGTTCGTCCCGTTCATCGTCGACGAAATCTCATCGCTCTACACACCGGTGAAGAACATCATCGCGGCGCTGAGCGCGACGCCGGCGACCAATGCCGCGCAACTAGCGCAGTTGCAAGTTCTCGATCAGCAGGTTGATGCGGCGTTCGAAGCAGCGGCGGCATCGACCGACGCCGGAACCTGACGGCATCGAAGCGGTTGATTTCACCGGGGTAGGTGAGAATGGCACGCGCATCGAGCCGTCGAATGACCGAGTTCAGCGACAACGGAAGTGCAAAGCTGGAGCGGGAATGGCACCTTAACAAGGGCATTCCCGTCGTTTGGCTGGTCGGTAGCCTGATCATAGGCATAGCCCAGTTCGGCGGGCTCGTTTGGTATGCTTCCCAGTTCAATACCCGCGTTGATATCGTGGAAAAGACGGTAGCCTTGATCGCGCCGCAAGGCGAGCGGCTGACGCGCCTTGAAGAAAAGTTGGTAGCGGTGCAGGCAACCACCAACCGGATCGAAGCCCTTCTCACCATCAAACACTGACTTCGGGAGCATCACTTCATGAAGTACCTGTTTTCCGTGTTGATTTTTTTCGCCCTTTTTTCATCGGCCGAAGCCGGGCATCGGCACTACAAGCATCACGCGCACCACGTTCAACGGCAGCACGTCATGCATCATGCCAGACACCACGTTCGTCGCATGCATCATCGCCGCCACCGACACTACTATCACCAGCCTGATCTGCGAGCGATGCACGGCTCTGGAGCGGTTAGTGCAAAATCGGGCGCAGTGGCTCATGTGGCTGCTCATGCCGTCGCGGCCTTCCAGTGCATCATCGACAAACTGGAGCAACAAGGATATCCGGTTAAGTTCCTGGGCGGGTTTGCGCATGGCGGCCATATTCCCGGCAGCTTACATTATTCAGGTTTGGCACTTGATGTGAACCAAGTGGCACGGAACGTCACACGCCCGGCGATGCCTTCCAATGAGATCACGCTGGCGAATTCCTGCGGGCTGATAAGCGGGGCGCAGTGGCGCTGGGCCGATAGCGGGCACTTCCAGTTGGGCGGATGGGCCGGACGGACGGCGGTACGCCGGCGGGGTACGCCGGCTAGTAATGCATCGACAAGTGCCCAAGCGAGTGCAGTAGGGGGATGATAAGTGATGGCCTTGCGCAGAGCACGTCGTCGGCGTAATGTGCTGTTATGACAAGATATCCTCGCGTGGATTTGGCCGGAAAAGTTTTCGGAAAGCTGACTGTCGAGGAGTTCGTCGGCAGGCGCTCGAAGGGGACTAGCGGCGATTCGCTTTGGCGGTGTCAATGCGAATGCGGGAAAACTTCCGTCGCTTACGGCTACAATTTGAAGTCCGGCAAGTCTAGATCATGCGGATGTGCGATCGCTCCTGCGCTTCTAAAATCAAATATCACGCATGGAAAATATAACACCCCCGAACGTCGCGTTTGGACAGGCATAAAAACTCGGTGCTTCAACGCGAATGAAAAAACGTGGCCATACTACGGAGGCCGAGGAATCACTGTTTGCGCCCGATGGCTTGGCGAAGCGGGGTTTTCCAACTTCCTAGCGGATATGGGGGAGCGTCCGTCTTCAAAGCATTCTATCGAGCGGGAAGATGTGAACGGCAACTACGAGCCGGACAATTGTGTGTGGGCATCTAAGAAAATGCAGAGCCGCAATAAACGAAACACGCTGCGGATAGTGCTCGAAGGCAAAACGGTTTCGCTAAAAGATGCCTGCGAAGAGGCAGGCGTCAATTACTACTCAGCTAGATGTCGTTTGCGAAAAGGCCAAGACCCTTTGCAGAGGCTTCGCTGATGGCTGGCTGGAGCAGAGAGAAGCGCGAAGCGTTCGAATCAGCTTTTTACGCTTTTTTGAAGCAGGCGAGAATCAATTCTAAAAACAAGGGGTTTGTTAGTCTTGGTGAAAATCTGTATTACAGCCAGCGCCACTTCATCACAAAAGTCATGGACGGCTTGGAAGAAGATAAGCACGACGTTTACGTTTTGAAGAGCCGCCAGTTAGGAATCACGACTATCGCTAGGGCGATGTCCGCGTTTTATCTAGGCATTCACCGCGGTTTATCCGGCGCGCTTGTTTTCGATTCAAATGAAAACAAGAATCTTGCTCGCGACGAACTCGTCACAATGATCGGCGATCTTCCCGAACGCTTAAAATTTCCAGGCATCAAAAAAGATAACCGCGACGGGCTCATGCTCGTTAATAATTCTAAAATTTTGTTCAAGTCAGCGGGTGTGAAAAAAACCAAGACGTCGGGCACGCTAGGACGTTCAGCGGGTTTGACCCTTAGTCATGGGTCCGAAATTTGTAGCTGGGAAAACGACGAAGGACTTGTATCGTATCGGAGATCGCTTTCGGACAGTCACCCCGATAGGTTGTATATTTGGGAAAGTACAGCCAGAGGCCCTAACGCTTGGATGGACATGTGGCACGAGGCGCGTGCTGACGAGCATCATTGCGTTACAATTTTTATCGGCTGGTGGAGCCACGACGGCCAGCGCATCGAGCGTGACAGCAAGGACTGGGAGTTTTACGGTACGCAGCTGCCGACTGTCGACGAGCAGAAGAAAATCGATAAGGTCAAGGAGCTTTACGACTTTGCCATTTCGCAGGAACAGCTTGCCTGGTATCGTCGACTGGTCGATCCGGCTTCTCGCGATACTGGTGATACTGACGCTGGTTTCGAGGCAAACCAGTTCCAGAAACAGGAAGATCCGTGGGACGAGGACGAGGCATTCCAGATTACGGGCAGTGTATTTTTCTCTGGTGAGAGCCTTAAGGACCAGTCGGATAAGCATGTTTCCAACAAATACAAATCCTACATGTTTTTGCCCGGCACTGAATTCTGCGATCTTAAGGTTTATCCGGCGGAGACATCGCGGAACATAGAACTGAAAGTGTGGGAGCCGCCGCAACGCGAGGCAGTGTATTCGATCGGCATTGATCCGGCCTTTGGTGAGAACGAGAACAACGATCGATCGAGCTTCCAGGTTTTTCGTTGCTACTCCGATGGCGTCGACCAGGTCGCCGAGTACGCCTACCCGCTGATCTCAACCAAGCACTTTGCGTGGGTGATCGCCGCCGTGATGGGCTGGTACGGCTCCGAGCCGTTGACCGAGATCAAGTATATTCTCGAATTGAATGGCCCCGGCGGCGCGGTGCTGACCGAGTTGCAGGGCCTGAAATTCCAGATCGAGAATTCCTACGCGCCGCTGGCCGAGCAGGGCATTCGCAACATCTTTCAGAACGTCAAGCAGTACATCTACACCCGCGCCGATTCGATGGGAGGCGGTGGCGCATGGCACTGGAAATGCCTGTTTACCGACGAAATCATTCCCACTCCTTCGGGGTGGACTACAATGGGAGCACTAAAAGTAGGAGACAAAATTTTTGACGACCGAGGGCAAGTATGCCGCGTCACGGGTTGCTCGCCCGTTATGAAAAACCACGAATGCTTCGAAATAACTTTCGAGGACGGGTCAACGATCGTCGCTGACGATCAGCATCTTTGGCCCGTAAACAACGGAGCGCTAGTAAAAACAGTCGACTTGATGAACGGTTTTCAGTCACCTCGTCGCTGGGAGCCTTATTCGATCGCGGTTGCCGAGCCACTTGAATTACCTGCGAAGTCGCTTCCGATTGACCCCTACGTGTTAGGGGCGTGGCTCGGCGATGGGGATAGCAAGCGACCTTATATTTTTGGCAATGAAGCCGATCTACTTGAAATCTCTTACCACATCGAAATGGCAGGATATCAGCTGGGAACGCTGAAGCGCGGGTCGCCTCCCCGAACCGTATGCAGTCGTGCAATATCGGATTTTTCACACAGGTTAAAATCAAGCGGGTTGATCGATAACAAGCACATTCCAGAAGCGTATTTGCGAGCCTCGAAAGAGCAGCGATTGGCGCTGCTGCAAGGTTTAATGGATACGGACGGGTCGATCGATATTAGTCGCCAGTGCGGATTTACGACGACGCGGCCTGATCTCGCCAAAGGGTTCAAAGAACTTTTGAGATCTCTCGGCATCAAGGCGAAGTTTGTAGTAAGAAATCTTGAATTGAGCTATCGCGGGAAGAAATCTGAATGCAAGCCCGCGTATCAGTTTTGGTTTACCGGGTACCCCGACATGCTTGTTTTCAGGCTAAGCAGAAAGGCTGCTCGCCAACAGGCAACGGTAAAAACGAAGGGACGCAAAGGCGAATGGAAACCGCGGCTGAGTGTGTCAAAGCGCCATCGAATCGTTTCGGTAGAGTCAATAGGTTCGGTTCCGGTGAAGTGCCTCAGTGTTGATAGCCCTTCCCGACTGTTCCTGGCAGGCTCGGGCATGATTCCGACCCACAACACCCAGCAGCAGAACAAGATCATGATCCTCGAGCAGTTGCGCTCGCTGGTCGGCAACGGCCAGCTGCGGATTCGGTCGCAGGAGTTGATCCGGGAAATGCAGCGAGTGGCGCGTGACGGCGACACCATCAAGGCCAACGGCACCGGCGATGCCGGCAAGGATGACCGCACGCTGGCAGCGGCTTTGACGGCGCATAACTGGGAGATCAAGATGCGGCGGCAATTGATCGTTCAGAAGCGATCGCGCGAGGCTGAGAAGGTTAAAAAGATGCGGAGCGTGGTTGACCAGACCCAGATGTTCAATCAGAACATGATGTCGGCGTTCATGGGCCAGAAGCAGCAGAGCCGGATCGCGCAGCAGCGACTGGCGATGAAGAATACTTGGCGGTATGGGAGATAACTATGGAGCATGCAATTACGGTACTTGACGTTGTGAAATTCGTCTTGATTGTAGGCGGGATGGGAGTAGTGCTTGCCTTTTTAGTGTTCCTATTGTGGGCGTTTGCACAAGGATTTAATCACTAATGGCAGTAGTTTTGAAGTGTCCCGCCTGCGAGAAAAAGTTCAAATACGACGTCACGCAGGGCTGGCCGGATTTCTGCCCGCTTTGCAGCGCCGACATCAACAACCGGGTGCCCGACAACGTCGTCGTGATGCCCGCCTTCCTGTCGCAGAAGTCGAAAAACAACGACAAGGTGGCGCGCGACATCATGGACGGCTCGGAGAAGCGGGCTGAACTCGGCGCCGCGATGGCCGGTGTCCCGGTATCTGAGATGTCAAATCTCAAGATCACCAACCTCAACGATCGCAAGGACGCCGAGTTCTCCGCGGTAGAAGTCAACAACCCCGTGACCCAGCGGATGGCCGAGATGCAGGCGCGAGGCATGCCGACCGGCTTTGGTGTGGCCGAGGCCCAGAATTTCGCGACACAGGCCCACACCGGTGTGGCCCCACATGCTGGCCTGCGCTCGCGCAATCGGGTACAAGCGGCCCTGGCTCCAATCGGGAGTGCTCCGCTGCCGCTTGAGATCACCAACAACCCGAATTACAGGTCGCCTGTATGAGTGAGTACGCAACAATTTTCGGGTCTCCCATTGCCGAAGTGCAGAATGATCTGCTGCTCAGTTATATAATTAGGCATTATCCCGGGGATCATCCTGATCTGCTGGTTGATTTTTTGCCGTGGCTAAGGACGTGGCGCTATTGTGTAGTAGAGGCCGAATACAGAGGATTACTATTGCTCGGAGGCTGGGCGCAATGGGTTAAGGAAGCAGCATGATCCCTCTCCCGACAGCCGAGAAGGAACTGATCCCGGCGGCAACGGAATTGATCGAGACCTGCCGGATCAGCCAGGGCAACCGGGCAGCTTACTATCGTTTGCTGAATCAGATTGCCGAGACCGGACGTCCCGACGGCAACAAGGCGCTCATCAACATGATGAACGCGCATCTCGAACGCACCCAGTCGCATTTGTTCTCGCCGATCGAACTGAAATTCGCCTGCGACTTCGACAACGATTACAAGCCCGACGTCATCAAGCGCGGGCAGGTCGCCGCCAAGCATCTGACCCGGCACTGGGAGCGGTCCGGCTGCGGCACGCTGTTCGGCCAAGGCGTCAAGGAAGGTCTGAAGTACGGCTGTGCGATCTTGAAGCAGTGGCCGAAGTCGGAAGGTCCCCTCGGCAAGGAGCGGATTTATTACGAGAAGAAACTGGTGATGCCGTGGAATTTCGGCGTCTATCGCGAGAGCGAGAGCGACATCGATAATCAGGAAGCGATGTGCGAGACGTCGTACCTGACCCGCCCCGAGGTATGGCAGCGCATCTGGCGCTTCCCTGACGCGAACAAGTTGCTCGATCGCATCATGGTGCACGGCCAGATGGGTCAATCGATCGGCTCTGGGCCGGACAGCTTTTTCCATCAGGTGCTATCGACCTCGCAGCTCAACACCGGCGTCAATGCGGCGACGCGTCCGCTGCCGGGCGGCATCGTCCAGCTCGGTAACGATCCGAATTATCCGACCATCAGTCCGACCGACGGCGCCCCGACAGTGAAGTTTCACGAGTTGTGGGTGAAGGGCGAGGAGGATTATCAGACCATTCAGATCGTCGAGCCCGATATCCTGGTCACGCGGTTCAAACTATCGAACCTGATGGGGATCGAGCGCGTACAGCCGTATCGGTTGATCCAGCCTAACCCGATGGTGAACTGGTTCTGGGGACGTAGCGAGTTGATCGATCTGATCGAGCCGCAGGGCTTCCTGTCGGCGCTGTGCGACGACCTGAAGCGGCTGATCGGGTTGCAGATCGACAAGATCCTGTCGTTCTCCGGCGACAACACCATGACGGACGAAGCCTACGCCCAGTTTCGCCTGGCCGGGTACTGGAACGGCGGGCCGAATTCGAAGGTCGAGGATCTGACGCCGAAATTTCCGTCCGAGTTGTTGCCGATCATCAAATACGTACAGGAGCAGATCAATACGCTTGGTTCATTCCCCGATATCATGCAGGGCAAGGGTGAGTCCGGCGTGCGCGCCGGTGCTCATGCGGAAACGCTGATGAAGACGGCCTCGCCGACGCTGCGCGATCGCGCGCTGTTGACCGAGCAGCAACTGGCGGCATGCGCTGATCTCACCATGACGATGATGGAAGCCAAGGAAGATCGGAAATACTGGACCGACCCGGAGAAGATGGAAGATACGTCGTTCATGTTGAGTGATTTGCCCGAGGATTGGCGCGTCACGGTTGACAGTCATTCGTCGAGCCCGATTTTCGCGGACGAGGCAACACAACTGCTGTTCGCGCTGCGCAAGGTCGGCGATGTCGACGGCGAGTTCATCATCGATCACACCGCGGTGCCCGATAAGGAGACCGCCAAGGCTTCGCTCAAGCAGCGCAAGGCCGCTGGTCAGCAGATGCAGGAGAAACTGCTTGGGCAGCTATCGCCGGAAGGCAAGGACAAGGCGATCGAGAAGATGCTCGGGCACGCTGGCGGGCGTCACTGACGGAAGTTCGGCGTGATAACCCCGGGCCCTTGCTGCGCGCCTCGAAGTACCGGGTCGGACATCGCTCGCGTTCGCGCCTTCACTTCCCCTCGCGCGTTGGCGAGGCTGCGCAGGATGCGGGCTTCCTCGACGAGGTCGAGGTCTTCGACCATAATGCCACTAATTTCAGAAAATGGGATAGCGAAGGTTTGTCCGAAGTCGTCGGCACCGAGAAAAATTCCATCGACCGCACTAGTCGCTTTAAAATCCACGTAAGCACCGAAAATTTTTTCGGCTTTTTCCTCTTCCTTGAAAAGTAGCGCCCACACCATCGCGTTCGGTCCGAAGTGGATTGAAAGGCTGTACATCGATCACCCTTGTTTCTGCGAGCCGTTGGCCCACGCTATGAATTCCTCGCGCGGGAATCTCCACACGCCTTTTGGTTTGCCTGCCAGTCGAAACACCGGCGGGCGATTTTTTCGCATCTTGATGTAGGAGTAGAGCGTCGTCGGGGTAACGCCGATGTAGTCGGCCGCTTCCTTGGCGGTGAACCACGGGCGTTGTGACTGTGTCGGGCTAATTCCCATGATTATTTCGAAATAATTCCAAGGCCGATGAACCACTTATACAACTTATGAACTTTTGTCAATTCCGGCGCTGGCCTTCCGCCCGGTTCCAAACGAGGTTGTGTGGGCACAGACCATGAAGGTTGTGCGATGACTTCAACCCCTAGATAGGAAAGGGCCGCCAGATGTTCACCGCCAACAAGCGCAAGCACCGCAAGGGCCGGAAGTAATTCCGCAATGCCTATCCCAGCTCCTGCAGCACCGGGCGGACAGCCTGCGCAACCCCCCTTCGGACAAACACCGGCCACCGGTGCGACGCCGAACAAGGGTTACGAAGCTGCCGGACTGCAGGAGCTGGGGGTCATCGTGAAGCAGATGGAAAAGATCCTGCCGCAAGTCGGCGCAAGTTCGGATGTCGGTAAAGCAGTGCTCGATTGCCTGAACAAGCTGGTCAAGTTCGTTCCCGCCGGATCGGTCACCCCCGCCGCCCAGAAGAATTCCATCGAAGCCCAGCAGCGCGCCATGGCGCAGAACAATCAGCAGGCACAGGCCGTGCAGCAGATGCGACAGAAGCAGGCGCAGCCACAGGCTCAAGGAGCCGCCGCGTGAAAAGCACCATTTTCGAGAACAAGACCGAGATGCCGGGTCCGAACGATCCGGGCGTAGTGCGCACCGCGCAGACCCGGGTCCAGATGCATCAGAATTACGAACCGGCGATGAACATTCCCGACAAGGATATGAGCGTCACCAATGTCCAGCGTCCCCGCCGCGGACACGGCTACTGAGGAGACAGCAATGTCGAACGTCAACATCTTCCAGAATTCCGCCAAGTCGATCCCCGAGAGCGATGAGCAGATCATCCGGGTCAGCATGAAGCAGATCGACATTGGCGGTCGCACCTCGCACCTGCCGGGCCAGGAGAAGTCGCCGGCCATGAACATCAGCCACGTTCCGAACGCCGGCACCATGACGGGAAGCAAGTAAGCCATGGCGAAGACAGTCGAGGTCGACGAAGCCGAGTATAACCAGATGGTCGCGCTGCGTGGCGTGGCCTCCCGCATGGTTGCCAAGCCGGAATCCCGTCGCCTGCTGGAGCAGGCCCAGAAACTGGTCGATCCGAACGCGGCGACCCCATTGCTTGATGCCGAGGCCGCCCAATTGGCGCCCGTCACCGCGCTCGAGAAGAAGTTCAACGACGAAGTCGCCGCGCTGAAGAAAGAGCGTGAGGACGAGAAGCGCGAGCAGACCCTGGCCGCGATCGCTGGCAAGCAGGAAGCCGCCTTCGCCCGCCTCAAGTCTCAGGGCCACTACACCGATGAGGGCGTCGAAGCCGTCCGCAAGCTGATGGAGACCAAGGGTCTCATCGACGTGGACGATGCCGTTGCCATTTTCGAGCGCGCCAATCCCCCGCAGATGCCCGCGACCCCGTCCGGCATCACCGGCGACAAGTGGAATTTCACTGACACCTCGGCGCCTGGCACCGACAAGGCCATCGCCGACCTGATCGCCAACAAGGGCGATGGTTCGGTTGCCGATGCCATCGTTGGGCGGATGGCGAATGAAACGCTCATGGAACTTCGCGGCGCACGTCGCTAAATAGGAGACTGAGATGCCCCTTCCCGGTTTAGGCGTCGCCCCCGCCGCAGGCTCATTATACACCGAATTATCGGCTGTGACTCGAAGGGCATTCGTTCCGAAGCTCTTTGTCCAGCTTTATTTCGGTAGTCCATGTCTATTTTACATGCTGGGCAATTCGCAGCGCGCTGCCGGCGGCCTGAATCAGGTCACTATACCGTTGCAAGGAAATTCCATGGTCCAAGGTCAATGGACCGGGTACGGTGGAGGATTCAATTCCCCCGTTATCACCCCCGGCATCCAGAACGGCCAATGGAATTTGGCCTACTGGGTGGTCCCGGTCCCGCTGCCGTTCGGCGAAACGGTGATCCAGGCGACCGACCGCGAGGTCAGTCTGCTCAAGACCCGCATGAATGACGTCTACGCGGTCACCCGCCAGAATATGGCGCGGCTGATGTTCACCAACAACTCGGCGAACCCGCTGCTGCCCGACTCATTCTACAACGCCTTCGATGATGGCACCAACGTGCCGACCTACGGCGGCATCAACCGCAACGCGCAGGGCAACTCGGCCTTCAAGGGCCAGTACATCAACCTGAACTCCGGCACCTACTCGCAGGGTACCGCGGGCTTCACTCGGGCAGGCATGGCTACCTTGCTGGCCGGCGTCACCGACGCGGCGGGCGGTGAAGCGCCGACTTACGTGGTGATGAATCCGGGCGATTACGCCACGCTCAACAACACCTTCATCTCGATCGAGCAGATCAACCCACCGCCGGGTTCGACCTACACGATGGACACCGCGGTGCGATCGTCCTTCCCGAACCTCGTGGTGTCCGGCATCCCGATTTTCGCGGATCACTTTTGTCCGAAGGGAAGCTGCTTCGGCGTCAACGTCAAGTACACGTCAATGTACATGTCGGAAGACGCGGCGTTCGACTTCTCCGGCTTCTATTCGCTCGTTCCGCTCGGCCAGATCGGCCAGCAGGGCGTCGTGGTGGTCGGTTACGATATTCTGACCGCCAAGTCAGTCAGCGGTTTCTATGGCTACAACTTGGCCGGGGCAGCTTTTTAGTTTTGCAGTATCTAGCAGGGCCTTAGCAACGCGAAGTACATCGGAATCGGTTCCAACACTTTTGAACCCGTTAACGGAGAAAAGCACGAAGCGACAGTTGTCAGGCAAGTATCCTTTTTCGGGTTCGATTTTATCGATACTCGGAGAATAGAAGCCTACAACAGTTCTAGTGAGATCAAATGGGATACCGGACATTTCACAGTACCCTGTCCACCGCGCCGCAGCCCACTCGGGGGTTAGCTCGAACGGTATGCCGCGTTTCAGCGCGTCTCGGAAACGGCTTCGAAGGATATGTTTCCAAGGCGTCTTTTCGCGCGTCTGGTAGTGAAATATTTGTGCGCGCTCTCGAAGATTTTCGCGATTTCTTTCGCGCCACTCAGCGTTCTGGTCTTTTATCGCGGCTGCGTTTTTCTGTTTGGCGCGATGAATGTGTATCTTATGAGAATCGGGGTTTAGCTCGCGCCACTTCCTTGCCTTGGCGCGTGCTACTTCGGGATCTTGCCAGTAGCGTTCTTTCGCACGCAGGTTGGCAGCATTTCGGCCCGGTTTTTCGGACCAAGGTACTCGATGGTTGTGCCACTTCATGGCGCATTTCTGAGAGCAGAATTTCTTTCTATCTGCCCCGATCGGTTCGGAGCACTGTAAGCACGGTTTTGAGGTTATGTTCATACCTCGAAATATACCCTCAAAATCTGATGACGGCAAGGAGAATCTAATATGCCCGTGCCTTTAGCTGGACCCGGTCAAGGGCTGCCCCCGGCCCAAAATTTGTATCCTAGTCAGTTGAATAACGCTCCGGCTGATGCTTCGAGCAACCGCCTTGGCCTCGCGCCCGGCGATTCGTTCGTGCTGCCGGCCGGCGACTGGATCATCACTCTCGGGATGTACAATGTCCTGCAGTTCCTGGATCCGGTCACCAACACCTGGACGATGTCGGCCGGCGCGGCATGGACCCGCGGGCAGATTTTCGTCACGGCCGACGGATTCACCCAGCGCATCGCCAACCTGACCGGTTGCATCGTTTCGGCATCGATCATCAACGGCGGCACCAGCTACGTGCAGGCTACCACGACCATCACGGCGATCGGTACTTTCGGCAACGGTGCGTCTCCGACCCTGCT
>Ga0187873_1000842_pt1 | contig 28362 bp, 24 predicted proteins | sample June2016WEW_16_1_2_FD_133012 | JGI IMG/M metagenome (GOLD analysis project Ga0187873, IMG submission 133012) | Peatland microbial communities from SPRUCE experiment site at the Marcell Experimental Forest, Minnesota, USA - June2016WEW_16_100 | ecosystem: Environmental > Terrestrial > Soil >...
ACTCTGATTGCCTTCCCGAAACTGGTGACCCACGCACATCCCGTCCACGTATCCCACCAGCGGCATGTAGCCCTGCACGTGGTTATAGGTCCACGCGGCGTCCTGCTTCTCCGCCTCGATCTCCGTCGCATCCACATCCAGAATCACTTCCTCTTGCTCGAAACTGGATGCCACCAGTTTCCGGCTGACCTGCTGGATCGCTTCCGCCCCCGCCAGCCCTTGCCGACCCAGCCAGTCCCCCACCGTCCCGGCGTCCAGCACCGCTTCCAAGCCCAACTCCCCCAGCACCTCCTGCTCGGCCCGCAACTCCCGCAAGTCCTCCAGCCGCCTTCCTCCCGCATGCAGCATCCACACCAGCGCCTGCACAAACTCCCGCGGCTTATATCCTCGTCCCGACTGCGGACCCTCCAGCGCTCGGTCTACCTCCTCCCACACTCCCACCGCTCGCGCCAATTCCTCCAACACCACCAGCCCGCCCAGACTGGTCAGACGCTCCGAACTTCTTTCCATCTTGATAGGCAGAATCAATTGCGGTAGGCTTGCTTCCATCGTTCACCCTCCGGGTGTGGGTCTAGGATTTCACACAAAATCTCTATAACACACATCCCGTGAGGGTGAGCGTCTTTTCTGTGGTTTTCCGCTCCTCTCAATCGCGATTCTTGGGGCTAGTGCGTCCCTTCCAGTTGCTCAGTTCCCCCTCCAGCCATGCCACGTCCTTGTCTTTGTGGCAGATGAGGCAAGCATTGGGGCTGTTCTCCTGGCCGTAACGGGCAGTCATCTCCGCATTGGGAATCTCGTCAAGCTGATGGGTCATGGTTTTGAACATTACGCTATTCATGATCTTCGGCATGTGACAGGCGGTGCAGCGGCTGCCCTCCGACTTGGCTGCATGATGGGTGTGCGCTTCGAGTTTTGCGGAATACTCAGGGTGGCATTGGAGACACATCCGGTCAGGATGGTCGCGGAACTTCAGCGCCCTGCCATTACTGCTTTCCGCAGGATGAAAGTCGTGACAGTGGCCGCAATGCGCATGCCCTTCTTGGTAGCATTTCGAGCGAAGGAAAGACTCGACAATCCATGTGACCACGTGAAAGCGTCCATCCTTGTAGAAAGCCCGCAGCGCAAACTCTCCATAGGGGCGGCTACGATAGTGCACATAGAAAGTATCTGGATAGTGGCGATAATTAACCTCTCCCTCGGGACCTGTGGTCCAAACCGCCGATTGCAGGTGGCACTGAGCGCAAATCGCCACATAGTCTCGGCTGCCGACTTTACCGAATTCGACTTGAAGTTTCATGGGAGGTTTATACCCTGGCTTGGCCAGGCGCATTGAAGCCTCGTGGTCACCTGATGGCCCGTGGCACATCTCGCAGTTTATTCCCCCCTCCTCAATAACCAAGTCCTTCGGTTCCAGTGACTTTGGTGTCGTGGTTCGCAGTTGGCTGGTATGGCATATTCCGCAGCGGGCAAGGTAGGCCGTCTCGGAACTTAGCTTGGGAAAATTCGTAACCTGCGCCCGCTCTGAACCCGGGGAGTCTATCATTTTCCAGAATGCCAACCAGCGCCTTTGGTCGCGATTGTATTGGAGCGGCACAACCTGGACTCCCGCGTCCGGCGAACCAATGGCATACGTTTGTTGCCATTTCGATCCAATCGTGTAATCCACCCGATAGTGATGCCATTTACCATAAGCGTCCACGATGTCAATATAATGGTGGGTTTCGTCATGGGTGAACCGGGCTACGACTTTTCCGGTCTCATCGGCATAGGTGGCGTTGTTGAAGTCCCCGAATACGTTTTCGAACTTGTAGGCACGGAACATCTTAGAGTGGCCCGTATTCTGCCAACCGGAATATTCACGCGGGTGGCAACTTTGGCAGGATTGGGACCCGGCATAAGCAGGTGCTGGGCTGCCTGCACGTAGGGACTCTTCAGCCGATTCGGGTTCCTGAGCCGACACATCCGCGCTGGCAAGGTCCCGCACGAATCCGTCAAATCCCTGCGCTGCCTTCGAAGGCCAGTTGGCGTAGATGGCCTGAAGATGTTTTTCCGCCTTCTCTTTCAATGGACCCTCCTGCTGGTAAGTCGCAGCGAAAGCGGTAGCTGCTCCTTTCAGATTTCCACGAGCGAGTCGGATCAGCGCCAACAGATAAACAGTTGCAGAGCCGGAAGGATTCAAATGGCAAGATTTGCTGGTGAATTCCTCGGCCTCCAGTAGCTTACGGTCACGCTCCAGACCATGCGCGGCGAGACCTTGGCCGATTGCGGCCTTGCCCAATATGTAGTAACTCGTGGCGCGCAACCGCTTTTCCAGTGCGGTCCATTCTTTTTCGGAAAAGATGGCCGGTGTGAGGAATCGGTCAAAACAATCTAGGGCCATCCTTGCGTCTTCCGTGGCTCCTGCCCACTTGCCTTCCTGTGTCTCCACTTCGGCGATAGGAACCAAAAGAAGAGGATTCTCGGGCAGGAGTTTCAGGGATTCACGACCGAACCGGATCGCTGATTTGTTTTCTCCGAGATCGATGGATGCTGTGGCGGCAATTTCGTAAGCTTGCGAAAGAAACCAGGATTGCGGGTACCGCTGAAGAAACTCGACTGCAGCCCTGCGACGATTTTGCGCATTCCGCTGCTGGAGAAGAGCCACATAAGCTTCGCGCTCTCCTGGGTCCTCTATTTCGTCGAGGACTGTGGCAAACTTCCCAGTCTTGGCTGTCGCTCCCTTGGCTTGGTTTAACAGTTGGCTCTCTCCCCAGAGAGTTTGTGATGTTACATTCTGGGGCAATTGATCTCTGGAATTGGCGGGATTACCACTCTGCTGGGCACAGTAAATGACGACCCCGAACAGTCCTAGAATCACAAGCGAAGACAAGAAGATGATGCTTCTCATGACACCAACTCGTGACTCACAGGAGCGAAGCTACGATCATCGCGCTGTTTCAACTTCCTTCGCCCGGGAACGCTCGATTGAGCCAAGAGCATACTTGATCTCTGGGTCGTCGGGTTTCTGCTTGAGGGCGATCCGTAGTTCTTTCTCGCCTCGAACCAAATCACCGAAATTGCAGAGACTCAGGCCGAGATCTTTTCTTAATTGCCAAGCCAAGTCACAATTGCCACACACGCGAAGGGCTTCGTCGAACTTAGAGATGGCTAGTTGCCAGTTACCGGCGAGTGCGAACTTCGAACCAAAGCTGCCGAGAGAGTTGGCTTGGTTTCGGCGCTCTTCAGCTGCCGTTGCGGACTCGAACTGTGCAAGATAGGATGCGCTCAGCTTCGGGTCAGATCGTCTTAGAGCATGAAAGAGTTTGTAAAGCGCCTCTCGAGAGTCTGGCCGAAGTTCTAACGCGTTCTTCCAGGCCTCGATGGCATCAGACATCCGTCCGAGATCCTCCAATGTTCGACCTAGCAACAGATATGAATCCTCATCCATCGAATGAGAAGCAGCAGTGTCTTTTAGGGAACCCAGCGCAGCAGAGGGGTCACCGCATTTCGTCTGAGCAAGCGCCAAATAATAACGGGCACGCGGAAGGTTCGGATTTAACCGGCATGCCTCCTCTAATTCGATCCGGGCTGCTTGAAAGCGTTGTAAATCCATTAGGACTTGCCCTTTATTGTAACGGGCTCTGGCATCATTTGGAGCGAGTCGAACAGCCTCATTAAACTGTGCCAACGCATCGTTTGGCCGGTTGCGGTCGGCAAGTGCGATCCCCAAATTAAGATGAGCCTCCGCCGAGTCTGGTTGCAGTTTCACGACACGCGCCAAAGTATCCACAGCTTCAGGATCTAACATCTTACCCTGAATCATTCCCAAGTCTGACAAAGACTCAGCGCTATTCGGATTTAGAGAGACAGCTTTCATCAGATGCGTACGTGCCTCTGCCAAGAAGCCGGTCGACGCCAGCACGATACCATAGTTGCGGTGTGCTTCCTCAGAGTCCGGGTCATCCTCCACTGCTTGCCGAAGCAATTCCTTCCCACGGGTGGTACCTCCATTCTTCAGCAGGATTGCCGCCAAATGGACCTTGCAGGATGCGCACTGTGCATCCGACTCGAGACCAAGCTCGAACTCACGGCGGGCTTCAGATTCATGCCCTTGTTGCAAGTGGATAACGCCTAGCGCATCATGGGCGAGTCTGAGGCGAGGATTCAATTCGAGTGCACGCAACAATGAGGATTTCTCACCCACCAAGTCTCCTGCCTGGCGCTGAGCAACGGACAAATTATAAAGGGTCTGCGCGTTCTTGGGATCTGCGTCCAGAGCGAGGTGATATTGCGCCATGGCTTCCTTGTAATTGCCAGCGTTCATCAATTCATTCGCCCTAGCACCAGCGGCGTTACCAAGGTCGTGCTTCGCTGCGGTCAATTTAGCAGATTGAAGCTCCTCAGCCATTTTCTGGGCGAGATCAGTTCTTCCAAGACTGCGGAATACCTTTATGAGCTGGAATTTTGCGGCATCGGATTCCGGATGAATCGCCAAGGCCTTCTCAAGGCGTTCTTCAGCCTCCTTGGCTCGGCCTACCTGAGCGAGGCAAAAGCCCAGGTTGTACTCCACATCGAAATCATCAGGATCGCGTATCGCAGCCTTCTTTAGGTCAACGATGGCCGGTTGGAACTGACCTTCCCCACGGTAAATCAGTCCACGGAGATATAGATATTCAGTGTTGGTGGGAGAGCGCTCGACCAGATCGTTCACCAGGGGCTTGGCATCCTGAAATCGTGAGGCATCGATCAGATTATGGGCCAGAAGCCTGCGTGCACTATCATTGCGGGGGTCCAAGCGGAGAGACCGCTGAAATGCGTCGATTGCCGGTTTGGAGTCTTGGATATGACTGTAAATAACCCCTAAGTTGAACCAAAGGAGGGAAGAATCAGGATGAACGTCTGTGAGCGACTGCAATATAACGAGTGCCTTGTTGGCATTTCCACTTTTCAAATGGGCGTTCGCCAAGGCGCACGAATAATCGACGTCTGCGGGGCTATGCTCGATGGCCCGCTGGTACGAAGTGATTGCTGCCGTGAGGCGTCCCTGTCCCGCCAACGTCAAACCACGATTAAACAGCGCGAAAGCCGAGCCGGGATCTAGGGAAAGAGCGGCTTCGAATTGCACCTGCGCCTCCGACATCTCCCCTAAGGCTTCAAGTGCGGATCCGAGGGCGTTGTGAACCTCGGCGAGGTCGGGCTTCTCTTCCTCTGCCCTGCGAAGCTGTTCGAGGGCACGCACATTCTGGCCTTCAGAGAGGTAGGCCAAACCCAGGTTCAGACTGGCTCTCCAATAGCGCGGATCGATCTCGAGAGCCCTTTGAAATGCAGCCACGCCACAACTCGGGAGTTTGTGGCTGGTAAAGTAAACTCCGAGTGCGTTGAGTGCATCAGCGGAGGGCCGTTGGGCGATCTGCTTTTCTAGAACAGGGTCACCCGGGCAGTTGCCAATGACCTGGCCTTCTAGGGAAAATGCACATAGCAGGATTGCCGCTAAAGTCTTCATATTTCATATCAAATCGGTTTCTACCGACATCATTTTAACACATTGTTGTTTTCCCAGAGAGTAATCTAGCCCGCCAAGATGCTGCTGGAGATAAACCATCTCAGAATCGTCTTCTTCCTGTCCTTCCTCTTTTGCGGGTCCAATCTTGAGCTTTTACCTGTGGTGGGGCTGGCCGGGGATTCGGATCTCGCAGGCTTGAGAGGCTCGTTCATGAGCTCTCTTGTCCCAGGCCAGACTCGAAGACAGCCAGTAGGCTATTCATAGCACAGGCCACCTTCCGTTCTGTCTCCACTCGGGCCAGCCCTCCCAACAGTGAAGTCGTGTGTCCGCTCGTTGATGTGTCCGAAGACTAGTCCCACTCCGTGCATCTGGCGGTTCGGTGTTACCAACAAATCAACCTCCTTCAGTGGCCGATCTGTCACGCTCTTCTCACGGGCAGTTGCGACAGTCTCGCCAAGTATTCCTGCCAAATGGCACTCCTGCAGCATCCAGCGTGCTGATTCGCTGCCAAGAATTCGAACGCCACGTCCCCCAACGATAGCTCGTCGATCCGCTCCGAACTCTCCACTTCACAGCAGTACCCACAAACCAACGAACCATCCTTAATCTTGGGCCAAACGCCCCCCTCCCTCGACGATTTCCTTGTCGTATTTGGCGTCGTTCCCCAAAACGCACGCGGTCGCCTTCACCTCCGCGGCAAACCGTGCTAAATGGCCTTCCGTCGGTCAAAGCTGCAGCGACGGCGGGAGCAGGAAGAATTGATGTCGAATTCCTCTGTTAATACCTCAACTGCACAGGCATAGTCCCTCCGGACGCGATCACGCAGTTCCTGACTCATTCGTTCATTCATCACCGAAGGAATCTCTTTGAAACGCCCGCGAAGAAACGCTGAATGCAACATCCGGCTAGCGCCGCCACAACTGCGATCAAGCTAATACCGAGAACCAACTGACTCACTTCCCGAGAAGGGGTAGTGACAAGTAAATCGTGAAGCCGATCCGCGCCTGGCGGGGCGACTCATTTGATCCTGCATAGATCCATTCGAGTAATCTCAAAAGCGTGACGACGTGCTGATAGGGCTCGCCCGAGTTCGGACATGGCAATTTCTCGACAGGATCGTCCCCTTCATCGCCACGGCACAGGAGTTAAACGACCATTATTTGGACTCATCGCGTTAGAGAACGTCAATGAAAAGCACTGCCTCCTCGCCAGAACTTTCTTGATATGTTCCGCATTTGCGATCCTATGTTTAGGATAGTGACAGATTGAACCAAAAATCACGGCGCCTGCTCAGCTCCTTCGCCGGAGATCATATAGTCTCTCCCTTGGTAATTCAACTTTACCAATTTAGCAGATGGATCAAAATCCGCAAGGCGCGAATCTACTTGAATCCCTCTGTCTAGAGTCAAATCCGCTCCAAAGATGGTGTCGATCACGAAGTTCATGAAGCAGCCGCCAGCCGCCACAGCCTGTACACAGAAGCGTCCGCCTACTAAGTGTGATTGGGGTGGCCGACTGGCTCATCAAAACTTGGGAATCTCCGGGCGTGCTTTGGCACCCGGGTACATCAGCTTCCAGGTGTCCGCAACGTACGGTTGATGCAAGTCCAGCGGCTGCGGCAACCAGACACGAAACAGGTTTGATTCACTCCAACCGTTCCCCGCCGAGGCGAAGTCGCACATGACCAGCTTCATCGGCTTGGAGACGTATCCCTCGGGACATGTCTGGGACTGTACCTCGAAGGCCATCCAGATATCTTTCGGCTTCTCCGCGTAAGGCTGGAGGCCAACATCGCCGTCGGCATCGGTCGCCAGGAGCACATCTGCGTCCTGCGGTTGAGCCAGCCGGTTGTCCAGCGCCAGCACGATGGGACCGAGCATCACGGCCAATTGCGTCGCGCCACTGGGGCAGGCACCGCGCGTCCCCGCAAGTCCAACTTCAGCGCCCCCGAGTCGTCCCGCCTCCAGTCATGCTCCGGCCTCGCATAGGCGCCCGCTGGGCATGGGACCTCCTGGCTGTTCACCGAAAGCGATGTGATGCGGCTCCAGGCAGGAATGCGGAGTTTCAGCGCAAACCGGTTCTCTTGGGAAGGCTGAACTGTGAACCTGACCTGGTCGTTCACCGGGTAGTCCGTTTCCTGCAGGATTGTTACTTCTGCCCCGTCCTCCAGTTTCACGGTGGCCGACCCTGGGGCGTAGAGGTTCACGACCGGCCCTTCGTGATCAGTCATTACCGCCCACCAGCACGGCGTCAGCAAGAGCCCGCGGGGCCCGCTCGCGACGCAGCAACTCAGAGCGACGTCAGGATGCTGGTAGGGGCTCGGCACACGTTGGCCAATCAGGGGATTCCAGTATGGCCACCACCGCCCGTCCCGCCTCATCCCCCCGAGCGGGTAGAGTTCTTCCTTTGGCCCCCTTCAGGAGTTTCGGAATCCATAAGGGGGAAGGCGTTCGACGATGCCTCGGAGCGCATTCGAGGGCGAGTCGCGTCGGCAGGATCGGCCGGGGCGTATTTTCGATGCCCATTTTTTCGCTGTGCGCAGACACGGGCGCGGCAACCTGGCGCAAGGAAGAGAAAAAAAGAGGGGAAAGCAAGGGGACAGCAGAAGTGGGATTCTCAACTGGAATCGGCGATGGCCGGCGCCGACAGGCTGAGTCGAAGGAGGAAAAGCAGATCGATGGCGGTGCACAGTGTGTGCGTGCCCCGATGTAAGTGACGCAGCCGGTAGAGCCGCTCCACGGTCAGGGCCAAGCAGATCAGCAGCCAGACCACCAGCAGGCTGTTGGGCTCATGGTGACAGGTATGCTCGAAGCCGTAGCGGTTCTTGGCGTCATTGAAACCCTGGTTCTCGATTTCCCAGCGGCTCCTGGCGATGCGGAATATTTCCCGGCTGCCGACCCGCCGACGAGGGAAGTCAGTGAGCCAGAACGCGTCGAACACCTTGCCGTCGGGCTTGTGCTGGCGGTAGAAGATCACCCGCACCGTTTCCCAGCGGAGCGTTTCCCAAGGGTCAAAGTCGTCGGCGTCCCAGATTTCCACCCGGTCCTTCCGCTGGCGGAAGACTTGATGGGGAGGCTGGCGGAGAAACCTCTTCTGGGCGGCCGCGAACAGTTCGGGGGGATTGTCTTTCAGACGGGAGACGACGAAGAGTCCCAGATCGCCGACGTCGTCCAGGAAGGGGGCTCGGGAGAATTCTCCATCGACGACCACGTAATCGGCAAAACGGCGGCCAGTGTAGCCGACGGTGCGCCGGAGCAGTCGCCGACCGACGCTGTACTCGCTATCCCCAGGGCCGTAGGGTTCAACATCCAAGGGAAGGGTCAGGCCGGTTCCCACCACACTGATCATAGCCAGTTTGTGGTGGTAGCCGATGATCTCTTTCTTCTGGTTCCGGTAGGCGAGCCGACGACCGGATGGGATTTCAGCGACGAGAGAGGTAGGGGGGCGGCCAATTGTCGGAAACACGGGTCGAAAGAGGGGCAGTTGCGGCTTTTGGGGTTCGCGAGAGGCACGAATGGCCCTTTCCGTGGCCCGCGGAAGCACCTTGCACTGCTAACCCGACTGACAATTGCGCTCGGCGGCGGACAGGTGTACGTTATCGGTCGGGCCGCAGGTCGATAATGGAAATTCTGGATCAGAGGCCGGGGGGCGAGGGGTCAAGTCGCTCAATCCTGCAGGGCTCAGGAGGGAAGGTGTGTTCAGGAGCCGCTGCGGAAGGGACCGATTATCCAAGCCCTGCTCATGCCTTGTTCTTCTCGGTGGGGAGGGACGGGAGAGAGTGCCGAAGACGCCCATACTGCTTGGGTGAGATTTGATGGCGCAGCGAAGGAAACGGCCATGAAAAGCAAATCGAAGAGGCGAGCGCAGTTGCGCGAGAAGCTGGATGTTGAGCTCGGCAAGGCGCAAAAGAAGGCAGAACTCCGAAGGCTGGCCGATGCCGTGGCGCAGAATGGGGCATCTGGGTTCCTTCTCGAAGCTCTTCGTGAACGAGAAAAAGCTCTGTGCGAGATGTCCAATCAGCTTCTATCTGATAGCCCACAATCGGTGGATGCCGAACTTGCAGTGATCCGTGGCTATGTGACCACCCGGCTGGCTGATATTCGAAGCTTGCTTGCGAAAAATGTCCCGCTCGCGCGGGTAGGGCTTGCAAAGCATGTAAGAGAAATACGCATGCAACCTTCCACCGTAGGAGCGGAGAGATTCTACGTTGCTGAAGGTGAATGGAACCTACTGGGTAGCTTCCCCGGAACTGGACCGACGCGCCAACCGTCTGACTGGCGCGTTCGGATGGTTGGGGGGCTGGATTTGAACCAGCGACCTTTGGGTTATGAGCAAGCAAGGCGCGAAAGAGCACTGGAAAAGGTGAACACGCGCTAACGATTGCCCCAAGCCATGGCGACTGACGCCACAGTGAGTAAAACCAATCCTTGGCTAAGGTTTCGCAAGGGGCGGCTGCCCACACCTCGCCACTCCCCGGCTATGACGCCCGAAACGTTCGCGGCCAGGATTACAAAGATGGAAAAGAGGCCCCACCCGATAGCGGCCCCCGAGTATCCAAGGTAGGTTGTCCCCACCCCATACACCGCGATGGACCCCATCCACAGTACGCCCATGAGCACAGCGCCCAGTCCGTCATAGGTCCGGGCAGTGAATGCCGACCAAGTCCTGTTGCGATTCAACAAATAGGCACAGTAGAGGAGGTTCACTGGCAGTCCTCCGAGCAGGGTGATTACCCAGACGGCATAGGTGGCGTTGGCAGGGGTCGAGCCAAGGTCTACAGCCCGCTGCAAAACGGGTTTGCCGAAGGCCAGAGCGTAGCTCAACATAGGTGTGAGGACGCCGGCAATTATGGTTATGGCCAAGGCAGTGCTGTAGCCGGAATTAGCGGAACCCTCATTCGGGGAATGTGTGGTGGACACTGCCTGCATCCGTTCACGTTCTTTACCGGCTTTCGCACAAAGATAAATTCCTCTCACCATAATCGCAATGCCAATCAGCAGCAAAACTCCTTTTCCCGTCAAGAACAGGCGCGGATTCAGCGTTAGCAATGGAATCAGCGTTCCCAGGCTCGCGGAAAGACCTATGACGATAGCAAAAGTCAAGGCCATGCCGACACGCGCCACGGAGACACCAAGAAGAACCTGGGAAATCCCCCACCCCATTCCGAAAAGAAGTGGTGTCAGAATCTGTGACGATGACAAGGAACTGAACGTCTCAAGCAGGTGAGGATTGGTAAACCCGGCAAGCCCCCAGGGAATCACCAAGAAAGCGACTAGAGAATAGAGCGCCCAAAAGTTCTCCCAAGACCATTGCCTTGCACGTTTGAGGGGAACTGCGAAATTCCCGTTCATGATAGCGGCTACGATGGTCAGCGCTATTCCGACCCAAAAGTTCATGAAGCACCTCTTCACAACAGGCAGCATTGCCTGCATCAAATTGAAGGTCCGACAAACCGCGCGCCCGGCTTAGAGGCGTATGGCCAAAAAACTGGAACGAATTGACACGCCATAGCTTACAGCTTCCCGCCTTCACCCTCAAATTACTTCCGGCGGCGTAGCCGAGGCTGTGGCAGCCGGAAAGTCGATCTGGGGTCACCAGGGACGGAGGGGTGTCTGACAAAAGCGGATGGGAAGGTCGCAGTCAGCAGTTTCGGGACTCGCGCTGGGGTAGACAGGGCTCTGTCCCGAGCCCCTGGACCCAGCCAAAGGAAGAAAGTGCGCTGGAACCCCTCGAGGGGTGTATAATGCGGGGCTGTTGGGAGCTAAAAAGGAAATTCCGGCTGGGAGCCAAGTGCGGCGCTGTCGGTGCCCACGGGGTGCTGAAGATCCAGCAGCTAAGAAATCGGTCGGGAGGGGTGTGGCGGACGGCGAGGCGCATGACAAATCGGCTACAAGCGGGAAGCCGTCCGGCGGGCACTTTATCCGGATCGGAAGATCAAAATGGATAGCCTGGAATTGGAGATCCAAAAGTGAGGAAGCATGAAACGGCGCAGTTTCATCAAGAGCCTTTCTGCACTCGGCACATGGATGAGGATGCAATTCAAGCTCGGCGCCGGGGACGGCTGGGGCAATCACTCTGATTCGAGCCCCAGGCTGACGATCTCCAGTGGCAATAGGGAGTCGCATCGAATTTACACCCTGGAGACCCTGGGAGAGGCACTGGGATTTGACGTCGGCACCGGCCAGTTGGTGTCCTTCCGCTCCCACACGGCTAAGGACCAGGAGTTCATCGCGGCAGGGAAGGAGCAGCCGGTCTTCGTCATTGACTACCTGGATGAGAACCGGGAGTACAGGCAGCTCACGTCGGCCCAGGCGAGCGAAGTCAAGGTGACTTGCGACGGCGATGGGGCTGGCAAGGCGTTGACGGCATCGTTCCAGCGGATCGCGGGCCTCCTCCTACACGTAACGATTCAAGTCCAGGCACGTCACACTGAGAAGTTCAGCCGATGGTCACTTACGCTCACTAACGACGCAGGTATCGAGGTGGTGAATGTGCAGTTCCCATTTGTGGTGTGTGCCTACGACCTGGGTGGCGCGGCTAGGAGCGAAACTGTGGTCCTGCCGCAGGGCTACGGCAGCGGGCGGCTGATCCGCCACCCTAGTTCGGCAAAATCGGCCGGCGGGACACCGGTGTCGTCGAGACTGCCTGATGATTCCGGGGTATGGGAGTTAATTCGTGGTGATGATCACTACCCAGGTATGCACTTCGCTCAGTTCCTGGCCTACCACAACGATCGATCTGGAATCTACCTTGCTTGCGAGGATACGGGCGGTCGCATCAAGCAGTTCAAGGTAGTTAACCGGTCGCCGGGCCTTCGTCTTGGGGTGGCCCATTTTGGTGACTGGCCGAAACAAGGGCGTCGGCGCCTTGAGTACGACGTTGTCCTTAGCAGTTTCAATGGGGACTGGTACGACGCGGGCGAGCTCTACCGGACATGGTCGCTTCAACAGGAGTGGGCCACGCCGCTTCATCGGCGAAAAGACGTGCCTACCTGGTTACTCGAATCGCCGGTTTACATCACGATTCATCCCGAATGGGACATAGATCTGAGCAAGCCGATTGTGATCCGCAAGGAGTTCTTGCCCTTCGAAAAGTGTATTCCGCTTTTGCAGGAAATTGCGGACCGGGTCCAGGCGCCGGTGGCGGCCATCCTGATGGGGTGGGAGAAAACGGGCTCATGGTCCTACCCCAATAGCGTCCCATGGCTTGGTGGCGAGGATTCTCTGAAGAGCTTTGTAAGTACGGTCCGCCAGCGCGGATGGCACGTCGGAACCTTCTGCAACGGCAGCCGCTGGGTCTTCGGTCACAAGTCGAGCGGATATGACGGCAGCCGCTTCTTCAAGGAACACGGGGGTATGGAAAGCGTATGTCGAACACCGAAAGGGGATCCTGTCCTTGAATCTTGGGAGGCGGGATTTCGTAAGAGTTACGAGTGTTGCCTGGGGTCGCTTCTGACTCGGCAGATTGCCGTGGACTATGTGAATCGCATGATCGGCTGGGGTTTCGAGTCTCTACAATTCTTCGATCAGAACAATGGAGCTGCGACGTTTCCGTGCTACGCTTCGGCTCACGAACACTCACCCGTCCCCGGCAAGTGGATGACCGAGAAGATGGAAGAGATCATGGCGGAGTTTCGGCGAGCGGCGTCGGAGGCCGGTGCACTCGGGGTGGCTCACTCCTCCGAGTCGGGGATCAACGAATACTGCCTTCCATTGTTCCAGGAGACGGAGTTCCGCATGTGGCCACCGGGCCACGGCACCGGTGACGATATTCCACTTTACCAATTACTGTTCCATGAATGTATCGTTATTCAGGGCATGATGGGCTGGGGGGCGGAACCTTATCACATGCAGATCAAGAATGCTGCCAACTGCGTCTGGGGAGCAATAGCCGGAGGAGTCTTGACGGGGGATGGCACATTTCTGAACAAAGACACACCGCACTTTGCGCCGTGGGAACCCAAGGTGGGAAGCAACGAGGATGCTCTTGAGATGATCCGCACGGTGACGGCGTTGCGGCGAGGGCCGGGGAAGGATTTCCTAGTGTTCGGGCGAATGCTCAAGCCCGCGGCGGTAAAAAACATTCAGATGATGGACTGGACGCACGAGGGCCGGCAGCATCGGGTGCCGTCGGTGTTTCACGCGGCTTGGCAAGCGCCGAACGGACGGTTTGGCATTGTGCTGGCGAACTGGACGACAGAGAAGCAGACGGTGATCATCAAGGATACCCGCTTGCCTGGGACAAAGACCGGCGACGCCGTCGTTCTCCATACATCGGGCCGTGCCTTGAGAGTGGGGCCGCTGCATGGGGAAGCAGGACATCGGACGGTGGCGTTGGCTCCTTTGAGCTGCGCCCTGGTTGAAGTGACCGCTGTGTGACGCGTGGGGATGGTTGCTTTCGCGGAGGCTATCCATCGCGGCGGCTGTGGTGGCATGGGACTTGTTCGCCGGGCCATGGTCGGTCGAGGCGGGGGACCTATTCAATACCCAATGGGGTCATGGGTCGCTCCCCCAGTTTTGGGGCCTACTCAAGGTATTTCCATGCTTAAGGGTATTGTCACGGGTATTCAAAATTTGGCTCGTCGGCGCATCCATTGTCTGGCGAAGGTTCGCCTGCCGAAGAGCCTCAAGAATCTTCAGATGCTCTTCGTGCGATTTGAATGCAACCTACTTATGAGCAATTTTTTCCGGGAAAATGCGTAACACTCTTTTGTTCTGAGTGATGGTAATCACTCCGTTTCTTTGTAACTAAGTTTCCACCGCCAGACGCCGGGCTGTTTCGACTTGGCGTTGAGTGTGAACCGCCGAGACCTGGATAAGCGCCTTGGTCAGTTCGATGATCCAATTTTAAATTTGTCGAAAAGAATGGGGTGAGCCGCTTTAGCGTGCCGTCGAGTGGAGGGAACGTGACCGCACTGGATTCCAGGTTCAACAGGAGGCGGTTATGCCCAGAATGCCGCACATCCCCTCTACACGGGACATGGTACACTAGGCATAACGCGAGGTTATGATACGTCCTATGTGGAACACATTGCAAGCAAAGCAGTTGTGCGGCTATTTTTGAGCGGTCGGAGACTGCCAAATAATCGCCGAGGCGGGCACGGCGGCGCAGCCGAGCCTCCGCCCACGATTAGGTTGGGGCGACCCGCGCCAGGGTTTGCGACCCGACATAACAGCATATTCGTATCGGCGTCCCATTCAATGTTCAAGGCACCTTTTCGATTCACCCCTTTGCTCAAAATTTTCGCCCAACCGTGAGAACGTCCGTGCTGTTGCCTTCTGTCAATCTTGAAATTAAATTTCTTCAGATCAGGGTCGCTATGGTGTGGGCCCCTGGAGTAAGACAACCGTGTCCTTTCGGTAAGCCTGCTTAACTCAAGTATGCCGTCGTGAGCGAATCGGCGCACGGGGACTCGTTGGCTGCGATCGCTTGGGCGTTCTCGATAGTATCCCCGTTTTCCAGGTAGGCGGTGATCCCCGTGGCCCGGAAGGTGTGGCAGCACGTGGAAGCGGGACAAGACCTTGGCGAGCAAGGAGGTTTGGCGTTCGACCAGCGGTCAGTTCGCGTCCGAACCCTCTCGTGGCAATTTGGACTGCGCTAGCCAGGCCTCCGCACTGGGCCGTCTTTCTGGGTTCAGCCTGAAGACATGATTACGGCCAGCCACGGGCATCTCATGCAAGAAGCCTTTGAGAACTAACCAACTGAGAGCTTTGTTGGTTTCTTCTACGCTTTGGTGGACGGCCTCTTCCAATAGGCGCCAACGTGCAATCCCCTCTAGTGTGTCTGCCGCATGGGGGTTGCGAAGAAAATAACTCAGTATTTCTCGCACTAGCTGAGGCTGATCCTCTGGGAATACCATGCAGCAACCCCTTTCTTGCCCGCCCCGAAAGAGCCCCAGGTGAACCGTTGGACGCGATGACCCGGCTCCACGCTGAGCAAGCGACTTGGGCTCCAGTGAGAGTAGTGCATAAGCTCTCGATAGTCAGAATAGCATCCAGCGTGTATTCCCGCTGACGGATGTTTGGCAACATGGTGACAGTGCAGCGGGCCGAAGTCAACCACGAGTAAAAACGCCCTACTCGGAAAGTAGGACGACAGCACTTTGAAAGCGGGCCAGACCCCTATAGCTCTTGGCATAACTGACGAGAGGTAGCCAAGGATTTACCAATATCTGTCGATAACAGCCCTTATCGTTGATTGACCAGTTCCAAGCTCAAATCGAGATCCGCTCTGAAGAGTCGCAAGGTCTGCTTGGCCGGGATGACTCCTCATCCGCATGAAGAGTGGATGAAACAGACCGCCAGTAACGTGACTTTGGAAACATGGGGGTTCCTCGAAAATTGCAGGTATTTGCTCCATGATCGAGACGGTAAGTTCTGCCCATCCTTTGATCAGATCATCGAACCGGGAAGGGCCAAACTGATTTTGCTACCAGCCAGGAGTCCCAACTTGAATTCCTATGCGGAGCGCTGGGTGAGATCGGTCAAAGAGGACTGCCTCTCTAAGCTGATTCTCTTCGGAGAGTCTTCCTTGAAGCAAGCGCTTCAACAATACGGAGTGCATTATCATGAAGAACGTAATCATCAAGGCAAAGAGAACCAGCTGCTGTTTCCCGGGCAGACTCAACCAGCCTGTGTTGGTCAGGGAGCGGTTCAATGTCAGGAGCGACTGGGAGGGCTGCTCAATTATTACTACCGCGAGGCTGCATGAGCATGTGATCCCATAGGATCGAATGCTTCGACGGCGAACGAACGCCATCCTCTCTTCAGTTCCCCCCCCCCGCAGCCATTCAAGCCCCGGCATTCCTCGACTGAGCCTTTCTCCAGCAGTCGCCACCTCAGACTCTGAGACCTGGGTCATCTTTCATTCCTGTGTCCGCCGCAGCTAAGCACAGGTAGTCATAGAGTGATGACCTTCCACCAGACAACATGGCGCAAGAACACGACTGGAGCTCGATTTGGGCTTCGAATGAGTTTCTTGGCCATACCGATGCCGATTGAAGGAAAAATCGAGCTCCGTTGGACGCAAATGATGGTACACTTTCCACCGGCGAGAGCCAAAAAGTTAATTCCGGGTGTATCTTCGTAGCCGCGGAGGGCTCCGGGACGGAACACCTGGAGAGTAGGCAAATGTAATTAAGAAGGGACTCGTTGTGACGATGGGCATGGCGATCTGCCTGGGCTTCACTGTCGGATGCCAGCGACCAGCCGGACTGTCCGAGGCCGATCGAACGGCGATTCGCCAGGGTGATGAGAACGATATGAAGCTGACGAACGCCAAAGACTGGAAGGGGGATTTGGCCCTTTAAACCGAGGACGCCATCGAGTTGCCGCCCAACCAGGCGGCGGTCCAGGGCAAGGCCGCCATCCAGGCCTGGCTGGAGGCTTTCCCGCCGTTTTCCAACTTCCAGGAGCAGAGTTTGGAAATCGAGGGGCAAGGGGACCTGGCCTACGATGGCGGAACCTATTCCATGACCGTGACCCCTCCCGGGGCGGTACCCTTCGAGGACCGCGGCAAGTACCTAACCATCTGCCGCAAGCAGGCCGACGGGTCGTGGAAGGTTGCGCGCGCAATGTTCAACTCTGACCTTCCCCTGCCGGCTCCGGAAAAACCCGCCGGTCCAGCGAAGAAGAAGTAGGACCCTGATCGGGGGCCCCGCGCCGGAAAAGTACTTTGAAACCTCAAAACGGGAATCCTGGCTAATAGGGTTGGCAAGGGAATTCATAGGTAGGAGCCGGTGCGGGTAGGATTCATTCGCACTTCCTATCTGGTCTGCAAATTCCAATCCGTGGTGGAAAAACCAGCCAGTGAATGCGCAGCCAAAGGCTGAGTAATTCGGGAGGAATTATATGGATCGAAGGACTTTCTTGGGGACGGCGCCACTTTCCGCGGCGGCCCTGAATTCATCATTAGCAGAGAAGGTCGCTGGGAAGGCCAGCCCTGCCCGTGAGAGTGCTGATTGGCCGTCGCCCCCGCCCGGAGTGCCCTACTTCACCTACGAGAAAGTGCAAAGCCTGGTGGATACCTCGGTTTCGTTGGAGGGGATTCCTTTCCAGGTGGCGGTTTACAACTTCCCGAGCTGGCATCCCAGCCCGGCGATGGAGAAATACTTCGGTCAGGGGTGGACCGAGTTCGAAGCCGTGCGACATGCGAAGCCCTGGTTCGATGGACACCTCCAGCCGAAACAGCCGCTCTGGGGGATGTACGACGAGTCCGTTCCAGGCTCCTTTAACGAAGCTGATCCTGCCTGGGCGGCGCGGGAGATTGATCTCGCCTCCGGTTCCGGAATCAATGTTTTCATGGTGGATTGGTACTGGCACGAAGGCATGATGTTTTACCACGAGCAACTGGAGCAGGGCTTTCTGCGCGCTCCCAACCGGCAGAAGATGAAGTTCGCCGTCATGTGGGCCAATCACAACTGGTCGAACAATTATCCCGCACCGATCAAGGGCAAAGAAGCCTATATCTATCCCCAAACGTACAGCGAAGCCGACATGGACCGCGTGACGGACTACCTGTTGGAGCACTACCTGCGCGAGGCAAACTACTGGCGGATTGATGACCAGCCGGTGTTCGCCATCTTCAACCTGGATTCCTCGAAGTCAGAGGCAGGACTACTGAACTTTTTCGGAGTGCAAAAGCTGCGGAAGATTTTCGACGGTATGCGTAATCGCGCGGTGAAGGCGGGGCTCAAGGGGCTGCACATCCAGGCCAGCGCCAGCCAATTTTACAAAGGTGGTGAAACCCCCTTGAAAGAACTGGGGATCGACAGCGCCACCGACTATCAAACCTTCGCGGGAGGTCTGCCGGGCAAAACCACGGTGTTTGCACAGGCGGCAGAGCGAAGTGTTCAGCTATGGAAGGAAACCGCTTTCAAGGTTGATATTCCCTATTTTCCGGACTGCCCGGTGGGCTGGGACAACAGCCCGCGCTCTGCCAGCAACGCGCATGTGATCATCAACCGCTCACCCGATCAATACGAGCAGCTTCTGCTGGCGGCGAAATACTTTGTGGCGGGGCGACGGACCAAGCCTCCCGTGATTTTCCTGTCGGCGTGGAACGAGTGGACGGAGGACCATTGCCTGCTGCCCGATGCGACCTACGGGTACGCTTACCTCGCGGCAGTACGCCAGCAATTCGTTCGGTGATTTCAGGTCGTTATATTGCCTGCGATTGATTTGAGTTACAGCGAAATGCTTGCAGAAATGCAGCAGCGGCTGCCGCAAGAGTTTCAGGTCGTCCTCGGCACCAGGGAGCGGCGACGATTCCGAACCGAGGATTACTTCTATTACTACCGCCAACTGAAGCTCGCGTTCCCTGAACGGCAGGAGTGATTCGACCCAAGACCCCGCCCGAGATCCCAGGCCCGAATAATCTTGGGCGCTGTCCCGTCACGCGACAAAAATCCTCGAGGCGCGTGATGACTTGACTCTAATCGCCGGCATTCGCTCGACTCAGGCCCAAAAGCTTCGCAACACCGGAATCAGCACAACCCGCTCGCTTGCGAAAACCTCTCGGGACGGGGTGCCTGGCATCACTCCACCCGCATTCGACAGACGGCGGAGGCAAGCAAGCCTGCAAATTGCATCCCGTGGCCGACCGCAACCGAGGTACGAAATTCTTCAACTAAACCCTCTCAATCCGCGGCTGGGTCTTGCGACCCTTCCACCAGCTTCGCCGTCCGACATTGTCTTTGATATCGAAGGCTTCCCATTCTTTGAGGAGGGCTTGGAATACCTCTTTGGGGTAACCTACTTCGACAATGGCGACCTCGCTTTTCGGGATTGGTGGGCACACAGCCGCGAGGAGGAAAAGAATGCACTCCAGGGCTTTGTGTCATGGGCGCATGAGCGCTGGCGGCATGACCCATCGATGCACATCTACCATTATGCGACCTATGAGGTCACCGCGCTGCGCCGGCTAATGGGCCGCTACGCCATCTATGAGGAGGAAGTCGATCAGCTTATCCGGGCTGAGGCATTTGTGGACCTCTATTCTGTCGTCCGCCAAGCCCTCCTGGTTGGGGAGCCTTCATATTCCCTGAAGAACATTGAGAAGCTGTACCAATTCCAACGTAGCAGTGGCGTCACGACCAGCGGCGACTCGCTTGCCTTCTACCAGAAATGGCTCGAAAACAATGATGGTGGCGATTGGAAGATATCACCCACGCTTCGCGCGATTCGCGAGTACAACCGCGAGGACTGCGAATCTACCTGGGGGCTTGCCTGCTGGCTACGAGAGGTACAGAAACAGGCGGATGCCCCCTACATCCCCAAAGAGGCTGCCCAGGAATCTGACACGCTAAAACAAATCTCAGCGCAGGCACAGTATGCCCAGGAAATGCGGGCTGAAATCCCCGCTGACCGCAGGGGGGACCCGGGGCGTTGGCGCGTCCACGAGTTGTTATCGTGGTTCCTTGAGTTCCATCGGCGTGAGGACAAGCCCATCTGGTGGGCCATGTACGAACATCACGCCATGACCGAGCAGGAGTTGATCGACGACCCCGATTGTCTCGGCGGCCTTGTCAGGACCCACCGGCCTCCAGAAAAGGTCAAGCGATCATACGTTTATGAGTATCGGTTCGATCCCGACCAGGAGACAAAGCTCCGCGACGGGAGCAAGTGCATCTTTGCCCACGATCTTAGGGGCAAGGCGACCATCCATACCTTCGACGGCTCTCAGGGCAAACTCACGATCAAATCGGCAGGTGGCGTGCCACCGCAAGTGCTGAGCCTCATTCCAGACGAATGGGTCAGTCCAGAGCCGATCGTGCAATCCATCACCCGCACCGTCGAGCAATATCGTAAGACCGGCTAACTGTTACCATCGGCAATTGAACAACGACGCGGTTCTGCTCCTGCTCAGCGGTGATGGTTGTGGTGTTAGCAGCAGAGCCAGCGACAGAGAAAAAGGCGGTGAACAACAGAAGTGCGTAGAACAAGCGGAGAGTCTTCTGGAATCGCATGCTTGGGCTCCTTGAAAGAGTGGCACGAGTGACAAGACAATGTGTTACCTGAATTCGGCGTGAAAGAGCCCATTTTAGCTCAGCTGATGGCCCGGAGCTTTGCAATCTTGGTGAGGATGTGGTGGGCCAAGTTTTCAATCTGGGGTGTTTTGTGAAGCCGAAGGACCAGTCGATTGTGGGGCCGAACGAGTGCGCCCGGAAGCAGAAAGAGCTTGTGACGAAGCGTTCGGAGGGTGGAGCTTTGCCAATCATTGGGCAGACATGCACGCTGAAAAGCCGTGACGAGGTTATAGGCAAAGCGGATGACCTCAAGGTAGAGGTTGTTGGCCGCGAAGGCACGCGTGGGGATGTTGGCGAACGCGAAATCCTCGCGCAGTTCGCGGACGCGTACTTCGATGACGGCTCGACCGTCGTAGAAACGCCAGACGCCAGGTGGGGTGAGGTCCATGTTGGTGACCCAGCCTCGGTAGTAGTAGCGTCCCAGTTGGAACAGCGTCAGATGATGTTCCTCCGTCTCGACCAATCGGCGGGCAACCACATGGCGCCTGGGTTCTAACCAAATGGAGGCTTGGTATTCGCACTCGGCCATCTCCCAGTCGGCGTTGACCCGGCGGTAGTTCAATCCCGGGAGAAGGTGTCGCAGGGGCTTCCGCATCTGCGCCACAACAGCGTAGCGAGTATCGTGATCTTCCAGTTCGGTTAAGAAGGCATCATCCCAGAAGGCAGCGTCGGCGCGGACCCGAACGTCGCGAACGTCGGAGGGCAAGTTGTTCCAACAGTCGCGGAAAAGCTCGACCGTGCCGCTGTGCGGATCGGTCTTGCCTGGGCGCAGGGATGCACCCAGCAAGTGGGCCGAGCCGGCTTCGATGCAGAGCAGCGGTTGATAGGATCGCTTACCACGATAACGAGGGTTGTAGCCGACCGCTGCCCCCCCTTGATGTCCGAAGGTGGTCACCCCGGTGCTGTCCAGATCCAAGATCAAGCGAGAACGGTGAGTCGGGAAATGAGTCACGAATTGTAGCAGTCGATCGTTGGCCCGGCGGAGTTGGACCGCGAACGATTCGGGAGCGCTGAGCAGGAAACGCCGAAGAGTCTGCGGATCGGAGAAGCGCGGCGGGGCCGTCAAAAATTGGAACGTGCCGTTGGAACGCAGCAACGACGCAGTTTCTATGCGATCCAAGCCTAGGATGAGGGGCCAGGCAAGGGCCAGTACCATCTGGGACAGACTGTAGTCGGAGTTTCGACGCTCCCACTTGAGATGGTGTGCCAAGAAGTTGCGAATTTGGAGCACTGGTAAGAATTCATGAAGGAAGAAAGCGCCGCCGTACTGCGTCAAACCTGCATGACCAAAGGCGATTGTGACATTCCTGGGCGATCGGCGCATTTCGGCTTAGCCTAACCTAAGGTTGGGCTAAGCCGAAAGAGCAAAAAGTGCCTTCTGCGCCCTTACCACGAGGCCCCGGTGCACTTCTACATGCGTTGAATGCCCCCGATTCAGGTGTTACGAACCGGCAATAGCCGTGACGGCAAAGAATTGACTAACTCCAGCCTGTAGAAACCTATCAAGCTTAGAACATGGCATCAAGCAAATATCTTGGGCCTTCGCTTTTACCGCCAGTGCTGTTCACTCAGCAATTTTAGTGCACTTGCGCGATACGTGCGATACGTGCGATTGACACCGGCGAACCTATAGACATAACATCTCGCCACCAATGCAGAAGAGGAGGGGACGATGGTGCGGAAGTTAATGCCCACAGCGGGACTGTTCGCTGTCGCTTCACTTGGGCTCTGGAGCGCGGCCGCCAAGGATTTTCGGCCGCCCGCGGTACCGTTGGTCGCAAGCGACCCATACTTCAGTGTATGGTCGATGGCCGATCATCTTACCGACGACGTTACCCGCCACTGGACAGGAACTCCGCAATCGCTGGCCGGCCTGGTCCGCATCGACGGCAAGTCTTGTCGGGTCATTGGTAACGAGCCGGAGGGGATACCGGCGATGGAACAGCAGAAGCTGCAGGTGTTGCCCACCCGGACGGTGTATTACTTCTCGACCGGCGGCATCGGCATCACCCTGACGTTCATGACCCCTGCGCTGCCCGCTGATCTGGACGTGCTGTCACGGCCAGTGACCTACGTTACCTGGACCGTCCAGTCAAAGGACGGAAAGGAACATTCAGTGTCGCTCTACTTCGACGCTTCGGGCCAGCTTGCCGTCGACACGCTGCAGCAAGAGGTTGTGGCTTCGCGATATCGGTTCGGGGGTCTTACCGCCCTGCGCGTGGGCAGCCAGGAACAACCAGTCCTGAAGAAAGCGGGAGACTACCTGCGGATTGATTGGGGCTATCTGTATGTGACCGCACCGCCAGGCGACGGCGTCGATCAGGTCATCACCGACCGGCGTGCGGCCAGACGCAGCTTTAGCGAGATGGGGTCGCTGCCCGCCTCCAACGATCCGGAATCGCCAGAGCCCGCAGGGGATTGGGACGGGCCTACACTGGCTCGAGAAATCGCTGCGAGACTACGAGTCCCTGAGCATTCGTTGCCAACAATTTGACGAAGAACTCATGGTGGACCTCCGGCGCTTGGGTGGGGAGAGCTACGCATCTCTTGCCGCGCTGGCCTATCGGGAGTCCCTCGCCGCCCAAAACCTGTCTGCAGACTATGACGGCACACCGCTTTTCTTCCCCAAAGAGAACTCGAGTAATGGGTGCGTTTCAACGGTGGACGTGATTTACCCTGGTTCGCCCATATTGCTACTGTTCAACCCCACCTTGCTGAAGGGAGCGATGACGCCGGTGCTGACTTACTCGGGAACGTACCACTGGCCATTTCGCTGGGCTCCTCACGACCTCGGGACCTATCCGCATGCCAATGGCTATGACTATCCTCCGAACGTGGACTTGAATTCGGTGGAAGACCACATGCCGGTGGAGGAGAGCGCCAACATGATCCTGTTGGCGGCAGCGATCACCAGGGTAGAGGGAAACGCCGATTACGCGGCCAAGTATTGGTCGCTCTTCACGAAGTGGGCGGAATACCTCAAGGAGAAGGGGCTAGACTCCGAGAGGCAGTATGTTACCGATGACTTTACCGGCCCGCTCGCCCACAATGCTAATCTTTCCCTGAAAGCGATTTCCGCGCTTGGCGCCTACGCCAGACTTTGCGAGACGCTCGGCAAACGTGATGAGGCCGCCGCCTACCGCAAGGTGGCGCAGCAGTACGCCCATGAATGGATGCGCATGGCCGCAGATGGCGAGCATTACCGGCTGGCATTTGACCAGCCGGGCACCCGGAGCCAGAAATACAACCTGATATGGGACAAGCTCCTGGGCCTCGACCTGTTTCCGCCGGAAGTGGCCCGTAGGGAGGTCGCGTTCTATAAGACGAAGCAGAACGCTTACGGCCTTCCCCTGGATGTTAGAGCGCTTTACACCAAACTGGACTGGCTTTTCTGGACGGCTACTCTGGCGGACAACCGGGCCGACTTCGAGGCACTAATTTCACCTGCCTACAAATTTGTCTGCGAGACCCCCGACCGGCTGCCTCTCACCGACTTTTATGACACGGACACAGGGAAGCATCGTGACCTTCGGGCGCGCTCAGTGGTGGGAGGGATCCTTATCATGATGCTGGCTGACGAGCCGACCTGGAAGAAATGGGCTGGGCGGGCGGCTGCCCCGGTAGTTCGGCAAGTGCAAGTGGTACCGCAATGAAATCGCACACGGCAAGTAGAAATTCTCGAGGAGAATTCCGCATGCTCCCCCGACGAGTATACCCTCGGAATGACAACGCTCCCATCGCGATCCTAGCCATGGCAATATCTCTGCTGGTCTGCTCGGCGGCAAGGGCTGCCGCCAGTGTTCCGTCCGTCCGGTACTTGCCTGGCTCGAACATCTGGATCCTGGAAACCGACCACACGTCGTACGTTATCGGCGTCAACGAGCAGAACGCTATTCAGAACCTTTACTGGGGCAAGAAAATCACCCGCGACCAGGACTTTGCCGCCGCACATACTCGTGAAGCCTATGTTTTCGAAAGCCCCGAAGGCACAACCAATGAGGAATACCCTGGCTGGGGCGGCATGCGTTACACCGAACCCTGTCTGAAGGTGACCCTGGCCGAGGGGGTGCGCGACCTGGTGCTGAAGTATGTATCGTCCCGGATCAGTGGCGACGCGCTGGAAATCCAGACTAAGGACATCAACTACGACTTGTTCGTGACGCTGACTTACCGGGTGTTTCCCCGCTACGACATCATCCGCAAGAAGACGCTCATTGAAAACCAAACAAAGCAGAAAGTGATGATAGAGAGCGCGCAGTCAGGAGTGTGGTATGTTCCGCCGGGCGTTGGTTACCGGCTCACATACCTCCCGGGGCGCTGGGCAGCGGAGAACCAAGTCACGCAAGAGCCGATTCACCAGGGCAAGAAGGTTCTGGAGAGCCGGCGGATGGTGACCAGCCACCAGACGAATCCCTATTTCGCAATTGACTACAAGGGGGAAGCCAACGAGGAGAGCGGCCGGGTGTAGTTCGGGGCGCTGGGCTGGAGCGGCAACTGGAAGATTGTAGTGGAACAGACCCCCAACCAACAGGTACGGGTGGTGGGTGGTTATAACGACTTTGACTTTGGTTACCAAATGGAACCGGGCCAGAGTCTTTCGACGCCGGAGTTCTATGGAGGCTACACAGAGCAAGGCTTTGGCGAAGCGTCGCGGCATCTACACCACCTTGAATTGGACGAGGTCCAGCCGCACCAACCGGCACCGCGTTTGCGTCCGGTGATTTTCAATTCCTGGGACGTGACGGAATTCGCCGTCAACGAGGAGAACCAGAAGCAGTTTGCGGTGATCGCCGCCAAGCTGGGCGTCGAACATTTCATGATGGACGACGGCTGGTTCGGCGCACGCAAGACCGATCGGGCAGGCCTCGGGGACTGGTACCCGGACCCGGACAAATTCCCGCACGGCCTGAAACCTTTGATCGATTACGTCCACAGCCTGGGAATGGAATTCGGGTTGTGGTGGGAACCCGAGATGGTGAACCCTGACAGCAACCTCTATCGCGAGCACCCCGATTGGGCCATCAACTTTCCTGGGCGGCCGCGCAGTGAGGGAAGGAATCAATTGATCCTCAACTTGGCCCGCGACGATGTGAAGGAATATCTGTTTAACGTTTTTGACAAACTGCTACGAGAGAACGATATCAAAATCGTAAAATGGGACATGAACCGTCACATCTCGGAGCCGGGCTGGCCCGAGGTTCCGGTGGCGGAACAGAAGCAGCTCTGGGTCAAGTATGTGACCAACCTGATGAGCTGATTGATCGGCTGCGGGCGAAGCATCCCACCGTTGAGTTCGAGACCAGCGAGGGTGGCGGCGGGCGTGTCGATCTCGAGTTTTTGAAGCGCATGGAGCAGGTCAACACGAGTGATAATGGCGACGCATTCGACAATCTGCGGATCTGGGAAGGTTACACGTATGCCTACACGCCTAAACTGATCAATGGAGGGATCGGTGACAATCCCAGCACAAACGACCGCAGTACACCCCTAAAGTTCCGCTTTCTGGTGGGAATCGAGATGGGAGGAGCGTTCGGGGTGAGCGGTGATGTTCGGAAATGGTCCCAAGCAGACCTAGACTTGGCGAAGACAATGATTGAATACTACAAAACCCTCCGGCGAACCCTCCAAGAGGGCGACCTCTATCGCCTGGCCTCGCTGCGGGAAGGGAACTTGGCCGCCGCAGAATACGTGGCCCCGGATGGCAAGCAAGCCGTACTGTTCGCATTTCTGCATTCTCAACAGTTCCTCTACCCCGCGGCAACTATCTACCTCCGCGGGCTCGATGAGCGTGCCCTCTACCGCCTCAAGCCCATCGATGACAAGCTTGTCGAAAAGCAGCGCGTTCTGAGCGGATCGTATCTGACGAACCATGGTCTGAACTTCAACCTCGTGGGGGATTTCGACAGCACCTCAGTGCTGCTAGAGAGGGTGGAGTAACTATGGCTTTTCAAGCCAACCGCCGAAGATTCCTTGAGGGAATCGCACTGTCAGGCACGGATCTAGTGACCAGACCAGGCCGGGAATCTTCCAGGTGATGTGGCGTAATTCCGCCTGGTGTTCGTGGGCCAGCTCCCACCGCACCGTTCTCGTCAGCGCCTGCAGATCGCGCCGGGAGATCTGATCTTGGTACTGCCGATACAGCCTGCTGACACCACGGCTGCGCTGGCGGCTATGCTTCAGGTGGTACAAGGCAACGCGCAACTCCTCCAGTTTTAACGGCGCCACCTTGTGGGGCCCCGGCTTGAAGAGGGCCGGCTGGCCACGCTTGAGGCGGTGTTTCCAACGCTGGAAGCTCGCATACGACAGCCCGAGGGATGAGCAGAGGCGTGGGTACGGCCAGCGCACTTGCCGCTTCAGTTGGGTCAGCGTGGCGACGATCATTTCGGCTACCTCATGCTTTTTTTTATCTGGCTGCTTCAACCGCTGACGGATCTGCTCCGTCTGCTTCAGGACTTCGAGCTTCGCCTGCAACTCCTGGGTCTGGCGTTCGAGGGCCTCCTTCTCCGGGTCGATCACCAGTGACGGCCGCCGCCCCGGTTCCTGATTGCCCAGCGCCTCCACCATGGCCGCCAAGGCCCGCCGCTCCCATTTGTAATAGGTCTTGCGGGAGATGCCCAGTTGCCGGGCCGCTTCCTGAGCATTCAACAACCCGCTCCGCACCTGCATGATCAGTTGTGCCCGCTGCCGGGCTAAGGCTTGCTGCGGAGCGCTGGGTTTCGGATCGTTCATCGCGGAATCCTCCCACCACGCGGGCTTGCTCTACTTGGTCGGCGGTGGTGATTTCGGTTCTTGCAGCTTGGCCAGCCGCTTCTCCAGTTTGGCCATCCGTCCCTTCTGCTGTAAGGCTTGGCGTGCCAGCAACCGCTCCAGTTTCGGACTCAGCGCCGGTCCCGGTTCCAGGCGCGTCTGTGACTCCAGCGCCTTGAGCATCGCCGCCAGCGCCCGCTTCTCCCAAGCGGACAGCACGGCCGGACGGATCGCCAGTTCCTGACAGACTTCCCCCGGCCGCCGACGCTCGGTCCAGATCGACAGCACTGCTTGGGCTCGCTCTTGGGCATTGTAAGGCAGTGGTTCCTTCTTGGCTTTGACTTCGGTGCTCATGAGATCCGCCTTCCAAGTCGTAGATGACCTCCCGATGAGGTTGTGGCTCCTCGCCATCGACGAGCATCTTCACCTGCCCCTTCTCGGCACGAATGACCACGGATTGCTCGCCCATCCGCCCCACCATGTAGAAGGGACTGCGCGGTTGCCCTCGCAACGCCAGCTCCAACACATTGTCCTGAATGCCGCGCTCGATGACCTGACGTAATTCCTGGGCAACTGCTCCTCGCGACTGGGTGTTTGCCTCACCGCACAAGAAAGGGCGCCAACCCTACTGGCCGGGTACACTTTGGCGATACTATGGCACGCCTGCGGTGAACCGCGCCGAGGTGAAAAAGCATGTCTCGTATCACACGTTCCGGCACTATGTGCCCTTCCTGACTATGTCGGGTAATTGAGAGCCTGCGCGGACTTGGCCTGGAGAATTCAGTTCGCCGTGGGCAAGGCCCCTGACATTACCCGACATAGTTTTGTGCCGGTTACAGATTGTTCAGGAAGGCGAGGAGTCGGTCGCCCGGTTTATAGCGCCCCCGTCGTCCGTGCGGAGGGGAGGTCTTCGCCAGTGCTTTCTCCTTCATGGCCAGCGTCGCTTCGAGATAGATTTGCGTAGTTTCAACACGCTCGTGACCCAGCCACAACGCGATCACGGAACGGTCGACGCCCCCTTGGAGAAGTTCCATGGCCATCGTGTGCCTCAATCGATGGACAGTGACCCGCTTGTCTCTCAACGAAGGACACACGCGGGAAGCCGTCA
>Ga0187873_1000853_pt1 | contig 28164 bp, 26 predicted proteins | sample June2016WEW_16_1_2_FD_133012 | JGI IMG/M metagenome (GOLD analysis project Ga0187873, IMG submission 133012) | Peatland microbial communities from SPRUCE experiment site at the Marcell Experimental Forest, Minnesota, USA - June2016WEW_16_100 | ecosystem: Environmental > Terrestrial > Soil >...
CTTATTTCAAGTCTGGGAAGCCTTCGGGCCAATCCCGCCATGACTTGTAGGGTGCCTTCGGGCCCCACCCTTTGTGCAACTTTCCCTCTTTCTCTTTCCTCTTCCGGCTCGTCCGGGTTAGGATTAACCAACCTGAATACACACCAACCTGTGAGTGTATTGCCGGAATATAAATTTGGATAAAAAACCATGTCAAACAATATTTTGGTCACCTACGCCAGCCAGGCTGGTTCAACGGCCGGTGTGGCGGAAGCGATCGGGAGAACACTTTCGGAGGGTGGATCCCAGGTGGATGTAGTCCCCATGCGAAACGTAAATGATCTGTCAACCTACCAGGCAGTTGTAGCCGGCAGTGCCATCCACGGGCAAAAATGGTTTCCGGAAGCGATGCAATTCATGCACGAGCACCAATCCGAGCTCTCAAGCAAACCTTTTGCCGCTTTCATGGTATGCATCACCCTATCCATGGCCAACGCCGATCAATACCGGGAAGGCTTGAAAGCCTGGATGAGCCCGGTGCGCGAGCTGGTGCGACCAGTGAGCGAGGGGTATTTTGCGGGCGCGCTGGATTTCTCCAAACTTCCCTTTTCTTTCAATGTGCTGGCAATGCGCCTGGTCGTTCTGAGTGGAACGTGGAAGGAAGGCGATTTCCGTAATTGGAATGCCATCCGGGCCTGGGCCGAAAGTCTCCTTCCACGATTGCACGGTTAAAAGGAATGCAATGAGTAATCCCAATTTTTTCGAAATCCGGGTCGAAGGCGAGCTGGCAGAGAGCTGGTCAGATTGGTTCGAAGGGTTGGAGGTCCATGCGGATCTGAACGGAGAGACCAGCCTGAGGGGGCTTCTGATCGACCAGGCGGCTCTGTTCGGCGTGCTCACCAGGATCCATTCCCTCAATTTGGAGCTGATCTCGGTGCAACGGTACCTGGAATGAGACGCCTGAAGGAAGGTGCATGCCATCGGTTACTAACAAACATGCTGGAAGCGCCAGAGCGCCAAATTGTAGCAGGTCTCGCTTTAAGCGTGACCTACAAATTCAAGACCACAAATTCAAGACAGATATACGGTTCAAGCCAGGTGTTATTCACTCACCCGCTGAAATCTCCAGAGCGCCAGGGCGAAGAAAAGCAGCGCATAGCCAAAGAGAGCAGCGCAGGGTAACAGGACCGAAGAGAAGCCCAGGCCGCGGGCGACGATGTCCTTGAAACCGTCTAGGGCCCAGGCGACCGGCGAGACATGCCCGATGGCCTGGAAAGCGGCACCGGTGTATTCCAGGGGGACCCAAGCACCCCCCAGCCCGGAGAGCACAAACATGGGGACGAGCGAAAAGACAACGGCCTGTTCGTCCGATTTCGCCAGGACACCAATCAGCAGCCCCATTGCAGCGATGCAGACAGCGGTTACGAGGGCCACTAAAAGGGTGGCCAGCGGCACGCGCAGATAATCCACGTGCAGGAGCTGGCCGAAGAGCATCAGCAGCAAGAATTGGACGAAGATGAGGGTGAAGATGGCCAGGTAATGCCCCAGCAGGATCTGGAAGCGGGTAATGGAGGTGGTGAGCAGGCGCTGGAGTGAACGGGTCTTGCGCTCGTTCACGATCACGGTGGCGGCGGTCAAAAGGCCGGCGATGGCGAACTGGATCATCATGGCCGGGGAGGACTGCGCCAGGGACATGATATTCTGGTTCTGGAGTTTGGCGGAGATGCCGGAAGTGATCGATAGCTTAATGGGCGGATTCTGCCAGGCGTCCAGCGCCTGCGCGAGAGCCGGATCGAAGGCGGCCGGATCATTAGTCATATTGGCGGCAATGCCGGCGGTACGGACCGCGCCAGCCAGGCGGTTGGAGGCGGCCAGGAGCGCGGACTCGACCGTGGCGGTGGAGGCCTGAGAGGGGTCGGCGTAGAAGCCCAGTTTTAGCGGGCTACCGTTGCGGACGGACTGGCTGTACCCGGATGGGATGACAACTGCGGCGGCCAGTTTGCCGCTTCCGACCAGCGCGGAGAGGTCAGTTGCGGTGCGGCCGGGGGTTGTGTCGAGGCGGATGACGGTGGAGCTGGCAAGGAGGGTGTGCAGGTCTGCACTGATGAGGCCGCCATCCTGGTTTAGCAGACCGACCGGCAGGCGCGTGTCGGATGGCTGGCTAGAGCCGCCGAAGGCCAACCCGAAGAGCAGGGTGAAAGCGACCGGCATGAGCAGGAGGAACAGGAAGGTCATGCGGTTGCGCAGGATCTGCATAAGGTCTTTCAGGGTGATATCGAAGATACGGTTCATGGTGTACTCTTTCTTGCCCTCCCACCAACCCCTCCCCCATTGGGGGAGGGGCCAGAGGTGAGGGATAAATGTCAGGCATAACGCTTCTGGAAACGCAGGACGCCGACCAGGAAGAAGACGACGCTCATGCCAAGCAGTGCCAAGCAGGTCAGCAGGATGTCATTGAGGGAGGCAGCGGCCATGACCTGGCTGAGACCGCGCACGGCCCAGCCCTGAGGCACGGCCATCGAGGCGATATCGGCCCAAGCAGGACTTGTGGGCGAGCCCATGGTGAAGATCTTGACCATGCCGAGCATGCCGGTGACGGTAAGTACGCCGCCCAGCACGGTGCCGGCTTGGCGGGTGCTCTTGAGCAAGGACATGATGAAGATGCCGAAGGTGGCAGCAGCCAGGACGGTGGCAAAGGTAACGAGCGCCAGGGGAAGGAGACTGCCCCATTGGATGGCGAAAATCAGGTGTCCGAGGATGAGCAGAACGGTCATCTGCACCAGCACGGTGAGACCGACCGCCAGGAATTTTCCGCCCAGCACGGTGGCCTGGCTGGTGGGGGTGGTGAAGAGGCGCGGCAGGGTGCCACCCTCGTCTTCGCGCAGGATGGTCTGGGCGGTGGAGGTGCCGGTGTAGAAGGCATAGAAAATGGTCATGCCACCCATGATGAAGCTAACGATGAGGCTGAGGGTGCTGGAAGCCGGTTTTTTGGCCAACGGGGCATGCAGGTCGAGCAGGGCGGCGGTCTGGTCACCGGAAGGGATTGCGGCGACGTACTGCGCAACCACCTGATTGATCAGGGCCGGGCCGGTGCTGCCAGTCTGTTGGGTGACCACAGCCACGGCCACCTTAGCGCCCGATAGACTGTCCATGAACTGGGACAGGATCGACTCGAGGATGCCCGGACCAAGCGAAAGGGTGGGATCCTTATACAACTGGATGACCGCCTGCCCGTTGGTGTCTGAAAACTGCTGCGAGAAATCGGCCGGGATGATGATGGCCACACCGGCCTGCTGACTATCCACCTGCGCACGGGCTGCCTGGGCGGTCGCGACAGTGCTAATCTGCATCAAAGATGCGAAGCTTTTATCCTGCAGGGTGGACAGCACCATGTCACCGAGCGAATGGGCCTGCGAGGCGCCCGGGGTTTGGGCTTTGGCCAGGTCGAAGCTTGGGCTGCCCTGGTCGAGGTTGACAACGACCACTTTCGTGACCGGGACGCTGAAGCCCTGGTCGCTTTTGGCGCCGCCGCCGAACATGAAATAGAACATGCCGGTCATAAGCAGCGGGATGCCAAACATGAAGATCAGGGCGAAGGTGCTGCGGAAGGAGCGGGTCATGTCTTTGAGAGCAATGTCGAGGATTTTCATTTTTAATTACTCCTGTAATAGTGGCTTCAATCGCTTACTTCTATGAAGTAACGACTTCAGTCGTTACTACTTAATCACGCAGGGCCCGGCCAGTCAGATGCAAGAAGACGGCTTCCAGGTTGGGTTCCTGGATGGCAACGGAAGTGATGCGGACAGCGTGAGCAGCGGCGGTCTCGAAGAGATGCGGCAGGACGCGGTTGCTGTCGTCGGCCAGGATGGTGAGCGTGCCATCTTCTCCACTGACCTGTTTCACACCTTTGACGGCTTTCCAGGCTTCCATGACACGGGCGGATTCGGCGTTGATGGTCACACTGATGCGATCGGTCGCTCCGACGATCTGGACCAGCTCGGCATTGGTGCCGCTGGCAATCATTTTGCCTTTGTCCATGATGGCGATGTGGTCGGAGAGTTCCTGGGCTTCTTCCATGTAGTGCGTGGTGTAAAGCACGGTCATGCCCTGGCCTTTGAGCGCCACGACCGAGTCGAGGATGTTGCGGCGGGACTGCGGGTCGATGCCGACGGTGGGTTCGTCCATGTAAATAATCTGGGGTTTGTGCAGCAGAGCCACGCCGATGTTGACGCGGCGCTTCATGCCGCCGGAATATTTCTTGATATATTCCCCGGCCCGGTCGGTCAGGCCGATAATCTCCAATACCTCGTCAACGCGCTTGTGCAAGGCCGCGCCGCGCAGGCCGTACATTTTGCCCCAGAAGCTCAGGTTCTCCCGGGCCGACATGTCTTCGTAGAGGGCGATCTCCTGCGGGACCACGCCCAGGCTGGATTTGACGCCCAGCTGGTCAGTGCGGATGGAGTGACCCATGACCAGGGCATCGCCTTCATCCGGGCGAAGCAGGCAGGAGAGCATCGAGAGGGTAGTGGTCTTGCCGGCGCCGTTGGGGCCGAGCAGACTGAAAATTTCGCCTTTTTCCACGCTGAAATCGATGCCCTGGACAGCCTGGCGTTCGCCAAAGGCTTTATGCAGGTTTTGTACTTCGATGGCTTTTTCCATAAATACGCCTCCTAAATTATGACTCTTACAAATTGCCGGAAGAACCTAAACACGAAGAACACCAAGGACACAAAAGGAAAATAATTTGTTTGAGAGAGGTTCTCCGGGCCAAATTGAAAATGCCAGGATACTTTATCTTCGGTAGTATATACGGGCGGAGGGGGAAAGGGAACTGGCCTTTGGGCAGGTTTGGGCCTGTACTTTCGGACAGTGACCGTGCGGACAATGGCAAAGACGGCCATGTGGGATAAAATACAGGCATCATGAAACCCTCCCCAACCCTACTTGAGCGTCTCCGAATTTTCGGAGGAAAAAAGGACAATCCAGAGACCTCGATGGAGTGGCCTTTCTTCCTGATCCTTAGCGCGGCCTTCATCTTTCTATACTTCCAGGCCGTATTTTCAAACGCAGCACTGCGCGCGCCAGGACGCTTAATCCTCCTCACTGTCTTGATGACGGTACACATTGCCCTGCACTGGCTGTGTATTCGAGCGTTACAGCGGGGGCGGGTGGCTGTCTACCTAGTGGTCCAAAGCATGCTGGTCTTTGCCATCGTCACCCTGGGGGGCAGTATTGGCCTGCTGCTGGGGTTGTACATGGGACTGGTAGGGGAAACGATCGGCCTGCTGGGGCAGAAGCCGCGCTGGAGGATCGTTGCCGTGGCGGCGTTCCTGGGACTTTCGCTCCTGAACTATATTCTGCAGGTGAGCCGGTCGGAATGGTACTGGTGGTTCGCGGCCATGCTACCGATGACTTTGTTTGTGGTTGTATATGTGGTCCTTTACAGCCGACAGGCGGAAGCGCGCATGCAGGCCCAAAAGCTGTTGCGAGAGCTGGAAGGGGCCAACCGGCAGTTAACGGAATATGCCGCCCGGGTGGAAGACATGACCATTGCGGCGGAACGCGAGCGCATGGCGCGCGAACTGCACGATACTCTCTCCCAGGGACTGGCCGGATTGATCCTGCAGCTGGAAGCAGCGGATGCACACCTGGCAGCGAACCATCCGGAGCGCGCCCGCGGCATCCTGGAGCAATCGATGGAAAAGGCGCGCGGCACTCTGCGGGAGGCGCGCCTGGCGATCGACGACCTGCGCCAGCCAACAGGAGGTGACCTGGCAGAGGCCATCGAGCAGGAAGCGGAACGTTTTACCCGGGCGACCAGCTTGGAATGCGAACCGTCGATCGAGCTGAAGGCCGAAGTGCCTGAAACGGTGTCCGAGACGGCCATCCGGGTCATTTCTGAGGGGTTGACGAACATCGCCCGACATGCGCGGGCAAGAAATGTAACCTTGCGGTTATCTGAGGTTGGGGGCGAAATGGAGATCGAAATCCGGGATGACGGAGTGGGGTTCGACCCGAAAGCGGTACAGGCAGGGCATTACGGCCTGCTGGGGATGCGCGAACGCGTCCGGCTGGCGGGGGGGCGGCTGGAGGTCCAGAGTGAGGTGGGCAAGGGAACGTGCATCCTGATCCAGCTCCCGCTGGGAAATAATGACCAAACGGCCGTATCCGGCGGCAGAGAGGCTGCCAGGAGCAACAACAAGATGGAGAACGCCGCATGAGCGCGCCCATTCGCATCGTGGTGGCGGACGACCACCTGATCATCCGGCAGGGATTGCGCCTGATCATGGAAACGCAGGAGGGCTTCGAGATGGTGGGGGAGGCAGCGGATGGGGAAGAAGCAGTTAATCTTTGCGATGAATTGAAACCGGATGTGGTGCTGATGGACCTGCGCATGCCTGGCATGGATGGGCTGACTGCCATCGAAATATTGCGAACCAAACAGCCAGAGATCGCAGTGGTGATCCTGACCACATTCAACGAAGATGACCTGATGATGCGCGGCCTGCGGATGGGTGCCAAGGGCTATCTGCTCAAAGACACCGACCGGGAAACGCTCTTCAATACCATCCGGGCAGCCAGTCGCGGTGAAACCCTGCTCAGGCCGGAGATCATGAAGCGGGTGCTTGCGCAAGGGAACGAAACCGGGGCAGTCACCTCCAGCCCAGCAGACCTGACCGAGAGGGAACTGGAAGTGCTGCGGGGGGTGGCACAGGGCGAGCGCAGCAAGGAGATCGCCATGCGGCTGGGTATCACGGAACGGACGGTAAAGGCGCACCTGGCCAGTATTTACAACCGGCTGGGGGTAGATTCGCGCGCGGCGGCGATCGCGGTGGCGGCACAAAGAGGAATTTTGTAGGTCACGCATCAAGCAGGTCACGCTTTAAGCGTGACCTGCAATTGGTTGGCGGATGAAAAAAAGAGATTTTATGAACAGCCGCGAGCGGTTTCTGGAAACTATGCGATTTGGGAAGCCCGAGCGCGTGCCATATTTCGAAGAGGGCATCCGCTGGGAAGTGCTGCAAGCCTGGCGGAAGCAGGGGCTGACCGCGCAGACCGACCTGGCGAAGATGTTTGCGAGGGATGAGCGGGAAGAGATCCGCCTGGACGTAGACCCGCATCCCTGGCCAACCAAGTGGCCTTCCAGCCGGGCGGAACTGGAGGATTACGCCCGCCGCTTGGACCCGGACGATCCGGCCCGTATCCCGGAGGGCTGGAAGAAGAACATCAAGACCTGGAAAAACCGACCGCAGGTACTGATGATGCGATTGCACATCGGCTTTTTCGAGACAATGGGGGTGGACGGTTGGCAGCGCCTGCACGAACTGATCGTGCTGGTGCATGACGATCCGGGTTTCGTGAGGGAGATGATGCGGATCAATGGCGCGTTCGTGGCGGCCCTGATCCGACGCCTGCTGCAGGATGTGCAGATCGACGCGGCGATTTTCAGCGAGCCGATCGGGGATAACCACGGGCCGTTAATCTCACCGAAGATGTATGCGGAGCTGGTGCTGCCCAGCTACCAGCCCATTCTGGATGTACTGAGGCAGCATGGTGTGGATATCCCGATCCTGCGCACGTATGCGAATGCCCGGCTGTTGGTACCGGTTCTAATGGAACATGGCATCGACTGCCTGTGGGCGTGCGAAGTCAACGCCGAAGCAATGGATTACCGGGCGCTGCGGCAGGAATTCGGCACTGGACTGCGCCTGATCGGGGGGATCGACCTGGATATGCTGCGGGAGGGGAAAGAGGCCATCCGGAGGGAAGTGGAGCAGAAGGTGCCGCCGCTGCTGGAGCAGGGCGGCTACGTGCCGCTGGCGGACGGGCGCGTGCGGGAGGATATTCCTTTCGAGAATTACGTATATTACCGGGAATTACTGGAAAAAGTGACGCAGAGAGGTTAGACCGGAGATGAACAAGGATTAATTGGATTTATAATTCGAGAACTGTTAATTTCTGTTTAGCCCCGGTTCAATGTTGGAATTGACCAGGAATCGAAATTGTACCACTGCCACATTGATAATTTCCCCGATGGGATGGTAGAATGGAAAACCAAAGGCAGGATGACGAAAGCGCAATCCGCCTTCAACCCAACTCAGATAAGCCGGTACCAAAAGGATTTTTCACCACACGTGTACCTGCGGTTCTGTCGCAGGCAGTGCAGGCAGAGGCCACTAAGAAACACAAAGGGATTTAATGTTTTTCTTGGGATCGCATACGGAATTTGTGGTTAAATCCTTGCACAAAGATAATTTTTCCAAACAACAGATTTATGCCAGCCCTTAATATCGAAAAGCTGCAGGCGCTGCGGTTGCTGACCTTTAACCTTACCCCCGGACGCCGACTGAAAACGCCGGAACAGGCGCGGCAGTTTGTCAATGCGCGCGGTTTTGTGTATTTCTGGCCGATCAAAGGTGTGCTTCTGCCGACCCTGTGGGCGGCCACGGCGGGCGACCGGCCAGTGCCAAACGAGCATGACGATCCCGGCATGGTCACCTGGGGTTGGAAGGACGATGCACTCGGCAAACATATCTGGTACTACGGGAAGATCCTGCGGCGCAAGGCGACCTTTATTTCGCTGGAAGCGGCACCGTATTTCTATGCGCTTTCCGAGAACTACGGCTCCCCCGAGGAAGATTATCTGCTGGCCTACGAAGAAGGCCGCCTGACACAGGCTGCAAAACAGATCTACGAGACCCTGCTGGACAAAGGCTCGCTGGATACGATCTCCCTGCGCAAAGAGGCGCGTATGTTGAACGCCAAGGAGTCGGTCTTCAACCGGGCCCTGGAAGACCTGCAAAAGGATTTCAAGATCATGCCGGTGGGGGTGGCCGAGGTGGGCGCCTGGAAATATGCCTTCCGGTATGAAATCACAGCCCGGCACATGCCCGAACTGCCTGAGCAGGCCCGTCCGATCGGCGAGGCAGAGGCGCGCCGGAAACTTGTGGAGCTGTACCTGGCCTCGGTGGGGGCAACACAGACCCGGGAGGTAGTCAAGCTGTTCGGCTGGGCGTCCGAACTGGCCCAGCGGACCATCGCCGGTCTGGTGCAGAATGGAAAGCTGATCGAGCAGGTTGCCCACCCAAAGGCAAGCGGTGAATGGGTGGCGCTGCCGGAGTTGGTAGATTAACGTCCAAGGTTGGCACAAAGAAAAGGGGGCGGACGCCGTCCCCAAAGGGGATGCTATCCGCCCCTACAGGAGGCCGAAATGCTTGAAATAGCCATCATGATCGAAGGGCAGAATGGGTTGACATGGCGGCGCTGGCAGAATATCGCCGCAGCGGTGGAAGAGTTGGGATTTGCGGGTCTATACCGATCGGACCATTTCACCAATGCGGATGCGCCGGATAAGGATTCGCTGGAGTGCTGGACCTCGCTGACCTGGCTGGCCAGCCATACCAAGCGAATCGAATTCGGGCCGCTGGTCTCGCCGGTTTCGTTCCGCGCCCCAGCGCTGACGGCGCGTATGGCGGCGGCGGTGGACGACCTGTCGGGCGGGCGGTTAATGCTGGGGCTGGGGGCGGGCTGGCAGGAACGCGAACACCATTTGTTCGGCCTGGATCTGCTGGATATGAAAGCGCGCTTTGTGCGGTTCGAAGAAGGCCTAGAAGCGATCACGCGCCTGCTGAAAAGCGATCAGCCGGTGAGCTTCGAAGGACAATTTTTCCAACTACGGCAGGCCAGCCTGCTGCCGCGCCCGCAACGCCCGGGCGGGCCAAGTATATTGATCGGCGGGAACGGCGAGAAGCGCACGCTGCGGCTGGCGGCGCGTTACGCGGATGAGTGGAACGCGGTCTTCCAGACGCCGGCAGGCTTCGCGCACCTGTCTGCCAGGCTGGACGATTGGCTCAGCGATGAGGGACGAAAGCCGGAAGCAGTGCGGCGTTCGATGATGACGGGCATCCGCTTTGCGCAGACGAGAGCCGGATTGGAATCCAAGCTGCATGGGCGCCCGGTGGAGGAGCTGCGCGAGCGGGGGATGATCGTGGGGGTGGGGGATGAAATCCTGCCGCAACTGGCCGAACTGGAAAAGGCGGGGGTGCAGAGGGTAATGCTGCAATGGATGGACCTGGAGGACCTGGAAGGGCTGGAGGGGTTGAGGAAGGTCGTGGGGGGATTGGGCACTTGATAATAAGGAGTACGGGGGAATGTTGCCTGCACAGGAACGCAGCCATTTTTTTCCAGATAACCTACACTGGGCACACCTAATCTTCAATCCGGAAATTGCCTATTGACTTCTGTTTTTATTTTTGCTACAATACTTACATCATGTAAGTATTAATTACATGGTGTAAATAACAAACACCTTGATCCTCTTGAGGCTGTATGGTTTATCCTCTCACAATCACTGCTTCAGCAATGCGTGACATTAACCGATCGGCCATCCTGGAGACCATCCGCCGGGAAGGCCCGATCTCCCGCACGGCCATCGCTGAGCGGCTGGATGTCAGCCTGCCGACCGTCATGCGTATCGTGGATGGGCTGGCGGCGGAAGGCTTCGTGCGCGCGCAAGGCACCAGCGAATGGAGCGGCGGAAGGCGGAGACCGCTGCTTGAGTTCAATGCGGATGGCTTTGTGGTGGTGGGGGTGGATATGGGCGGGACCAAAATGTACGGAGCGATATCCAACCTGGGCGGCAACATCCTGGACGAGGTCAATATCAGCCGGCACGGCACTTCGGGGGAGGATAGTTTCAATTATCTCACCACGTTGATAGATAAGTTACTAATCAGCCCCAAGGTGGCCGGACGGCGAGTGCTCGGGATCGGGGTGGGGGCGCCGGGCGTGACCCTGCATACGGAAGGCATTGTCACATGGGCCTACACCCTACACTGGGACAAGTTCCCGCTCAAGGCCAAGCTGGCCGAGCGGTATGATCTGCCAATCACGGTGGACAACGACGTGAACCTGGCAGCGCTGGGCGAGCTGTGGTTCGGTGCCGGGCAGAACGTGCAGGACATGATCCTGATCGCGATTGGTACCGGTATCGGTGCGGGCGTTATCATCGATGGGGCACTCTACCGCGGCTCGAAGGAGGCTTCGGGCGAGATCGGCAATATGATACCAGGCAGGGAGTTCCTGGGAAAGAATTACCAGGATTTTGGTGCACTCGAAAGTGTCGCTTCGGGCACCGGCATCGCGGCGCGGGCGCGCGAGTTGCCGGGCTCCCAGCGCAGCCAGGCGGAACTGGTTGACCTGACGGCGGAGGATGTCTTCGAGGCTGGCCGCAAGGGTGAACCCTGGGCCTGGAAGGTGATCGATGAGACGGTGGATTACCTGGCAATCGCCATTGCGAACCTGGTGGCCTTCTTCGACCCGGAGCTGGTGGTGCTGGGGGGGGGCGTTTCCCGCTCGGCGGATATGCTGATCACCCCGATCCTGAAGCGCCTGATCGGGGCGATCCCCAACCCGCCCAGGCTGGTCGTCTCGGACCTGGGGTTGCAAGCCACCGTGATGGGCGCCATCACGAATGTATTGCACAATACTTCGAATTTCTATGTTGTCCATAAACTGTCATAATGATCTTTTGGGGAGTACAAAGTCTCCCTTTCAAGGACGATGTGGAGATTTCGTACTTCGTTGACCGGTTTCAAGTCGGAACCAAATGTGTTCCTGAAAGGAGGTGGTTCCTGAAGTAGAATTTTTGCAAAAAGTTCGTACCATCTATCCGTTCAGATTATTCGAAGGAGAGGAATATGCGTAGCTTGAATAAGATATTGATAGGGATGATCACGATCATCCTGGTTTTAAGCGTGGCCGGATGCGCAAGCAAGCCAGCTGGTCCCGTCACCATCCATGTGCTGACCATGGACCAGGCCGGGCTGAAACCGGCCGAGATCGACCAGATCGTCAAGGATTTTGAGGCCCAGAATCCGGACATCCAAGTGAATATGGAATACCTCGGTTACGATTATGTCCATGACAAGATCGTGACCGGTATGGCTGCCAAACCACCGGCGTACGATGCCGCCATGATCGATGTGATCTGGCCGGATGAATTCATTAAAGATGGATACCTGTTGGATGTCACCAACCGTGTCACAGCCGATATGAAGACGAACATGTTCGCGGCCTCATGGAATGGCGTGACCCGCAATGGCAAGATCTACGGTATGCCTTGGTTGATGGACGTGAAGTACTTCATGTACAACAAAGACATCCTGCAGAAAGCCGGAATCAGCGCGCCTCCTACGACCTGGGAGGAACTGGTGGACCAGGCCAAGATCATTAAGTCAAAAGGCCTGGCGGAATACCCGGTGATCTGGTCGTGGAACCAGAAGGAAGGCGTGGTTTGTGATTTCACCGCGTTGTTGTTCGGCAACGGTGGCGCGTTCCTGGATGCCAGCGGCAAGCCAGTCTTCAACAATGACAAGGGCGTCCAGGTGCTGACCTGGATGAAACAGACTCTCGATGATGGTCTGTCCAACCCGAGTTCGGTTTCCTCCGACGAAAATGCCGTCGAAGCGGACTTCCTGGCCGGAAAATCCGCCTTTGCTGTGAATTGGCTATTCCAGTACAGCGATTCGAATGATGCCACCAAATCGCAGGTCGTCGGCCAAGCGGCATTTGCGCCCATGCCAGTCTTCGCAGCCGGCAAGGCAGCCGGCATCAAGGGTTCCAGCGTGGATGGTTCCAGCTCGTTTGCTGTCATGGCCACCACCCCCTACCCGGACCAGACCTGGAAGTTCCTGACCTATCTGGCCAGCAATGCCGTGCAGATCAAGTATTCAGCGGAAATGCTGCCGGTCTGGCAGAATGATTTTTCGGGAGCTGCCTTGCAAACATTATTGGCTGCCTCCCCCACGAATCCGGTGACCGTGCCGGCATTCCAGGCGCAATTCCCCTTTGCCAACGAACGCCCGACCGTACCTTATTACAACGAGGGTTCCGCGGCGCTTCAACTGGCGATCCAAGAAGCCCTGACGGGAGGCAAGACGCCCCAGGCAGCTCTGGATGAAGCCGCAGCCACGTGGGTCACACTGGCCGCCAAGTAACCTTCTACCTGCGTCATTGCGAGAAGCCGTAATTTGGCGACGATCGCGTAGCGTACCCGTAGGGTAAGCAATCCCACTGTCAGGTATGGAGATTGCTTTGGCATCCCGAAGGACATCGGGACGATGAAGAACGCCTCGCAATGACAGAAATATGGGTGGGTTTGCAACCCCATGCAAACCCACCCAAAATATATAGAGATGGCAACGAATTCAACCCTTCTTCCCAAACCCAGGCATTCCTTACGGGCCCAGGATGCGCGCACGGCTTGGCTTTTGCTTATCCCAAGCCTGGCGGTGATCCTGGGCGTGACTTTGTGGCCGATCATCTACACATTCATCCTGAGTTTCTTCAAGGCTCCCACAGGCATCAACCAGGTGCGGACTTTTGTGGGCTTGGGAAATTACATGGCCATGATCAAGGACCAGACATTCTGGGATACCATTGGGCGGACGATGTATTTCACGGTGGCCTCAGTGGGTCTGGAAATGGTGGGGGGAATGGCGATTGCCCAGTTGATCCATTCCCATCCTTGGGGATGGAAGGTCCTGCGCATCTGCCTGATCATCCCTTGGGCGGTACCGACCATCGTCAATGGCGCCATGTGGCGGTGGATCTACAATGCCGATTTCGGCGCGCTGAACGGCCTGTTGATGCAGCTGGGTCTGATCAAACATTACGTTGCATGGCTAACCCTGCCGAACCTGGCCATGCCGCTGGTCATCGTAGCGGATGTCTGGCACATGCTGCCATTTGTAGCGCTGATCCTGCAAGCCGCCCTAGCGGGACTGCCGCTGGAATTGGACGAAGCGGCCTCGGTGGACGGCGCGAATGCCTTCCAGCGTTTCTGGAGCATCCGGCTGCCCTTGCTGCGCCCGGCCATCCTGGTGGCGCTGGTCGCTCGTACGGTGGATGCCTTCCGTGTATTTGATATCGTTTACATCATTACCAACGGCGGGCCGGCCAATAAAACCCTCACCATCACCTATTTGACGTACCTGAATTCCTTCCCCTGGGGAAACCAGGGTATTGGCGCAGCTCTGTCATTCCTGATCTCCTTCTTCACCATATGCATGGCGCTGATCTTTATCAGGTGGTTGTACCGCCCGGAGGAGACCCAATGATGCGTTTCAATAAAATCTTCCGCAAGGCTTTTCTATTTTTGCTAACCTTGCCGGTCTTCTTTTTTATTTTCTTTCCGATCCTATGGCTGTTCAGCGCCAGCCTGTCCAACCAGGCGGAACTGTATGCCATTCCCATCCATTGGATCCCGCAGCACCCGACCATGCAGAATTACCTGGATATCATCTTCCCCGGGCAGGCCACTTCGGCGGTGCCGCGCACATTTGCGGTGGCATTATTGAATTCCTTTAAGATTGCTTCCAGCGTGACGGTCATTTGCATCCTGATCGGCAGCCTGGCGGCCTATGCCCTGGTGCGGATCCACTTCCGCTTCGGCCACACGATTCAACTGGGAATCATTGCCACACGCATGATCCCAGAAGTCTCGCTGATCCTGCCGCTGTATATTATTGGTTCCAGCCTGGGATTAATCAACAAGCCAATTATTTTGATCGTGACGTATATGAGTTTTGCGCTGCCATATGCCATCTGGATGATGGCGGCCTTCTTCCAATCGGTACCGATGGAACTGGAGGATGCCGCGCGCATAGATGGCTGCACCCGCCTGGGTATATTGTTCCGGGTGGTGATGCCCATTTCCGTACCGGGGCTGGTCTCCACGGCCATGTTCACTTTTCTGGTGGCATGGGATGAATTCTTCTATGCACTTATCTTTACCAGCACACTGGCTGCCAAAACGGTACCGGTGGCGATTGCCGAGTTTGTGGGCCGGTATGCCGTGAATATCAATGGCATGATGGCCGGCGGCATCATCGCAGCGCTGCCGCCAGTGATCCTGGCTTTCCTCTTCCAGCGCTATATAGTCAGCGGCATGACCGCCGGGGCGGTGAAAGGGTAGATTTCCCCTGCGTGGACATCCACGTTCCTGAAGAGCCCGAGCCCTTCAAGGTGACGGGCTGTTGTACTTAACAAATTCTGGGCAGCAATTCGCCGGCGGGGACATCCACCAGGCGCATGCCACCGATGGAGGTTTTAGCGGTAACCAGGCCGGGATGTTCCGACACCACCTTGCCGATGATGGCAGCGTCTTTGCCGTATTCGTGGAGGCGCATCGCAGCCAGCACCGGCTCGGCCAGCCCGCCCGGAACGATGGCAACCAGTTTGCCCTCGTTGGCTACATAGAATGGGTCCAGGCCGAGCATTTCGCAGGCGGCGTTGACCTCCGGCCGCAGCGGCACCTTGCGCTCATCGAATTCGATGCCCACTTTGGAGGAACCAGCCAGTTCATTCAGAACGGCGGACAGCCCGCCACGGGTGGCATCCCGCAGGCAATGGATGGCGGGCGGATAATCATTTTCGTGCGGACCCCCTACAGGGAAAAGCGCCCTTCGGGGGGCAGGCAGCCGTTCGCCCCTACCTGAGGTGACCATAGCTTCAACCAAACCATAGAGAGGGGCGGTATCGGATTGGATCTCGATCTGGAAGGTGAGGCCTTCCCGCACCGACATGATGGCGATGCCGTGGTCACCGATCGTCCCGCTGACCAGCACGGCGTCGCCGGGGCGGGCGTTACGGGGACCGATATCCAGGCCGGCAGGAATGACGCCGATACCAGAGGTGTTAATGTACAGGCCATCGCCATGGCCCTTCTGCACCACCTTGGTGTCACCGGTGGCAATCTTCACACCGGCTTTTTTGCAGGCCTGGGCCATGGCAGTAACGATATTTCCGAGCGTTTCCATCGGCAGGCCCTCTTCGAGAATGAAACCGGCCGAGAGGAAGAGCGGCCGGGCGCCGCGCATGGCCAGATCATTGACCGTGCCGTAGACGGCCAGGTCGCCTATATTCCCGCCGGGGAAGAACAGCGGGCTTACTACGAAGGAATCGGTGGTGAAGGCAAGGTTGATCCCAGATTGCTGATTTATGATTGAGCTTCCCGATTGACTGCCTTCCAATAGATTTTGCAGGCTTATAGCAGTGGAATCGCCCATTTGACTGAGCCACTGATTGTCGAAGGCAGGCGCGAACAAGTGCTCGATCAGGTCGGCCATCATCCGGCCGCCGGCGCCGTGGCCCATCACGATGGTTGGGTAGTTTTGGAGCGGAAGCGGGCAGGTCCAGCCTAAGAGATTGAGTTTTTCAGTCATCGGAGCTCACCCCTGACGGCTCTCCTGAAGGAGAGGGGAATGTATAGCGCCCGTAGCGATAATAGGCGGCGCAGGCACCCTCGGAGGAAACCATGGTCGCGCCGAGCGGGGTCTGCGGAGTGCATTGCTTGCCGAACGCCGGGCATTCGTCCGGTTTCCTGCGTCCCTGAAGCACCAGCCCGCTGATGCAAAGCGGCGACTCATGGGTTTCAATGGACTGCACCTGCGGGAAGCGTTGTTCGGCGTCGAAGGAAGCAAACTCCTCGCGCAGGCGATAGCCGGACATGGGGATGACGCCGATGCCGCGCCAGGCCCGGTCGGTCATCTCGAAGACTTTCCGGATGACGGCCTGGGCGGGCTGGTTGCCGTCGTGCGTGACCGAGCGAGCATAGGCGTTATGCACCTCGAACCGGCCAGATTCCAATTCCTGGACGCAGTCGAGGATGCCATGAAGGATGTCGACCGGCTCGAAACCGGTTACTACGATGGGGATGCGGTACTTTTCGGCCAGCGGCTCATATTCCCAGAAGCCCATGACTGTGCAGACATGACCGGCGGCCAGGAAGCCATCCACCTGCACATCCGGCGAGTCCATCAAGGCGGTAATGGCGGCCGGGACTGTGACGTGAGAGACCAGCACGGCGAAGTTGGCCAGCCCCTGCGCCCTGGCCTGCAGGATCGCCATGGCGTTGGCCGGGGCGGTTGTCTCGAAGCCGATGGCAAAGAAAATGACGGTTATATCGGGATTGTCTTTAGCGATCTGGAGGGCGTCCAGAGGGGAGTAGACGATGCGCACATCACCCCCGGCGGCTTTTACGGCGAACAGGTCACGGGACGAGCCAGGCACGCGCAGCATATCGCCATAGGAGGTGAAAATCACGTCCGGCAGGGAAGCCAGGGCGATGGCCTTATCCACCAACTCAAGCGGGGTGACGCAGACCGGGCAGCCCGGGCCGTGGATCAGGTTGATCCGGGAGGGGAGCATGCGGTCGAGACCCGAGCGGATGATGGAATGGGTCTGCCCGCCGCAAACTTCCATCAGGTTCCACGGGCGGGTGATGATCTTCTGGATATCGGCGAGCAGCTTCCGGGTCAGGTCAGCGTCGCGGTATTCGTCAATGTATTTCATTCGTCCAATCCCCGGCGGTTAAGCGGGCCCGGGGATTTCATCTCCGAGAGCATCGATCTGCTTGAGCAGGTCCAGGGTTTCCATGGCCTCCTGCTCGTCGAGAATGGATAGACCGAAGCCGACATGAATGATGGTGTAATCGCCGATTTTGGCTTCGGGCAAGTATTCCATGCAAGCTTCCTTGACGACGCCCCCAAAATCCACTTTGGCCATTTTCATGCCATTGGTTTCGTACAGTTCAATAATTTTTGCGGGAATTCCGAGACACATTTAACACCTCTAAAGAGATAAACACGAAGGATACAAAGTAGACAAAGGTTTTCCTAAGGGTTCCTGCGCCTGCACAAAGCCACAGGCACAAGTGTGGCGGCAGGACAATCTCCTCATTTGGGAGGGGGTTGCTTCGTCGCGAAGAACGCTCCTCGTCGCGAAGTGCGCTCCTCGCAACAACACTTACTCATGGATATGTTCGTGCTGGTCGTTATCTGTTTCGACTTCCAGACTGGAGAGATAGACACCGTTCCCGCCAGTCACCTGAACCGGGAAGGCGCCGCATTTAGGGCAGGCGGCATAGGCTTCGAGGATCTCGAATTTTTCGCCGCAGGTATTGCAACTGGCGGTGCCAGGGGCGGTAGCGAACTCCAATTCCGCCTGGTCGGCGATGGTGCCGGGGGCCATACTTTCCCAATAGAACTGGATGGACTCGGCGGTTGCATCCGAAAGCGCCCCGATGGTTACTTTTACATGCGTGATACGCCGGGCATGGGCTTCCCGAGCATGGATGAGAACGTGTTCGAACAGGTCTTCAGTCAATGATCCTTCGTGCATGCGAGCCTCAACTACAATTGTTGGCAGAACAGGTCATTATCATACTATGCCATGGGGTTTTGTCAATACCAGTTTCCAGACGAAGAAGTAACAAGAAATGAGTTACTAGTAATAAGGGAGAAGGAATTAGGGAGAAGGGGGCAACCTAATTTATAGAGAGAAGTGAAAGATAACCAAAATGGGAAGAAGGCGATGGAGGACGTCAAGGCGTTCGAGGCGAAGAAAACCTAATGCCCTCGAGCAGATAAAAAGTCTTTCATATAAAAAATACCACAATCCCGCAGGAAAGCACCGCGGGACAGGCGAAAACGAGGGAGCACGACGGAAGAACCAAATCATCCAATTCCTTTGAAAACCTGTGTTTATCCATCCGGATAATCATCAGAAATCCTGGATGGTGGGATGGGCGGGAATTTCCCGGACATGGTAGGGCGTAACCTGGTAGACGAAGTAGTTCAACCAGTTGGAAAAGAGCAGGTGGGAATGGCCGCGCCAGCGCACCAGCGGCGGCTGGGATGGGTCATCATCCGGGAAGTAATTGGCCGGAACGCGGATGGGCAGGCCTTTGGCAATGTCGCGGTCGTATTCGGCCTTGAGGGTGAGCGGGTCATATTCCGAGTGGCCGGTCACGAAGGTGTGGCGCCCATCGCGCGAGGCGACGATGTACACCCCGGCTTCCTCCGACTCGGCCAGGATCTGCAGCTCCGGGACACGCTCGATATCGGCGCGGCGGACCTCGGTGTGGCGCGAATGCGGAGCCAGAAAAACATCGTCGAAGCCACGCATCAGTTTGTGGTAGCGGTCGAAGACGTGGTGCGGGAAGACACCGAACATCTTCTCCGGCAGGTTGTATTTGGGGATGCCGTAATGGTGGTAGAGCCCGGCCTGCGCGCCCCAGCAAATATAGAGCATGGAAAAGACATTGGTTTCGGCCCAGTCAAGAATACCGGTCAACTCCGGCCAATAGTCCACTTCTTCAAAGGGCAACAGTTCCACCGGCGCGCCGGTGATGATAAAGCCATCGAACTTCTGGCGGCGCACCTGGGCGAAGGATTTGTAGTGCGTGATGAGGTGTTCGGCGGCGACGTTCATGGACTCATGCGAGGCGGTGTGGAGCAGGGTCACTTCGACCTGGAGGGGAGAGTTGCCGAGAAGGCGCAGCAGTTGGGTCTCGGTGGCGATCTTGGTGGGCATCAGGTTGAGGATGGCGAGGCGCAGCGGACGGATATCCTGGTGACGGGCGCGGGCTTCGCCCATCACGAAGATGTTTTCACTTTCGAGGGTCAGGCGGGCGGGTAAGGTTTCTGGTATGCGAACGGGCATATTACTCCTTAAGGGGAAAGGGAATCAGGGATAAGGGAATCAGGGATAAGGTAATCAGGGACCAGGCAACCAGGAAGAGAATACTTCGAGGACCAAATCGCCCTATACCCTGATTGCCTGAGCGCCTAATACAATTTTCCTATTAAGCCGTTAAAGCTTGGTTAAGGTCCCAGAGGATATCGTCGATGTCTTCGATGCCGATGGAAAGGCGGATGAAATCGGGGGTGACGCCGGCGGAGATCTGTTGCTCTTCGGTCAACTGGCTGTGGGTGGTGGTGGCGGGATGGATGGCCAAACTCCTGGCATCGCCGACGTTGGCCAGGTGGCTAAAGAGCTGCAGGCTTTCGATGAATTTCCGGCCGGCCGAGGCGCCGCCCTGGATGCCGAAGCCCAGAATCGCGCCGGGGCCCTTGGGGAAGTATTTGCGGGCACGCGCATAATCGGGGTGGCTCTGGAGGCCGGGGTATTTGACCCAGCTAACGCGGGGATGCTTTTCCAGGAATTCGGCCACGGCCTGGGCGTTCTGAACGTGCCGGTCCATGCGAAGGCTGAGCGTCTCGAGGCCCTGAATGGTCAGGAAGCTGTTGAAAGGAGACTGGGAGGAACCATAGTCACGCAGAACCTGCACACGCGCCTTGGTAATGAAAGCCGGCAGCCCGACGGCAGGCAGATCGGCGTAGACCAGCCCGTGATAGGATGGATCTGGCAGGGTGAAATTGGGAAAGAGGGGATTGTGCCAATCAAATTTACCGCCGTCCACGATGGCGCCGCCGAGGCTGGTGCCGTGGCCGCCAATGAACTTGGTGGTGGAATGGGTGACAATATGTGCGCCCCACTCGAACGGGCGGAACAGGTAAGGGGTGGCGAAGGTGTTATCAATCACCAGCGGGATCTGGTGGTTTTTGGCAATTTCGGCAACTTCCTCGAAGGGAAAGACGGCGATGTCCGGGTTGCCGAGTGTCTCTCCGTAGATTATTTTGGTATTAGGGCGGATGGCCTGCTCGAAGTCAGCCGGGACGGACGGATCAACGAAGGTTACGTCTATGCCGATACGCGGAAAGGTGTAATTAAATTGGTTGTATGTGCCGCCGTACAAGCGGCTGCTGCTGACGATGTGGTCCCCGGCGACGCACAGGCTGAGGACGGTGAGGGCCTGAGCGGCATGCCCGGAACTGACTTCCAGGGCACCCAGACCACCTTCCAGGTCAGCCAGGCGCTTTTCAAGCACATCCGTGGTTGGGTTCATGATGCGGGTATAGATGTTGCCCAGCTCTTTCAGGGCGAACAGGTTGGCAGCGTGTTCGGTGCTTTTGAACTGGTAGCTGGTGGTCTGGTAGATGGGGACGGCGACCGCACCGGTGGTGGGATCGGCTACCTGACCGGCGTGCAACTGACGGGTGGAAAAGCCATACTTGCGAGGGTTGAGGGTCATGATCATTGCTCCTTTGGCGATAGAACTTGTGCAAAACAAAAGAATTATCCACTAATCCACACTAATCTTCGCTAATTTCTTAATCAGATCAGGTAAATTCGCGAAGATTAGTGGATAGAAGTTTCTTTAAACAAAAAACCCTTTCTGGATATGAAAGGGCTAGGGTTAACAAAACACTGCCTCTCATCTTACAGATAAAACTGCCGGAATTGGCACCTTGACTTTCGTCAGGTTGCCGAGGCTTCACAGGGCCGGTCCCTCCGCCTCTCTGGATAAGAGTATTGCACTATTTGGTTTTTAATTTTCAAGTTTATATCACGGCTGTCTGGAAAAGTCAAGCGTAGGAAAGGGATTAGGTAATCGGGGATTAGTGAAAAAGGAGAAGGAAGAAGGGTTGGGTAGAACGAAAATCGCAAGAAGGAGGGCCTAGTAAAACGTAAACCGAAAATCGTAAGAAGAAAAAGAGGAGAGGGAGGAGGAAAATAAGAAATAAGAAACAAACAACCAGGCTGTCTGATGCTGGCGAAAAGCCGAGGTCTTAAGAAATCTTTTCCTCTGCCAGGCGCAACAGGTACTCGGCATAGCCATTTTTGTTGTAGGATTGCGCCAGCTCGATCAACATCTCTCTCGAGATGAAGCCCTTGCGATAAGCAATCTCCTCCGGGGAGGAAATCATGATGCCCTGGCGCTCCTGGACTGCCTGGATAAAATTGGCTGCCTGGAGGAGCGATTCGTGCGTGCCGGCGTCCAGCCAGGCAATTCCACGTCCCATCGGCAGTACCTGTAAATGTCCCATTTCAAGGTACAGCCTGCCCAGGTCGGTAATCTCGAGCTCGAGGCGTGCCGAAGGTTTTAACGTTCTGGCGAAGGAAGCGACGCGAGAGTCAAAGAAATACAACCCGGGAATGGCAAAATTCGAGCGCGGGCTGGCCGGCTTTTCTTCCAGGCTGATGGCGCGCCAGGAATCATCAAATTCAACCACGCCATAACGCTGCGGGTCGCGCACCCGGTAGGCAAATATGATCCCGCCTTCCTGCAACCTGGCTGCCTGGATCAATTGATTCGAAATCCCCTGCCCGAAGAAGATATTATCCCCGAGGATCAGGCAGGCAGGACCGGAATCCAGGAATTCTTCCGCGATGATAAAAGCCTCCGGCAGGCCACGCGGCTCGGCTTGTTCGGCGTAGCTGAATTGCAGGCCCCACTGGAGGCCGCTGCCCAGCAAATGCCTGAACAAGGGCAAATCCTGGGGTGTGCTGATGAGCATGATCTCGCGAATGCCGGCCAGCATGAGCATGGAAAGCGGATAATAGACCATGGGCTTGTCATAGACCGGCAGCAACTGCTTGCTGACTGCCAGGGTGATCGGATGCAGGCGCGTGCCCTTGCCGCCTGCCAGGATTATTCCCTTCATTTCTGGCCCTCCAGCCGTTCGGTATAGTTTTGTTCCAGCCAGGCCTGGTAATCCTTCTGGCGGCGGATGGTCTCCACCCAGCCGGGATGCTCCAGGTACCAGCGAACCGTTTTCAAGAGACCAGCACGCAGGTCATGGGCTGGCTGCCAGCCCAGCTCCTGATTAATCTTTGCGGTGTTCATGGCGTATCGCCGGTCATGACCCGGCCGGTCGGCTACATATTGCTTCAATTTGGAATGCGGGTTGAAAGGCGAGGCGGGCTGCAACTCATCCAGAATATCGCACAGGGCATCGACGACCTCCAGGTTGGTGAGCTGGCAGTTGCCGCCGACGTTATAACTTTCCCCTACCCGCCCGTGGCGCAGAACCAACCCGATTGCTTCGCAGTGATCCTCGACATACACCCAGTCACGGATTTGCTGCCCGTCGCCATAAATGGGCAGGGGTTTTCCGTCGAGGGCATTCACGATCATCAACGGCACGAGTTTTTCAGGGAACTGGTAAGGTCCATAATTATTCGAGCAGTTCGTCAATGTATAGGGCAGGCCATAGGTGTGCCCATAGGCCCGCACCAGATGGTCAGCGGCGGCTTTGGAGGCGGCATAGGGGGAATTGGGAGCATACCTGGCGGCTTCGTCCCAAGGCGGTTCGTCCGCAGCCAGTGAACCGAAGACCTCATCGGTGGAGATATGATGAAAACGGATGACCTCTTTATTAATGGACGTATCCTTCAACCAAACCTGGCGGGCGGCGTCCAAGAGGGTGAAGGTACCGACAATATTAGCCTGGACAAATTGCCCTGGAACCAGGATGGAACGGTCCACGTGCGTTTCGGCGGCAAAATGAACAATGGTATCAATGGCATGTTCGCGCAACAGCCGCCTGACCAGGTCAGCATCGCAAATGTCGCCCTTTACGAAGGTGTAATGATCCGGGTTGGGGAGTTCTTGCAGGTTTTCCAGGCTGCCTGAGTAGGTGAGGGTGTCGAGGTTGGTTACGCGTAGCTGTGAATCCGAACGCAGCAGGTAGCGCACAAAATTGGATCCGATAAAACCAGTCCCGCCGGTAACAAGCACATTTTGCATCGTTTCCCTCCCATCAAATCGTTCCATTCCAAAAATACCGGACCGAGTGAATCTCAGCCAGTGCCTGTCTGTGCACCTGGAAGGCAGGGGAGATTATCTGGGCGGAATCAATTACGGGGGTGACCGGCATACTTTTACCCAAGGTTAAAGGTTTCCAAAAGATTTTACCACGTTCAGATAGAAGACCCTGACAGCATTCTTAAAGTCCGCCAAGAAGATAATTTAAACATAAAGGCCACGAAGTAAACGAAGTGTTTCAGGTTTCTCTCCTGAACTTGCAGGAGGTGAGGAATTATATTGTTACAAAACGAAAGAGGTTGGTCCTAAAGGAGGGATGGCCCCTTTCGTCTAAGTAATTAGGATGGTGAGGAATCATACCCACCAGGGTAAACCTGTGGGATGGCTTGCCACCTAAGTTCTCGGTTTTTTAAAACCGGCCTACTTTATTCCTTTCTTTTCTTGTTTCTGCTGGTACATCAGGTCATCTGCCTGGGCGATCAATTCACTCAAAGTGCAGGGAGCCTCAGGATCGTAGTTAGCAATGCCCAGGCTGAGGGACAGTTGATAGGGCCAGTCGCCTTGCCGGTTGCCCCTTTCCAGAAAGGACTGGATGCGGTTTGTCAGAACATCGGCGTTTTCCATCGAGGCATCTACAGCCAGGACTACAAACTCATCCCCGCCGATGCGGGCCAGTATATCCGCCTCGCGAAAGGTTTCTTTCAAGATGGCGGATACCTCCTTCAAAGCCAGGTCGCCCTGGACATGCCCATGGGTGTCATTGATTACCTTTAGATCGTCCACATCGCCGAAGAATAGCAACATGCTTCTCTTTTGCCGGCGCGCGAGTTTCATCTCCTGTTCAGCCAGAAGGGTGAAGCCCCGCCGGTTGTACAACCCGGTCAGCTCATCGGTCAGTGATAGAATGCGTATATCCTCCTCCATGCGCTTGCGCTCGGTTATATTGTGCGCCACCATGATGGCGGTGGTTTCCGAAAGCCGCGAGGCGCTGGCAGCGAAATATGTTTCCTTACCATCGATCTGCAAGGCATATTCACCATTGACCACTTGGTCGTTTCGTATGGAAAGGCGGATCATGGTGAGGATGGCGTCGGCCGGCTCTTTCGGGAGGATTTCATGCAATGTCTTGCCCAGCATTTCATCCGGTGAGTGGGTGAAATTTGAAGGATTGGTGGGGGCGATCTCGAGATAGCGCCCGTCGGTATCATAGATGATGACCACATCTGCCATACCGGCGAACAGGGCGTGTAGTTTGGCCTCGGACCGCAGCAACGCCTCCTCCGCCTTTCTGCCGCGTTCAATTTCTGCGCTCAAGTTATTTGCAATGAAGGAAATCATGAGGATAACGATCAATAAGGCTATTACCGCCGCAACCGCCACCTTTATGGCCGGATGGATGACCCAGGGATCAGCATCCGAACTGAGAAGGCCTTGGATCAGGACAATAAAAAGCGAGGCTGGTATAAATGTCCGCATCAAGCGCGTCTTTAGAGAAGGACCAACGAAAAACCTAGCCGGCCAGCCGGATGTTCCCGCAGTCATCAACAAGCCCAGGCTGAGGAACCAGAAAGAGAGAGCGCTGGTGAGAGCCACTGGGATGAGCGTGCCCCCATAAAAAGGTGGCGCTCCGTATAAATAACCGAGGCATATTAGGCTACTGAAGATAAACAAGGTCATGGATAGGACGGGGGAAACACTTTTTGTGTGCGTGCCCGGTTTGCTCCCGGTCATCAAAAGAAAAGCCGGAATCGCCAGGAAGAAACCCAGGGCAGACAAAGGGGACATGCGGGCGGAAGAAAATTTACCGAACATGGGCGGAGCCGGGTAAAGTATTTTTTCAAGATCGGGTCCGAGTCCGGTAAAGTACCTGAGCGCCAGGATGATAACGATAATCAACATCCCCACCTGGGTGGCTTGTACCAATGTACTCATCCCACGCCTGGACGGGAATATCCTTTGGATCAGCCAGGCGCCACATAATCCCAGGAATATTATTGCTGTCGCGGGTGGCATGGGAATGAATTTAGGGTTGAGAGACGCAAGGATCGGCCGGTTGAACAGCCAGCCGGCCCCAGCCAGCAGGCTGATGGCGCATACTATCGCCATGCATATGGCCGCGCTGCGTTCAAACGTCCCCTGGGTTCCGGTTTCTTTGCTCATAATCTCATCCTGCCTGTATGTTTGATGGGTATCAAGTTTCACAGTGCAATGGATCTATTTTCCCCATTCTCCAGAAAGAATGTTTTTACTACCTGCGGATCGAAATGTGTCCCAGCTCCGCCTTGGATGTGCTGGCGCGCTTTTTCTTTAGACCAGGCCTTGCGATAGGGACGGTCGGAGATCAAGGCATCCCACACATCCACCACGGCAAAGATGCGTGCAGCCAGCGGGATTTGCTCGCCTTTCAAGCCGCGTGGGTAACCTGTGCCGTCCCACTTCTCATGATGGCAGTACGGTATGCCCAGCGCTGCCTTCAGGAAATGGATGGGCGACAGCATCTCGTAAGCAAAGGTGGGGTGTTTTTTCATGACCAGCCATTCTTCCGCTGTCAAAGGGCCGGGCTTGAGTAAAATCCCATCCGGGACACCCATTTTGCCGATGTCATGCAACAGCGCGCCCCAGCGCACTTGCACCAGGTCCGCCTCGCTTATATCGAAGGCGTGCGCAAGTTTCAGCGTCATTTCGGTTACCCGCTGTGTGTGGCCTTCGGTTTCTTTGTCGCGTAAGTCGAGAGCGTGCGACCAGCCTACTATGGTCTCATCATAGGCCTGGGAGAGTTCGCTGTTCGAGCGTTGCACATTGTCGAACTGTATGACACTGTCAATAGCAATCGCCGCTTGTCCGGCCAATGTGCCGAGAAAATCGAGCCATTCTTTGCCCGGTTCAAGCCGGGCACGCTGGAAGATCTCCAGCACTCCCATGATCTGCCCTTTGGAAATCAGCGGTACTCCATAGTAGCTGACGAATTGCTCGTCAGCCAAATGCTTATCAAGACGAGGGTTATCATGTTGCCTGGCAAGATCCGGGATATGGACGATCTCGCGCTTCAATGCGGCTTGCCCGGCATACCCTTCCCCTAATCGCAGTCGCGCATGCTCGAAGGATTTGGTGCGAAAGCCATGCCCGGCGGAGAATTCCAGTGTAAGCGAGTCGGGGTTGAACAGTAGTACGTCGGTAGCATCAACCCCCAATTGGCTTGTGACATGTTTGAGGAGCAGTCCCAGGCTGATGTGAAGGTCGAAAGTGGAAGTGATGGCGCGGTCAATATTGCTCAGCGCCGTGAGTTGCTGCAAGCGACGCTCGGTTTGTTCGCGAAGAAGCAGGCGGCGGATGGCGGAGGCTGCCTGGTCACCAATGCTGCGGGCCAGGTGGATCTTCTCGGGTGTGAATGGCTCGCGCTTTTCCTCCCGTGCTTCTCCCAGGATCAACAGACCCAACGACGGTCTTGAGTCTTGTGACGCATCCCCAACCCGCAGGGGCACCAGGCAGACCGATCGAGCAAAATCAAGCAACAGGAGGGCGCGCTCGGCACTGCTGACTTCCGGACTGTTGGCTTGAAGGATGATCGGTTCGTTTTTCTCCATAGCTCGTTGACAAGCCGGCAGGGATGTGATCGGTTGCCGGTCGCCAATTCTAAAATCATGTTCCAATGTCCGTATCGGATAAACTGCCCGTGGCACTAGTTCATCCTCTTCCAGCTGCGCGATGCAGGCAAAGGTTGGGTGCACACTCTCCACTGCATGGCGATTGACGATCTCGATCACATTCCCGAGATCGTTGGCATCTGAAAGGGCGCGTGAAAGCCGATAAAGCGTCGTGAACTCGTCAGTGCGGGACCGGACCTCTTCTTCACTCTGCGTGCGCTTGGTGATGTCACGGACAACGCCATGCGTTCCCACAACCTTGCCTCCACTCTGCTCAACGCTGGCCACGACCTCGACAAACGCATACGTTCCATCGGGGCGGATGAGCTCGGTGGTCAGCGCAACTTGGGGGAGCTCACCCTCAATAAACTGTTTGAAGTACTTGCCAGCCTCATTCAACATGGGTGGAGCAATGAACTCCTGGAAGGTTCTGCCCAACATTTGATCAGGGTGATCGAAGCCATGAATTCTGGCGAGCGTCGGGTTGACAAAGGTCAGTGTCCCGGTATCATCGGTGACGAAAATTCCATCGCTTATCTCCGTGACCAGGCCACGATATTTTTCTTCGCTTTCGTGCATCGCCTCTTCGATACGCTTACGCTCGATTGCCACTGCCACCTGCGCACTAACCGATGTGAGGAAATCCTTGTCGCGCTCCGAGTAACAATCCGGGGTCTCGTAATTCTGGACCGCAATCACGCCGATCGTCTCGTGGGGCGTTTTGAGTGGCGCTCCCATCCAGATTGCCGGTTGGGTGCCAATCAGCTCCGCTTCGCCGCGCATCACCAATTCCTCAAACTTTGCCTGGGTTAGCAGGAGAGACTCACCAGTCCGGAAGACATACGAGATCATGCTCTTTTCGAGTTTGGAGGGCGGCATGGCTGGATCGAACTTATCCACTGCATAAACTTCTTCGAACAAGCCGGTGTCCTTATTCTTAAAAACGACGAAGAAATTCTCGGCGTAAATCACTTTGGAGAGCGATTGACGGATCAGTTCGAGAAGTTCATTAAGACTCTCGGTTGAGGCAACCCCCTGCATGATTTCCAAGAGGCTCTGACGCTCGGATTCCGTCCGCCTGCGCTC
>Ga0187873_1000859_pt1 | contig 27956 bp, 25 predicted proteins | sample June2016WEW_16_1_2_FD_133012 | JGI IMG/M metagenome (GOLD analysis project Ga0187873, IMG submission 133012) | Peatland microbial communities from SPRUCE experiment site at the Marcell Experimental Forest, Minnesota, USA - June2016WEW_16_100 | ecosystem: Environmental > Terrestrial > Soil >...
AAACGGCGTGATGGCGTTTTTCGACCTGTTCTTCAAGCGGTTCCAGGATTTGCGCGACCTTGGCGGCGCGCGTATCGCGGCCGTCGGCCCGGCCACGGCGGCGAAATTGCGCGAGTTGCATCTGCAGGTGGATTTGACGCCCGATGAAGCAGTCGGACAAAAAATCGCCGAGGCGTTTGTGAAGTTCGAGAGCATCGAAAATTTGAAGATCTGCCTGTTGCGCGCCGAGGCGGCCAATCCCGATTTGCCGCGCGCGTTGGAGGCGCTCGGCGCCATCGTGGACGACATCGGGGTCTATCGTACCGTCGCTGAAACGGAGGACCCGGCGGGCGCGGGCGCGGATTTGCTGGAGCACGGAGCGGATTGGGTGATGTTCACCAGTGGCTCGACAGTGGAGCATTTCCATGCGCGATTTGATTTACCGAAACTGGCGAAGAAATTCCCGCAACTGAAACTGGCGTCCATCGGCCCGGAAACCAGCAAAGCCGTCCACGCCCTCGGTTTGACGCCGACGCTCGAAGCCAGGGAACACACAACGGACGGTTTGATTGCGGACTTGTTGCGGGTTGAAAAGTGAGCGGGCGGCCATTCCAATCAAAACCGCTTGCCCCTCGCCAGCTTCGATTTCAAGCGACCAAATTTTTGGCCATAATGTAATCGTCCATGACAAATCCGTTGCCGATGTCCGTGACGACGGACTCGGCGATGACAAAACCGTTTTGCCGATAGGTGGCAATGGCTTTGGCGTTGCGCTTGTTCACTGAGAGAATCAACCGGCTTGCTCCGGCGGTATGGACTGCGCGTTCGACATGCTGCAATAGTCGGCTGCCCAGCCCGTGACCGTGCAATTCAGGCAGGAGATAAAGCTTGTGGAGTTTGACGACACCCGCTTGCGCCGTCGGTCCATAGGACGCAAAACCAACCAGTTTGTCATTCACGAGCAGACGGTCATAGTGGATGCCCTGTGAACGGATTTCGTCGCGCAACACATCGAGCGCATACATCCGCGCCAGCATGTAATCAATCTGCGCGTGGGTGATGATTTCCGGATAACACGCCCGCCAGATGACACCAGCCAGTTGGGAAATGGCCGGCAGGTCGGCTTCGGTAGCCCGGATAATTTCCTGCCGGTCTGGCTGCGTGGCGTTCATTTGCGCCCGCGAAACTCGTCCATCAATTTCAGAATGCCTTCGCGGATTTCGAACAATTCCTGCCGCGCCTCGGTGGTGATTTTATCCGGCAGCAGTTTCTTCGGCGCCACGGCCTCCAAACCCGCCTGCGCCTTGTGCAGATGATCGAGCGCACGCTTCAGGTAGGCGACGGTGAACGCGTCATCCCGATAACCGCGTCCGTGGGCAATGCCATTCAACGCCCCGGCCAGCTTCGCGGCCGTCGTGTGAAATTCAAAGACGAACTGGCTCAAATCACTGTCTTTGGATTCTTCGAGGCCCAGTTCATCGCAATTGCGCCAGACCTTCATTGCGCTTTCATGGCAGCGGTGCTGGAGCGGATGCCGGAGGCGGCCCTCTTTAGTTCGGATCCAGTCAATGCCTTCCCGATGCGGTTCAGGTTCGGGTGGCGGTTCATTGGCAGCTTCTTCACAAATGCGGTTCATCTCCTCGACGGACATCCACTCTCCGTCGTCCTCGTCCTCGCGGTCCCAGCCCATTTCTTTCGCGATCTTCGCCTCGGCCTCGTCGGAGTCGCCATACTTCTCTCGTAACTCAATGTATTTGTCCGTGCGCGCGTCGCACTCCTTCATGAATTTCTCATAATCGTGCTCGTCCCATTCCGCCTCCGGATCTTTCTGCCCGCGCTGTTGCGCTTCGATGGCCCCGGTGAGTTTCTGCATGAAATCATCCATGCCGGCGGCGGCAGCCCGTGCGCGTTGCTCGTTTTCCTCCGGCGTCATCCGCCATTCAGGCGCGGAAAGGGTCAATTCGTAATCTGCGCTTTCGATGACGACGCGTCCGTTCGCCTCGCTGAACCATTCGAGGTAAAGGCAATTGGCCATGTGCTCCGGCGGTTTCTCTCCGTGTTTGCACATCAGGTAAGCCTCCGGCATCGGAATGTCGAACACGCGCACCTTTCGCGACGCCGTCAGGTCGCCAATTGTGCCGCGTTGGACGGGATGCAGCGAATCGAGATGCTGATGCGCGACGCGCTTGAGCGGATTGGTGAACGTGAGCAGACATCCGGCGAGGTCGGGATGGGCGTTGCCCTTGAGCTCGAGCTTCACGGGTTCAGCGCGGCCTTCCACCCAGATTTTGCCGCGCACCACGCCCTTGACGCGATTATCAATCTCGCCGCCCACCACGCTGTCATGAATCCGAAAGGCCATGCGCTTAATTACAACCCCAATTTCTTGAACCGGCGGTTCACTTCCTTGAAATGGAAGTCAAGCGAGCAAAGTTTTTCCAATTCGCCGGGCTTGAAATGTTTCGTCACGGCGGGGTCGGATTTAAGCTGTTTCACAAAGTCGGCGTCGTCGCGGCCGGCGTGTTTCACCTCCCAGGTCTTCATCGCCGCGTCCTGAACCAGTCTGTAGGCGACTTCCCGCGTCAGCCCTTTTCTGATTAACGCCAACAAAACGGTTTGCGAATTCCACATGCCGAGGCTCAGGCCCAGGTTGCGTTTCATGTTTTCAGGATAGACTGCCAGCCCGTCCATGAGCCGGGTGAGCAGGCCGAACATGTAGTCGAGCAGCGTGCAGGAGTCGGGGAAGATGATGCGCTCGACGCTGCTGTGGCTGATGTCGCGTTCGTGCCAGAGGGCGACGTTTTCGAGCGCGGCGATGGCGTTGCCGCGGAGCACGCGGGCGAGGCCGGTGAGGCGTTCCCAAGTGATGGGATTGCGCTTGTGCGGCATGGCGCTGCTGCCCTTCTGGCCCTTTGTGAACGGTTCCTCGGCTTCGAGCACCTCGGTACGCTGGAGGTGGCGAAATTCGACGGCCCAGCGCTCGATGCTCGCACCAACGAGGGCAAGCGTAGTTATGAATTCGGCGTGGATGTCGCGCTGGACAACCTGCGTGGCAATCGGCGCCGGGCGCAGGCCGAGCTTTTGGCAGACATAAGCCTCGACCCGCGGCGAAAGATGCGCACTCGTGCCGACGGCGCCGGAAATTTTTCCAACGGCAACCACTTCACGGGCGCGTTCGAGGCGCTCGAGCGCGCGGCCAAATTCATCGTGCATGAGCGCGAGCTTGAGACCGAAGGTGGTCGGCTCGGCATGGATGCCGTGGCTGCGCCCGATGCAGGGCGTGAATTTGTATTTGCGCGCCTGCGCCGCAATGGATTTCCGCAGCGCCTTGACATCTTCGATTAAAATGTCGGCGCTTTGAACCATCTGCACGGCGAACGCGGTGTCAATGATATCGCTGCTGGTCAGGCCAAAGTGAAACCAGCGGCTGGCGCGGTCGTTGATTCTTTCGGCAACGGCGGTGGTGAAGGCAATCACGTCGTGATTGAGCGTTTTTTCCAGTTCCTTCTGGCGTTCAACGAGGCGGGCCAAATCAACGAACCACTTCTCGCAACCTGCCTTGATCTTCGCAAAATCCTTTTTTGGCACGATGCCTTCCTTCACCAGCGCTTCACTGGCAAAGCATTCAATTTCGAGCCAGAGGCCGATTTTGTTCTCGTCCGACCAGAGGGACCGCATGGGGTTTCTGGAATAGCGCGTTATCATGCGACCATGAAAAAGGAAAAAGGCAAAAGGCAAAAGGTAAAAGTGAGTCGTTAAACCGTTGAATCGTTAAACCGCTGGACCGTTGGAGTTCAAGCTTCAGCTTGTGGTTTGAAGTTGAGGCACGCAAAAGCGTGAACTCCAACTCAATGTTTGCTCATTCGCGCGCGGGCTTTTTCGAGGATTTTGCGCTCGCGTTCAGTCAGGCTTTGGATGCCATGCGCGGAAATTTTGTCGAGGATGGGGTCCACTTCGCTTTTCACAAAATGGTCGGTGGAGTCTTCCTCATCGGGTTCGCCCGCCGATGAACGCCAGGCGCCGGATTTGGCCGCGCGCACGTTCGCAAATTCACGCGGCGCGGTGCGGCAGCGGGGAAATTTCCGTTGCCACCAGCGGCCTTGGATGAACTGGCGCACGTAAACCACGCCCGTCAGCATCCCGCCCAGATGCGCGGCGTTGGCGATGTTGTCAGCGGGAAAAACAATGCCGGCCAACGCCAGCACCGCCGAGAAAATCAGCAGCGCCTTGGCGCTTAATCGAACCGGCATGATGAAAAGCGTCAATTCGCGTTCCGGGAACAACATCGCGAAGGCCGCGACCAAGCCGAACGCCCCGGCCGAAGCGCCGACGACCGGGCCGCCGAAGTATGCGGGCCAAAGCAGGGCCGCCAGCGCCTGGAAAATTCCACCGATGACACCGCCCATCAGAAAGAGGGTCAGGAGTTTTTTCCAGCCGAGCGTTTCTTCAATAACGCGGCCAAAAACATAAATCACCCAACTGTTGAGCAGGATATGCAGCAGCCCGGCGTGCATGAATTGATACGTCAGCAGTTGCCAGACGAAGCCCCGTTCCAAACCTTCAACGCTCAACGCGAAATCATTTCTCTGCGAAAAATGCGGCGGATAACCCAAGGCAATACATTCGGCGACAAAAACAATCGCGTTGGCCACCAGCAGCATGACGGTGAACGACAACGGTGGCAGGGCCGGCCCGTCACGGTAGGCCGGCTCGCGCATGTAATCGCGATCTTCAAGCATAAGTGCAAACTAACTGTGCGACCCGTGTTTTTCAACCGGCTTTCCGCCGCCACCAAAACATTCGCTCCCGCCCGACGCGGTTGGGATAGGAGCGCGGGACCCACTCCGCCACCAATTCAAAGTGCGGCGAGAAACGCCGCCACAGCTCGTCGCGCGTCACGGGAAACGGCGGACCTTCACCGTCCTCAACGATCAGGTAATTGACCGCCAGATATTGGCCGTCCGGCTTGAGCCAGCGCAACACGGCGCGGACATAATCGTCGCGTTCATCGGGTTGGATTGCGCAAAAGAGCGTATGTTCAAAAATCCAGTCAAACAATTGCGGCGGGTCATCGCGCAAGAAATCGGCGGGCTGGAATCCGGCATTGAGTCCGGCGGTTGTTGTTTTTTCCACGGCCAGTCGAATCGCGCTCGGGGCGACGTCGAAACCAGACGCGGCAAAACCTGCCCTGGCAAACTCACGCACGTCATGGCCCGTGCCACAACCGGGCACGCAAACGGTGCCGCGCGGCAGGGCCGGCTGCGCCGCCAAAAAATCCATCAGTCCCGGCGACGGCGCGCCCTTGTCCCAGTGCATGTCTGCAGTTTGGTAGCGTTGTTCCCAATGTTCCTGGTTCGTCACGTTTATGATTTTACCTGGCCAAATGAAACGTGAAACGTGATGCGTGAACGTCACAGGTCTGGTTTAATTATCACGCATCACGTTTCACGCAATCTGCCCATCCACCAGTTCAACCACCCGGGGGGCGTTGGCGGCCACGTGGGCGTCGTGCGTGGCGATGACGAGCGTGGTTTGTTTTTGGACGCGCAGGCTTCTCAGCAATTCAAGGATTTCGCCGCCGGTATGCGAATCGAGATTGCCGGTCGGTTCGTCGGCCAGCACCAAATCCGGCTCGTTGACGAGCGCGCGGGCGATGGCGACGCGTTGTTGTTCGCCGCCGGACAATTCAAACGGTTTGTGTTCCATGCGTTCCGTGAGGCCCACGCGGGCGAGCAATTCGCGGCCACGCGCCACGGCCCGGGTAGCAGGCACGCGGGCGACCCGCGCCGGCAGGCAGACATTTTCCAGCGCGGTAAGCTCGGGCAGCAGATGATACGCCTGGAAAACGAAGCCAACGCGGTGGTTGCGGAATTCGGTCAGTTCGCGTTCGGAAAACGCGGCGAGATTTTGCCCGGCGAAATGGATTTCACCCGCGTTCGGCGTGTCCAGCCCGCCGATCAAATGGAGCAAGGTGCTTTTGCCGGCGCCGGACGCGCCGCGCAATGCGAGAAATTCGCCGCGTGCCACGTCGAGGTTCACCCCGCGCAACACTTCGAGCGCGCGTTTGCCCATCGCGTAGGTCTTGGTGAGGGCGCGGGCAGAGAGGAGTGGTTCACTCATGGCCGGCCTCCGATTTGACTGAAAAAACCGGTCAGTTCAACCGGTTGCTGAATTGCAGCAGGCTCAACCTTGAACTTTGAACCTTGAACTTTGAACCTTGAACCGAGCGTAAAAACTGCCGCGATTCGAAGTTCAACGTTCGACGTTCGAGGTTCGAGGTTTTCCGATTCCTTATTCATAGCGCAGCGCCTCCACGGGTTCCAGGCGACCGGCGCGCCACGCGGGCAGTACCCCGCCCAGCAGGCAAATGGCAAACGAGCCTCCACAAATGATCGCAATGTCGCGGGCGGCAATGATTGCCGGCAATTCGCTGAAGCCGTAAATGGACGCGGGAAAAAGTTCGAAGCCGGTCAGATGATTCATGAAATGCAGGAATTCATTGCGATACGCCAGCGCCAGGATGCCCAGACCATAGCCGGCCAGCACGCCCAGCACGCCAATGATGGCGCTCTGGCTCAAAAAGATGCCGGAGATTTGGAAGTTCGTCGCGCCCAGCGCCTTGAGCATCCCGATCTCACGGGTTTTCTGGACGACAAACGTGATCTGCGCGCTCAAGATGCACAGCGCAGCGACAATCACGATGAAAAACATGATGTAAAACATGACATTTTTTTCGACGACGAGCGCGCCAAGAATCGTGGCGTTTTCCTCCGCCCACGTCGTGATGTTGTAGCCCGGACCCAACGCGGTTTCCAATTCGCGCCGCACCTCGGATGCTTGATAGGGGTCCTGCAGCATCACCATCAGACCGTGGACGCTGTCGCCCAGGTCATAAAGGTCCTGCGCATTTTCGAGCGAAACAACAACCACTGAGGCATCGTAATCGTAATAACCCACATCAAAAACGCCGGTCACGATGTATTCGTCAGGTAGAATGGCCTCCTCATTTGCTTTGCCGCGCTGTTCCTTCATTTTCCTCAACTCAGCCGGCGAATAAATCGAAACGCGGTCGCCCACCAACAGGTTGTAGTTTTCGGCGAATTTACTGCCGATCAGCAGACCGCGTCCGCTTAAATCGAATTGGCCGGAGACGATGCTTTGCAACAGCACGCTCACGTCGGCTTCGTGGCCGGGGTCAACGCCGCGAATAAACGGCGCGGCAAAGGCCGCCTGCTGGCTATTCGTCGGCTGCGTTTCGAGCAGCACCGGGCCAAACACGAACGGCGCGACGCCGCGCACGTTTTTGTTGGACGCGACGAGGTCCATCACCGGTTCGTAATTCTCCAGCGACCGGCCGCGCGCGAAAATTTTCAGGTGCGCGTTGAAACCGAGGATTTTTTCGCGCAGGTCATGGTCGAACCCGCTCATCACGCTGATAACGATGATGAGCACGGCGACGCCGAGCGCGACGCCGACGACGGAGATGAGGGTGATGATGGAAACAAACGTCCGTTTGGGCCGCAAATAACGCAGGGCCAGCAGGAGTTCAAACGGCAGTCGCAACATGATGCGCGGAGGCTAAAGGCCATTGACGCAGGTGTCAACGAAGTCGGTCTCAATCTTAATCCTAATCTTGATCTTAATCTTAATCGCCACCTGCCAACGAAAAGGATCGGGATTAAGATTAAGCTCAGGATCAAGATTTTGCGGCAAACGGGTTCCGCTTTTCGACCAGTGACACCCGCGGCAAAAAAAGCGGGCTGATGAACAAATAAATCCAGCCGAGGACAAAATGCGCGCCGAAGGCGAAACTCATCTGGATCAAATCCAGCACGCCCATAGTGTAGAACACAACCGCCGCCGTCAGCAGCAACGCGCCGGGCATCAGCGCCGCGCCCGCCAGCCGCCAGCTTTGCCGGAAGTTCAAATCGCGGTTGGTGAAAAAACAAATCAACCAGACCGGCAAAAAATAAACCGTCGCCAGAACCGCCCACGAAAGCATCAAACCAACAATGACGGCGCCGGTGGCGATGGCCAATATGTCCGGTTTCCAGGCGCCCCAAAGCGGTTCTAAATCGGTCCGGTTGAAAGCCACAATCCAACCGGGCGGATAATTCCACTCGCGGTAACCGAGTAATGAAAAGACGCGCACGGATTCCCTGCCGAATTCGATTTGCACCTGCGCGGGCGAGTGGATTTGGCCGGTGTGTTCCAAGTCAGCATCGAAGGCGAGAAACCCGCCTTCGGCGAGCAATTGCGGCGATTCGCCATGCCAGTTCAATTGGCTGGCGCGGATTTCGCCCTTGTCCGGCAATTGTTTGATGGCGGCGCTGATGGTCGGGAAGCAACCCATGTCCAAAAAAAAATCCACCGAAATGGTGACCAGCAGTGCGACGATGAATTGCACCAGCAGGAGGCGGCTGAGCCGCGCGCGCGCAAAAGCCGCCACCCCGCGCGGCGTGAACGGTTCCCAGGCAATGGGCGATGATTCTGAAGCCGTCATGTTGCGGAACATTTGTTCCGCCACATTTTAACAAACCAATCCCGTTTGTCGCGGAAGTTCGCGCACGTCACTTTTTGGAGCGTCGAGCCTGTGGCGCGACTTATTCGGCGCACAGCGCCGACACTACAACAATAGAACTCGTTTGCCCCACACTCAGGCGCCGGGCGCGCTTTCAGGAGGCGGCGGAGGTTTTTGCGATTGTTCCGGCGGCGGGACATGAACCACCGGAATGGGATAACGCAGTTTCATCACATCGTCCACGAGCACTTCAACAAAATGGGTCCCGGCAGTTTTAAATTCGACCTGACCAAAAACCATTACGCTGCTGGTATGCAACGCCGCATCGCGCAGCTCAAATTTCATCTCGCCTTTGCGAATGACCGTGGTCTGGTCGGGCGCGACGAGCCGAATGCATTCGGTGAACTGGCCGATGCCCGCCGTCCAGCGGTTGAAGACGCAGAGCCGGGCGGCGACAATGGGCAGTTGCGGCACACGGATGAGACCGATGACGCCGATGAGAAAAAGATTTCCGTTGGCCTCCTGCCGCACTTCCTCGCACAACAACGAGGACTGCAAATCCGGCAAAATTCGAGTGGCTTCCATAAATTTATTGGCCGCTGTAGCGGCTCTCTGTGAGCGCCGCAGTTTGTTCTGTTAGATCCAGCGGTCACAGACCGCCGCTACCGGGAAAAATTTTCCGCCGCGCGCACGGTATTTTGCATCAGCATCGCAATCGTCATCGGCCCGACCCCGCCGGGGTTCGGTGTAATTTTCCCCGCAATCGGCTGAACACGCGCGAAATCCACGTCACCCACCAGGCGTGAACCGCTTTTTGCCTTCGGATCGCTCACCCGGTTGACGCCCACGTCAATCACCGTCGCGCCGGGCTTGACCATATCGGCCTTCACAAATTCAGCCACGCCCATCGCGGCAATCAAAATGTCCGCGCGCCGGCAATGCGCCGCGATATCGCGCGTGGCGGAATGACAAATCGTGACGGTCGCGTTCGCGTGTTTGCTTTTCTGGCAAAGCATCGCGGCCATTGGTTTGCCGACAATGTTGCCGCGGCCCAAAATCACCACTTCTGCACCGTCGGTCTTCACATTCGAGCGCACCAGTAACTCACAAATGCCCGCGGGCGTGCAGGGTCGAAAACCGCCGGGATCGCCAAGCAACAATTTGCCGACGTTGACCGGATGAAAACCGTCCACATCCTTTTCCGGCAAGACCGTGGCATAAATGACGGATTCGCGAATTTGTTTCGGCAATGGCGCCTGCACGAGAATTCCGTGCAGCCGCGTATCGGCGTTCAGTTGCTTAAGCAGTGCGAGCAGTTCGCTTTCGCTCGTTGCCTCCGGGAGCACGTGCATTCCCGAAAAAATGCCAAGCTCGGCGCACGCCTTCTCCTTGCGACCAACGTAAACCTTGGACGCCGGGTCTTCGCCAACGCGCACAAACGCCAGCCCGGCCTGAACGCCGCGGGATTTCAAGGCGGCGATGCGACCGGCCAGTTCGTGCTGAATCTGCGCGGCAATCGCGCGCCCGTCAATAATGGTGCCCTGTGCGCGGGCTGACGGACTTGTATCTTGGGACGGCATTTGTCTCGGTGGAAATCACATAAATACGTTGAATCGTAAGGACGGGCGTGTCCTTCCAGCGCTCGGCAAGGCCTTCCTCGCCCGTCACGACGATCTGCAGGCCGTTGTAACGGCTCAAGTCCAGGTTCGTTGTTGGTGTGTAGAGGTAATTGATGATCGTGCCCGTACCCGGGTCATATAATTCGTACGCCGTCGGTGCAATAACGCTGGTGGCATGGCGGACAAATCCTTCGTGGGTCGCGACGCGCGGCGGAGGTGGCGATGGCGGTGCCTGTTCAGCCGGCACGGCTGGCGGGTTCATTCCCGCCGCAGCCGCCGGCGCGGGGTTGGTTTCGGGTGCGGCGGGCGCAGGCGCCGGTGTGGTGGTGACGGGTTGCGCTTCGGTGACCGGTGCGGGCGCGGGTGCCGGCATGGTTTCCGCCGGCGGGGGCGCAGGGGCCGGTGCGGTTTCCACCGGTGGAGCGGCTGTGGCAACTGCCGGCACTTCCTGTTTCAAATACATCGCGGCCACGAAGGCGTAGGTGTTCGCCGGCGGTTCGATTTCCACCCATTCACCTTTGTTCGAAATTTCGCTGACCGGTGTGCCGCGCTCAATCAAGCCGACCACGCTGTAATTTTCACCCGGCCCGGCGCGCAGATTCAATTTCTTCGGTTTGACCGTCTTGGTGTCAGCATCAATATATTTGGCGTTGACCCACACGTTGGCGTTCTTCGGGTAGGCGATTTTGGCCCATTGCGCCGGTTCATCCGGTCGGTGCTTCTGCAAATTGATTTGTTCCAGAACCGTCACCGAGTCGCCGGGGTGGAGGCGGGTAATGACTTCGCCCTTGAAACTGGCCTGGCCGCGAACGTTGACGTTGCCGGCGTTGACTTCCGCCGTACCGGGCACGAGCACGACGGTCGGTTCGGTGATCAGGGGTTCCTTCGCCGCAGCCAGCTTGCGTTTCTTGCGCGGGACGATTTTCTTCTTGGCGGGCGCGTTTGTGACTGCCGGCGCAGGCTCGGCGGCCTTCGCCGGGACCGTCACCGCCGGCGCTGGAGTCGCGGTGGATGGCATCGCCTCGGGCGCGTTTGTCTGCGCGAGCAGGCTCGTTGAAATGGTTGCCACAAAGACCGACCAAATTTTCGTTTTCATAATTCAGCCCAGTAAAGTTCTTATTTCTGTCTCTGTCAATGTCCGCCAGCGGCCCGGTTTCAGTTCGCCCAGTTTAATTTTGCCAATCTGCGTCCGCTGCAATCGCTTCACCGTCAACCCTTGCGATTCAAACAGCCGCCGCACTTCGCGGTTTTTGCCCTCGGCCAATTCCAGCTCCACCACGCTCCTGGCGTGACTGGCCGAAATCAGCCGGGCCGCCTGCGCCTTTAATTTTTCACCGCCGTGAAAAATGCCGCGCTTGAACCCCGCGAGCATCGCCGCGTTTACTTCACCCGCGACGGTCACAACGTATTTTCTGTGGACGCCGTAGCGCGGATGTGTCAGCCGCAGGGCGAATTGTCCATCATTGGTCAGGAAAATCAATCCTTCTGTGTTGAAATCCAGACGGCCCACGGAATAAAGATTTTGCCATTCTCTTGGCAAGAAATCATAAATCGTCGGACGGCCCCGTTCGTCCTGGCGCGAACAAACGCAGCCAGCCGGTTTGTGCAACGCCACCCACAGCTTGCGTCGGGCGCGAACCGGCCGGCTGTCCACCGTCACTTCGTCACGGTCAGGCTCAACCTTCGTGCCGAGCCGGCGGACCGTTTGGCCGTTGACGCTGACGCGTCCGTCCAGAATGATTTGTTCGCTTGCGCGGCGCGAAGCCACGCCCGCCTCGGCCAAAAACTTGTGCAAACGAACGTTCAAGTGCGGATTACGGAGCGCGGAATGCGGAAAAGTCAATCAACCTGCGGCTTTGCCTTCCGCACTCCGCATTCCGAATTCCGCATGGGTCAGGCTCCGGCTTTCGTTTTGCGGAGGCCGGTGATGCGGTCGCCGTCCTTCCACAGGCCGCGTTTCTTGAGCAATTCGACGCGCTCAAAGCGCTTGAGGACATTGCGTTTGCCGCCGAGGGTGGTCGCCGCGCGCAGACTGCGATGTTGTGACATAAAATCGTGCCGGTTGAATTTTCGGTAAAAACGAGCGCAAAGAATAGCCGACTTTCGACTGATTGCAAATGGTTAATTCGGCTGCGATGTCATCGGTATTGTGGCGGAAGTAGGTGGTTCGTAATCGAACAAAGGACTGGCTCGCCAACTTTTCCAAGATTATACGTTCCACCCTCTGGACATTTTGGAAATCCATTTGTGAAATAAGGAGCAATATCTTTGCAATCAATTTCTGTTCCATTTGTTGCACCAGTCCGTTGCGCCCATTCTGCTTTAGCTCCTTCAATTTCGCGCTGATTGTTGATACAAATGTTTTGAGCCGTTAATACTGATTTAACCATTAGGCGAGGATCAAAGAACAACGCAGCGAGTCCAATTAGAGAAACACCGAGCCAAAGACCTCCGTTTAAAAATCGTTTTTGCGAAGAAAGACGCAAGGCAATGGCTCCAAGAAAAATTCCAGCCAAAAGTGACGCCAGAGTAAAAATGGTAAATCTATCGAGATTCGCTTCTTGAATGTAATCAATCCGATACGGATAACTGTTACATACAAAGAATCCGCAAGCGCCAAGTATGCTAAACAGGGGAGCGCCAAACTTGACGCCAATCGCAAGCCAAGTTTTGATTTTTGCTGCCATAAGCCATGCCCTTGAAATTCACCACTTCAATGCTTGCAACCGACGGCGATTCCCTCGACGTGCCGGATCAATGCAAATGCGCCGGAGGAGTTCTTTGCGGGTTAAATGATTTTGAACCTTTGCCTTCATATTGCTGCCGCCAAACTACCACTTTCTTTAACCAACAGCAATCATCCCGAAGTTTTCAACACTGCAACGCCTGCAACCGCGCAACCAAACCCGGCAGGATGATTCCGACCCGGTTCATTCCCGCTCAACCGCGCGCACCACTTCACCCAGCAGAACCTCCATGGCCACCGGCTTGCGCAGCACCGGCAACTCAACCGAGTCAATGAATTTCTGGAACTGTGCGTGATCGTCCGGCCCGACAATAAAAACAAACCGCCGGGCCAGTAACGGATACGAACGTTCGAGCGTGGCATACCACAGGTCGCCTTCGACCCGGGACGTTTGCAGATCGCAAACAACGGCATCGGGACGGTGCTCGAGAACAAACTTCAACGCCAGCGCGCCGTCGGGCACAACTGTCGCCTCATAACCTTTGGCTTCGAGGGTCTCTTTGAGGGTCCAGGCGAGTCGGATATCGTCGTCCACGATCAGGACGTGCTTTTTCCGAGGTGTGCCATTGTTGGTTTCCATGACAGCCGGCCTCGTTCCGATAATACATCCGAATGCAGCCAAGGCAAGCCTTTTAAGCGCCTGCAGCGTGAGTCAGTTTGCTGTAGTATACGTTGTCCTCAGCGCACGGTCGGCGGAGCCAGCCGACGCTACAGTTTACCACTTCAATGCCTGCAACCGGCGGGCGACTTCCTCGACGTTGGCGCGGCTGTTGAAAGCGCTGATGCGGAAATACCCTTCGCCTCGCGAGCCAAAACCGCTGCCGGGCGTGATGACGACGTTCGCCTCGGCAAGAATCTTGTCGAACGCCTGCCAACTGGTGACGCCTCTCGGCGCTTTCGCCCAGAGGTAGGGTGCGTTCATGCCGCCAAACACTTTCAGCCCCGCGCCCTTCGCGCCTTCGTACAGCACCTTCGCGTTGCCGAGATAATGCTCAACGAGCGCGCGCACCTGCGCCTTGCCCTCCGGCGAGTACAGCGCCTCCGCGCCGCGTTGCACGATGTAACTCACGCCGTTGAACTTCGTGGTCATGCGCCGCAGCCACAACGGATGCAGCGGTTGCCTCTCCCCGGTTTTGGTGGCCGCTTGCAGGGATTTGGGCAGAACCGTGAACGCGCAGCGGACGCCGGTGAACCCGCCGCTCTTCGAGAAGCTGCGGAATTCAATGGCACACTCGCGCGCGCCGGGAATTTCGTAAATCGAATGCGGCAGGTTTGCGTCCGTAATGTAAGCCTCGTAGGCGGCGTCGAATAAAATGACGGCTTTGTGTTCAAGCGCATATTTCACCCACGCTTCGAGCTGCGGGCGATTGGCCACGGCGCCGGTCGGATTGTTCGGCGAGCAAAGGTAAATCACGTCCACGTGCCGTTTCGGCGGTTCGGGAATGAAACCGTTGCTCGCTTTGCACGGAAGATAGACGAGTTTCGCGTAAGTGCCGGCTTCGTTCGCCGCGCCGGTGTGGCCGGCCATGACGTTTGTATCTACATAGGCCGGGTAAACCGGGTCGCTGATGGCGATTTTGATTTTCGCACCGAGGATGTCGAGAATATTGCCGGTGTCGCACTTGGTGCCGTCGCTGACAAATATTTCGTCGTCAGCCACGTCACAGCCGCGGTCGCGGAAATCGTTCTTCGCAATCGCGGCGCGCAGCCATTCGTAGCCCTGGTCCGGGCCGTAGCCCCGGAACGTTTCGCGCGCGGCCATTTCGTCCACGGCCTTGTGCATCGCAGCGATGGCGGCGCGCGGCAGCGGCTCGGTCACGTCGCCGATGCCGCAGCGAATGACGCGCCCGGCCGCTTCCAGGTGTGCTTCGCAGAAAACTTTCACGCGCCGGCTGATTTCAGGGAAAAGGTAGCCGGCCTTCAGCTTCAGGAAATTGTCATTAAGCGATGCCATGCGTCATCCAGAATTCAGAATTCCGGAGCCGGAATAAAGCGCAAAATTTGCCGCGCGAGGCGGAAAGGCGGCGGCAGCTTTGCCGGCCCAAAGCTTTTCGCCCGATAAACCCTTGAATTGACCCGTTTTCTCGCCCACGCCAGCCCTGCGATTTTGGGATTGCCAGCCTGGTGGCCCGATTTTATAATCCGCTCGAAGCTCGCGAGTCGAAACCATTTTTTGGGTTATGTTTTTTGGCGTTGATTATTATCCGGAGCAGTGGGTTTACCCTTACGGCGGCACCGCCGACGATTCTGAGGGCGCCTGGAAGCGTGACGCCGAATTGATGGTCAAGGCCGGCTTCAATGTCGTCCGCATCGGGGATTTTTCCTGGGGCCTCTGCGAACCGAAAGAAGGCAAATACGATTTCAAATGGTTGCGCCGCGTGATGGACATCATGGCGGACCATGACATCAGGGTCGTGCTGGGCACCCCCACCGCCGCCCCGCCCGTCTGGCTGGCGCGCAAGTATCCCGAAATCCTGCCGCTGGACGAACGCGGGCTGGTCAGACACGAGGGCACGCGCCGCGCGGTGTGTTTCAACAATGACACTTTCTGGAACGCCTCCAAACGCCTGGTCGAAAACATGGCCCGCGCCCTGGGGGATCATTCTCATCTCCTCGCCTGGCAGATTGACAGCGGCATCGGCGGCCATCAAACCGAGTGGTCGTTCAACGAGGATTCACGGCTGGAATGGCAGAACTGGCTCAAGTTGAAATATGAAACCGTCGAGCGCCTCAATGACCGGCTGGGTTTGCGTTACTGGGGGCAAGTGGTTTCCTCGTTCGACCAGGTGCCCATGCCCATGTATGCGCCCGCCACGCACAATCCGGCGCTCCTGCTCGACTGGAACCGCTTTTGCAGCGATGCCATCATTGCTTTCATCCGCATGCAGGCCGAAGTGCTGCACGAATTTTGCCCCGATCACCCCGTCACCGTCAACCTCCGCGCGTTCCAGCGCCGATTCGATCATTTCGACATGGCGGACGTGGTGGACTTCGTGTCCGTGGAAACCAATGCCGTCATCAAAGCCAAATCCTCCGAACTGGCCTGCGACATTGACATACTGCGCTCGCTCAAAAAGCAGAACATCACCACGCCCGACGGCGACGTGGGCTTTTGGGTGATTGAACAAAAGGCCGGCCAGGTCAACTGGCAGGACGTGAATTCGCTCGTGCGCCCCGGTGTGATCCGGCTGTTCACCTATCAGTTGATTTCGCGCGGCGCGTGCGGCGTGCTTTATTATCACTGGCGGCAGCCGCGCATCGGCAACGAAAAATTCTTCGGCGCCGTGCTGCCGCATCATCTCGACGGGAACACGCGCGTTTACCGGGAAATCAGCCAGATTGGCGAAGAACTTAAATTGCTCGCCCCCGCGATCCAGGGCACCAAGGTCGTGCCCCAAACCTGCATCCTTTACACCCACGAAAATGACTGGACGCTGCAACAACCCCTGCAGCCAAACAAGTTCTTCAACTTGCGCGAGCACATTCAACTCTTTTACAACGCGCTGCACGACCGCAACATTCCCGTGGATTTCGCGCGCCCGACGGAGGATTTATCGAAATACAAACTCGTCATTGCCCCGTCGCTGCACTTGCTGGCCGCCGGCGAGGCCGATCGGCTGAAACTTTACGTCCAGAATGGCGGCACGCTGGTCAGCACGTTCAACACCGGCCTGGTGGATCAATACAGCACCGCGCCCGAAACCGGTTATCCCAACGACCTGACCGACCTGTTTGGGATGGAGGTCCTGGAGTTCGATCCCATCCCGCCGGGCGAGGAAAATCATCTCACCTTCAAGGGCGCGTTCCAGACGAGCCATTTGCATCCCGCGCGGCTGTGGTGCGACATCATCGAGCCGAAGGGCTGCCAGGTTCTGGCGACTTTCGCGAAGGATTTTTACGCCGGCCGCCCCGCCATCACGACGAACAACTTCGGCCTCGGCAAGGCGATTTACATCGGCACGATGAGCCACCAACATTTCTATCACGACTTCGCCGCGTGGCTGCGCCAGACGTGCGGACTGCAACCCCTGCTCAAGGTCCCCGAAAACGTCGAGGTCAGCATGCGCGAGAAGGAAGGCACACGCATTTTCTTTCTGCTCAACCATCAAAACACGCCCGTCCGCATCCAGTTTTACAAACCGATGCACGACTACCTCACCGGCAACACCTTCTCCGGCAATTATGATATTCCGCCGCACGGCGTGCTCGTGCTCGATGAGCATCCGGAAGCCAAAGCGTCTGCCGCCACCGCTTGATTTTTGACTGCTCCCCGGTGAATTTTGCCAACGCAATTCTCGCCGTCCTCGCGCTGTTGAGCCTCGCGCTCGCGCTCTGGCAATGGTTCGCTGCGCGGCGATTCCCCTTGCATCGGCGCGTCATTGATCTTTCTTTTTCTCCGGGCATCACCCTGCTCAAACCGCTCAAAGGCTGCGACGAAACCACCACCGAATCCCTCCAAAGCTGGTTCAACCAAAATTACACCGGCCGGACGCAAATCATCTTCGGTGTCGCCGACACCGACGACCCGGTTTGCAAAATCGTCCGGGAGCTCATCGGAAAAAATCCCGGCCGCGACGTGCAACTCATTATTTGTAACAAGCTGTCCGGTGCGAACGCCAAAGTCGCCAAGCTCGTCCAGCTCGAAAAACTCGCGAAGCACGATTTGATTCTGGTCAGTGACGCTGACGTGCGCGTGCCGTCGGATTTTCTCGTCAATGTTGTCGCGCCGCTACGAGACGAAGGCAGGGCGGGCAGTCCCCTGCCCGCCAAAGCCACGCAGGCCCGCGACGGCGCGTACGGAGTGACGCGCCCTACCGCTGTCGGATTGGTCAATTGCTTTTACCGGCTGGCGAACCCGACGACGACCGCCATGCAGTGGGAAGCCGTCGCCATCAACGCCGATTTCTGGAGCCAGGTTTTGCAGGCCGCCAGCCTTAAACCGCTCGATTTCGCGCTGGGCGCGGTGATGCTCACCCGACGAAAATTGCTCGAAGAAATCGGCGGTTTCCGGGCGCTGGCCGATTGTCTGGCCGACGATTACCAACTCGGCCACCGCATCGCTCAAAATGGCCACCACATTGCGCTTTGTCCTGTCGTCGTGGAATGTTGGGACGCGCCAATGAACTGGCGTGAGGTCTGGCAGCACCAGCTCCGCTGGGCGCGTACTATTCGCGTCTGCCAGCCCCTGCCTTACTTTTTCAGCATCCTGTCCAATGCCACGTTCTGGCCGCTGTTGTGGCTGGTTGTGTCGCTCGTTTCCGAAAAATCTCTTTGCGGACCGCTGACTGCTGTTGCTTGTTTGTTGATTCGAATCTGCCTGGCTCAAAATCTCCAGCGCCGGCTCATGCAGTCGCAGGACAACCTCGCGCCGCCGTGGTTTGTGCCGGTGAAGGATTTGCTGCAAGTGGCGGTTTGGATTGGGGCGTTTACGGGCAGCACGGTCGAGTGGCGCGGACGGCGGATGAAGCTGCGCCGCGATGGGACTATGGTTGAGGGAAAGTGAGCGGCCATCGTCCGACGTTGCCAAAGGATGGGGCTTTGGTAAAGTGATAACGGATGGGCGCTTGGCGCAGAGGCTAGCGCGTCTCGTTTACACCGAGTAGGTCGGGGGTTCGAATCCCTCAGCGCCCACCACCCTTCGCTCTCCGCTGCGCTTCTTCGAGCTACGGCCCGGCATGCCCGCAAGTCGCGACGAAACAACTGAATCAGACTTCGCCGCGAAAGCCCTGCTGGCGCAACGCCTCGAACAAAACCAACGCCACGCAGTTCGACAAATTCAGCGAACGCGATTTTTGGTTGAACATCGGAATCCGCAACCAGTGTTCGTGGTTTTGTTCCAGCAACGACTTCGGTAACCCCGCTGTCTCGCGTCCGAAAACCAGATTATCGTCCGCGGAAAATTTTACGTCGCTGTAAATCTTCGGTCCACCGGATTCGACGAACCAAAACTTTGTCGCGTCAGCGCTGCGAGCCGATTCGAACGCTGTCCCGTTTTTCCACCGATGCCATTCGACGTGCTGCCAGTAGTCCATGCCTGCCCGCTTGAGTTGCGCGTCGCCGAGCTTGAAGCCGAACGGCTCGACGAGATGCAGCGTCGTCCGCGTAGCCGCGCACAGCCGCGCCACGTTGCCCGTATTCGGCGGGATTTCCGGTTCGACCAAAACGATGTTCATGGGTAAATGGGGGGTGTTGAAGTGATGGAGTGATGGTAAACGCGCTTCAAAACCCCATCACTCCGTTTTTTTGTTATAAAATACCTTCCACAAAACCAAACCATGCGCCGGCGCAGTCATGCCCGCCACACGCCGGTCTTTTTTCGCCAGCATCCGTTTGATTTCATCCGCCGGAAATTTTCCGAGGCCGATTTGCACCAGCGTGCCAACCATGCCACGGCACATTTTGTAAAGAAAACCGTCGCCTTCGATGATGAACGTCAGCAACGACCCGTTTTTTTTGATGTCGCAACGCGTGAGCGTGCGCACCGTGGATTCCATTTTGTAATTCCGGGTGGCGGCGAACGATTTGAAGTCGTGCCGTCCGATGAACCGCGGCGCGGCGGCACGCATGGCCTTCAAGTTGAGCGGGCGTGTGACCTGCCATGCCTGGTGCCGTAACAGCGGATTCATGGCCGTGTGATTCCAGACAAGATAGCGGTATTGTTTGCGCGCTGCGTCAAACCGGGCGTGGAAACCCTTCGGAGCGCGTGCCGCCGACAACACGCGGATGTCTTCCGGCAGCCAGGCATTGATGGCGAGCGGCAATTTGCGTAGCGGTATCCTGAGTTTGTCGCGCGGAACCTCAAAATGCGCCACCATGCCGAGCGCATGAACGCCGGTGTCCGTGCGGCTGGAACCGTGCAACCGCGGCGCTTCGGGAAACAATTTCGCCAGCGCCCGCTCGACTATTTGCTGGACACCGGTGCCGGTCTTCTGCGCCTGCCAGCCCTCGTAGTTCGTGCCGTCGTAGGCGATGACGAGTTTGAATTTCTGTTTTTCCACAAAAAGAAATCGACCACGGATGGACACGGATGAACGCGGATAACGGTGGGGCGAGACTCCCGGCGGGCCGCAAAGGGACAAAGACTGACGGCTCGCGCGGACGCTCGCCCCACCGCGCGAAGTCTTTTCCACATTTCTGAATCCGTGTTTATTTGCGCTCATCCGTGGTTTAAAAACCCAATTCCGTCTAAATAGCTTTGCAAGAGGATGGCCGCCGCCATCTTGTCCACTTTTTCTTTGCGTTGGTCGCGGCGCACGTTGCCTTGGATTAAAATCCTATTCGCCTGCGCCGACGTCAGCCTTTCGTCCCAGGTTTTGATGGGCACGGTAATTGCCGTCCGCAGCACGGCGACAAAGGCCTCCACCTTTTGCGCCGCCGGACCGTAACTGCCGTCCAAGCTGCGCGGCAGGCCGACGAGGACGAGGTCAATTTCCTTTTCGACGAGCAATTTCTCCAGCCGCGCTAGAAAATCAGCGAACGGCTCGGCGGGGATGTATGCCAGCGGCTGGGCGATGGTTTTGGTTTCATCGCTTACCGCCACGCCGATGCGCTTGGTACCATGGTCCAGGGCGAGAATTCGCATTGCGCACAGCTTCACCATAAACGCCTGACGTGGCGAGCCGATTTCAATTGAATCGTTTCGTCAAAACGTGGAGCCGCAGCTTCAATGGCCTGGCAGCGGCGGTGGTCTGCCGACCGCTGCCGGGTCGAATGGTTAAACGTGGAAACTGGCCCTGTCTCCGACGTGCTTAATGGTCCAGCACTTCCCGCAATTTGTGCGCCAGGGCCGAGGGGGTGAACGGTTTTTGCAACATGGCCACGCCCGGGCGCAGTATTTCCTGATGAACAATGGCGTTCTCGGTGTAGGCGGACGTGAAAAGAATTTTCGTCTCCGGATGCAACGCCTGCACGCGCTCGGAAAGGTCCTTGCCGTTCAGTTGCGGCATCACCACGTCAGTGAACAGCAGGTCAATGGATTTTTTGCCGCGTTGCTCGACCAGCTTCAGGGCGCTCAGGCCATTGGCCGCCGCCAGCACGTCGTAGCCCAGCCGGCGCAACAACTCGGCGGCCATGTCGCACAACGCCGGATCGTCTTCGACCAACAGGATCGTCTCCGTCCCGTGCGGCAGGTTGGGCAGCTCAGGCTGGGGACGAACCCGGGTCTCGCTCTGCGCCTGCGGCAGGTAGATTTTGAAGGTGGAGCCCCGGCCCGGTTCACTGTACACACTGATGTGACCGCCACTTTGTTTGATGATACCGTAGCAGGTGGCCAGGCCCAAACCCGTGCCCCGGCCCACGTCCTTGGTGGAAAAAAACGGCTCGAACACGTGCGCTTTTATTTCCGCAGTCATTCCCGTGCCCGTGTCCGTGATGGCCAGCATTACGTAATCGCCCGGTTTCATTTCCGGATAACGGTCGGCGCGCCCGTGGTCGAACGTGACGTTCGCGGTTTCCAGTGTCAATTTGCCACCGCACGGCATGGCATCGCGCGCGTTGATGGCCATGTTGATGATCACCTGCTCAATCTGGCCGGCGTCCGCCTTCACAGCGTGCAGGTCCGCGGCTGAAATGATGCGCACGTCCACATCACCGCCCATGAGATGGCGGAACATGCTTTCCATGCCGGCAACGACCTGGTTCAGATCGAGGATTTTCGGGTGCAGAAATTGTTTGCGGCCATACGCCAGGAGCTGCCGGGTGAGCCCGGCAGCCCGGTCGGCGGCTTTACTGATTTCGGTTGCGTTTCTGGAAAGCGGACTCCCGGCGGGGAGATCCTCGAGCAGCAATTCACTCTGGCCGATGATGGCGGTCAGGATACTGTTGAACTCATGCGCCACACCGCCCGCCAGCCGACCGACGGTTTCCATTTTCTGGGACTGAAACAATTGAGCTTCGAGTTGTTTGTGCTCGGTGATGTCAGTCGCAATGCCCGTGAGGCGAACCACTTTGCCTGCGATATCCCGGACTTGAAAACCACGGTCGTGGATCCAGCGGACTGCGCCGTCCGGGCGCGCAATCCGGTACTCAACACTTATACGCGGCTCGTTGTCCCTCAGCGTGGCAAAGGCGGCGAGGACGCGTTCGCGGTCCGCCGGCAGGACCGTTTCCACCCACTGTTCCGGATGGGCATACAACGCCTCGGTCGAACGGCCCCAGATCAGTTCATAGGCATGGCTGATGTAATGTATTTTTTGCCGGTCCGGCGACGTTATCCAGAATACATCGGTAATGTTTTCGGCCAACTGGAGGAATTTCTCCTCGCTTTCGCGCAATGTTTCCTCCACCCGTTTGCGCTCCTCGATTTCGTTCCGCAATTCGGCGGTGCGTTCCTTGACCGTGGATTCCAGAAGGTTGCGCGTTCGCTGCAACTGAATATGCCGCCGCCGCAGATGCCAGACCCACCAAACATAAGCGCCGAATCCCAGAACGGCCACCGTGCCCGTCGCCCGGAATCCAATGGTCTCGTAAAACCGGCGCGGCAATTCCAGGGCGAAACCGGCCCCGGCGGTGTTCCACACGTCATCCGCGTTACACGCCTGCACTTGGAACTGGTAGCGACCGGGTTTGAGGTTGGTGTAAAAGGCCGACCGCCGCTCACCGGCATTCACCCAGTCGGAATCATAGCCCGCCAGCCGGTAGCGGTAGCGAACATCTTGCGGCGCCCGGTAATCCAGCGCTGAATAGTCAAACTCCAGGTTGCCGGGACCCGGTTCGAGGATCGGTTCCTGGTCGGGCTGATATTCCCGGCCATTGATGCGCACGCGCTCGATGGTCACGGCCGGCGCCCGCAGATCGCTGGGAACATTGGCCGGATCAATCATGACGATGCCCTTGGTACTCGGGAACCAAATCCGCCCGTCCAGCGAACGGCACCCGGAGTATTCCTGGGCGCCCTTGTCGGTGGTCTTGACCGCATTCTCACCCTGATAGACGCGGAAACGCACGTGGTCGGTTGTGCCATCGGCTGCTGCATTCAGTTCGCTCTGGCTGGCACAGAGGATTCCGCCGCTGGCATCCATCCAAAAATTGCCAAGCTTGTCGGGAACCATTGCGTAGATGAATTGCTTGGGCAACCCTTGTTGCGGTGTAATCTGTTGCAGCCGGCCACCTTTGAAACGCGCAATGCCTGTGTTCTGCACTGCCCAGATAGCGCCGTCGTCAGCTTCACACAGGTAAAAGAACGTGCTTTGGTTAAGGCCGTTTTCCTGGCACCAATTGTGTATCACGCCATCTTTAAGCTGATAGACGCCGCCAACGGCGGCCACCCAGATTGAGTCGTCGCGCGCCACCAACAAATCATTGATCCAGCTCAGCGAGACTTTCCCGCCGCCGGCGAGACGAACGGGGACCAATTGGTCGTTCTCCATTCGCATCAAATCTCCGGCCAGCGCTACCAGGACGCCGTGCGAATCCTCGGCCAGGGCGCGCGGCCAGACGGTGTTGGTCCAGCTCATGACGACCCGATCGCCGGATAAACGCTCGATATTTTTCCGGCCACCGAAGATATACGCATCGCCGTTGCGGGTCACAAACACGCGCTTCATCCAGCGCGATTGGAAGCCGTTGGCTCCGTTGAAACCAAAGTTGCTGAATTGCCCGTCATGGTAGTAGGACAGGCCATTGGGAGTGCCCGCCCAAATGCCGCCCAGCGGCGAAGCCGCCACCGCCAGACACGACTCTTGCACCAGACCTTCCGTGGCGGAATAAGTGGGGAACTTCACGTCGGACAATTGACTCAACCCGTCCTCGGTTCCCACCCACAAATTGCCATCATCGGATTCGGCCAGCGAGAGGATGCGGTCACTGGCCAGTCCGTCCTGTTTCCGAAAGGAGGTGGCCACGCCGTTGTAGTAACGAATCAAGCCTGTGGCGGCAGTGCCGATCCATAATACCCCGTGCCGGTCCACCAGCAGCGCCTTCGGCTGCGACGCAATTGGGGGCGCTGGCATGGACCGAAAGTTTGGATCAAAGCATTGCAATCCGCTGGCTGTGCCCAGCCAGAGGTTCCCGGCCGGATCCTCGGTGATGGCGAAGATGATCACACGTCGGAGCAACTGGTCGGTGAAGGGCGTCAAGCGCCCGTTCTTCCAGTAGAACAACCCCTGCTCGGCCGTGCCCACCCAAATACGCCCTTGCTGGTCTTCAAACAGCGAGAACACGTCGGCATTGTTGGTGGGGAGCAGCGAGGTCATAATATTGGTGTTAACCAGTTTTCCCGCCAGACCCGGGGCCCCCACCAGCAGCGCCCCGTCATGCGTTTCTTTTACGAGATGCACGTCCACAAACTTCCCGCCCCATTCCTGCCGCTGGAGCGATGTAAAATGCCGTCCGTCAAAAAAGCCAAAGCTGCCTCGGCTCAATCCAAACCAAAGGCCTCCTCCGGAACGGCGCGCCAGGCCGGTAATCGCACTGTTCTCTATGCCTCCTTCCCCCACTGGTGAGTAAACCCGGAACTCCATGCCATCGAAATAGACCAGGCCTTGGGATGTCCCCAGCCACAAACGCCCGTCTTCACTTTGTGCGATGGCCGTGACGGCATTGGCCGGCAGTCCATTAGCGCGCCGCCACGTATGGCAATTGTACTGGTAAATACTCCGATCCGGATCGAGAGCCGGGGTCGAGAAAGGCCATACACTGCACAGGAACACGGAACCGAGCAGAAGCAGATTCCGCAGAGATCCATTATGCGTTTTATGGGCGTCTTGGTTCATGGGGCATCCAGCATTTCCCGCACTTTACGGGTAAGGGTTGCGGGGGAATAAGGTTTGGCCAGGAACGCGACGCCGGGTTCCAGCACGCCGTGATTCACAATGGCGTCGTCCGTGTATCCTGACGTGAAGAGGATTTTGAGATCGGGAAAACGGGATTTCAGCCACTCGGCCATTACTTGGCCATCCATTTGCGGCATGATGACATCCGTGATGACCAAACGAATCGGCGACCCTCTATGCTCCCGCACCACGCGTAATGCATCCCGGCCGTTCGTCGCCCGGAGCACGGTGTAGCCCTGATTTTCCAACACATTATTGGCCAAATGACGCACGGCCGGCTCATCTTCCACGACCAACAAGGTTTCCGTGCCGCACGGCAACGGCTCCGTTTGGGTGGGCTGGGCCGGTACTTCGACAGGCTGATCCACTCGCGGGAAATAAACCTTGAACGTCGTGCCTTTGCCCAATTCACTGTATGCGGTGATGTGCCCCCCGGATTGTTTGACGATGGTCTGGCAGGTGGCCAGACCCAAACCTGTGCCTTTGCCCTTGGGCTTCGTGGTGAAAAACGCTTCAAACAAGTGCGCCTTGACTTCGTCGGTCATACCGATACCCGTGTCGCTGACGGCGAGCATTACATAGTCGCCGGGAACCACCTCCGGGTGCGTGTGCGCGTAGTTCTCGTCCAAAGTGACGTTACTGGTGGCGATGGAGAGTCGGCCGCCGTTGGGCATGGCGTCGCGGGCGTTGACGACCAGATTCACCAGCACTTGCCCCACGTAACCGGCGTCCGCCTTGACTCGTCCGATTTGTGTTCCGAGGACCACATTCAGCTCGATGTTCTCGTTAATGAGCCGCCGCAGCATTTTGTTCAAGTCTTTCACCACCTCGTTGAGGTTGAGCACCACGGGCTGCACCGTCTGTTTGCGGCTGAAGACGAGGACCTGTCGCGTCAACCGGGTCGCATGTTCCCCCGCGTGCCAAATCTCTTCGGCGTATTTGTGCAGGGGATGGTCGGGGCCGAGTTCCTGCCGTATCAAATCACTGTAGCCGATGATGACGGCCAGAATATTGTTGAAATCATGCGCCACGCCGCTGGCCAGTTGGCCCATCACCTCCATTTTTTGCGCTTCGATGAACTGCTCCTCAAGCCGCTGCCGTTCGGCGCAGGCTTCGGCTTCCCGCATGGCGCGGCACACCGCCAGCCCAATCCGCGCTGGTGGTTGCCGAGGAACAAAATCCGTCGCCCCGCGCTTGAGCGATTCAATGGCCAACTCCTCGCGGGGTGTCTCCGACACAATGATGAAAGGTATGCCCGGCCATTGAGTCCGCGCTATTTCCAGCGCGGACAACCCATCGAACGCAGGGAGCGAAAAGTCCGAAAGAATCAGATCCACGTTCCTGCGTTCGAGCGCCGCAATAAAATCGGTCCGGCTTTTAACACACTCCACCGTACAGGCGACGCCTTCTGTCTCAAGGGCTGCCTGCACCAGTCCGTCATCTTTCCCATCATGCTCCAAATGAAGAATATGCAGCGGCATTTTCATTGGTAACGCCTGCTTTACAGCAATCAGCCTGCCATCTTATCAGACTCCCTTCTCGACGCGGTCCGGCGGCGGTGGCAACGTGATAGCCGGGCCGAATCTCCTGCAGGGGCTGCTGCCGGCGCCCGGGCTGCTCTACCTGAATATCTTTCGCAGCCACCGGCGTCGTCTCTGCTGGAAATCGAAGGGACAGCCGGAAACTGACGTGATGCCACACAGTCAGTTGTTTTGATTTCATAGCTCACTCGGCCAAAGGTTTAATTTTCTCCCCCCGGCTGAATTCCGTCAAACCACCGGTTTTGTAACGACCCGGCCAAAACGGATTGTTTGGCTCCTCGTTTCGATGAAATTTTCCCATCCGCCGGTCATTCGAAGCCGGCTGCGGTTGCAGCATGGATAATCAAGGCGTTCAAGGCCGCTTATACTTTTCGTTTGGCGGAAGAAAAGATTGTCCTGGACCGTAACGGGGGAAAACCGGTGGGCGGATGGAAGGAGTGCAACTTGGGCTCCGGGGACAACAACCACCATCGGGAATTCGATACGAGAAAAATCATGAAACAACTGTTCAAACTCGTCGTGTTGCCCGTGCTTGCCGCCCTGCTGTTCATCGGCTGTTGCACCAACCAACCTGTTGACTCTCCCAAAAGCATCACCTTTGTCCAGGCGTTGCATGATGTGGGACAAGGATTGGCGGAAATGAAGTCTGCCGAACTCGAAACCCTGCGGACCAACAGCGCCTTGCACGAACGATACGGGAAAACTGATTTTGTGACGGGGCTGTTCCCATCCGAAGTGGACGTGACCTTCAACGTCACTGCCAACGCCGCCAACGCCAACCAATTGTCCGTTGACTTGGGCGCGGCGGCGGCCCAATCGCCCGTCCGCGGAAGCATCGGCGGCAAAACCAGCACGTCCTCCTCCGCGTCGCGTGCCAATCAAATCACCATCAAATTTGTCTCGGTGCTCTTTGCCAAAACCACGACCACCACCTCGACCAACGGCCAGAAAGTTGTGGTGGAAAACGGCATTGTTGACCCAGCGACGCTGGGCGACTTCCTGGGAGTGATAGACGAACACGGAATTCTAAAAACCAGCCCCAAGGTCGGGAAAACCCCGTAATTGCTGACGTAAAATTTTGTGCCGGTTATCTATGGCAGTGGCAAAAAATACGTTCCGGCCTTGATGACCTGGTGATCAATGAAACCGCACGGACGCTCGACCTGCCGCAGACGTTTGGCCGCGAGCAGCGTGTGACGGCGGGCATCGCGGACATTGAGAGCCTTACCGTGGAAAAGATAGAACATCGCAGCGACAAAGGCGGCATTCCCCATACCTACGCGCCGACGCTGCCTTTGCGCGGAACGGAACTGAGGGGTAGAAGCTCGCGGACTGGTTGGACAAGGTGAAAGCAGACGACTTCGCGGAATGGCTGCGCAAGCAACTTGGCCTTTGATTCTTGCCGCCGGTGAAAAGGCGAAAGTCAAACCCGACTGCCAAACACCTGCCGGCGAATGAAATTACGCGGGCTTCAAACACTCCGGCGAATCGTTTTTGGCGCGGTTCACCAAACGGCAGTCTAAGCATCAGCGCCGCGTCTTGTATGCCTTCTGGCAACCAACTTGTCCGACCACGGCAGGCGGCGTACGGTGCTGACCGAGACATTGCATGGCTCACACACTTGGAATGGAAACCGGAAGAAAATTGGGATTATGAGTTGAGTCGGTAGGGCATAATCACATCAAAACGCGGGAGATGGGAAACATTTAATTGTTTGTGGAACGGTAAGGGGAATTAGCTTGATAAAGTCCAATCTCCGTCTGTAATGCATTTGTCAAC